>Ga0209341_10006458_pt1 | contig 10482 bp, 9 predicted proteins | sample RifCSP13_2_FD_184020 | JGI IMG/M metagenome (GOLD analysis project Ga0209341, IMG submission 184020) | Soil microbial communities from Rifle, Colorado - Rifle CSP2_sed 13_2 (SPAdes) (version 2) | ecosystem: Environmental > Terrestrial > Deep subsurface > Rock core/Sediment | place: Rifle... | reverse complement strand
TTCCACCTGCCCAATGCCACCCCTGAATACGATAGTTCATAGTTTGGGGGGCGCATAGAGTCTTTAAAGTAAAGGAAATTTGCCGTCTTCCAGTCTTCATTCAGTTGCCTGATCCATGCGGTTTTTATCTTGTCGTTTATATCAGTCATGGGATAAAAAAGGAGATACTTCCCGTATTATTAAAAAAGACTGCTTCTCTCATATTTTCACGTTGGGTTATATCGTGGGGATAACTTATTGCACATATCCTTGCTATTCTGGGCATACAATGAGATTATCCCTATTATGCTTTGCATTTCAATGGAAATATGGGAAGTGTCTTCCCTCTTTACGGGCGATTTCCGTCGAAAGACGTGGTGCATTCCCAATCCTTTCGTCAAGTCCTACTGACAAGATCGAGAGATCGAGGGGGAGAAGGGGTCTTGATATCTTAGAGAGGATACCATCAGAATCGGTTGTGTCTTTTGTGATGTCAGGGGAGGAATTGGAAAATTTTGGGGTAGGAACGGGGTCACCTTTACTCTTGCTAGTGAAGCGGATTCTCATGCACAACCTTAAATCAAGGTTAAACAGGTTCTTTGATCAAGCTTTTACGGAGATATTTATTAAGTGGAAAGTGTTGTAACTTCTACTATGTGATGCTTCAGGCGTGCATCATTCACAATCTCCTCTAGTTTTGATGCAATAGCATCCTCAATCCAATCAGCGCCGCATTGTGAACATACGGTTGCAGGCACGTCCCTTACTACGACAACACCAAATCCTAAATCAACCGTAAAAATCGTTTTTCCCTTTTTTTTATTGCCACCACAAAGTGGACATTTGTCAGGTAATTTCTTAATTGCCATGTTTTTACTCTCTAATTGAGACAACGCGAGAAAATAAGCATCGTAGACTGTAACGTTAAATTTAAAGGCTATACCTATTGCAGATGCTATCACCGAATTGTCAACCTTTCTTACCTCAAAATCCATATCAAAAACGGAATCTAATGATACTTGAACATCCTCGGCGGTAAAGTTTGGATTGTGCCTAAGTGCATTTGCAAGCTCATAAAATAACAGGTCGGGTATTATTATATCACACAAACCATCCTGTATCTGACGTCTTAATTTGTTGGCATGTTCAGCATCCTCCTCATCCTTGCTAAACCATTTGATAACAACAGATGTATCAAGGGCATATTTTTTCATTTGTGCAATTCTCTCCACTTTCTGACCGCTGATACACCGTTCCACCTGCCTGATTTTTTCTTCAATTTATCCTGCACTTCTATGGCTCGTTTTATACGTTCTCTTTTTATTTCCTCTGCCTTCAGCCGTTGATATTCGTCTATCAGCTTCTCAGCAGCTTCCCGTAAGAAACTACTTCTGCTTTTCCTTTTTTCTTTTGCAATGGCATCTATTTTTAACAGAGTATCCTCTGGTAAAATAGCGTTTATCCTTACCATATTATATCTCCTTATTACACACTAATTTGTGTGTATAATATATGACCAATAGGAACGGTGTCAATAAAAAAATGGAATGGTATCAAATTTTCAATTAAGGCTAAACCGGTTGCGCAATCTTGTGACAAATTGTTTTATCGTCTTTGCGCCGAACCCACCATTATGGGAAAGATGTCTTTATTTCTTATAGTGGTTTGTTATTGCAAACACTTCTGCCATTCCTTCCTTTATAATAAAAAACAATGCCCGATATTTTTTGTCCACACGAAACGAATAAATACCACGCCAATGCGGTTCTAATAGTTCTGTATGTAATGATGGATGCCTTATATTCTCTTCAAAAAGATGTTTGACTTTTTCCCATTTCTTTTTCAGGCTGTGAGTATTAAGAAATTCAACAAGGTCTTGTCTTAGAGGTTTCAATTCCATTTTTTTGTTTTGAAATACGAAGACTTGCGCAAACCGTCTTCTAAGTCTTTAAGAAAGTCATCAGTATAAAGATCGGTCTTGCGAAAATCTTCAACCACTTCTTCTACAGGGGCTTGAATAATAAATTCAAAAAAACGCTTCGTTAATTTTTGATAAGCCTTTGCCTGTTGCTTGAGTTTCCTATATTCTGTTTTTGATATAGTAACATTTGGCATAATTCACCTCCTATCTTTTACCACCTCAGTGGCACTTGCCACGCCTCTTTCAAATCGTGAATGGTTTCATTGACAATGAGTTTGTTGTTTAAATCATATATCTTGAGAAGCGGTTTTGTCGTAACCTTTCCTAACAAGCTGCATGGAATATCCTTTACTAAAGTTTCAAACTGTTTCTGGTGTTCAGGTCGTACTTCAACAATGAAACGAGTATTTGATTCGGAAAAAAGAAGGATATCATTTCTTTGAATCGACCCGTCTGCGGCAATTGCAGAAAGGTTTAACGTTATACCGTATCCACCCGCAAATGCCATCTCTGATGCTGCGATTGCCAGACCGCCTTCTGAACAGTCATGACAAGACCTGATGATTCTCTGTCTTGTTGCCCGGGAAATCGTGTTCATGATCTTTTTTCCTAAGACGGCATCTACCTTTGGGACGTTGTTTCCCTTATAGCCGTAAATATGATAATAGTGAGAACCACCCAGTTCCGGGCGAGTGAGACCGATGAGATAAACCAGGTTCCCGGGTTCTTTGATATCCATTGATACGGCGTTTCGCACATCGTTCATTACCGAAATGGCAGAAATGAGTAAGGTCGGGGGTATTACAATGGTTTCTTTGTCAGTGACGAATTCGTTGTTCAGGCTGTCCTTTCCAGAGATAAATGGAGTTCCATAAGCAACAGCAATATCGTAACATGCCTGTGCCGCTCTCACAAGACTGCCCAGACGATCTGGTTTATTGGTGTTACCCCAGCAAAAGTTGTCTAAAAGTGCGACCTGTTCTAAACTTCCACCAACGGCGATGATCTGCCGTAGCGCCTCATCGATGGCAGAGGCAGCCATATTATATGGATCTATGTCACCGTATCGTGGGTTCATACCATTGGATACGATAATGCCTTTCTTCGATCCCAGTACGGGTGTAACAATACAGGCATCACCCGGCCCATCATTGTGAACACCCTGGAGGGGTTTTAAAACGCTTCCGCCCTGTACTTCGTGGTCGTATTGGCGTATGACCCATTCTTTGCTGCAGACGTTCCATGCGGAGAGTATCTTTTTTAAGTCTGCCCCATAATCTTCTTTTTCCGATAAATTTGTTTCCTCGAAGGTGGGTTTGTGCCACTCGGCCTTCCGTTCTAATCGAGGTATGCCATCGTGGAGAAAATTCATATCCATTTCGCCCACTACCTGTGAGTTGTATAATAAGCGCAATATTTTGTCATCGGTGAATCTTCCGATGACCGTTGCTTCGACATTTTCTGCTTTAAATAAATCAAGGATGTCATGTTCTTTTTCAGGCGGAACAGCGATTACCATCCGTTCCTGCGCCTCTGAAATCCAGATTTCTGTGTAGGAAAGTCCTTCGTATTTAAGGGGCACCTTTTCTAAATTTACTAGCGCACCGAGGTCTTGACCCATTTCGCCTATGGCAGACGAAAGACCACCGGCGCCACAATCGGTGATACAGTTGTACAGTCCTTTGTCTCGTGCTTGTAAAAGGGTATCCAACAATGCTTTTTCTGTTATTGCATTACCTATTTGTACAGCACCGCCGGATATCTGTTCGGATTGTTCGTGTAATTCTGCTGAGGAGAATGTGGCGCCATGAATACCATCGCGGCCAGTCCTGCCGCCAACAACGACAATGATGTCGTTAGGATGAGGTGTTTTTTGACATTTGTCTTTTGGTATAATGCCCACAGTTCCGCAAAAGACGATGGGATTGCCAATGTATCGCTCATCAAAAAAGATAGCGCCGTTTGCGGTGGGGATGCCCATACGGTTGCCATAATCTCGCACTCCTGCAACAACACCCTTAAAAATTCTTTTTGGATGTAACACGCCTTTGGGAATTTTATCTTGAGGGGTGTCTGGTAGCCCAAAACAGAATACATCTGTGCTAAGAATGGGTTTCCCGCCTAACCCTGTTCCCATGATATCCCTGATTACGCCGCCAATACCGGTATTTGCGCCTCCGTAGGGTTCGATAGCAGATGGATGGTTGTGGGTTTCTACCTTGAAACAAATATTGTGAAAATCGTCAAAACGGATAATGCCGGCATTGTCTTTAAATACGGAGACACACCAGGGCTTGTTGAGTTCGCTGGTTGCCTTCATAATGGTATTTTTTAATAAATTGTCGATTTTAATTCCGTTGAAATCAATAATGCCTTTGAAGGTTTTATGGACGCAGTGTTCTGACCATGTCTGTGCAATTGTTTCAAGTTCAATATCTGTTGGCTCTCGTCTGAGAGACTGATAATATTTTTTAATAGTTTGCATCTCTTGTAAATTGAGAGATAGCTGGCCACGTGTACTTATTTCTTCTAATTGTTTGTTGTCGGCATTTAATAAGGGGATGGTCTTCTTTTTAAAGGAATAGTGGATATTTCCATGGTCGTAATTGGGCATTTCTGGGTAAATGAAAACATTTTCTATCTTTGTGTTTGCAAGTAACCTGGTGGCTATGATGCGAATTGTTTCAGGGGAGATATTTCCTTCGATGAGATACTTTTGAGCAGTTTTAACGCCGTCTATGTTTATTCCTATATCGCTGAGCGCCTTTAAAACTGATTGCTCAATAGGGTCCATGACGCCGGGTTTGCGGCTGATTTCAACGATATGAGACTTGAAATCCGCAGTTCGAAATCGTTCGACTGAGCGCTCACGACGAAGTCCGGAATCGAAAATCTGATAATCTTGGGTAATAGTATCTACCAAAAGTTTTTGGGCAATAGTTTCCATATCATTTTTGCTTATATTTCCAAAAATGATGTAAACCTGGCGAACCCCGATATTGGATACTCCATGAAAACCAAATGTTTCAATTTCTGATCGTATGTTATTTCCTAAAGGGTCAGGAAATTCGTTTTTAAAAAATACCTCGATTCTTGAGTACATTTAGAATTTATTTGTTTGTGTTTTTGTTTGTTGAGTTGTTGTGAAATACGCCGTCACGCGATAATTTTGCATTTTTTAACCTATCGAATATCTCGGCGTTATTTTTGTTTAAGAGATCGTTTCTAAATCCGCCGAGTTCTGTTATAAATCGATCTATTGATTTTATGATGTTTTCACGATTTTGGTCAAAGATATGCATCCATAACTCCGGGTCGCCAGATGCGATTCTTGTGGTGTCGCTTAGTCCGCTAGCGCCACAAACGAGATGCTCTTTTTTGATTGCATTTATCAGGCATGATGCAGCCAGATGAGGCAGATGACTCACAAATGCCAGTATTTCATCGTGTTGTTCCGGTGTTAAATATTTTATTTTAGCGCCCAAGAGTCGCCATAGTTGAGATATTGTCTCTACCTCTTTTGTGTGATTGCTTAAAGGCGTTATGATGCACATGCAACCTTCAAAAAGGTCTGGCGAAGCAAACTCAACACCTCTTTGCTCTGAACCTGCAATAGGGTGAGCGCCAACAAAGGTAACATCTTTTCTCATATTATGGGTAATTTGCTTAACAATATAATTTTTTGTGCTGCCTACATCAGTGAGAATTGCGTTACTTTTCATTATGGGAATAATTTTTTTCCCAGTGTCAATAATTTTATTCACGGATGTAGCAAGGATTACAATATCGGCATCTTTAACGGCTTCCTCATCGTTTAAGATTCCGATGTCAATAGCGTGCATTTTAACGGCTTTTTCTAAAGATAAAGCCCTGTGGCCAACACCAATGACGGTCTTTGCCAAATTTCTTTTTTTTAATCCCAGACCGATAGAGCCACCAATAAGTCCCGGCCCAATTATACAGACGATTCCGAATTGCATTTAAGCATTAGTTTAATATAAATAATTTAGTATATAAAGAAAACCAAATGTTACATATCTGACTTCTTTTTGTCAATGGTTTTAAACCATTCGGAGTAACAATTTTAACGATACCTTTTATGTACAGTATTTTAATGAATTGTAATTTACTTGCAATAAATTGAAAAATAATTAGAATTTCAAAAGCTATCATTAAGTGTTTTGCGGAAATATAGTTCAAAATTATGTTGTTTATTTTAACGAAATAGGAGATGTCTTTGTCAGAAAAAACTGTAACTGAATTAGAAAATTCTATCCTGGAAATTGAGCATCGTATAGAGGATTTAGAAAAAGCTTCCTTAAAGGATAATTGTGATAGGAGTGTTGAGATAAAATATTTGAGAGAAAAGCATGAACGACTTCAAAAGAAGTTGTTCTCAAAGTTAACGCCATACGATATCGTCAAAATAGCACGACATCCCTTACGCCCGCTCACCGCAGATTATGTGAACATGATGATTGATGATTTTGTTGAACTTCATGGAGACAAGCGTTTTGGGGATGATAAAGCGATTATTTGTGGATTAGGAAGAATAGGGCAGGAAAGGCTTTTGATCATTGGACAGCAAAAGGGAAAGAGTACGAAGGAGCGTATTGCTTGTAATTTTGGAATGCCTAACCCAGAAGGCTATAGAAAGGCGTTACAAAAAATGAAACTTGCAGAAAAGTTCCATCTGCCGATTGTTACCTTAATAGATACACCTGGGGCGAATCCTGATATTGGCGCTGAAGAAAGGGGGCAGGCATATGCAATTGCAGAGAATATTTACGAAATGTGCCGGTTGAAAACTCCGATTATAAACATTGTTATAGGAGAAGGCGGCAGTGGCGGTGCATTAGGTATTGGTATCGGTGACAAATTTGCAATTTTGGAGTATGCGTATTATTCGGTAATTTCACCCGAAGGTTGTGCTGCAATATTGTGGAAGAACAGTGAAAATGCACCAGAGGCGTCAGAATCTTTACAACTCACAGCAAAGGACTTGTTAAAGTTTGGTGTGGCGGATGAAGTTATTCCCGAACCCCTTGGGGCAGCGCATAAATCTCCGAGAGCGATGGTCAATACGCTTAAATCATATATTATTAAATATTTGGAAGAAATTAAAAGCACACCGATTGATAAACTCGTAGACAATAGGTATAATAAATACAGAAATATAGGCAAATATTTGGAAGGCTAAAATTTGTTAAGCGTCTCTATGTAGTTGAGTTAGAGACACTTTAAATAGTATTGTTTAAAAAGGTAATTTTTGTGCTTGCATTTACGTTTTTTTGAAAGTATAATCTTACGAGTTGTTGGGAATTTTAAAAAGTTTATTTTTTTTGTTGACTCTTTTAAAATTTTGTATACAATAATGAACTCTACAGTTTGAGGTAGAGAATTTGCTCTTTAAAAATTAGAAGTCAAATGCGTGCGAGTAGTAAAGCTGAAAAATGTCAGCTTTTGAGTTGGACAAAGTTAAGATAGCTAAGCTTTGCTTAGCGCCTTTATAAAGTTTATGAAGGGTATGATCTTGGCTCAGAACGAACGCTGGCGGCGTGGATTAGGCATGCAAGTCGAACGAGGGAGTATCCCGAAAGGGGTACAAATCGAGTGGCGTAAGGGTGAGTAATGCATTGATAACCTACCTTTAAGATGAGGATAACGACGTTTCGAGCAATCGGAACTACCGAAAGGGTTGCTAAAACTCAATAATACTATTGATACTTCGGTACTGATAGTCAAATGTTTGGAGCCGCAAGGTTCCATTTGCTTAGAGAGGGGTCAATGTCCTATCAGCTAGTTGGTAGGGTAATGGCCTACCAAGGCTAAGACGGGTAGCCGGCCTGAGAGGGTGGTCGGCCACACTGGGACTGAGACACTGCCCAGACTCCTACGGGAGGCTGCAGTCGAGAATCTTTCGCAATGCCCGAAAGGGTGACGAAGCGACGCCGCGTGTGGGAAGAAGGCCTTCGGGTTGTAAACCACTGTCGGGAGTTAAGAAATGTAAGGGTGTTAATAGTATCCTTGCTTGACTAAGGCTCCGGAGGAAGCCACGGCTAACTCTGTGCCAGCAGCCGCGGTAATACAGAGGCGGCAAGCGTTGTTCGGAATTATTGGGCGTAAAGAGCACGTAGGCGGCTTTGTAAGTCAGTTGTGAAAGCCTTCTGCTTAACGGAAGAACAGCATCTGATACTGCAAGGCTAGAGTGCGGAAGGGGAGAGTGGAACTTCTGGTGGAGCGGTGAAATGCGTAGATATCAGAAGGAACACCGGCGGCGAAGGCGACTCTCTGGTCCGTAACTGACGCTGAGTGTGCGAAAGCTAGGGGAGCAAACGGGATTAGATACCCCGGTAGTCCTAGCCGTAAACGATGGGCACTAAGTAGAGGGGTTTTGATTATCTCTCTGCCGGAGCTAACGCATTAAGTGCCCCGCCTGGGGAGTACGGCCGCAAGGCTAAAACTCAAAAGAATTGACGGGGGCTCGCACAAGCGGTGGAGCATGTGGCTTAATTCGATGCAACGCGAAGAACCTTACCGGGGTTTGACATGGTAGAAGTAGGAACCTGAAAGGGTAACGAACGGTATCCAGTCCGTGACTATCACAGGTGTTGCATGGCTGTCGTCAGCTCGTGTCGTGAGACGTTGGGTTAAGTCCCCTAACGAGCGAAACCCTTGTCTTTAGTTGCCAACAGGTCATGCTGGGCACTCTAAAGAGACTGCCGTCGTCAAGACGGAGGAAGGTGGGGATGACGTCAAGTCATCATGGCCCTTATATCCCGGGCTGCACACGTGCTACAATGGTCGGTACAAAGGGATGCTAAGTCGCAAGATGGAGCGAAACCCAGAAAACCGATCCCAGTTCAGATTGGAGGCTGAAACCCGCCTCCATGAAGTAGGAATCGCTAGTAATCGCGGATCAGCTACGCCGCGGTGAATATGTTCCCGAGCCTTGTACACACCGCCCGTCAAGCCACCCAAGCAAGATGCACCCAAAATCACCGGCCAAACCCGCAAGGGAGGGAAGTGCTTAAGGTGTGTTTTGCGAGGAGGACTAAGTCGTAACAAGGTAGTCGTAGGAGAACCTGCGGCTGGATCACCTCCTTTCTAAGGAGTTTGAAAATTCCAATTAACCTGCATCGCACGCAGGAGACTTCTAGTTTTTTAATTACTAATAAGATTTCTCTGCAAGGTTTGTAATAGGGTGAACTAGAACAATACCGTGAGATTACAGGCCCAAAGAATTAATTTAAGAATAATTTTGGGCCTATAGCTCAGTTGGTTTAGAGCATTCCCCTGATAAGGGAAAGGTCAGTGGTTCGAATCCACTTAGGCCCACCATTGTAAAAATTGTATGAGAAGTTTTATTTAGAGGGGATGTAGCTCAACTGGGAGAGCGCTGCCCTTGCAAGGCAGAGGTTGGCGGTTCGACCCCGCTCATCTCCACCACTTTAGATTGTGGTAAAGGTTTAAAGTGTGATTTGAAACGTTGTTCTTTGAAAAGTGAATACTTAACGGGTAGCAATTTGATCCTCTTTGTAAGTATAAGATTACATAAATTGTCAAGCTACAAAGGGTACATGGTGGATGTCTAGGCGCTGAGAGACGAAGAAGGACGTGGAAGACTGCGATAAGCTTCGGGGAGCTGTCAAACAAGCTTTGAGCCGGAGATTTCCGAATGGGGAAACCTACTGTGGGTTTATGCCGCAGTATCGGTATCTGAATATATAGGATATCGAAGATAACGGAGAGAAGTGAAACATCTCAGTAACTCCGGGAAAAGAAAGAAATTCGATTTCCTTAGTAGCGGCGAGCGAAACGGAAAAAGCCCAAACCGATTGTGTGTCAAACCCTTGTGTGTTGCACAGTCGGGGTCGTGGGGATTGTATTAGGCAGGACAAGGACTGTCTGGAAAGTTACAAATGTAATTTTTAGCTGAATAGTGCAGGAAAGCCTAACCATAGAAGGTGATAGTCCTGTAGGCGAAAAAAATTACACTTTCTTTGCAATTACCCAAGTAACACCCGTCTCGTGAAAGCGGGTGTGAATTTAGGGAGTCCACTCTCTAAGGCTAAATACTACTCAGCGACCGATAGCGCACAAGTAGCGCGAGCGAAAGATGAAAAGAACCCCTGTTAGGGGAATGAAAAGAACCTGAAACCGTGTACTTACGAGCGGTGGGTGCACTATGATTCCATTTCGATGGAATAATGTGTAACCGCGTGCCTTTTGCATAATGAACCGGCGACTTACTGTGTATTGCTTGGTTAAGTCTTTTATGGACGGAGCCGTAGCGAAAGCGAGTGTGAAATGCGCGATTTTGTAGTACATAGTAGACCCGAAACCAGGTGATCTACCCTTGGTCAGGATAAAGCGAATGTAAAAGTTCGTGGAGGTCCGAACTCATTTACGTTGAAAAGTGATGGGATGAACTGAGGGGAGGAGTGAAAGTCTAATCAAACCTGGTGATAGCTGGTTCTCCTCGAAATAGCTTTAGGGCTAGCCCTATGCATTGTACAATGGGGGTAGAGATACTGAATGAATGTTGGGGCCCACCAGGCTACCAGATTCAATCAAACTCC
>Ga0209341_10006457_pt1 | contig 10482 bp, 6 predicted proteins | sample RifCSP13_2_FD_184020 | JGI IMG/M metagenome (GOLD analysis project Ga0209341, IMG submission 184020) | Soil microbial communities from Rifle, Colorado - Rifle CSP2_sed 13_2 (SPAdes) (version 2) | ecosystem: Environmental > Terrestrial > Deep subsurface > Rock core/Sediment | place: Rifle... | reverse complement strand
AGAAGCTGTACTGGGAGATGTTCCGCGATCCGAAACCGTGTCCGGCCGTAACGCTGGAACATTACAGGAACGCCATCCGATCGGCGATCGAAGCCGCGCAGCAGCGCCACCGGAAGGCATACGAAAAGGCGACGATGAAGGAAGCCGGCGATTACGAGGAGATCCTTTGGGCGGCCGCAAATCATTCGGATCTCTTCCAAAACAACGACGTGATCTATGCGTCCTACCAGAAGATCATGGAGATGCGCGGGAAACAACCCGTCGAAAGGGCGAAGTTCACCCCGAAGCTCAGCAGTCTGAAATCCCCTTCGTGCGGGAGAATACTAACAAGCCCCAGGCGGAACTGGACCGAGTTTCAAGAAAATATGATACGCGGTTACGTGCGGCTTCGGGCTGAAGACCAAGGCATCGAATTGGCCCAAGAATGTGTTCCAAGCAAAGAGACGAGTGAGGTCTGGATGAGCAAAATGGAGTCAAAGACCCCAAGATCAACGTTCAGAAGCAAAATCCCACCTGGGGTATTTATACGAAGAAAAAGATAACAGATTTAACCATTCACAAAATAACGCAGACAATTTGAGGCGTACGTGACACCTCTTGTGTTCGCAGAAGCCGAAATCGAAAAGGCCGCCTTGGAGTGGTTCCGGGAAATCGGCTATTCCATCCTGTTCGGCCCGGACATCTCCCTCGGTGGTCCCGCGGAGAAACGCGCGAGCTACGCCGACGTCGTGCTCGTGGACCGGCTGCGCGAGGCGATCGCGAAGATCAACCCCCGCATCCCGGCCGAGGCTTGGGAAGAGGCCGTCCGGCGCGTTCTCCGACCGGAAGCGCCGTCCCTGCTTGAGAACAATCGCATCTTTCACCGCCACCTGGTGAACGGCGTCCCTGTCGAATATCGGAAGGGAGATCGCGTCGTCCACGACCAAGTTTGGATTATGGACTTCGCGAATCCGGACTCGAACGACTGGCTCGCTGTCAATCAGTTCTCCGTCACCGAGCAGAAGGTCAACCGACGCGCGGACGTCGTCGTGTTCGTCAATGGCCTCCCGCTCTCCGTCATCGAACTCAAGAATCCCGCGGACGAGAAAGCGACCACACGCGGCGCCTTCAACCAACTCCAGACTTACAAGACGCAGCTCTCCCACCTCTTCTCCTACAACGCGTTCATGGTTGCCTCTGACGGCGTTCAGGCAAAGGCCGGTACGATCTCCTCTGGCTGGGAGCGGTTCGCACCTTGGCGGACGATCGACGGCTCCGATCTCGCGCCTGCTGCCGCCCAGAACCTGGAAGTCCTACTGAAGGGGATGTACGAGAAGCGTCGTTTCCTCGATCTGATCCGGGACTTCATCGTGTTCGAAGCCACCAGAAGCGAGGTCGTCAAAAAGATTGCCGGCTATCACCAGTTCCACGTCGTCCGGAAGGCCGTGGACAGCACGGTCAAGGCCGTGCGTGGAGATCGCCGCATCGGCATCGTCTGGCATACGCAAGGCGCCGGAAAGAGCCTGTCGATGGTCTTCTACACCGGCAAGGTCATGACGCATCCCAAGATGGAGAACCCCACCGTCGTCGTCATCACCGACCGTCCTGCCAGGAGATCATCAGCCAGAAGCCCGTCCAGGCGGAAAGCCGGCCGCATCTCCGGGACCTGTTGCAGGTGGCCTCCGGGGGCGTGGTCTTCACGACGATCCAGAAGTTCCTGCCCGATAAGAAGGGGGACAAGTTCCCCGAACTGTCGCCGCGGCGAAACATCGTGGTCATCGCCGACGAGGCGCATCGGAGCCAGTACGATTTCGTTGACGGGTTCGCGAAGAACATGCGGCTGGCGCTGCCAAACGCGTCTTTCGCAGGATTCACCGCAACACCTATCGAGAAGGCCGATCGCAACACCGTCGCGGTCTTCGGCGACTACATCGACATCTACGACGTTTACCAATCGATCGAAGACAACGCCACCGTCCCCATCTACTACGAACCGCGTCTCGCCAAGCTAGACCTTGAGAAGAAGGAGCGGCCCAAGATCGACCCCGATTTCGAGGAGGTCACCGAAGGGGAAGAGGAGGACGTCCGGAAGCGGCTGCGGTCGAAGTGGTCGAAACTGGAGGCGCTCGTCGGTGCCGAGAAGCGCGTTCGTCTCGTCGCCAAAGACATCGTGGATCACTTCGAGAAGCGGCTCGACGTGATGGACGGCAAGGGCCTCATTGTCTGTATGAGCCGCCGCATCTGCGTGCTCCTCTACGACGAAATCTTCAAACTCCGCCCTTCTTGGTGCGATCCCGACGACGAGAAGGGTTTCCTCAAGGTAGTCATGACGGGTTCGGCTGCGGATCCGGTCGACTGGCAGCAGCACATACGCGACAAAGCCCGCCGGAAGCATCTGGGCGACAAGTTCCGCAACGACAAGGACCCCCTCAAGTTCGTGATCGTCCGCGACATGTGGCTCACCGGATTCGACGTCCCGTCCCTGCACACGATGTATGTCGACAAGCCGATGCGCGGCCACGGGCTGATGCAGGCCATCACACGGGTGAACCGGGTGTTCAAGGACAAGCCCGGCGGGCTCGTTGTCGACTACCTGGGCATCGCCCACGAGTTAAGAGAGGCGCTCGCCCAATACTCGGAGCGCGACCGTAACACCGCCGGCATCAACCAGGAAGACGCCGTCGCGGTCGTAATGGAGAAGATTGAGGTCCTCCGGGGCATGTTCCACGGGTTCCCCTACTCGGGGTTCTTCGGTGGGAAGCCGACAGTCCGGACGCAGCTCATTTCTGCCGGCACCGACTTCGTCCTCGGCTTGGAGGACGGCAAGAATCGGTACCTGACCGCGGTCGCTGAGCTCTCCAAGGCATTCGCCCTGGCAGTCCCCCACGACGACGCCCTTGCAGTCCAGGACGAGGTCGGGTATTTCCAGGCCGTTCGGGCCGTCATCAACAAGAACACGACCGGGCCCGGACAGGACCCGGAGGACCTCGACGCGGCCGTCCGACAGATCGTCTCCAGAGCAGTGTCGTCCGACCAGTTGATCGACGTCTTCGCCTCAGCGAAGATGAAGAAGCCGGACATCTCGATCCTCTCGGACGAGTTCCTCCGGGAAGTCCGGGGGATGACCCACAAGAACCTCGCGTTGGAGGCCCTCGCGAAGCTGCTTTCCGACGCTATCAAGGTGAAGGCTCGCCGGCAGCTCGTCCAGTCACGGTCGTTCGCCGAGATGCTGGAGAGGACCATCAACAAATACCATAACCGGACCATCGAGGCGGCGCAGGTTCTCGATGACTTGATCGCCCTCGCAAAGAAGATGCGGGAGGCCGACAAGCGGGGCGAGAAACTAGGACTCTCCGAGGACGAGCTTGCCTTCTACGATGCTCTGGAGGTCAACGACAGCGCGGTCAAGATCCTCGGGGACAAGGTCTTGCGTGCCATCGCTCGGGAGTTAATCGACACGGTCCGCAAGAACGTCTCCATCGACTGGACGCTCCGGGAGAACGTCCGGGCGAAGATGCGGGCAATGGTGAAACGGGTCCTCAAGAAACATAACTACCCGCCGGACAAGCAGGAGAAGGCCACGCAAACTGTGTTGGAGCAGGCCGAACTTCTGGGGCGGGATTGGGCCGAAGACGTAGTGCCAGGGGGAACGGAGGTACGCACGGCGGGCACCCCGGGCACCCCGGCGGATATTGTGCCCTTCAAGCGCGTCGAGCCGCGGAAGGAGGACAAGTATCGTACCTGCGTGCCTCTGTTGACGCTCAAGGCGGCGGCTGGCACTTTCGGTGACGCGCAGGCGGTTGAGCCCGACGGGTGGGCGGAGATTCCGGGCTCCAGGAAACTTCGCCCCGGCATGTTTGTCGCACAGGTGGTCGGCCGTTCCATGGAGCTACGGATACCCGACGGAGCTTGGTGTCTCTTTCAAAGTCCCGTCGTAGGAGGCCGTCAGGGGCGGATTGTTCTTGTCCAGCACCGCGACATTCACGATCCTGAAACGGGAGGCAGCTACACCGTCAAACGGTATAAGAGTGAGAAAGAAAGCGATGGCCTTGGAAGCTGGCGGCACACGGAAGTTCAGCTTATTCCGGAGAATCCGGAATTCTCGCCAATCGTCCTCAGGGAAGTCCGCGAAGACGAGGTCTGTGTGGTGGCCGAATTGGTCGAAGTCCTTAGAGTTAATAACAGGGGCGTCCGGTCGAAACGAGGGTAACTTTAGTGCAAGTCATTTTACACTGTATCTGCAAATCGTGTGATAACCCCATCATGACGCACATGGAAAATGGTCGCAGAAGGAACAGCGATGTATATTTCTGAAATTTATGCAAACGGTTTCCGATGCTTTGGCCCTGATACACCGCTGACGCTAAAATTGCAGCGTGGTCTCAATATTCTGGTTGGGCCGAATGACTCAGGAAAAACGGCGATCATTGACGCTCCACGTTTTCTTCTTTGGACGCGCGGCGACGACTACGTCCGCCTGGAGCCGAGCGACTTTCATGTTAAGGCGAACGGCGAGCGGTCTACGGAACTTCTGATTCGCTGCACCTTCGATAATCTAACACCCGATGAAGAAGCTCGCTTTCTTGAATGGTGTAACAACGAGGGAGGTACGCTTCGGCTTTATGTGTGTCTGCGTGGCACCCTCCGCAAACTTGCTGGCGGTGGCGATACGGTCTCGACCCAATATCGAGCAGGAAAAGACGCCGATGGATTGCCTCTTGAAGGTGATCTTCGCGAATATTTGAAAGCAACCTATTTGCGACCGCTGCGTGATGCCGAGCGCGAATTGCGCTCCGGTCGGCGTTCCCGGCTATCGCGGATTCTTGGAGCTTTACCCGACATGGTAAATCAAGGCAAGCCTGCCATGGCTGGTCGACCCCCTACGCTTGTCGACACGATGCAAGGCGCGGATACGGCTGTTGAGGACAACGAGGCGATTCAGGCGGTGCAAAATACCGTAAACACCACCTATCTTGACGAATTGTCCTTTTCCGAAGATCCTTTAACCGCAACTCTCGGCCTTGGTGCGAAGGGCTCCTTTGATCAAATTCTTGAACGCCTTGAACTGTACCTCAGACCACCGGGCGGACGTTCAGAACGGGTAACGCGTGGTCTTGGATACAACAACCTTCTGTTCATGGCGGCTGAGCTACTCTTGCTTGAGTCGCACCCGAGTCAAATTCCGCTTTTGCTGATCGAAGAACCAGAAGCTCATCTTCACCCCCAGCACCAGACGCTTTTCATGCAGGTACTAGAAGATAGGACCGCACCGCCCGTCACTGGTCAGCATCGTCAACAAGTACAGGTACTGTTGACTACGCATAGCCCTCATCTGGCGGCTAATGCAGATCTCGCGGCCATGATAATGCTAATTGACCACAAGGCGTATTCGCTGGGGAAAGGGTGCACGAAGTTAGTTGACGATGATTATGAATTCCTTCGCCGCTTCCTCGATGCCACAAAGGCCAACCTGTTCTTCGCGCGTGGACTGATTGTCGTCGAGGGGGACGCGGAGAATCTTCTTGTCCCCGCAATCGCCAGAAAATTGGGTAGGCCACTGGGTAAGTATGGCGTATCAATGGTGAAGGTTGGTCACCGTGGACTGTTTCGATACAGCCGGATTTTACAGCGGACCGATGGCGAACAATTGCCATTGCCTGTAGCTCTCATTCCAGATCGAGATATTCCGCCCGATGCTGCGAAAGCGCTTGTCGGTGAACGTTTGACAGAAGGCGAGTGGCGTCAAACAAACAAAGATGCCCATATGCAGGACCTGATGAAAGAAGCCGGAGGGTCAGTTAATGCGTTTCCCTCTGAGCAATGGACCCTCGAATTCGACCTTGCCCGAAAGCCCGAACTTGCCCTTCTTGTGCATCAAGCCGTGAAACTTTCCAGGAGTAGCGTCGCGCGGTCGCGGCAAGAGATTTTGGACGAAGCAACACGGGAGTTGGCCGAGTGGCGCGCAGATCAAGCTAAATCTCCCGATGACATTGCCGTCCTAATCTATGCTTCTCTCCACAATAGAGCTGTATCAAAGGCTGTGGCCGCGGAGCAACTCGCCAAGTTGATTGATGAACTCCCGGACGATGCGGCGACATTTCGTCGTAAATTACCAGAATATCTTGCCAAAGCGATCGATCACGCGACACGTTCAAGTACGCCCCCGTCCCCGGAACGTGCAGTGCCCGCCGATGCTAATAGGGTTGCCGCGCCTTGATACGTGTTCCGGAATTGACACCCGAACTGTTAACTCAGCTTGGCAGTGAGCTCGGTGGGTGTGATTTCACGGGCGAAAATCAGAAAACGTTCCTCACCTGCACCACATCTTGTGATGTCCAGGCGGCTCCCGGAAACGGCAAGACAACTCTCCTTGTGGCGAAACTGGCTCTGCTTTCACGAATGTGGGTGTCGAGAAAACAAGGGGTTTGCGTGATTTCACATACCAATGCGGCACGTGATGTGGTGGAGAAAAAACTCGCCACGCATCCAACCGCATCGGGTTTTCTGAGCTATCCGCATTTTATCGGCACTGTAACAGCCTTCATTGACCGATTCATCGCGCTTCCATACCTACGTGGTTTGGGCTGGAACGTGAAGCGCATTGACGATGACGTTTTCGAGGCGGTCGCATGTTCGCGGTATCGACGGAAGCGAACCCTCTATAACGCCTCAAGAATCAACAACGGCCAAAACAAGCATAGTGTCGAATTGTGGGTCTCAAGAATGGAGTTGGCGCGTGATATTGAATGCGCCATGGGCAATTCCCCACAACGGCTCAAGATACGCAATCGCGGCAACCGGCAGCCCGGGGCACATACGCATTCGGGGATCGAACTGGAGGAACTCAAAGCCGAATTAGTTAATGCCGGCTTCTATCGTTTTGGAGACATGACCGTTCTTGCCAATCGGGGACTTGATGCTTGCCCGCACTTGATCGAACGGCTTAGAATGCGATTCCCGCTCGTCCTATTGGATGAGGCGCAGGACACCCACGGACTGCAACTTGCGCTTCTCTCCCGTCTGTTCTCTGAAGGTACCGCTTACCAAAGGCTTGGAGACCAAAATCAAACTCTATACGAAGATCCTGAACTCTCAGCCGCCGACTATTGGCGACCTGACGAGAATGTGATTCCGCTCAATAAGACTCGGCGCTTCGGTTCTGGCATCGCCAGCTTTGCAAGCCGTTTGGCCGTGCGCAACGCACAGCAAATTCAAGGGAAGCCTGGGGAGCTGAGCCGCAAGTCATTGGTATTGTTTGATCGTGAATCCATCGGCCGAGTTCTTCCCACTTATGCGCGGGAGGTGCGCGACCATTGGGGTCAGACGTTGAAGCCAGATCACCATATTTGGGCCGTTGCATCACGGCACAATATTTATCGGGACATTACAGGAGACTGGCCGAAAAGTCTCGTTGACTACTACTCTGCGTATCGAGGCGGGACGCGATCAGGAACGCGCGCAAATAGCCTCTGTGACGCATTGCGTAGAGCGTCTTTAACGTACACTGCTCATAAATCAACTCGCGAAGTGATGGATTTTGTCACAAGTGGCCTCGTTGATTTCATCGAACTACATTCGAGTCTGGGCCCTGATGGCGAGAGGCCGACGAGTCGAAATTTGTGGCGACTCCTCGCAACGGTAGACGCTGCAAGACCGCTGGCAGTCCGTCGCCTGATCCATGATCGCGTGCTCAAGGGCAACGCTGCCTGGGAGGCAGTTGCATGGCAAACCTTCTGCGATGATCTTAGAGATACGCTGGGAACGGCCGCCAATCTACAGGATAGGGTAGCTGCCAACAAATTCCTCCAGTTTGATGAGACAGGGGCGTTGGTTCAGCAGCAGGAGGTCGCTGGGAACTTGCGTACTAGCGCTGAATTCGATGGCGTGACTATCAAGTTGGGATCGATCCACTCGGTCAAAGGACGGACGGTCGACGCGATCTTGGTGTTTGAGACGGAGGTCTATCGGGGACCCAGTCTTGCAATGCGAGCAATGGACCTATCATTGGTCTTGCCGCACGCGCTGGGGATCGAAGACCGTGAATTCAATGCAAACGATGTGCATCTTGCCGCAGCGACGAATGTCTTTGTCGCTGTTACCAGGCCGCGGCAGGTCTTGTCGCTTGCCTTGCGCAAGGAATCCGCTACGGAGCCCCTCATCCGGGCTGCACTTCAGCAAGGTTGGCGCATTTGCGATCTGACCGTGTGATGCGTGTCCGACCATATTATGAATCGGCACTAAGGTCTGACCCTCTTGCCTAGTTGAATCACTACGGGCATTTAAATTACCCGTATCGTAACTTCAAGGCGAATAAAGAAATAGGCTGCTTGAAAGCGGGCAGATCGCCCCAGGCAAGCTAGGTGCATTCTGTAGTCTTGTTGAGGGCTGTCTGCCGAGTCCCAAGGATTTGTCGCGGAAGGCCGCGGAGCCTAAGAAATAACATAAGCATTAAAGAGGTCGAATCCTGGCGCGTCAACGTACCCAGTATTAACCCCATGGGGGGGTTAACCCCAAAGCCCGAAGTTTTGCCTCTAGCTCTGCCCGCTCGCTGTTGGGCGCTAGACTTCCATCCTTGGCAGAGTTAAGCAGGCCGCACGACTTTGCCAAACGTCGTGCGCGGCCCGTAATATTCGAGGCGATAGCACTAATGATCTCGGCCTCGATGCGTGAATAAGTGACGGCGTGTAGGCGGAAGTCGTGAAACGCCTCCCAAACTACGGGTACCCATTTGGCCACGATTATCTCGCCGATGACCGTAGCATATGCACGAATCTCCTGCTGTGCATGCGCATCCATCCGCAATTTGAGAAAGTGGAGCAGGTTGTGAAGGTCAATCTTCCAATAGGCCTCGGTATAGGTAGACAACGGAAGATCTTTCCGTGCCTGTTCTCGCGCAACGCAGGCCTTGATTCGCTCCTCGTACACTTTGCGCATCTTCTTCTGAAGGTCGTATTCTTCGGCTGAAAGACGTTCGCCCACAGCAAGAGGCAGGAGTCCTGCACTTCCTTGGCGATTTGCTGGCGACTGTGCCCGCCAGTTGCTTGGATCTGTGCGTTGCGCAGCGTCAATGGCAACGGAGTAGCGCGTTGAGTATTCGTTAACGCTTGCGGTGCGATGCCGAATCCACTGACGCCACGTGTCCATAGGAACTCGGACGTGGAGTTTGATCTCGCACATCTCGAACGGCGTGGTGTGCGAGTGACGCATCAAATAACGAATTAGCGCGCGGTCGTCCTGAACGCGCTTCGTGCCTGCTCCATACGAGACTCGCGCGGCCTGTACAATGGCAGCATCATTTCCCATGTAATCTAAAACGCGTACGAAGCCGTCGTCCAATACGCTGAATGGATTGCCGAGAATCGCGTCTAGTGTGGGGATGCTAGGCCGTACAAGTTGTTTGGGGATCGTCGGTGTATTTGATCTTTGTGTCTCGATGCGTGGTAATTGTGAAACGGAGTATGTCTTCTTGCGTCGCGTCGCAGATGACATAATGTGACCTCTATAGATCGTAATGCCACACAGACATGAACGTCCTATATTGACTTGTAGTGATTGTACGCAGCAAGATCATATCGGTATCTCAAGGTGTTCACTTCGTTCAGCCTTTTGTATTGCCGATATTCGTTCGGAGAAACGGCCAAAATCGAGTGACCACTTAGGCCCGATGCCGGAACTGTAAGAATGGGTGAAGCCTTCAGGGGAAGGATATTCAATATGAATGTCTCTATGCAGAGCTTTGACGATGTAACAGCCAACCGCCTGCATCTTGCTCCCTGCAGGGGCAATTAACACGCGATGGTTTATTGAGAGCTCCCAATATAGGTCCAAGAGCAGAAACACCGTCTCACGATAATCTATCGTTGATACAACGCGCTTGGGGAGAGGCACGTCGCCGGAGACCATCGATTGTTCTACCGGGTTATCCTCGTCCCACTCACGTCGTACTTGGTCGTGTATCCATGCTGTGGCTTCTTCACGCCATGAATGCACCGGGGGGCGACCATTGATAAGGAAGAGTCGACCAGGGTAAACCGTGTTCAGCAGAACCTGAGTTAGTGCATCATTAAAAGACATGAACACTAGAGCGGCCGTTGGTTGGCCCTGCATGGCAACACTCGCGAGGGAATCGACTTTGACTACCCCGTGGACACCGGAAAATACTTGTAGCGTTGGCTGATGGATCTCTTTTTTCTCTCGTGCGTTCTCGAACTCCACTTTGCTTGGGCCATACTGCTTCGCCTCGGAATATATCACCCGCACGGACAGGCCGCGGCGATTGCACGTGTTCAGAATAAGCATAATTAAGAGCTTCGACATCGTTGATATGTCTACAACCACACGACTTGTCTTGTTGGCGTAAATACGATCCTTGAGGCGTTTTTCGAAGTCGCCCGGCTCGAAGCGATTGTACTTGATGATATCCTCGTCGGGAACCGCAACACCACGTGCCACGAGAGCAGCTCGAACTTCGGCCAGTTTATTCTTACGTTTGAATGGCAAGTA
>Ga0209341_10006455_pt1 | contig 10485 bp, 9 predicted proteins | sample RifCSP13_2_FD_184020 | JGI IMG/M metagenome (GOLD analysis project Ga0209341, IMG submission 184020) | Soil microbial communities from Rifle, Colorado - Rifle CSP2_sed 13_2 (SPAdes) (version 2) | ecosystem: Environmental > Terrestrial > Deep subsurface > Rock core/Sediment | place: Rifle... | reverse complement strand
AGAAGAGCAGCGTGAGGACGATCCCGCAGACGCGCCCCCTCGTCATCGGGGACGAGGAGCTCGACCTCGCCATGGAGCTCGTGAACAAGCTGACGATGGAGTTCGACGCGGGGAAGTACAAGGATCGCTACCGCGAGGCGCTCCTGTCCATGATCGAGGCGAAGGTGGAGGGGAAGGAGATCACGGTCCCCCCGGCGGTGACCGCGGCCCCGACGCAGGACCTCATGGCGGCGCTGAGGGCGAGCCTCGAGGCGGTCAAGAGGGCGTAGGTTCCGCACACTTGGACATCCGGCCGCCTCTGGGAACCTGAGGGTTTAAGCGGAACCTGGCGTTGGCGGGGCATGCGCGCCGTCGTCGTGGTGATTGTCGCCCTAGCGGTGATCCTCCTCGTCCCCGCGACGGAGGCCCACCAGCTCGCGAACGTGAAGATCCCCCTCATGGAGCCTTCGAACCCCGCGGGGCCGGTCGTGAAGGGTTTCGTAAACGTCCAGATGCACGGCGACCACGTCCTGCGGCTCGTCGTGGCCCTGAAGAAGGTCGAGCCCTCCACGCTCTACACGGTCTGGCTGATCAACTGCGCCGACGCCCCCGGCGGGCATCCGTGCTTCCCCGGCCCCATCAACGACATTCCGCCCTTCGGCGCTTACTCGCCATCCCCACCGTGCTTCGGCGGGGGCGGGACCGGGCCGGTCACCAAGCTGAGGACGAACGTGGTGGGGAACGGGAACACCGGCGCGATCCGCATCGACCTGAGCGGCTTGCCGCGGGGCACCTATTACCTCCACTTCGACATCGGGCCGGGGGTCTGCCATCCCGGAGGCGGCGTGCCGCCCGGCCTCCTCATCACGGACGGGTTCAGCCTCACCCTTTAAGCCCCCCACCGCGGGTGGCGGTCCGTGGCCGAGCTCTGGGGCCTCGCCCTCCGCCCGATGCTGGCCCAGAAGGAGGAGAAGCCCTTCTCCTCGCCGGACTGGATCTTCGAGGTGAAGTGGGACGGGACGCGGGCGCTCTGCTTCTACGACGAGGGCCGCCTGAAGTTCCAGAACCGCCGGCTCTACGACATCACCTACCGCTACCCCGACCTCCAGGTGCGCGCGAAGGCGAAGCGGGCCATCTTCGACGGGGAGATCGTGATCATGTGGGAGGGGAAGCCGAGCTTCGAGAAGCTCCAGGAGCGCGAGCACCTCGCGGGGAAGGAGAAGATCGCGCGGGTCGCGCGGGAGCTGCCGGCGACCTACGTGGCCTTCGACCTCCTCTACCGCGACGGGGAGGACCTCACCGCGAAACCCCTCATGGAGCGCAAGAAGCTCCTCGCGGAGACGTTCGAGCCGACCGCGAACGCGGTGATCACGGAGTACGTAGAGGGGGACGGCGAGGCGTTCTACCGCGTCTGCCGCGAGCACGGGCTGGAGGGGGTCATCGCGAAGGAGAAGCGGTCGCGGTACCTCCTCGGGGAGCGCCCGCGGTCGTGGCGGAAGATCAAGGCGCTGCGGACGATCGACTGTGTGATCTGCGGGGTCACCGTGGGCGAGGGGAACCGGGCGGACACGTTCGGCGCGCTCATCCTCGGCGTCCACGACGGCGGTGAATTGGCGTGTGTCGGGCGCGTCGGCACCGGGTTCGACGCGAACATGGTGGACCTCCTCCACCGCCGGCTCTCCGGGCTCCGCGGGGAGATGCCCTTCAAGGAGACGCCCGACCTCGCGGGGGAGGTGAAGTTCTGGTGCCGGCCGGAGCTCGTCTGCGAGGTGGAGTACCTCATGCTCACGCCGGACCGCGCGCTGAGGGCGCCCTCGTTCCAGCGACTCCGTGAGGATGTGGACCCGCAGACATGTCGCTTCCCGGATTCGTGAGGTTCACAACCGGCCGGCGCGGCGGAGTGCTCGCAGGGCGAGGAAGGTGATCATCTTCGAGGGCTGGCCCGGTTCCTCGGAGGGCCTGTACCAGTTGCGGGAGCTGAGGTTCCAGCGCCCGTCGGTCCGCCGCTTTCGTTCCAAGTGTCGGAACGCTTCGTCAAGGCGGGGGTCGCGCCCGTACCCCAGCGCGGTCATGAAGTCGAGGCCGACGAGGACGTCGTAGAAGAAGTGCCAGGGGTACCGCAGCCAGGTCCACGGCGTGTACCGCCGTCCCTCGTGGAGCAGCCGCCGCCGGAGGAAGAAGTCGGCGCCCTTCTCCACCGCGGCGCGGACTTCAGGGGACCAGCGTTCCTTCGGGATCTCCGCGAACGCGCTCATCGACTCCCACGAGTCCAGGTTCCCCTTCCCCCGCCAGAAGCAGTCCCAGCCGCCATCGCGGTACTGGGTCCGCACGAGCCAGTCGATCGCCGCTTGAACGCGTCCGTCGCGCAGGTAGCCGAACCGGATCAGCGACCGCACCATGTTCCCCGTCGTGCACAGGTGGCCGCGGTCGAAGCCGCCGGCGCGCGGTGTGAACCCGCCGTCCTCCGCGGTGTGGAGGTCGAGCCACCACTCCACCGCGTTCGCGATGCGCGCGTCCCGTTTGGTCATCCCGAGGTCTGCGAGCACCTGGAGGTGCCAGATGGAGGCACTGTAGTATGGCAGGTAGCCGTTGGTCTTCCGGGACCAGTACGTGTCCTCCTTCTGGAGGTCGAGGATCCGGCGCGCCCACCCCCGACGCGGCATCTCCTCGCGGAGGCGGGAGAGGGAGGGGTCCCTCGGGCGGGCCTTCACGAGGTCGCGGGAGGTGAGGAACCGCAACGAGGGTTCCTCCGGTTCCAGCAACCAGTCCAGGACCTTCGTGTTCTCCGGCACGTTCTCCCCCCGCAGGAATCGGTCAGCGCGGCGCGTCGAGGTTCAGTTGGGGCGCCGGCGCTTGATGCGCCGGGAGGGGCCGCGTCCCCGCCCCCGCCGCGCGCGTCGCCGGGCCGCCCGGGTCATGCGGACTTCCCTCTTGGCCACGAGGCGCCGGAAGCGCCCTCCCTATTTGAATCATCCTTGGCCGGCGCGGCGGAGGACGCGGCGCGCGAGGAAGGTGATCATCTTCGACGGGGCGTTGCGCGCCTCCAGGCGCAGGTCCCCATTCGTGTCGTCCAGGGCCCACCTCCCGTCCGGGCCGCGGCGGGACCGCAGGTGATCGAGGGCCTCGGCCATCCTCGGGTCGTCCCCGTAGCCGAGCGCGGTCATGAAGTCGAGGCCTACGAGGACATCGTAGAAGTAGTGCCAAGGGTAGCGGAGGAGGTACCATCGCCGGAAGCGCGTGCCCTCGTGCAGGAGGCCACGGTCGAGGAAGAACTCCGCCCCCGCCTCGGTGGCGGCACGGACCTCGCCCCTTCGCTTCGCGGCGGGAATCTCCGCGAGGGCGCTCATCGCCTCCCACGCGTCCAGCGTTCCCTCGGGACGCCCGAAGCAGTCCCATCCGCCGTCAGGGAGCTGCTCGTCCACGAGCCACCGCACCGCGGACTTCACCCGCTCGTCCGTAAGGTAGCCGAGGCGGATCAGGGATCGGGCCATGTTCCCCGTCGTGCAGAGGTGGCCCCGGGCCTTCGCCCGAGAGGGGTCGTACGCGCCGTCCCTCGCGAGGTGGAGATCGAACCAGAACTCCACCGCGTTCGCGATGCGCTCGTCGCGCCGCGTGAGGCCGAGGTCGGCGAGCACCTGGAGCTGCCAGATCGTCGACTGGAACTTCGGCTGGTAGCAGGTCCTCGCCGTGGCCCACCAGGTGCGGTTCTTCTGCCTCTCGAGGACGTGCTCCGCCCATCCCGCCGTCGGGACCGCCGCGCGCAGACGCGCGAGCCCCCTCTCGCTCGGCCGCCGCGTGAGGAGGTCCCTCGAGGCGAGGTACCGCATCGAGGGCTCCTCCGGTTCCAGGAGCCACTTCATCACAGGGTCCATCGCGCCGGGGGAATGGGGCTCGCGGCATGAGGCTTGGCCAACACCCTCACGGCACGGGAAGCCACCAGGAATCCGGCCAGTCAGGGACCACGACGGGCGTCTCCTCGGGTGGCGGCGGCATCCGGTGCCATCCGTACACCGCGAGGAGCGCCGCCGGCATCATCTCCTCACCGCCCTCCCACACCACCGCGCCGATCCCGGAAGGGGACGTCACCAGTCGCAGCGCCCCGTCCCGGGAGTCTAGCCCCGCGAAGATGGTCCCCCGCCGCCACAGGAGGAGGACGCGGCCCGAGGGCAGGAGGAGGGACCAGGGTCCGAAGTGCCGGCCTTTCAGCCCCCACCGCGCCCCCGCCTCCACGACCGTGAAGCTCGGGTTCGGCGACGCGGCCCACGAGAACTCGGCCCGATTGCCACGGACGACGCAGACGTCCCCCGCGAGGCGGTTCAGGGGGATTGTGACCGGGGCTCCGTCCTCAAGCGTGACGTGGATGCGGTTGCGGCGGAGGAGCGGCACACGGAACGAAAGGCGCCCCATGGTCGCTCGGGACGCGGACACCGGGCTTAAGCTCATCCCCGACGAAGGAGCATGACCCTGGTTGTGACGAGGCAACCATCTGCGTTTCAAGGGGTATGGCTGGCTCAGATTCACGCCCGCAAGTGCCTTGAAGGACCAGTCGTTCTCGCAATCGGGTGCGAGGATGAGACGGGGTAACGGACTCACGAAGAGGGAGAGGGGGATTGCTACTTTCGAGGTAGGCCTCGCCGGAGGGGCAGTCGTGACCGCCATTGCCTTCTACGCCCTCCCATTTGGCGTCCTGGGCATGGTCAGCTTGTGGGGCGTTGCTGCCGCAGTGGTCGGAGCCTCGTTCTGGTTCGGCGGTGCATAGAACTACCGTAGCCAAACCTTTTTAGAGCATTCCCCTGTCTCCGCGGCGATGCAGTTCAAGGTCCTGGAGCGCGCGAAGGACTCCATCCGCATCCAGATCGAGAACGCGGACGACACCATCCTCTACCCGCTCGTGAACCAGCTCCTCAAGGACGAGGACGTGGAGGACGCGAAGTACTACGTCGGCCACCCCCAGCTCGACAAGCCGGTCCTCCTGATCAAGACGAAGAAGGGGAAGCCGCAGACCGCGCTGAAGCACGCCGCGGACGCGCTCTCCAAGGAGTTCGGGGACGCTCGTAAGGTCCTCACGAAGGAACTCCGCGGCTAGAACGCACAAAGCTGCGCACCGCCGCGCCCCAATCTGCGCTCGACGCGCGAAGACGTTAAGTACGCGCACCCAATCGACCGGCAAGGAGAGGGGAAGGTGGACCTCCACAGCAAGTTCTCTGCATGGCTCGTGACCGCAAGCATCCTGATGGCCGGCGCCGCGGCGCTGATGCCGACCTCGACGCCGGGGCCGGAGCCGACGGCCGCCCCTGGCGGGCCCCAGCCCACGGGATGGGACAGCCCCGTCGCGAGCCCCCAGACCGGCGTGCGCCCGCTCCTCGTCGTCCTCATGGAGTTTACGGACGTCGCCCACAACTCCGTCCTCACGCCCGCCTTCCTCCGGAACCAAGTCTTCGGGCCGCGCCCGAGCGTGAACGACTACTACCTGGAGACGTCGTACGGGCAGTTCTCCTTCAGCGACCAGGGGAGCTGGGCCTGGATCACCGCGTACGACGACCCCGGCACGGGCGGCGCGGACGAGTCCACGCGCGCCTACTGGAACACGGCGCCCGACCCCACCTACAACGGCGGCACGTTCCAGCGCTGGGGGCTGAAGAGCCTGGATGTCGCGGGGTTCAACTTCGCACCCCTCGACTTCAGCTCGGACGGGACGATCGATTTCGGCCAGGAGGTCGCGTACCTCCTCATCGACGCGAACACCGTGGGGGCGTTCGGCGGCGCGATGCGCGGGATGCCGCCGGGCCTCGTCCTCGACGGGAAAACGATCGCGGGCGTCTCCTGCGGCGTCTCCGCCGGGACGCCGTGGATCACGCTCTACGCCCACGAGCTCGCCCACCAGACCTCGTGGGGCCCGGGCTGGTTCCTCACGGACTACTACGGCATCATCCCGGAGATCATCGGGCAGTTCTCCCTCATGGGCTTCAGCGGCTTCGGTTCGTCCCCGAACGTGAGCCCGAACGGCCCCCACCACCTCGACCCGCTCTCGAAGATCAAACTGGGGTGGGCCACGCCCAGCGGTGTGACGACGGACGGCTTCTACTCCATCGACAACTCGGAGGGGAAGGGGACCTTCTACGTCCTCTGGGACCCCGCGCACGGGAAGGACGAGTACTTCGTCGTGGAGAACCGCTGGCGCGGGACCTCCTACGACAACACGGACGCCCTGATCGGGGCGCTGCCCGCGCCCTTCGCCTACCAAGGTGCGGCGGCGGAGATCCCAGACGAGGGCCTCCTCGTCTGGCACGTCGACGAGTTGCGCGACTGGAACGGCTCGACGACCGGCGGGAAGGCCAAGGTGGACCTCATCCGCCGGGGCGGCACCGACGGCACCGCGGCGTTCAACAGCGCCGACTTCTCCTACTACGACTGGTGGGACGGCTCTGCGCCGGAGAACGCGAAGTTCAACGACGCCTCGAACAGCAACCTCGGCGTGTGGTGCGTGTCCCCCGCAGCCGCGACGATGACCGCGTGGCTGGACGGTCCGGGGCCGGGCATCCTGATCTGCTCGCCGCCCTCGCCGGTGTCCGCGGTCCCCGGTACTCCCGTCACGATGTCCGTTCCGTTCCGTAACACAGGCTCTTCCACGGATACCTTCACCGTGTCCGTGAGCGCGCCCTCGGACATCCTCGTGACCTTGCCCTCGCCCCTCTCGGTGGGCGCGAAGGCCACCGGCACGGCGAACATCGGCCTCACCCCGATCCGCGCGTGCACGACGACCCCCGGCCCGCGGACGATCACCATCACGATCTCCGGCGGGTCGGTGTCCAGCGTGACCACGGGCACGCTGAACGTCCTCTCCTACGGCGATCCAATTGCGACGCTCGCCGCCTCGGACAACGACGTGTACCCCGGCGAGACGGGCACGTACACCGTGAGCGTGACGAACAACGGCAACGCCGCGGACACCTTCGGCCTCGCCTTCACGGGCCTCGACTTCGGCACGACCTACCGCGCGTACCCGACGGCCATCCCGGGGTCGTGGGCCTCCTTCGCCCCGGCCGGTCCAACCGCCGGGCCCTGCGCGATGACCTCAAGCACGCTGAGCATCGCCGTGCCGCCGGACTGGGCCGGGATGGAGGACGCCACGTACGACTTCACCGTGACCGCGACGAGCGCCACCACGCCGTCGGCCTCGAGCCTCACGGCCGGGCAGCTGATCGTCCGCGCGACCCCGCTGAGCATGATGTACTACGTGAAGTACGAATGCCTCAACCTCCAGTCCGCGGTGGGCGCGCTGCCGCCCTCCGACGTTCGCGACGGCCTCATGGACAAGGCCATCGCCGCCTGCGCGAAGTTCGACCAGGCCATGGCCCGGTATGTCCTCGGGGACGACCCGCCGGCGAGCAACCTCTTTGGGACCGTGCAGAACGTCCTCGGTGCGTTCCTCCATCAGATCGCGGCGCAGCGCGGGAAGGCGCTCACGGACGCCCAGGCGGACGACCTGCAGATGCGCGCGGAGCAGATCATCGCGGACATCGACGCGATCCTCGCGGCGATTTGAGCCCTGCAGCTTCAAAGCCCTCACCGCCATCGCGGCGGCGTGGCCGAGCGCGACTGTGGCATCGAGGTCTACCTCACGGCGACCCCGGGCATCGGCGGACGCCTCAAGGCGGAGCCCGAGGACTTCGTCGTCGAGGAGGTCGGCTCCCCGCCCGCGGAGGCGCCGGACGGGAAGTACGTCGCGGCCCTGATCCGCTCACGGAACTGGGAGACGAACCGCCTTGTGCGCGAGATGTCCCGAGACCTGCGCATGTCCCGCCGCCGCATCGGGTTCGCGGGGACGAAGGACAAGCGCTCCGTGGCGACGCGGTGGTTCTCCTTCGAGGCGACGCCGGAGGAGGTCGGCCGCCTCCGCCTGGCGGACGTCGAGGTCCTGGAGTCCCACCGCGCGGCGAAGCCCGTGGAAATCGGGGACCTCCGCGGCAACCGCTTCCACATCGTCGTGCGGGACCTCGCCGTGCCCGGGGACGAGGCCGAGGTAGCCGCGGCCACGACGCTCCTCCAGCTGCGCGCCGCCGGAGGGTTCCCGAACTTCTTCGGGATGCAGCGCTTCGGCTCCATCCGCCCGATCACCCACGTCGTCGGCCGCCACATCGTCCGCGGGGACTACCAGGCCGCGGTGGACGCCTACGTGGCGAACCCGATCGCGGGGGAGGACGAGGGGAGCTTCGAGGCCCGCGAGGCCCTTCAGGATTCGGGGGACTACAAGGCGGCCTTCCACGAGTTCCCGGACTCCCTCGGCTTCGAGAAGGCGATGCTCGGCCACCTCGCCGGGCGCCCGGGCGACTTCGTCGGCGCCCTGAAGGCCCTCCCGTTCAACCTCCTCCTCCTCTTCGTCCACGCGTACCAGTCCTCCCTGTTCAACCGCATGGTCAGCGAGCGCATCCGCCGCGGCCTCCCGCTGAACCAGCCCCTCGCGGGGGACCTCCTCCTCCCCGTCGGCGCCGACGGCCTCGTCGACCGCAACCGGTGGGTGCCGGTGAGCGAGGCGAACCTCGAGAAGGCGCGGGTTCAGTGCGCCGCAGGGAAGGCGTTCGTCAGCGGCACGTTGATTGGCACCGACTCCGCGATCTCAGGGGGCGTCATGGGGGAGATCGAGCAGTCCGTGCTGGACGCGGAGGGCGTCCGGGCCCGGCACTTCGTGGTCCCCCGGATCCCCCGGCTCTCCTCGAAGGGGACGCGGCGGGAGCTCGCTTGTCTGGTCGGGAAGATCTCCGTAGAGGTGAGCGGCGACACCGCCGTCCTGGAGTTCTCCCTCCCGCGCGGCGCGTACGCGACCTGCCTCCTCCGCGAGGTCCTGAAGGACGAGAGCGGCCTCGGCTGATAGAACCGCGGCGGCGGTGATACTTGGGCGCGGGACTCTCTTACCCCTGCCCCGGATTCGGTGACCCGAGGAGGAAAACGCATGATCCTCACGGTAAAGGGGTTGGCTGCCGCACTCGGCCTGCTCCTCATGGGTGGATACGGAGTGAGCATGAACACGACGCCGACGGACCCCCTCGGGGACCCTACGGCGCCGGACGTGCCCGACGATGGAGTCGACCTCCCGCCGGGCGACGTGGCGATCGACCGCGACGGGAAGGATCCGGGCTGCGGTTGCCGGGACCACGGTTTCCTGATCGGGTTCATGGCCCGCTGGGGCTACCTGCCCGACCGGAACAACACGGACGAGCCGGACTGGTCCACGGAGGTCTCTCCTGCGGAGAGCGACGGGTTCTCCCCGCCGCCGGAGGACCCCGAGGGCCGCTTCGACATGGTGCCCTGGGACGGCTTCCTGCAGGTCACCGACGGCGGTGTTCGCCTGGTCCGCACGCTCCTCTTCGAGCGCGGAGGGGACTACCGCTTCGGCGGGGACGACCTCGCCTACCGCCAGCAGAACCGCCTCACCCTGGAGTGGCGGTCGAGCACGACGGTGCACTGGGACGGCATCCTCGCGGTGCTCGCCCTGCCGCGGATGGACCGGCCGGTACCCCACGTGACCTTCCACACGGACCAGTGGTCCCGGATCTTCGAGGCGCCGCAGCTCCCCGGCCTCCACCTTCGCGTCCCCACGGACCGCCTCGGCCACGAGGTCGAGATCATGGCCTTCCCCGTCCAGCGCGACTGCGAACGCGGCGGCGACTTCGCGGTGATCCAGCTCCGCCTCCGCTGGGGCTTCCTCGACCCTGACGAGGGACGCGACGCGCAGCCTCCGGCCATCCCCTGGGACGGCTTCGTGGAGGCGACGAAGGGGGCCGTCCAGTTCCGAGAAACGCTCCTCTTCGAGCACGGCGGCGAGTACCGCTTCGGGATGGACGACCTCGTCTACCCGCAGACCAACCGCTTCACCGTGGAGTGGCGGTCGTCGACGCTCCCGCACTGGGACGGCATCGTCGTCGCGGTGCTCGTGCCCCTGGACGCTATGCCGGAGGCCCACGTGACGGTCCACACGGACCAGTGGTCGCACGTCTTCGAGGCGCACCAGCTGGTCGGCCTCGACCGCGTGATCCCGACGGACGCCCTTGGCCACGAGATCGAGATCCACGGGGAGCTCCTCCGGCCCTGAAGCTCGTCCCCCTCCGAGCGCGGCGGCTCTGGAGCCCTCCCGCGCTCTTCCCCCTTTTTTCTCCGCCACCCAGGGTCGGACGGTTCAGAGGGCGTCCCCGATCGCGTAGGCGGCTCGCGAGAGTTCCACGGTGGACACGCGGTTCAGGTACACACGAAGAGTGCTCCCTGCCGCGTCCACGGGGGAGGTGACCCCGACCGTGCCGAGCCAAGACTCTAGCCAGTCCTTCCACGCCCCGGGGCTCTGCGTCGTGATCTCGAGAAGGACGCCCGCCTCCCACTTCTCCCACTGGGTGAGGCGGCACGCGGAGAGGAGGAGGATCGTGGCCGTGGCGTCCGCGGTGGGCGGCTGCACGTCCCGGCGCGCCCCCTCGTTCCGCGTGACCACGGCGGCCGACGTGAGGGCGTCCCGGGCCG
>Ga0209341_10006452_pt1 | contig 10485 bp, 12 predicted proteins | sample RifCSP13_2_FD_184020 | JGI IMG/M metagenome (GOLD analysis project Ga0209341, IMG submission 184020) | Soil microbial communities from Rifle, Colorado - Rifle CSP2_sed 13_2 (SPAdes) (version 2) | ecosystem: Environmental > Terrestrial > Deep subsurface > Rock core/Sediment | place: Rifle... | reverse complement strand
GGAGGCGCTGCATAACCGCGGCTCGAAAATGGAATACGCCAAAGCCGCAGCCGAGCTGGCCGAAGCCGCCGCCCAGCTTGCGGCGATCAGGAAGCTGCGCCAGCGCAGGTAGCGCACGCGGCGCGATCCGGACCAGGGCCGATTCGACCGGCTTGTCTTTCCTCCCCTGCTGAGCAACGGGCAGCGCCCAAAACTGGTCCAATGAGGAATTCCTGCGACAATCGGTGGATGTGCCATGCCAGAGCTGCTCGACGCCGTTGAAATCGAAACCGGGGCGAACCCGACCACCAGCGTCCTCTGGCTGCATGGACTGGGCGCCGACGGCCACGACTTCGAGGCCATCGTGCCCGAGCTCGACCTCCCCGCGGTCCCGATCCGCTTTGTTTTCCCGCATGCGCCGATGCAGCCGGTCACGATCAACGCAGGCATGGTCATGCGCGCCTGGTATGACGTGAACGACGCCGAGCTTCGGCGCGAGGACGAAACCGGCGTGCGTGCGTCGCAGGTGCGGCTCGAAGCGCTGATCGCGCGGGAAAAGGAGCGGGGAACCAGCGCCAGCCGGCTCCTGCTCGCCGGATTCTCGCAGGGTGGTGCCGTCGCGCTGCACACCGGCTTGCGCTATCGTGAGCGGCTCGCCGGGATCATGGCGCTCTCGTGTTACTTGCCCGTCGCGGAAAAGCTCGCCGCGGAGGCGCACGCCGCGAACCGGGACGTGCCTATTTTCATGGCGCACGGCAGCCTGGATCCGGTCGTGGCGCTGACACGCGCCTCACAGTCGCGCGACTTGCTCGAGCGCGAGGGTTACACGGTGGAATGGCACGACTATCGCATGCCGCACTCGGTATGCCCCGATGAGATTCGCCACCTCAGCGCCTGGCTGCGGCGCGTGCTGGCTGTCGACCGTACCCGGACGTAGGGCACCGGCCTTCGCTTGCCTCGGTTCGAGGCCACCCTTCCCGGCGGAACAGCCGCCGGATTTGACTCTAGCAACGCCTTGACCTAAGGTCGGGGTCCGGGTCGGCTTACGCACGGGTCTGCGAACGCCCGGACCCGGCCAACCGCAAAGAGGAGGAGGAGACATGAAACCAAGTCAATCCATCGGTCGCCGCCAGTTCACAAAGGCGCTTGCGGCCACCGGAGCCGCTGCCGCGCTGGCGCCCTTTGGCATCGTGCGTGCGCAGGCCCCAAAACTCAAGGTCGGCGTGCTATTGCCGCGCTCGGGTACGCAGGCCCTGATCGGCCAGTCCTGTCAGAAAGGTGTGGACCTCGCGCCCGAAGTCATCAGACGGGTGCTCGGCGTGGACATCGAAATAATGAATGCGGATACAGAGAGCAACGCCGATACCGCCCGCACGCGCGCCGAGCGGCTGATCCAGGAAGGGGCCACGGTGCTGGTCGGCGCGTTCGATTCGGGCCACACCGCGGCGATCGCGCAGGTCGCCGAGCAGCGCGGCATTCCGCATATCATCAACATCGCCGCGGCGCCGCAGATCACCGAGCAGGGTTACAAGTTCGTATTCCGCAACTTTCCGACTGCGATCGATCTCACGCGCAACGGGCTCGCGCTGATGGGCGACATCTTCCGCGCCACCAATACCGTGCCGCGGACAGCCGTGTTCATGCACGTGAACGACACCTTCGGCCAGGCGATGTCCAAGGGGATCGGCGCGATCCTCCCGCGACTGGACTTCCTGCCGTTCAAGATCCTGGAGACCATTCCCTACGACCCGGCGGCGAAGGATCTGACCGTGGAGGTGTCCAAGGCAAAGGCGACCAACGCCGACTTCCTGATGCTGGTGTGCCGGCTGAACGACGCCATCGTGCTGCGCCGCGAAATGGTGAGGCAGCGCTGGAATCCCATGGGCATCATCAGCCCCGGCTCACCCGGCCTGTACGAAGAGCAGTACACCAAGGCGCTGGGCAAGTACGCTGAATACGCGATCTGCAATACCGTCTGGTTCAACCCGAAGTCGGATATGACCAGAATGGTCGGCGCGGCGTTCAAGAGGCGCAATCCGAAGGACGAACTTGCGTTCCACGGCACGAACGTCGGTTACACCTTCGATGCGATCATGATCGCGGCCGACGCGTTCAAGCGTGCGCGGACGACCGATGCGAAGGCCATCGCCGAAGCCGTCCGCCAGACGAACATCCCGGTGGCGAACCGGATGTCGCTCGGCGGCCCGATCCGGTTCAATGCGAAAGGTCAGGTGGAGGGCAACCTGTCGGCGGCAATCCAGAATCTGCGGGGCAAACCCAGGGTGACGCTGCCCGAAGAGTACGCGGAGGCGAAGGTGGTGTTTCCATCCCCCGATTACAGGCGGTCCTGATAGCTGCGCGCCTGGCCGGCAAGGCGTACGGGGAACCGCGGATCTGCCGTCGGTACAGGATGCGCAATCAAACCTGGCCCAGAACCGCAGTCGTCGGCTCCGGCGCCGTCGGCTGCTATTTCGGCGGCATGCTCGCGCGCGCGGGCGCGCCGGTCACGCTGATCGGACGGCCGAAGCACGTGGAGGTGTTCCGGCGCAGCGGCCTGCGCATGGACACGACCTGCTTTCAGGAAACCGTGCCGCTCTCGGCTTCCGCCGACATCGCCGCGGCGCGCGGTGCGCAGCTGATATTGTTCTGCGTCAAGAGCATCGACAGCGAGCCGGTGGCGCAGTCGCTAGCGCCGCATCTGGCGCCGGACGCCCTGATTCTCGACTTGCAGAACGGAGTGGACAACGTGCCGCGTATCTGCAGGCAGGTCCCCAATCCAGTGGTCGCATCGGTGGTCTACGTGGCCTGCGAGATGATCGGCGCCGGATGCGTGAAGCACCACGGCCGCGGGGATCTCGTGATCGGCGCCTTGGGTGCGACGGAGGCGGGCTCCAGCCACGCTGTTCCGTCGCGCCGCCAGCTCGATGATCTCGCCGCGCTGCTTGCGCAGGCGGACATCCCCTGCCTGATTTCGGACAACATCGAAGGCGATCTGTGGCTGAAGTTCCTCATCAACTGCGCCTACAACGCAATCTCGGCGCTGGGCCGCTCGCGCTATGCCCGCATGACCGCCTTGCCCGAGACGCGCGCGGTCATGGAGGATGCCGTCAGGGAAGTGCTCGCCGTCGCGCAGGCGAGCGGCGTGCGCATGCCGGAGGGCGATCTCGTCAAGACGGCAATGAAGCTCGCCGACGCGATGCCGCAGCAACTGTCATCGATGGCGCAGGACCTCGCGCGCGGCAAGCGCACGGAAATCGACGACCTCAACGGCTTTGTCGCGCGCCGCGGCGAGGCGCTCGGCGTGCCCACGCCCGTCAACCGGATCCTGCACGGGCTCGTGAAGCTCCTGGAAGGCGCGGGTTCAGACGCTGCGAAGGCCGGGTGAGCCGCGGCGCGCGAGACCGCGTGGCCGCCCTGCCGACCCGTCGCGCCTCGACTGTCTCCGCGCTCTGACCTCGACCGATCGGGTGCTGCGGGTCAGGCTTTCATCTGCGCAACCCGTAGCGCGAGCTGCTGCATGCGTGCGGCGATCGATTTCAGCAGCGAGGCGCCGAACGCGGGCTTGGCCTTGACGAGGTCCAGGAAGTCGTTGCGGTTGATCGCAAGCAGGCTGCAGTCTGTCTCCGCAGTCGCCGTGGCCGCGCGCGCGGAGCGGTCGACCAGCGCCATCTCGCCGAACATCCCACCCGGTCCCACGTGTTCGACGATGCTGCTGCCCACCGAGATGGCGACGCGGCCTTCCAGCACGACGTACATGAATGCGCCGGCGGCGCCGGCGGTCATGATCACCTTGCCTGCCGGGAACAGCGCGGGGTCCTGCTTGCCGAGTTCGCTGCGCAGCCCCGCGAGCGTCTTCTTGTCGAGCAGGTCGCTTCGCTCCGCCGGGGTGCCCGCGGCGGTGGTGCCTAGTTTGGCGAGGCTCTGGCGCAGCCGCTGGACCATGATGCTCATCAACATCAGCGCGAATTCGGGTGTCTGTTTCAGCGCCGTATGAAACTGTTTCTCGTCGAGCGACAGCAGGCGACAGTCGGTCTTGGCCATCGCGGTTGCGCTTCTCGGCAGCGCCCCGATGACCGCCAACTCGCCGAAGATATCGCCCTTCTTTACCACGCCGAAGAACTGGTTGCGGATCATCAGGCCGACTTCGCCCTCGAGCAGCAGGTACATTCTCGCGCCCTTGGAGAACAGTCCTCCCGATTTCTCGTTTTCCACGAAGATGGACCGGCCGCCCGGCTTCTCTTCCAGCGTTCCGGCAGACCGGAAGAATGCCAGCGCGAGCGCCGGCTGGTAGAGCGGGCTTTGCGCCGCGCCCTGAGCCTGGGCCGCGGCGCGCGCCGCCGCCTCGGCGGGCGGAGTGGGTTTGCTGGAAAAATCGAGATCGTCCATGCGAGCGAATATTCTAATCCTCAATCTGAATCGAGATACAGCCTCGGACGAGGCTGAAGGAACGGTGGGGTCGGAAGGGGCGCTTTGCCGCTGTTACTATTCGGCTCGCGCAACCAGGACCCTCGATGCTCAGCTATCGCCACGCTTTCCACGCAGGTAATCACGCCGATGTGCTCAAGCACGCCATACTCGTGCATTTGCTGCATTATCTCGGCCAGAAGGACAAGCCCCTGTGGTTCGTCGACACCCACGCGGGCGCGGCGGTCTACGCGCTGGACGAGGGCTATGCCACCCAAAATGCCGAGTTCGAAACAGGCATCGGCCGCCTGTGGCGGCGCAAAGACCTGCCGGCCCCGGTGGCCGAGTACATGGCGCAGGTGCGCGCGCTCAATCCCGGCGGCGCGTTGCGCTGCTACCCGGGTTCGCCGCAACTCGCCATGCAGATGCTGCGCAAGCAGGACCGGCTGCGCATGTTCGAGTTGCACAGTACCGAGAGCCGGTTGCTGCAGCAGTATTTTCGCGACCAGGCCCCGCGTGCCATTGTGCAGGCGGGCGACGGTTTTGAGGGGCTGCAATCGGTGCTCCCGCCGCCATCGCGGCGCGGCCTGGTGCTCATCGACCCCTCGTACGAGGACAAGGGTGACTACAAACGAGTGATCGAGGCCCTGCGCGAAGGCTTGAAGCGCTTCGGCACCGGCGTCTATGCGGTTTGGTACCCCCAGGTGCAGCGCCACGAGTCGCGCCGCTTTCCCGACATGCTCAAACGGGTGCAGCAGAAGGACTGGCTGCATGTCACTCTCACCGTGAGGGGGCCGGTGGCCGGTGGCCTGGGACTTCACGGCAGCGGCATGTTCATCCTCAATCCGCCCTGGACCCTGCCCAAGGTGCTGAACCAGGCGATGCCTTACCTGGTCAGGGTGCTGGGCCAGGACGCCGCGGCAGGTTTTGTCCTGGAGTCCGAACTGGCGTAAGGAGACGCAGGCCTGCGTCTGATCAGGGTCTCCGGGGTCAAGCTCGACTGAGGCGGCGCGGTCGGAGCGCGCCCTTCCCTTTCAGCGAAGGGAGCCGAGCCGGGTGTTCTGCCGTTCTTGCGGAATCGGGTTTGAGCGCCAGTTCCTGCGCGCCGGCGACCCGATGTACTATGCTCACCGCTGCCAAGAACGCGCAGGCAGAAGGAGGAGAACGAATGGAGATCAGCTCCGCGTACCTTGCCGATCTGCTGATCGGCATCGCCAAGGCGCAGACCGCAGTCATCGATGCGATGGAGCGCGCCAACCCCGGCTTTCGCAATACGCACGCGGTGCCCCTCCTGCAGGTGGCGGCCAACATGCGCGCAGGCGACCCGCGGCTCATCGACCTGCCTTCGCGGGTGCTGCTGCGCATGCAGGGCCGCATCGCGCTGGACAACGCGGCGGTCGTGGCCGACCTCGAGCGCTTGGCCAAAGGCGCGCCGCAGGCCCCCAGCGATGCCTCAGCCGCAACCGCACCGCGCGTTTCGCCTTCCGTACCTGCGCCTGCGCCGCGCCCGCCGCCTGCCGCCCCCGCATCGGGCGGAAGCGATCTCGATTTCGGGGTCAAGCCCTGAGCGCCTGAACACCGGGTGTCGAATTCGACCCGTCAACCGGGCTGCGCCAGAGCGTTTGATCTAGGTTAAAAGCTCGCCTGAATTCCGGTGCAGCATTTCGGTTCCTGCGGAGACGCAACCTCTAGCGGCAGGGCGATCAACGGACGGACGAATGAACATAGTAAGCGAGCCATCGGGAAGCGCTGCTGCGATGTGTCCGTCCTGCGAGGCGAGAACGTCGTGCTTCGGGCAGGGTGCGGACGCAAGCGCACTGAGGCAGCTGGACCAGGTGGTCGAAAAACGCCTGAGTCTGGCAGCAGGTGCATACCTTTACCGGATCGGCGATCCGTTCAGGAGCCTGTATGCGGTACGCGCTGGCTGCCTGAAAAACAGCATCCGCGATGAAAAGGGGCGCGACCACGTCATGGGCTTTCACATGCTGGGCGACGTGGTGGGGGTCGGCGGGATCGAGACGCGGGCTTATATTTTCGACATGCGCGCCCTCGAGCCGAGCGAGGTCTGCGAAGTCCCCTTCGACAAGCTGGAGGCGCTTGCACATCGAGTGCCGGCGCTGCACCCCAATATCATGAAGATCTTCGGGCGATACCGCAGTCGCGATGCCAGGACTCAGTTTCTGCGCAGGGAGGGCAGCACCGACGTGAGGGTCGCGGGCTTCCTGGTCGATTTTTGCCGGCGGCTCGAAGAGCGGGGGAGTGATCCGGCGAGCCTCAGGCTGCCCATGTCACGTGCGGACATCGGCGACTACCTCGGTCTGAGCGCGGACGAGGTCGGCAAGGCATTCGCGCGGCTCGGAGAGCGCGGGATCGCGAAGGTGTGGCGCAAGACGATCAAGGTCTCCAGCATCGAGGGCCTGCGGTCGCTTGCGGCGGGCCGCGCCGGACGCGGTCTGGCGACGCCGGCCGTCCTGACCACAGACGGACCCTCGCAAGAAGGCGCCCACCATGAGCCATAAACACGAAAACCTGATCCAGGCCATTTTCCGCGACCCCATCAGCGCCAACATTCACTGGCGAGAGGTGGAGTCGCTGCTCAACCACCTCGGAGCGCGCATCGAAGAGCTGTCGGGCGCGCGCCTGCGCGTGAAGCTGAATGGGTATGAGGACGTCCTGCACCGCCCGCATCACAGCAGCACGCTCGGCCGGCAGGATGTGAAGAACCTGCGCGAATACCTGGGCCGCGCCCGCGTAACGCCTACGCTCTACGAGGCGATGAAGGTGCAGGCCAAAGGTGAATAATCTGTATGCCGATCTGCCCGCGGGCGCAGGCGCAGAAGAGTTCGTCGAACTGCTCTCGCGCCCGGGCCTGAGAGTCGAGCGCATCGTCTCCACGGGACAGGCGAGCCCGCCCGGCGTCTGGTGCGACCAGCCGCAGGGCGAGTGGGTGCTTCTGCTCCAGGGCGAAGCCAGGCTCGCCCTGGAAGGCGATCCCGCACCGCGCCTGCTGAAGCCGGGGGACTTCGTCGATATCGCGCCGCACCGGCGGCATCGGGTGGAGTGGACTCACCCGTCCACGCCCACCGTGTGGCTCGCGGTGCATTACGGCCAGCGCGTGGGTGTGTAGACCAAACGCGCTATCGGTCGATCCCGAGCAGTTCCACTTCGAACACCAGCGTTGCGTTGGGCGGGATCACGCCGCCCGCGCCGCGCGCCCCGTAGCCGAGTTCGGACGGAATCGTGAGCTTCCTCGAGCCGCCCACCATCATGCCCTGCACGCCCTCGTCCCAGCCGCGAATGACGTGGCCCGCACCCAATGGAAAGACGAAGGGATCGTCCCGGTCCTTGCTCGAATCGAACTTCCTGCCGTCGGTGAGCCAGCCTGTGTAGTGCACGGTGACGCTCTGGCCGGCCGCGGCGGCGGCGCCTTCGCCGATGACCAGCTCTTCGATAATCAGGCCGCTCGGGGTCGTGGTGGATGGCATGGCAACCTCGCGTGAAAATGAGGCGCCATTGTAGTGCCGTCGGGTACCGCCGGGTAGTGCCTGGCGCGCCGATGTATAGGGAAACAATGCAGCCCGGTATTTTCGTATGCGTTTGAAGATAAACGACAATGTTGGATTCCGTTTGGGTAGCCGCATGAAAAAAATGTACTTGGGTGCGCGATTCATTTCCCGCGACGCGTTACGTCCGCCGCGAATTGGCAACTTAACTATTTGAAAGAATTAATGAATCGATTCGGGCAGCGGTACCTGGCACGGTCGATGCTCATTAGAAGCCAAGCAAGCGAATAACTGACGGAGAACATCATGAGCACCCTCAAGAAAATTCTGGTCGTTGACGACGATCCGGTAATCGCGAAAAGCTTTAGCCGGGTTCTTTCCGGCAAGGGCTACGCAGTCATCACTGCCGCAGACGGGGAAGAGGCGCTGCGCAAACTCAGCACCGAAACCTACGATGTCGTGTTCACCGACATCAAAATGCCCGGAATGAGCGGGCTCGAGGTGGCAGAGCACGTCAAAGCCAGCCAACCCTGGCTTCCGGTGGTGATTGTCACCGGCTATGGTTCGGGTGAGAACGAGGCACGTGCGAGAGGCGCGGGCGTTGCGGAGTTCCTGCGCAAACCCCTTTCCCCCGAAATGATCGAGGGCAGCACCGTGCGAGCCCTGGCGGCGAGCGCCGCTGCGCCTGCTGAAGCGGTCCCGGTGACCATCGCGGCAAGAGTCGAGTCCCGGGCCAAGAACATCGCGCTGTTCTTTGCTGCGCCGTTCATCGGCCTGGCCTATCTGCTCGCGTTCCCGATCGTCGGGCTTGGCATGCTCGCCTGGATGGCCGGCAAGGCTATGATGAAGAACGACAAGGTGCGGCCGATCGCGCTCCTGATCGCGGCTCCGTTCATCACGCTTGCGTTCGTGATCATCGGCCCGATCGTCGGGCTTGGCGCGCTGCTCTGGATCGGAGGCAAGGCGCTGCTGAAGGGGTAGGGAACGATATTCCCCGCGACGTCGCGCGAGGCTCTGATTCGAAACCGCCAAACTCGGGCACCGCGAGTTGTGTCAAGACTGGTTCGAAGGGCGGGATCCGAAAGGACCCCGCCCTTCGTCATTGGCAAGCACGCCCTGCCCGCCGGTTGACCCGGCGGTCTGCGGGCGGCGCGGTCCCTGCAGTGCGACGTCGCGCAAGGTTCGCTATCGTTATATCAGTTATATTTGCCGGGAGCGCGTTTTGGAGCGGATACCCTATGGACCTTAACGAATTCATTTCCAGACTGGACAAGGCCGGCGATCTGGTCAGGATCAGGAAGCGGCTGTCGACAAAGTACGAGATTTCCGCGATGCTGGACCTCGCGGACAAGACGAGCGGCCAGGCAGTGCTGTTCGAGCGGGTGCGCGGTCACAGCACGCCCGTCGTCGGAAACCTGCTGTCCAGAAGGCGGAGGCTCGCGCTGGCGCTGGGCATCGAAGAAACCGAACTGCTCAAGGAGTATTCGAAGCGCGCGAAGCGCCGGGTCAAGCCCAAACCGGTCTCCGACGGGCCCGTCGTGCAAAGGGTCGTCGAGCGTAACCTGAACATCCTGAAGGAAATACCCGTCCTGACTCACCGCGAAGGCGATGCGAGCCCGTACTTCACGTCGGCGGTGACGATGGCGAGGGACCCGGAAACGGGCGCCTCCGGGATGGGAATCTACAGAATCCAGGTCAGGGGGCGCAACGAAGTGAGTCTGAATTTTCAGAATCCGCCGCTCTCGCACTTCCTGCGCAAGGCGCAGGCCATGGGAAAAGAGCTGGAAATCGCCATCGTCGTGGGCATGGATCCCCTCACCTTCATCGCATCGGTATTTCCCTCCCCGCCCGGGACCGACAGGTTCGAGATCGCCGGAGGCTTGAGAGGCAAGGCCGTCGAACTGGTGCGATGCAGGACCGTCGACGTGCGGGTGCCGGCACATGCCGAGTTTGTCCTGGAGGGCAGGATCAAGCCGGGGGTCAGGGTGGATGAAGGTCCGTTCGGGGAATCCTGGGGCACCTATCGGGGCGGGAGGAATCCCGTTGCAACCATCACGGCGATCATGCACCGGGAAAAGCCAACCTATCACGCGCTGCTGTCATTCTCCGGAGAGGAGACGACCCTCATGGGTCTATCCATGGAAGCGGCTTTGATCGGATCGCTTCGAGCCGAGCATCCCGGCGTGATCTCGGTCGTGACCGATCGATTCAACCGGTCCAATCTGATCGTGCAGATGAGGAAGCGCAACGACGACGAGCCGCGAAGAGTGCTGGAACGGGTGCTGTCGGGCGCGCCCATCGTCAAGACGGCGGTGGTGGTCGATGACGATATCGATCCTAACGACCCCTATTCGGTCGGGTTCGCCGTTTCCACGCGCTTCCAGCCCAAGAGAGGCGCTATTGTCTTGAATGGACTTTCATCTTCCTCACTCGACCCCTCCGCCGTTTCCAGGAAGACCGGGACCGTGACCTCGAAGCTTGGAATCGATGCGACCCGGCCGCTGTCCGCACCGAAGGGCAAGTTCGAGATGGTGCGGATTTCCAAGAAACTAAAGGAAAGGACCAAGGCGTTCGAGCGCTGTCTGAAGCGCTAAGGTCC
>Ga0209341_10006451_pt1 | contig 10489 bp, 8 predicted proteins | sample RifCSP13_2_FD_184020 | JGI IMG/M metagenome (GOLD analysis project Ga0209341, IMG submission 184020) | Soil microbial communities from Rifle, Colorado - Rifle CSP2_sed 13_2 (SPAdes) (version 2) | ecosystem: Environmental > Terrestrial > Deep subsurface > Rock core/Sediment | place: Rifle... | reverse complement strand
CGCATGCCCGAAACGGCCAGCCTCGTCGCGGATTTGACCTCCCTCGACGAGCCGCGCGCCGAGGCCGCCGTCGCCGCGCTCGCCGATCTGGGCGAAACGGCGCTCGAAGCCACCCTGCCCCTCCTTCAATCGCCGTCATCCGAAACCCGCTGGTGGGCCGTGCGGGTAGCCGCCGCCGTGCAGACCCCGCGTGCGGCCGCCGCGCTGATCGCGGCCCTCGACGACCGCGATCCTCTTGTGCGACAGGCGGCGGCGATCGGCCTGCGGCTGCAGCCCTCGATCGAGGCGGCGCCGGCCCTCGTTTCCCGGCTCGGCGACAGGGACCGCCTGTTGGCACGCTTGGCGTCGGATGCGCTGGCCGCGTTGGGCGCCTCGGCCCTACCGCATCTGCGCCGGGCGCTTCGCTCGTCGGACGTCGCCACCCGCATCTACGCCACGCGCGCCCTGGCCTCGATGGATGAACCCGGCGTGACGCCCTACCTGTTCGCCGCCCTCGACGACGACTCACCCCTGGTCCAGCATTGGGCCGAGCGCGGCCTGGAGAGGCGCGGCGTGGGGATGGTGTTCTTCGTGCCGTAAGGCCAGTGGTCGGTGGTCGATGGTCAGTAATGGCGATTGGCGATTAGCGATTGGCGATTGGCCTTTTCGAGAGTCGAATCACCTCTAGCCAACGGTTCTGGACTGACCACTGACCACTGGCCACAGACCACTCTCCTTACACCCTCGCCTCCGCCAGAATCCTCTCCATGGCGGCCACCGTGTGGGGATGGTGGCGGTGGCGCCAGCGGTCGAGGAGCGGCCGAGCCAGCGCGCGCGACCAGGATTCCTGCGCCAGGGCACGGAAGACTGGCTCGTGAAACTGGTATCGCCCGACCGAGCTGAAGAAGAGCTCGAAGCGGGGCAGCACCTCGCGGTAGGCGCTGCGGATGGCCAGCTCGTAGAAGCGCGACAGCAAGGCCCCGTCTCTGGTTTTCGCCAGGCGAAACAATCGGTCGAAGTAGGCGCAGTCGGAGGCCGGCACCGCCGGGAGTAAGCGCGCCAAGAACACGCCCTGCTGGGCCGTCGTCCACGCCGCCACGCGTTGCTCGGACGGCAGGACGCCCCGGCGGTAGGCCGCCTCCACCGAGAGAACATCCTCGAACAGCGAAGACGGCACGTCGGCCGCGCCCTCGGGCAAACCGGGCTGGTAGATCCAGCGGCGAGCATCGATGACCTGGCCCACGCCGGGCAGCCGAGCTTCCAGGAACTCGAGAAAAGCCTCCGATGTGATCGAGCGGAAGCGAAACGCTTCGATGTAGGCTTTCAGGAAACCGTCGAAGCGCACACGCCCGGCGGCGCGCTCCAACTGCCGGAAGAACAGAAGCCCCTTGAAGTAAGGAATGTTCGAATAAGCTTCGTCGGGGTCCTTGCCTGCCAGCGGCAGCCGCAGGCGGGTCATCGGCGACTGACTCCCGAGACGTTCGACGTCGCGCAACACCGTTTGGGCCCGGCCGGCGGTGCGAAGGTCGCTGGCCGCCACGCCTTCGGTCACTTCCGAGATGCGAGTCTCGGCATAGGTCGTCGCGCCTTCGTTGAGCCAAAAGTCCTCCCAGGTGGCGTTCGTCACCAGGTTGCCGGTCCAAGCGTGTGCCAGCTCATGCGCCACCAGCCAGGTGCCGCCCCGGTCCCCCTGCACATAGGCCGAGTTCAGAAACGTCAAGCGCGGGTTCTCCATGCCCCCGTAGGGAAATGCCGGCGGCATGATCAGCACGTCGTAGCGTTCCCACAGATACGGGCCGAAAAGGGCCTCGGCCGACCGCAGCCTGTCTTCGTTCTCGGCGAACTCCCACGCCGCCGCCTGGATCGTCTCCGGTTCGGCGTAGATTCCGGTGCGCGGCCCGATCGCCTCGAAGGCCAAGTTGCCGACGGCGAAGGCGAACAGATACGACGGAATCGGCTGCGGCATGGCGAAGCGATGGACCGGCCGCCCCTCCTCGAGGCGGACACCCAGACCTTCGGCCGCCATCACCGAGGTCAGTGGCGGCGGCGTCTCCACTTCCGCCTCATAGGTAAAGCGAACCGACGGTGTGTCCTGGCACGGGAACAGACTGCGCGCCGAGCAGCTCTGGCATTGCGAGTAGAGGAACGGATGACGGCCGCCCGCCGTCTGGTCCGGCTCGAGCCACTGCAGCGCGGCGGCCGTCGGCGAGCTCGTCGACTCGACGGAAAATTCCTGCACCCCGTCCAGCCCCGTGAGGTGGAGGCGCTGACCGAGGATCGGATCCTCCCGGTCAAACGACCACGCCAGGTCCGAGTCCGCATGACGGATCCTGGCAATCTGCAGGTGGCGCGTGTCGAGGTAGAGCGAGCCGGTCACCGGCCGGTCCAGGCGATAGTGTGCCCGGACGCGCAGCACTCGCTCCGTGAAGTCCGGCCGGAGTCGAAATCGAATGTGCGTGATGACGCCTTCGGCTGGAACGGAGAACGAATGGGGGTCGGGAGGGAGCATCGACTCGTCCTCGAAGGGAGGCGGATCTCCCTCCCCCCTGCAAGGGGGAGGGAAGACCGATCACCCCGTCGCCACCCACACCCCCCACAACACGACCATCCACAGCGCCAGGCCGAGCTTCACCACGAAGGAAGCTCCCCACCCGGCGACCGCGCCGGCGGTGGCCCTCACCGCTTTGCGCATGTTCCTCCGCCGCCATCCTTCCACCAGCAGGATCCCCAGCGCGAACCCGGCCAGCGCTCCGAGCGGAAAGAACACGAACAGACCGATGATGGCCAGCAGCACGCCCGCCGCGATCCCCCAACCCGACGCGCCACCGACGCGGGCGCCCGCCGTGCTTAAGGCGACTTCCGCCGCCAGCGCAACCAGCCCGCCCAGCGTCATCAGCGCGAACAGCCACGGACCCCACGTGCCCCAACCCACCAGCAACCCATAAGCCAGGCCGGCGCCCCAAATCAACACGATGTCCGGGAACCACGGCACGATCACCCCGGCCACTCCCGTCAGCATTGCCAGCGCGACGAGGAGCGTGATCGCCTCGTCCTGGGTCACATCATCTCCTGCGCGCAAGAACGATCTGGACGATGGGTCATCAAACGAACATCAGCCCGCGCGACGGGGCCCGGCCCCTGTCTACGAGTGTCTCGGGCGCTTGCAGCCCATCCACGATCAGGCGGCAGTTTCACCCCGGATGACCTCCACGCCGCCCATCCACGGACGCAATGCACCGGGCACGACCACGCTGCCGTCCGCCTGCTGGTAATTCTCCAGCACGGCGATGAGCGTGCGCGGCAGGCCCAGCCCCGAACCATTCAGGGTGTGGACGAACCGCGGCTTCCCGCCTCCCGGGCGGTAGCGGATGTTCGACCGGCGCGCCTGAAAGTCGCCGCAGTTCGAGATGGACGACACTTCCAGCCACTCACCGGCCCCCGGTGCCCAGACTTCCACGTCGAACGACTGCTGGGCGCTGAACCCCAAGTCGCCGGCGCACAGCGCCGTGACCCGGTGGGTCAGCCCGAGCTCGCCGCAGGTCGCCTCGGCATGCGCCAGCATCCGCTCGAGCTCGGAGGCCGAGTCGTCCGGCTCGCAGAACGTGTACATTTCGACCTTGTCGAACTGATGACCGCGCTTGATCCCGCGCACGTCACGTCCCGCCGACATCTTCTCCCGCCGAAAGCAGGGGGTATAGGCAGTGTAGCGCCGCGGCAGACTCGCAGCCTCGAGGATCTCGTTCGCGTGCATCCCGGTCAGCGGCACCTCGGCCGTCGGCACCAGCCACAGGTCGTCCTCGACGTCGCGGTACAGGTTGTCGCGAAACTTCGGTAACTGACCCGCGCCAAACATCGTCTGCTCCCGCACGACGAACGGCGGGTAGCACTCCAGGTAACCTTGGCGGATGTGCAGGTCCAGCATCCACGCGATCAACGCCCGCTGCAAGCGCGCCCCTTCGCCGCGCAGAAGGTAGAAGCGCGACCCGGTCATCCTCACCCCGCGCTCGAAATCGAGGATCCCAAGCGCCGATCCCAGATCCCAATGGGGCAGCGCTTCGAACGGTAGAGTGGCCGGTTCGCCGGCCTGCCGCACCACGACGTTGCCGCTCTCGTCCAGGCCATCGGGGACGTCGGGCGCCGGGCGGTTGGGGATCCAGCTCAACAGCTCTTGCAGCTCAGCCTCGCTTTGCCGGACTTCGTCGTCGAGGGCGTCGATCCGTTGGCCCATCGTCCGCATCCGTTCAATCTCAGCTGCCCGCGCCGCCTCATCCTTCATCCCGGAAATCGATTTCGAGACACGGTTGCGCTCCGCCTTGAGCGTCTCGACCTCCGCCAGCCGCACCCGGCGCCGCGCGTCGAGCTCGACGGCGCGCGCAAGCGGCACCTCGGCGCCACGCCGGGATAGGTCGCGCGCCAGCGCCTGAGGATCATCCCGGATCGTCTGGATGTCGATCATGCAAGTCCTCCTGCAAACAAGCGCAACCCCTCAGCGTAGTCTACATGATGCCCGGGACTCCGGTCGAACCCGGTCCGCCCCTGCCCAGAGTTGCTCAACCTGGGCCCCCCGTCTCCTGCAGACCTTCCAGCAAGCGCAGGAGCAGGCTAAGCAGCTGCAGCTGCTCCCCTCCGGAAAAGGTCCGCAGGGCCCGACGCCAGCGGACAATCAGGCGCCGCGTTGCCAACTGATGCAGCCGTCTTCCGCGCGGCGTCAGGCGGACGACCACCCGACGGCGGTCCGTCGCCGATCGGCGGCGCGCCACCCAGCCTCGCCGCACCAAGCCGTCCATCAGCGCCGTCATCGTCGCCGGATCGTGCCGCCCGGCACGCGCCAGCTGCAGCATCCCCAACTCGCGCCGGGCGGCCGCCAGATGGACCAACACCAGATACCGCGACGTGGTCAGACCGACCGGCTGCAAATCGTCCGCCAGCTCTCGCCGAACCTGCCAGTAGGTGTCGAGCGCCGCCGGGAGAAGCTGGCGGGCCCCGGTGCCGCCCTCGCCCCACACCCCTCCCGCCGGCTTCTTTTGCAGCGGCGCCGCCTCGCCTCGCATCCGAATGGGGAGCGCCGTCCCTTTCCTTCGCATCTCAAATCATTTGTACCACAAATCAGTTTTGGGCTTTGCGGCCGGCGCAAGTTGTGGCAGGATGGCACCATGGACACCATCGCCGCCACCCCACCGGCCTCCCATCCCCTCCCTGGAGAACAGCGCGCCATGGATATCTTCGCCAAATGCTCTGAGTTTCAGGACGCCCGCATGGCGCAGGCGGCCGGGCTCTATCCTTACTTCCTGCCGCTGGAAGACACCGAAGGCACGGAGGTCGTCGTCGACGGCCGGCGCATTCTGATGATCGGTTCGAACAATTACCTCGGCCTGACGACCGACCCGCGCGTGCGTCAGGCGTCGATCGACGCCGTCGCCCGCTACGGCACCTCCTGCACCGGCTCGCGCTTCCTCAACGGCACGCTCCGGCTCCACAAGGAGCTGGAGGCCCGCCTGGCGGCGTTCGTCTCCAAACCGGCGGCGCTGGTCTTCAGCACCGGTTACCAGGTCAACCTGGGTACGATCTCCTGCCTGGTGCAGCGCGGCGACGTGGTCGTGCTCGACAAGGACGATCACGCCTCGATCGTCGACGGTTGCGCCATGGCCCTGGGGGAGATGCGCCGCTACTCGCACAATGACATGAAGCACCTGGAGCGCGTCCTGGCCGGACTCGACCCGAAGGTCGGGCGGATGGTCGTGGTCGACGGGGTCTACAGCATGGGCGGCGACCTGGCTCCGCTGCCCGAGATCGTCCAGCTCTGCCAGAAGCACGGCGCCCGGCTGATGGTCGACGACGCCCACAGCCTGGGCGTGATGGCCCGCGGCCGCGGCACGGCCGCCCATTTCGGCGTCACCGACCAGGTCGACTTGATCATGGGCACCTTCAGCAAGTCCTTCGCCTCGCTCGGCGGTTTCATCGCCGGCGACGACGACGTCGTCCACTACATCCAGCACCACGCCCGCTCCCTGATCTTTAGCGCCTCGATGCCGGCGTCGAACGTCGCCGCCGTCTTGGCGTCGCTCGACATCATGGAGACCGAGCCGGAGCGCGTCGATCGCCTGTGGGTCGTCACCGAACGCATGCGCGCCGGCCTCAAGCAGCTCGGCTTCAACATGGGGCCCAGCGTCACCCCGGTCATCCCGATCGTCACCGGCGACACCGCCACGACGATCCTGGCCTGGAAGAAGTGCTTCGACGCCGGGCTCTATACCAACCCCGTGCTGGCGCCGGCCGTGCCTCCCGATCAGTGCCTGATCCGGACCTCCTACATGGCCACCCACACCGACGAACAGATCGACCGGGCGCTGAACATCCTGGGCGAGGTCGGCCGCGAGCTGGAACTGATCCACTGAGGCGCGGCCCCCAGTCGCCGCAGGTCCCGCTATCCGCGCTCATTGGAGATTGGTGATCATGGGGATTCCTCGGCCCTTCGGGCCTCGGAATGACATGGTGCGCAGGCTTGCCAAAGCGAGCCTATCCTCCAAGTGTCATTCCGAGCGAGCCCGCAGGGCTCGCTCGGAATCCCCGAAGCGCGCGCCGGCGAGCTAATCGCTATCCGGGACGCACCTACCTCGGGCCTCCCTTACACTACTTAGAGCATGGATCCCACGGACACTGTGCTTGTCACCGGCGCCACCGGCTTCGTCGGCTCCGCCCTATGCCGCGCCTTGTGTGCCGAGGGGCACAGCGTCCGTGCCCTTCACCGACCGTCCTCCCCGCTGCAGGCGATCGAAGCCTTGCCGCTCGAGCGGCACGTGGGCGACATCCTGGATCCGGCGTCGCTCGAGCAGGCCATGCATGGCGTCTCGCTGGTGTTTCACGCGGCCGCCCAGTCCGATTACTGGCGCTACCCCGAGGCCGTGCTGCGCGCGGCTGTCGATGGCACCAACAACGTCGTGCGGGCTGCCTGCCGGGCCGGCGTGCGGCGCCTGGTGTTGACTTCGTCGGTGGCGGCGCTGGGGGTACCGGCTCGCGGAGAACTTCTCACGGAAAACCACCGCTTCAATCTCCAGCCGGAGCGATTCCTTTACGGCTATTCGAAGAATCGCTCGGAGGAGGTCGCACTCGAGGCGGCGGGCGACGCCCTCGAAGTGGTCATCGTAAACCCGAGCATCGTGCTCGGCGCCGGCGATCTCAACCGCATCAGCGGGTCGATCATCCTGGAGACGGCGCGCGGGCTGGCGTTCGTTTACAACGACGGCGGGGTGAACTACATCCACATCGACGACGTGACCATCGGACATTTGGCGGCTGCCGCCGGCGGCCGCCCGGGCGAGCGCTATATCCTCGGGGGTGAGAATCTGACCCACCGCCAGGCGCTGACCGAAGTCGCCAGGATTGTCGGCCGGCGCCCGCCTTGGCTGCGGCTCCCCAACGCCGTCATCCCTCTTCTTGCCTCCGTGCTTGATCTCGTGGGCCGCGTCGTGACCACCCCGATGAACGCGGCGCAGCTTCGCATGAGCCGTCACCGCTTATGGGTCGACACTTCCAAAGCCAAGCGCGAGCTGGGGCTGGGGGCGCCGAAGCCGTTTTCCCTGGCGGCGAGAGAAGCGTATGATTGGTACCGTTCCGCCGAGATGATCTGACACGACCTTCGCGGCGGCGAATCCGCCCGGATCCGGCTCGCCAGCCGGGCCGCGGCGCAACGGTGGGGAACAGGGGTGCCCAAGCCTCACGGTCCTACTCCGCGCACGCCGACTCCTTCACCGTTCATCCCTCCCTACGCGCCAAGTTGGGTCGATCGATTCACCGCCTTGGTCGACCGGCTTCCCGGCCCGGCCTGGGCCTACTTCCTCACCTGGGGCGTCGCGACGTACTTCCTAATCAGCGCAGTCCAATGGTTGGCCGGAACCTACCCGCCGGGTGCCTTCAGCCGAGTCCATGCTTTCGGGGCCTTCCTGACGCCCTATGCTATTGCTTTGATCCACTACCTCGACCGTTCGGCCGCCGCGGCGATGAAGAGGTTCCGACCGGCGCTACGCGGCGACGACAGCCTGGCCGCACGACTGACTTACCTTCTGACGACGCTCCCGGCCCAACTTGCGCTGGCGGTCAGCCTGATCGTGATGGTAGGTGGGACCGCCATCGCCGGCGGCGCGTCCTACCTGCTGCGACCGGCGGGAGCCTCCGCAACAAGTGTGGGCGACGCCCTCGGACAGGGCTTCGTGGCTTTGTTCCAGATCGGCCCCACCCCCGTCTCCTACGCCGTCACTTTCGCGGTTCTTGTCCTCAACTGGTGGGTTGGCGGGACGTTGGCCCTACACACAGTCCGTCGCCTGGCGCTCGTGGCCCGCATCTACAAGCGCCATACGACGGTGGATGTGCTCAAGCAGGGGCCGCTCTACGCCCTCTCGCGCCTGACGTCCCAGACGACCATCGGCGCCGTCCTGCTTGTGTACGGCCTCGCCAGTATCCCGGTTTACGTCTCACAACCTCTTGGCGCACTGACCGTCGCCGCGATCATCCTTCTGGCCGTGGCCTCCTTCGCCCTGCCTCTTGTCGGTGTGCACAATGTCCTTGCCGGAGAGAAGGAGCGACTGCTGGAGGGCATCGCCGATCGTCTTCACACCGCCGGGGACGAGCTACATCGGAGGATCGATGCCGGGAAGTATCAGGGGATGGATGAACTCAACAAGGCCCTGGCCGGTCTCGCGATCGAACGCAACATGATCGCCGCCATGCCCACCTGGCCGTGGCAGCCGGAGACCCTGCGAACACTGCTCATCGCCCTGCTGTTGCCGCTGGCGGTGTGGTTGACCCAGTACATCTTGCAGAAGGTGCTGGGATGACCCGGCGCAAGGCAACCGGCACCGGCGCTTCTCCGAGGGTAAGGGCGAGCCCGCTTCCGGCCGGAGCCGCACAAGACCCTTCCCTTATCCCTCCCTATCCCCCGAGCTGGTTCGACCGCCTCAGCGCGCGCATAGACCGTTTGCCCATCTCCCCCTATGTGGTGTACGTCCTCTTCGGGTTGGTCAGCTTCATAGCTCTTACGCTGGCGCAATGGGCTGGTGGCGAATACCCGCCGGGGGAGTTCCGAGGCTTTCATGCCTTCTTGGCCTTCTTGCTTCCGTTGAACCTGGCCCTGATGCACTACTTGGATCACCTGGCGGCCAATGCCTTGGAGACCTTCCGGCCGGCCCTCGCCGCCACGCCTGAGGAGGCCCACGACCTTCAGTACCGGGTGACCACCCTCCCCGCCAGAACGGCAGCGCGCATCGCCAGCGCGGTCGTGTTGGCAAACATCCTGCTCGTCCTGATCGATCATCTGATCCTCCGCCTAAGCGGTGAGGCGAGCATGATCGAGCTCGCACCGAACCTGTTCCAGGTGGCTGCGACGCCATTCTCCTTGGCCCTGACAGGTGCCTTGGTGCTCGCCTTATGGTGGATCTCCGGGACCTTCATCTACCATACGGTCCACCAGCTGCGGGTGATCAGCCGCATCTACAGCCGGCACACGCGCCTGAGGCTGCTCCATCTCGGACCGCTCTATACTTTCTCCCGTGTCACGCAGCGAACGGCGATCGGAATCCTTGTCGCCGCCTACGCTTTCTTGAGCTCCGCTGCCGGCTTCCGGGAGCAGCCCGCCTTGTTCCTCGCCAGCGGCATTGTCTTGGGGACCATCGCCGCGGCAACCTTCGCCTGGCCGTTGTTGGGCGTTCATCGTCTCCTTGTCGCCGAAAAGGAGCGGAGGCTCGATGAGAATACACGCCGCCTGGAGACGGGGATCGCTGACCTCCACGGGCGGATGGACCGCCGCAGGTTGAGCCGCATGGATGATCTGAACAAGGCCTTGGCCAGCCTCGATCTGGAACGCGCAATGTTGGCCCGCATTCCGACCTGGCCTTGGGATCCAGGGACGCTGCGCGGTTTGGTGGCTGCGCTCCTCGTTCCTCTCATCATCTGGCTGATCCAACTAGGCGCGGAGCGATTGCTGCCATGACCCGGCGTGCCTCGACAGCCTCACACCGCGCGAAAGCCTTAGGACGCCCGCCGGCTGCAGAAGGCGGAGTACCTCCGATCCGCTTCGTCCCGCCCTATCCGCCGAGCTGGATCGATCGGCTGACCGCGGTGATCGACAGACTGCCCGGTCCTTCCTGGCTGGCCTATGTGGCCGCCGCCTTCGTGATGAACCTCTTACTTTCGGCGGCGCACTGGCTGACGGGGGCATCCCCGTTGGGCCGATTCGACCGGGTTCACTTCCTGTTGGCAGCGGCGATCCCCTTCGCCCTCGGGATCGTCGACTACCTCGACCGTGAGGCGCTCAAAGCGCTGGAAGAATTCCGGCCGGCGCTGCGCGCCAGTGACGCCGAGGTTCTGCTCTTCCGGTATCGCCTGGTCACCATCCCTGCCTGGACGGCGGTCTGGTCCGGACTGGCCTTCATCGTCGTCGCCGTTGCCGTCGGGTCCGGCGTGCCACTTCTGACGAGGGAAACACCGCTGGGTTCGGGATCCGCCAATCCGCTCGCCG
>Ga0209341_10006449_pt1 | contig 10491 bp, 9 predicted proteins | sample RifCSP13_2_FD_184020 | JGI IMG/M metagenome (GOLD analysis project Ga0209341, IMG submission 184020) | Soil microbial communities from Rifle, Colorado - Rifle CSP2_sed 13_2 (SPAdes) (version 2) | ecosystem: Environmental > Terrestrial > Deep subsurface > Rock core/Sediment | place: Rifle... | reverse complement strand
ACTCACCCTTCCCGGTGCTGATCGAAGGCGAGTCCGGCAGCGGCAAGGAACTGGTCGCGCGCAGCCTGCACCAGCTCTCGGCGCGCGCGGACAAACCCTACTTTGCGCTCAATTGCGCGGCGATCGCGCCGACCCTCGTGGAGCCGACCCTGTTCGGCTACGCGAAGGGAGCGTTCACCGGCGCGCTCGCCACCAAGTCGGGCTACTTCGAGGATGCGCGCGACGGCACCCTGTTCCTGGACGAGATCGGCGAACTGCCGCTCGAGATGCAGGCGAAGCTGCTGCGGGTGCTGGAAAACGGCGAGTATCAGCGCGTAGGCGAAACTGCGAGCCAGGTATCGCGCGCGCGCGTAATCGCCGCGAGCAACCGGGACCTGCGCCAGGAAATCAGGAAGGGCGCCTTCCGGCCCGACCTCTACCACCGCCTCTCGGTATTCACCCTCGGCGTGCCGCCGCTGCGCGAAATGGAGGGCGACAAGCTGCTGCTGCTCGAGCATTTCCGCCGTTTCTACGCCGAGCAGTCGGCGGTGCAGCCGTTTTCCCTGGATGATGCCGCCGAGCTGCGCTGGCTCGCGGATCACGAGCCGCAGCGCCTCCGTGGCGCGACGCTGGTGACTGGTCCCAAGGATCACCTCCGCGGGCGGCTCACGGACGATCGCCTGACCGAGCCGATCGACGCCTGCGCGACCTCGCTCTACGACATCCGAAGGAGGCGCTGGTCGCCGGAGCTGCTCGCGGCGGCCGGCGTGGCGCAACACCTGATGCCCGAAGTGGTCGCCTGCGAGACCGTCGCGGGGCCGCTCCTGCCGGGGCCGGCGACCGAGCTGGGCATCCGGCAGGGGATCCCGGTCGTCGTCGGGGTCGGCGACGACGTCGAAATCCTGGGCGGCGGGCTGCTCGACCCCGGTGAGGCGCTCGAGCACCTCGGCACGACCGGCTCGATCCTGACAGTGACGAGTGAGCCACTCGACGATCCGCGGCTGGCCCTCGAGCTGTACCCGCACGTCCTGCCCGATCGATGGGTGCTCGGTGGCTCGATGACGACAGCGGGCGCCGCGCTCGGCTGGGTCGCGGGCCTGCTCGGGTACGCGGGCATCGAGGACATGCTCTCGACGCTGGACGACATCGTGGCGCCGGGTCGAAGCGGGGAGGGGCTCGCATTCATCGCTTCGATGGCCGGCGACCGGTGTCCCGTCCGCGATCCGTCGGCACGGGGCGCCTGGGTCGGGCTCGACACGACCTTCGACCGGCGCGGGTTAGCCCGGGCTGCCTTCTCGGGAGTGGCGGAGTCGCTCGCCCGCATCCTCCGCGCGATCGAGGATCTCGCGGGTCCGCACCAAACGATGATCGTCTCGGCCGGCGGTGTCGACCTCGATCCGCGCTGGACGGCCCTCCGTGCGGCGACCTATGGACTGCCGATGGCGACGCTGGAGTCCCCCGAGCCGACCGCCCTCGGCCTGGCCACCGTGATCGCCGCGGGCATCGGCCTTCATCCGGACGTCCGTACGGCGGTGACGGCGATGGCGAGGCGCAGCGGTGAGATCGTCGGAGCCGATCGCACCGTCAAGTCGCCGGATCGCCTTCGCCGTGCCGCGTCCGCAGATGCCGCGATCCACAGCCTCCGGATTGTCTGGCCGTCGCTGGTTCGCTCGTGACACGCGCCTGGCTCGGTATCGACATCGGGACAGCGGGCGTCCGGGCCGCCGCGTACGACGCGGACGGCCGGCGCCTCGCGGAGGCCACGGCCGACCGCCCGCCCGCGTTCCCGGGCGCCGGGGCGATGGTCCACGACCCCGAGGCCGACTGGTGGGGCGGGAGCCGAGAGGCGATCGCCAGCGTCGTGGCCGCGATCGGCGGCGCCAGGATCGAGGGGATCGGCCTGGCCGCCCTCTTCCCGGCCGCCTGCCTCGTCGATGCCGACGGGCGCCCGGTCGGCGAGGGCATCCTGTATGGCGATCGACGGGCAGCGGACGAGACCGCGGTTGTCGAAGGGGCCCTCGGCGTGCGCCTCACCGGTGACGAGGTGACGCCCCGACTGCGGTGGCTGCGCCGGTCCGACCCGGACTCGTGGACGCGGGCGGCACGCGCGCTGCCGCCGGCCGGCTACGTCGCGCTGCGCCTGACTGGCAGGGCGATGATCGATCCCAACAGCGCGGCTCGCTGGGGCGGGATCGCCCACGGCGGCGACTGGGACGACGACGCCCTGGCCCGCCTCGAACTTCGGCGCGAGCTGCTCCCGCCGATCGTGCCGCCGACGACGATCGTCGGCGAGGTGACCACGGAAGCGGCCGCGTCCACGGGACTGCCGGCCGGGACATTGGTCGTGGCCGGGGCCAGCGACAGCTTCGCCGCCCTCCTTGGCAGCGGCGTGCGCGGACCGGGCGACGCGATGATCTACTACGGCAGCAGCGGCACGCTCCTCGTGGCCACGGGCTCCTTCGCCGCCGCGGTCGCGGATGCATCGGTGTTCGAGCCCGGCTCGCCGTTCCGCCTCACCGCGTACGCCCCGAACTCGGGCGGTTTCTTCGAGCGCGTCCGGACGGAGATATTCGGCGGAGCGTCGTACGCGGAGCTCGACGCCGAAGGGGCCACCGTGCCGCCGGGCGCCAACGGAGTGTTCGTCCTGCCCCACGTGTCCGGTCGGATGGTTCCGGCGGTCGACCCCGATGCCCGGGGCGCCATCGTCGGCCTGCGTCTCGACCACCGGCGGGCCGACCTCTGGCGGGCCACCCTCGAGTCGTTCGGCTGGATGCTGATGGACGCACTGCAACGGCTGGAGCGGCCGCTCGACTGGGTGGTCGCCGGTGGGACGGGCGCCCGGAGCGACACCTGGCGGTCGATCTTCTCCGACATGACCGGGCTACGCCAGGTCCGGGGGCCGGCCGACGCGGGGACCCGGGGCGCGGCGTTCATCGCCGCCCTGGCGACGGACGGGGTCGATGGCGTCGCAGCGATGCGCGATCGCTGGCTGGCCGACCAGGTGCGCGCGCCGGCGACCGAGCCGGACCCGGTCGCCCACGACGGCTACACGGAGCTGCTCCCCGGCTGGCTGGCCCTCGACGCCGCACTGGTGGGCCGCCGATAGGTTCCACGTCGGCGACGACGGTGTGGAGCGGCTCGACACATTCCCCGACGATCTCATCCAGCAAGGCGCCCGGCCCGGGTGCCATCGCGAATCAGCCGGCCACGAGCGAGCGGACCTCGGGGAGCCGTTCGACGGTCTCGAGGTCGTAGGGCGAGGGCAGGTCGGCGATCAAGTGGCGGAAACCGAGCGCCAGGTATGGCTCCCAGCGCTCGGCGATCGCCTCGGGCCGGCCGATCCAGATCGCGTCGGGATCGATCGGCCGATGGTCTGCCATGTGGTGTCGCTGCTGCTCCGCCACCACCTGCTCGGCGAGGGCCCGCTCGTCGCGGATGACGATCCCGGGATCGAACGCCAGCTCGAGCTCATCGGGGTCTCGGCCGATGGCGGCACACGCCTCGCGGAGGACGTCCACCTTGCGAGCCAGGTGCTCGACCGAGCCGCGATGGTGCCAGATATCGGCATGGCGGGCGGCCAGGGGGATCGTGCGGCGCTCCCCTCCCCCGCCGATGAGGATGCGGATGCCGCCGGCGCCGCGGACCGGCAGCGGCAGATGTGTCGCCCCGCTGAACGCATAGTGCCCGCCCGACGGCGAGGTGACCGTCTCGCCGGCCAGCAGGCCGCGGATCAGGACGACCGATTCCTCGAGCCAGTCCAGCCGCTCCCCGAAGCCCGACCCGAATGGGATGCCGTGATCGACGTGCTCCCGCGGCCGCCAGCCCGAGCCGAGGCCCAGGACGAGGCGTCCGCCCGAGACGTGGTCGACGGTGACCGCGCTCTTGGCCACCAACCCGGGATTGCGCAGGGTGTTCGCTCCGACCAGCAGCCCGACGGTCGGTCGCGTCGTGATCGCCGCCCAGGCGGTGATGGTCGTCCAGCCCTCGACGATGCTCTGGCGCGGATCGTCCGTGCCGTAGAGGTGGTCCCACGTCCAGAGGGAGTCGTAGCCCGCCGCATCGGCACGGCTGACGACGTCCCGCATGGCCGCCCAGCTCGTCTGGGTCGGGTCGAGGTCGAGGCCGATCCGGATCGGATGGCGGTCGGTTCGCACGCGCTCCCTCCGTATCGAGCCTGGTCGCTGTCCCTATGATGATGGCTCCGATCTGGCGAGGAGGAGCGGGCAGCACATGGCCGGCGCGAACGGGTCCACCGACGTCGTCGTGGTGGGCGGCGGGCTCTACGGCGCGAGCATCCTCTTCCACCTCGCGGCGGCCGGCGTCGAAGCGACCCTGGTCGAGCGCCACCGCCTGGCGGACGGCCCGACGGGCCGCTCGAGCGCCAACGTCCGGCTCCACTACACGACGCCCGAGATGGCCGAGATCGCCTGGCGCAGCTTCCTGGTGACGTCGCGGTTTCGAGAGGAGGTCGGCGCCGACAACGGCTTCATGCCGGTGGGCATGCTCTACGGGGTCGCTCCCGAGCACGCGGCGATCTTCGAGGCCAACGTCGCCCGCCTGGCGACAGCGGGCGAGCCGATCGAGACTCGTACGGTGGCCGAGGTCGCTGACATCGTGCCTGGCTTCCGCCTCGACGGCATCGCGCTGGGTGTGTGGGAACCGCAGTCGGGCTACGCCGATCCCGTCGGCACCACGCTCGGCTTCGCCGATGGCGCCCGCCGGCGTGGCGCGACGGTCCTCGTCGACACTGTCGTCGAGGCCATCGAGGTCGACGACGGGCGGGCGGGCGGCGTCCGCCTCGCCGATGGCTCGACGATCCGCGCCCCGCGAGTGGTGGTGGCCGCCGGGCCATGGACCCGCCCCCTGCTCGCGACGGCCGGGGTCGAACTGCCGACGTACCCGGAGCGCCATGCGATCACCCTGGTGGCCGCGCCCGATCGCGCCCACGAGGTCGTGCCGTGCGTGTGGTCGGACCGGATCAACCGCTACTACGCCCGGCCCGAGGGCGATTCACTGGTCCTCTTCGGTGGCCGCACCAGCCGGACCGTGCCGGTCGTGGACGGGGATGATTTCGACGAGACGGTCGATCTCGACGAGAGTGCCGAGCACCTCGAGCGGGCGGGAACACGCATCCCCGCCATCACCGGACTCGGCGTGCGGCCGGGTTACGCCTCCGTCTATGACATGACGCCCGATGGCTTCCCCATCGTCGACGCCGTGCCCGGCATCGGCGGCCTGTTCGTGGCCGCCGGGACGAGCGGCCACGGCTACAAGCTGGCGCCGTATCTTGGACAGCTTGCGGCCGATCTCGTCCGCGGCGAGCGCAGCCCGCTCCTCGCGCCGCTGCGGTTCGATCGCCCCTTCACTCCGACGGGCGAGCTGTCCGCCTGAGCCGACCGGCGAGAGGCAGCCCGCTATGACCGCCATCTTCTCGGCCGCCGAGATCGAGCGACGGCAGTCTCGGCCCCGCGAGGCGATGGCGGCCGCCTCGCTCGACGCTGTCCTGGCGACCTCATACCCGAGCTCCTATTACCTCTCGGGTGCGCCGATCCATCCGTTCGGGCGGCCGCTGGCCACGCTTGTCCCGAGAGACGGCGACCCGGCCATGGTCATCTCGATCATCGAGCTCGAGCACGTCCGGCTCCAATCGACGATCGAGGACGTGCGCACGTACTGGGACTTCAACCCGACGCCGGAACTCAGCGACCCGAGACCGCCCCTGGCGTCGCTGCTCGTCCACTTGGCCTCGCTCGTCCGCGACCGCGGGCTCGATCGGGCGCGGATCGGGTACGAGGATGCGACCCTCCCCGATCGCCACCTGCGGGCCATCCGTCAGGGTCTGCCAGGAGCGACGCTCGTCCCCGCCTCGGACATCGTGGAAAGCCAGCGGCTCGGGCTGTCCGACGAGGAGCTCGCGATCCTGCGCGATGCCGACGCCGTCGCGGACGTCGGGCAGCAGGCGATCCTCGACTGGATCGGCACCGGCGTGACGGCCCGCGAGTTGCACCGCACAGCCATCGAGGCGATGGAATCCGCGATCCTCACCCGGCGACCGGAGGCCGCCTTCGCCCTGCGGGTCACGCCCGGTCCCGGCGGGGTGGAGCGCGTCGCCGGCCACTCGGAGTGGCGACCGTACGGTCCGGATGACGCGGCCCGGGATGGCGCCGTGCTCGTGTCGGTCCTCGACGCGATCGTCTGGGGCTACACCGGCAACGTCGAGCGGACCATCCTCATCGGGGAGCCGTCGGAGCGGATGCGCCGCGACTTCGGGACGATGGTCGAGGCCAACGAGCGGGCCATCGAGGCCGTCCGGCCCGGCCTGACCGTCCGCGAGATCGATGCGATCTGCAAGGCCGTCTTCGCGGCGGCCGGTCACGGAACCCGGACCGGATCGGGTGTCGGGCGGGGGCTCATCAGCTACGAGGGCAACCATCGCATCCTGGGTCTGGACCTGCGGCCCTACAACGACCTCGTCCTGGAGCCGGGGATGGCCATCTCGATCGAGCCCGACCTCCAGACGGAGGACGGGACGTATCGTCACTGCAACACGATCATCGTCACCGCCGACGGCTGCGTCGTGGATTCCGCGATCGAGCGCGGCATCATCGTCCGGTAGCGTCCGGTATCGGGCAGCGCGGGAAGGCGGGAAGGGAGGCATCGGATGCTCCTCGAGGGCAAGGTCGCGATCGTCACCGGCGGCAACCGCGGGATCGGCGGTGCGACGTCGCGCGTGCTCGCCCGCGAGGGCGCGACGGTCACGGTCGCCTGTCGCGATGCGGCCAGTGGCGAGGCGATGGCGGCGGCGATCCGCGACGGTGGCGGACGGGCCATCTCCGTGCTGGCCGATGTCTCGCGCCGCGCCGACGTGGACCGCATGGTGGGGGTGACGCTCGAGGCCTTCGGCGGCATCGACATCCTCGTCAACAACGCCGGCGTCGATGTCGGCAAGCCGCTCCTCGAGACGAGCGAGGAGGACTGGGACTTCATCCTCGATGTCAATCTCAAGGGTCACTGGCTGTGCGCCGTCGCCTGCGTCCCCTACATGGTCGAGCGGGGCGGCGGCGCGATCGTCAACACCTCGTCGGTGCTGGCCCTCTCATCGCTCCCCAACAGCGGCGTCTACAGCGCCAGCAAGGCCGGGATCCTGGGGTTGACCCGCTCGATGGCGATCGAGTGGGGCCCGCTCGGCATCCGGATCAACTGCGTCCTGCCGGGGAGCACCGACACCGACATGATGTGGGTCGGCCTGACGCCCGACGAGATCCCCGCCGAGCGCCGTCGCGTCGACGAGGCGACCCCGCTCGGACGGGTGGCCGATCCGGAAGAGATCGCCGAGGCCACCGTCTGGTTCTGCTCGTCCAAGGCCTCGTTCGCGACCGGCTCGTTCCTGTGGCTGGACGGCGGGACGACGGCCCGCTCCCCGAACCCGCGCTGAGCGTGCGCGCCGTCAGGCGGCGGGGACGGCGATCGCTTCGATCTCGACGAGCAGCTCGGGGGCGGCCAGAGCGGACACGACCACCAGCGTGCTGGCTGGCATCGGCCTGGTGAGGAGCTCGTTGCGGACCGACCGGAAGGTGTCGATGTAGGCGCTGTCGGTCAGGTAGATGGTGAGCTTTACGATGTGGTCGAGGGATGAGCCCGCCTCCTCGAGCACGGCGGCGAGGTTGGTGAAGACCTGGCGGCACTGGGCATCGGGATCGCCGACGCCGACGAAGGCGTTGTCGCGATCCTTGGCGACCTGGCCGCTGACATAGAGCGTGTCGCCGGCGCGAACGACGTGGCTGTACGTGCCACCGGTCGGGTGAATGCTCGTGATCTCAAGGATGTGATGACTCATTGGATACCTCCTGGATCGGACTGATCGGCAGGGCGGTTGTTGAACACGACGGCGAGCAGATCGCCCGGCTCGACCGGAAGCGCGTGACGGAGGCAGGCGAGGACCCCGGACGTCGGCGCCTCGACGATGGCGAGCGCCGAGCCATCGAGAGCGACAACGGAGCCGATCCGCTCGCCGGCGGCAACGAAGCGCCCGACGACCATCGATGGATCGCGACGAAAGCCACCTCCGTCGTCGGCCCGGATCTCCTGGCGCACGATGTCGCGCTGGTCGTCGGGTATCGATGGCTCACCGGGCAGCATTCCGAGATGGCGGAGCAGTCCGACGACCCCGCGCGTGCCGACGGCCGCCCGATCCGGCAGGGTGATCCCCTCGCCGCCGATCTCGACCTCGCAGCCGGGGATAGCCATGCCCGCGACATGGGACATCAGCCGGCCCGGCAGGATTCCGAGGGGCTCGAGGTAGGTCAGCCCGAAGGCGGCGGCACCGGCCCTCGCGGCGGTGGACGTGGGATGCCCGCTCGTGTACTCGACATAGGGCAACGTAAGCCAACCGGACGTCCAACCATGGATCGTGAGCACAAAGTCGGCGCCGGGCACGACTTCATCGACCAGGACGCGCGCGATCCGATGACTGATCGAGCCGCCCGACTCGCCGGGGAAGATCCGGTTGAGGTTCTGGCCGTCGGCGACGTTCCAGCGGGTCGCGGTCCGGAAGGCCGGCGGGTTGGCGACCGGCACGATGACCAGCGTGCCGACGAGGTCAGAGGGTTCGACCGTCTCGGCGATCTCGAGCAGGGCGGCCGGGCCATCGTGCTCATCGCCGTGGATACCGGCCATGGCCACCAATCGAGGAGCTGACGAGGTGCCCCGAAGGACGATGAAGGGGACACTGACGATGCCGCCGTCGGCCATGCCGGCCACTCGCCGCCAGAGTCGATGACGACCGGGTGGCAGCGTCCCCAGGGTGATCGGGGCGTCATGAAACAGGGACTGCTGACTGTCGGACAATCTACCGCCTCCGCCGCTATCCTAGCAGGCGATGGTCCACGTCCTGGTGCTCGGAGCCACGCCCGACGATCCACCACCGGGACTTCCCGAGACCGACACCGGCGCCACGTACGCGTTCGCCGACGAGGCCGAAACGCTGGCCGTGGCCCTCCCGACGGCCGACGCGATCCTCCACTGGTCGAACCGCACCTCGCTGCTCCGGGCCGCCTGGCCCGCCGCCGCCCGACTGCGCTGGATCCACGCCACCGGCATCGGCATCGAGTGGTCTCTGTTCCCCGAGCTCGTCGAGAGCGACGTGATCCTGACCAATTGTCGCGGCGTCTTCGACGAGACCCTGCCGGAATACGTCCTGGCACTCCTGCTGGCGCTGGCCAAGGATCTGCACGCGATGGTTCGCGACCAGGACGCGAGACGCTGGCGCCATCGGCCGCTCCGGGCCCTGGTCGGGCAGCGCGCCACGGTGGTGGGCGCCGGCTCGCTGGGCCGGGCGACGGCTCGGCTGCTGCGATCGATCGGGATGGGAGTGATCCTCGTCGGCCGCCGTGGACGCGACGATCCCGATGACGGCCCGATCCGGGCGGCGGAGGACCTGCCGACGATCCTGCCGCAGACCGACGCCCTGGTGCTGATCACTCCGCTGACCGCCCAGACCCGCGGCCTCATCGATGCCGACGCTCTTGGCGCGCTTCCCGACGGAGCGCTCATCGTCAACATGGGTCGGGGTCCCGTCCTTGACGAGGCCGCCCTCGTCGAGGAGTTGCGATCCGGGCGCCTTGGAGGCGCTGCCCTGGACGTCTTCGAGGTGGAGCCGCTGCCCCTCGCGAGTCCGCTGTGGGGTCTCCCCAATGTCATCGTCTCGCCCCACATCGGGGGCGACGTCCCCGGCTGGGAGGGCTGGTTCAGCCGGTCGTTCCTCGAGGAGCTGCTGCGGTTCGTCGCCGGCGAGCCGCTCCGCAACGTCGTCGACAAACGGCTGGGGTACGCACCGCTGTGACCACGTCCTCGCCCGTCCTCGACGACCGCATCCAGAGTTACCTGGCGGAGACGACGATCGTCCGCTTCGCTACCGTCACGCCGTCTGGCCGGCCGCACGTGGCGCCGTTCTGGTTCGCCACCGACGGGGAGCGGATCGTCATTGGCACGCTTGCCAACCAGACGACCCGCAACCTGGCGGCCAACCCGGACTGCTCTCTGCTGGTCGATCTCGGCACCGACTTCCGTGACCTGCGCGGCGCCCATATCCGCGGGCATGCCCGCATGTGGCGCGACGACGAGGTGGTGCCGGAGGCGGTCCGCACGCTTCTGGCCGAGATCAACCGGATCCACTCCGACGAGCTGCGCGAGTCGGAGTTCGAGCGATACGAGCGCTGGGAGACCCGCGTCCACGTCTTCATCGAGATGATCCCCGAGTCGGCCACCTGGTTCGACCTCGGTGGGGCCGAGATGGGCAGGACGGGCAACGGGGCGCAGCGACCGATCGGGCCGGCGTCTCGATGAGCGAATTGACCGCCGTGCTGGCTGCTCGACGCGCGCGTTACCAGGCGCTGCTCGATCGGACCGGCGGGTCCGCGGCCCTCCTGGCATCGGGCCCCGGCGTCCAGCACGCCACCGGTGTCCGGATCTACTCGCAGGCGATCATCCCCGAGCGACCGGTCGTCGCCCTCG
>Ga0209341_10006445_pt1 | contig 10493 bp, 10 predicted proteins | sample RifCSP13_2_FD_184020 | JGI IMG/M metagenome (GOLD analysis project Ga0209341, IMG submission 184020) | Soil microbial communities from Rifle, Colorado - Rifle CSP2_sed 13_2 (SPAdes) (version 2) | ecosystem: Environmental > Terrestrial > Deep subsurface > Rock core/Sediment | place: Rifle... | reverse complement strand
TACCGTCCGAGGGGAAGGCCGGGTTACTCAGTAAAGGACCGTAAGCGGTCTCTGACGGCGGAATAACCGGATCGGGAAAGATCTGAGCCTCCCAACGGAGACCCAGGCTAAACGTCAGGTTAGATCTTACTTGCCACTTATCCTGAATGAACAGCCCGTAATCATTGTTTGTGATTGTGGATGCACCGGGGGCTGGAACTCCGGAGATTCCGGTAGAAATTCCATTCTGCAAATACAGGAGTAATGGCCCAGCTACACTTGTATCGACCGGGCAAGTCTCACCCAGACCCTCAGTTCGCCAGGTGATGACTCCAGTATCACTGACGCACTCCAGAACGGTCGGACCAAAGCCACCAGGCGCCTGCGGTGATGCGTAGCGCAGGAAACCGGCAACAGAATCGAATAGGTATCGTCCGGTGAAGAACCCGCGAAAGACCTGATCGTTCAGGGAGTGCATCCACTCCCCGCCAAACTTGATTGTGTGATTGCCGGACACAATCGAGAAATTGTCCTTTAGGTGAGTACGCCACAACAGTTCATCGATTGCCGGTTGCAGGAAGAAGGGGTTTCCGAACCGGAAACTGGGTACGAACCCTACTCCCGTGTCAGCGGGCACATTCGAAGGGATGGCGTTACGAGGTCGGTTTTCACGCGAGTACGAAAAGTGTGCCTCATTCACCTTTGTGGGCGAGACGGTACTAAACAAGTTCATGTTGAGGACGTTGATTTTGGATGGTCCCTCGATGCCATTCGCCGAGTTGCCATACGTCTCAACGTCAAAGGTCTGGTTTGTGTTCTTTGAATAGTCGAAGTTATACGAGAGGGCAAAATGGTTTGCCGTGTTCAAGTGCCAATCCGCTTTGCCGAGGAAGGCGTAGTTCCGAATCGGACGTGGCACCGGCAGCCCCTCTTCCTGATTTCGCGTTGTGCGAATGAAGTTGATCAGGGCCAGCCGTTGGCAATCTGAGTTGCTGTTAATCAGGGATTCGTTAGCAATTATGGTCGGCGCCTGGATCGGGCACGCTGTATCACCAATTTGTTGGCTTAAATTTGGGCGCGTCAATCGTTCACGAATCCCCTCAAACGCGAAAAAGTAGAACGCCTTGTCTCTGCTGATTGGACCTCCTATAGTGCCGCCAAACTGTTCCCGGCGAAAATCCTCGAGTGGTTTCCCGTCTGAAGTGTCGGCGGTGAGCGCTTCAAGCCGCTGAAAATGAAAGAGGCTGCCATGAACATCGTTGGTTCCAGACTTGGTAATTACATTAATTACGCCGCCGGCGGTACGTCCGAATTCAGCTGTGGCGCCAGTGGCTACGACTTGGAACTCTTTGACGGCCTCGAGTGTGATGTCGATAGCGGCTCGCTGCCCACCCAACTGCTCGCCAAAGAAGCCGTTGTTGTAATCACCGCCGTCGAGACTGACGTTGTTGAAGACTCCTCGCTGTCCAGCAAAAGTGATCTCGTCACCGTCAGGGCCCTGCACCACGCTCACTCCGGGAGTAAGGGTGAGCAGGTCTTCAAACTTGCGACCCAAAATGGGGGTTGATGAAACGGCAGTCGAATTTAGAGTTGTGCTGGATTCTGTTTTCAGAGTGTCAACAGTGGGGGTGGTTTGAATGGTGACCCGTTCTTCAACCTCAGAAACCCTCACCGAGATTGGCAGATTCAACGCTTGTCCGACGGTCAGTGCCGCTCGTTCGACGACTGTTGTCGCAAACCCTGACTTCGTTACCGTAATGCTGTACGCACCTGACGGAAGTTGTAGCGCTACGAAACGCCCGTCCTCGTCAGTCGACACATTTCGGCTCACATTCGTTTCGAGGTTCTTGATTTCGACGGAGGCACCGGGTACCGCCGCACCATTTGCGTCTAGCACCGTCCCTTGGATCGTTCCGGTAGTGATTTGTGTTTGGCCTATCGCACCTACAGAACATATAAGTAGTGTGATCAGACAAATCGCAAGTCCTTTGACGCGCACGGCAAAGGCACAAAGCAGAGCGTTACGCATAATTTCTCCTATCGCTGATTTGGGGTGCAAGAGCTGCAAAGAGTCCGCTTAACCACAGCTTTTCTTGAGTTGCGTTTTAGGTACTTATGACAAATGTCTGAAATGCGCAGATGAGCCCTTTTTTAACGGATGAATGGAGCTAAGTGTTCGCCCGCGAGGCGGCCTCATCTTATGTAGGAGGCGGTTACCTGTCAACGGTTGAATTACACCCCCTCAGTCCGTTCGGGGTTACGAATTTTCGTCCCCGAAATTTTCGTGTAAATTGCAGCCATCACGGCTTCTAAATCGATGAAACTAGTATTTCTCTATGGCATGCCGGCCGTCGGCAAACTTACAGTGGCCCGTGAATTATCTTCTCTGACCGGGCTCCCACTGTTTCACAACCACCTCGCCGTGGATGCCGCCCTGGCGTTATTCGACTTTGGTACTAAACCCTTTGTTGAATTGCGAGAATCAATCTGGCTGTCCAGTTTTCAACACGCAGTTGAAGAACAACTGCCCGGGTTGATCTTTACTTTCGCGTTTGACCGAACCGTTGGGCCCAACTTCATCGACCGCACTCTCAAGATCGTGGGGGACGGCCGAGGAGAGGTCATCTTCGTTGAACTGAAGTGTTCTGAAGCAGAATTGGAAAGACGACTCACCGATCCCTCTAGAAACGCATTTGGAAAGCTCAGTTCCCTGAGTCTGTTTCACGAACTTCGGTCCTCGGGAGCTTTTGCCGGACCGGCGATGCCGCCGCCGAGCTTAAGCGTCGAAATCTCGGAACGCTCAGCAGTCGAAACAGCCAGACTCATCGCACAAGAGCTAGGACTTGAAGTTAAAAAAGAGCAGGTCAGCTCGGACATGCCCGCGCAGACTGCATATGATGAATGGGCGGCCAGCTACGACGCGGATCTCAATCGAACTCGTGATCTCGACGCATTAGTTATGAAGCAGCTGCTCAGTGAACGGAGATTCTCAACAGTTGTTGAGCTTGGCTGTGGTACGGGAAAGAACACGGCGTTGCTGGCGCCACTGACCCAAAACCTCATCGGACTGGATTTCTCTGAGGCAATGCTGGCTCAAGCTCGAAAGAAGCTGGAAGCGTGGGCAGTCAGAAACGTCACGCTTCACGTAACGGATATCACCAAAACCTGGCCCGTGGCAGATCGCATCGCCGACTTGATCGTTTGCAATCTGGTGTTAGAGCATGTGCGCGATATTTCAGTCGTGTTCCGTGAAGTGTCTCGGTGCTTGGCTTTTGAAGGACAGTTCTTGATGTGTGAACTGCACCCATCGCGTCAACACCAGGGCATTCAGGCAAGGTTTAACCGTTTGGGTCAGCAGTTCAAGATCGAAGCATTCAAGCACGACATTTCTGAATTCTTACTTGCTGGGGAAGAGAATGGTCTGACGATGGAACGTCTTCAGGAGTGGTGGCACGATGACGACAAAGACAAGTCACCGCGTCTCTTGTCGTTGTTATTTAGTAGGAAGGAATGACCGTAGCGCATGAGTTTCACCTTCTAGCTTATCCCGGGCAATGGTTAGTGGTTAGTGGTTCGTTGTTTGTGGTTTGTGTGTGTAGGATTTGGTTGAGTGTGTTCCAGTCGAGAGTGGTCCAAGTAAGAACATTTGGTTGAGTGTGTTCCAGTTGAGAGTGGTCCAAGTAAGAACATTTGGTTGAGTGTGTTCCAGTCGAGAGTGGTCCAAGTAAGAACATTTGGTTGAGTGTGTTCCAGTTGAGAGTGGTCCAAGTAAGAAAAAGGATCCTACACACGGCAGTGTGTAGTGCTTTTCAGATCCTACCTACTAGACGAACGCCGCCCCCCCTTTTTATCTCAACGTTACCGACTCAGAAGCTCTTTCGAAATTGCGGAGCTTCTGATTGTCACCCGTCTTCTGAGTTGGTTGAAAAAAAAGCAGGGGGGTGGCGCGTCTTTGTAGGTTGGATCTAAAAAGCACTACACACTGCCGTGTTGTAGGATTTTGTTGGTCCACGAAGATGAGAAACTCCCACGAGCTATTAACCACGAACCACGAACCACGAACCACGAACCACTGCCTCGCAGATCAGTTTCGCTGACGCGCGTACTGCAATCGTGAATCCGAAGAATGGACCAAAATCCTGAGTGGCCGGCATGCTGGTAATAAATAGACCCGGTATGGAAGTTTGAAAGTGATACTACAAACATCAGAAACAGCGTACCCATCAGCTGGGTTGTTCGGCAAGAGGCAGCCTCAGTTGCGCTTCGCATCCACTTGCACATCCAGATCCAGGCAGGCGGCCAAACCTAATTCTTTGCCGGTACGACTTAAAAGCCGAGCGGAAGGCTGGGCCAAGAGTTTCTCGCCTGCTCGATTCACCAGACGCAGACGTTGCTCTCCATCGAATGCAAAGACAGCGACATCGATTTCTGACATGACGGCACGGAGCAAGGCCGTCGCTTTGCAGCGCTCGGGCAATTACCTCTTTCCCGGTTCCGTTCTCACCCGTGATGAGGACGTTGGCATCAGCGGACCGATGCGCGAGACGACCGACATAATTGCCTTCATTGAAGCTGATTCGGCGATGAGCGGGAGCTGGAATGCGGCGGGTCAATTCAGGCACCAGGGTTCCCATGCCTCGCACCTGTCGTAGCATCTGACCGCGTCGAACTGTGTCGATTACGGTTGTGCTGCGCTCAACAGATGGGGCCGTGGGTTCTAGCTTTGCCAGGGCCAACGTGATGCCGCCGATGGCCGCGACGCCAAGGAGCACGAACGTGCCCGTACGAATACGCTTTTTTAGTTTGGAGGCTTGGGGTCGCTTTATGTCCATTACTTCTCTGAAAAAGGGGTGGCTCTTTTGCTTTTCTCATGGGGAAGGGGATCAAAGAGCATGCCATCACGGGCCTAGTGCTAACCCACAGCGCAAGAGCAGTTTTTGGGAGATATTTGGGAATTGTGAGGCTTGACTGCAAACATGTTGTTTCACATTCGAAACGACAAATCCCATTTTCGACAAGGCCTTCAAACTTTCGCAGCACGATCCGAGCTTCTGTTCGATAAACTTCAGGTTTGTCGCGTTGGCTGACTCGTGCTTTGTGTGAAAATGCGCGGCTGGGTTAACTGAAAGGAGGGGCAACGACTTGACGTAGCGTCGAGGCGATGAATAAATCTCAAGCTTCCGAAGCCACGAGCCTGACAAAAGTGAAGTTCGTCGAGACAGCAGGAGTGAACTGCGATGAGTAAACAGAAGAGAGTGGGACTATTTACGCTGGGACTGGTAGTTCTTGTGTTTGGTGCGTGCAGAAGAGACCGAACGCTCAACATTCCAGCTCCGTCAAACCAGCCGACAGCGACAGCTGCAGGCGTGCGCAACTCTTACGCGGACGTGGTCAATCGTGTTTCGCCTGCCGTGGTGACAATTAGGACCCAAACGAGAGTGCGGTCGCCTCAACAGTTTCCTTTCATGGACGACCCATTCTTCCGTCGTTTCTTTGGGGACAGAGCACCGCAACAACCAGAGCAACGTACAAGCGGTCTGGGGTCAGGGGTGATTGTTACCTCCGATGGATACATACTGACGAACCATCACGTTATTGATGGCGCGGACCAGATTAGGATTGACTTCAAAGACCAACGCGGTATCGAGGCGAAGTTGGTCGGTTCCGATCCTCCCAGCGATCTCGCCTTGCTGAAGATCGATCAGAATGAACTGTCAGCATTAGCACTTGCTGATTCAGACAAAGTGCAGGTAGGCGACGTTGTGCTGGCAGTCGGTAACCCACTGGGAGTAGGGCAGACCGTCACGATGGGAATCATCAGCGCAAAGGGACGCCGCACCGGCTTAAGCAATGGAAGCTTTGAGGACTTTCTGCAGACGGACGCACCAATAAATCGAGGAAACTCCGGCGGTGCACTCGTAGATACAAATGGCGATCTGGTGGGAATCAACTCGCAGATTATGTCGCCGACCGGCCTAAGTATCGGGATCGGGTTTGCCATCCCGTCCAACATGGCTCGCGACGTTCTCGACCAGCTTGTTAAAGACGGCAAAGTGCGGCGCGGTCACCTTGGCATTGTAGTGCAGCCGGTGACTGATGACATTGCGGCGACCCTTGGGTTGAGTTCGACAAAAGGGGTAATTGTCAGTCAGGTGCAGCCGGGTAGTGCTGCGGAGCGCGCGGGGTTAAGACAAGCCGACGTCATCACAGCACTCAACGGCAATGACGTGCTCGACCCAAACAGCTTTCGCAACGACATCGCCCGTACACAGCCAGGCAGTACGGTGACACTGAAGATCATTCGCGGCGGGAGCGAACAGGAACTGAAGGCCCCTCTGGGCGAATTCGTACCGGAGAGGAGTACCGCACGAAACCAAGACAACGATTCACCGAATCCTCAGTCAGGCGATGGTGGGAGGCTGGGCTTAGCCGTTCAACCATTAACGCCGGAACTGGCCAGACAATTGGGATTAGCCAGCGACACGCAGGGAGTGGTTGTGACGCAAGTGGATCCTTCGGGCCCGGCGGCGGCGGCTGGAATCGAACGAGGCGACGTTATCGAACAGGTGAATCAGCAACCGGTCCGATCGGCGGACGAGATCAGGGCCGCACTTGAGCGTTCGGGAGATCGTCCGGTGCTGTTGTTGGTGAATAATCGCGGTACAAGACTATTTGTCACCGTACGCCCGCGTTAATAGACCAGCCACAGATCTGACAGATAGGACAGACTTTTTTTCGTTGAGCAATGACCAATGACCAACTCGCTTAGTTAAGCAGGAAATCTCATGAGTGGTGTGACAAACCCCGGCATTGTTTCGCTCCCAAATGCTGTCTTTAGTTCGCCGTGATGAAAATGCAACCCCTTTTACACCTCTAAAGTACTTGCTGCGCCTAGAATACTCAGGTCCCCCGCAGTCATTGTAATACCCCCGTTTTAACCCCCAGTTTTGGTTCCCTTACGAACAAGGAGTGCACTATGCCAAGGGGAAGAGATAGTCACGAGAAAAAACAGCAAACCACAAAACAAACACAAGGTCGCTCCTCGCAATCGATGCAGACAACCGAGAAACAAGGCGGTGAGCGACAAACCGGAATGACCCGACGCGAACAATACGCACCGCAACCCTTCGGGGGCAGCCCCTTTGCTTTCATGCGTCGCTTCACCGAAGAGATGGACAGATTGTTCGCGGACTTCGGTATGGGGCGAGGGTTCCTAACCCCATCGCTTGGCCGAACTTTCGGTGATCTCGGGAATGCAATGTGGTCACCGCAAGTCGAGCTATTTGAACGCAACAACCAACTCATTGTGCGTGCCGATTTGCCGGGGATGACCAAAGATGACATCGATGTCGACATCAGCGGTGACACCCTCGTAATTCGGGGTGAGCGACGCAGTGAGCGCGAGGAAAATGATGAGGGGTACTACCGTACGGAGCGTTCATACGGGAGCTTCTATCGCAGTATTCCACTGCCGGAAGGCGTGAACGCTGAGAATGCAAACGCGACGTTCCGAAATGGCGTGTTGGAGATCACCTTGGATGCTCCACAACGCGCTGAGCAGGGTAGCGGTCGCCGGATCGAAATCCGTGAAAGTGAAGAAAGAGAGGAGCAATCCCGAGCGCGTGCTCGGGCGGCGGGGCGTTAGTAACTTTGGAGTGCGGCGGTAAGGAGCTCTGCGAGGCGCCGCCGCTCTGTATTTCGTTGAGTGGTAGTTAAGATCGCCGACACTACCCAACGCCAGCAGCACTCAACACAACAAAAGCGGCGGTGCGGGCTGGCGCCCTTACCGCCGCACTCCAAACACGACAGGGAGGTTAAGTACAGAAGATGGCACAAGACTTAAAGGGATTAAGAGTAGCAATTCTCGTGGCGGATGGGTTTGAACAAGTCGAGCTCACCGAGCCGCGTAAAGCCCTCAAACAGGCAGGCGCTGAAACTCAAATCGTTTCGCCTGTAAAAGGAGAGGTTAAGGGTTGGAATCACTTTGACAAAGGCGATTCGTTTCCGGTGGATGTACAGCTCAAGGCTGCTGATCCTCAGAATTATGACGCACTGTTGTTGCCGGGAGGCGTGGCCAACCCGGATCAGCTGCGCATGATTCCCGAAGCAGTGTCCTTTATCAAACAGTTCTTTGAAGCCCGGAAGCCAGTGGCAGCAATCTGTCATGGTCCATGGCCACTCATCGATGCCGGAGTAGTGAAGGGTCGCAAGATCACATCATGGCCTTCGTTGAAAGCTGATCTGCGTAATGCAGGGGCCGAATGGGTTGATGAGGAGGTCGTAACCGATAACGGTTTAGTTACTAGTCGCAAGCCCGAGGACATACCCGCCTTCAATCGCAAGATGATCGAGGAGTTTGCAGAGGGCCGGCATCAACAGAAACGAACTGCGACAGGTGGATGATTGGAGCAGGAGAGAGAGGCGAAACATGGCACGATGTGAAGTGTGTGGTAATGACTACGAGCTCTCATTTGAAGTAATAATGGCAGGCGAGACTCACACATTCGATAGCTTTGAATGCGCGATTCACAAGCTGGCGCCTGTGTGCGCGCATTGCGGGTGCAAGATCGTGGGCCACGGGATTGATCCAAACAACACGATTTACTGTTGTGCGAGTTGCGCCCGCCAGGCAGGAGTAACGAATCTGTGAGACGGCCTGCTGCAAGTTCGAGAATTGGAGGTGTCAATGGATGTAACCAGAGTTACTGTTGATGAGGTTAAGGCCCGCTTGGATCGTGGAGAACAGTTTGTCTTCCTGGATTCGCGAAACCCTCAAGCGTGGTCTGCAGCCGAAACTAAGTTGCCGGGTGCGATACGCGTGCCGTCAAACGAGGTCGAAGCTCACCTCGCCGAGATCCCGCACGGGCAAGTGGTCATAACGTATTGCACTTGAGCGCACGAAGCCTCCAGCGCCCGTGTGGCGCAGATTCTGTTGGAGAAGGGTTTTAAGAATGTGCACCCTCTCTACGGAGGGTTCGACGCCTGGCAACAGGCAGATATGCCAGTTGACAAAAAGGAAGTGGATGCCCAGTAACAACCAGACGAAGGGAGTGTTGGATGGATCGAAGAGGGTTCCTGCTGCAAGCAGGATTAGCTGCCACGGCCGCAACTGTAATTCGGGCGTGCCGCGACGACGGTCCATCGCACAATGCGATTGCCAGTGGTGACGATTGGGATAAGGTTCGCAATCAATTCAATCTTTCTCGGGGCGTGATCGACCTGAGCGCGATGTTCATTGCATCCCACCCAAAACCGGTGCGTGATGCGATTGAGCAACACCGTCAGGCTTTGGACGATAGCCCCACCGTATACTTGCGCTCATCCATCAGCCGTTACGAGGACGAACTATTACAATCGGCTGCTGAATACCTCGGCGCCAGCCCCAGGGACATAGCGGTCACGGACAGCACGACGATGGGACTGGGGTTGGTTTATACGGGGCTGAAGATATCCGCCGAGCAGGAGGTTCTTACCACCGCACATGGTTACTACGCGACCCGTGAGTCGTTGCGACTGGCTTCAGAACGAACGGGCGCTAGGATTCGTGAAATAGAACTCTACCAGCAACTCGAGTCGGTCACAGAAGACGAGATTGTTTATAACCTCACACAGGCCATTGCCGCAGCCACCAGAATCGTCGCTCTAACCTGGGTGCACTCAAGCACTGGCCTGAAGCTGCCGCTAGGTCGTATCAGCCAAGCTCTTACGGAAGTAAACAAAGAACGTGAGGAAGGACAGCAAGTTCTCCTTTGTGTAGATGGAGTTCACGGATTTGGTGTGGAAGATGTTGAGATGAAAGATACGGGTTGTGATTTTTTCATGGCCGGTTGTCACAAGTGGCTCTTTGGACCACGTGGTACTGGGATTATCTGGGGAAATGCGCGTGCCTGGAGCGCAGTCGTCCCGATCATTCCGACATTCATGGATGATGGTGTACGGGACGCCTGGCTGCGGGGCGAAGAGCCGGAAGGCAGGACAACGGGACCCCGCATGACGCCGGGCGGTTTTAAGCCCTTCGAGCACCAATGGGCAACAGCTGAGGCATTCAGATTTCATTTGAGTATCGGCAAAACAAAGATCGCTCGGCGGACGCATGAGCTTAGCAGCCAGTTGAAGGAGGGGCTTGCGGGTATGTCGCAGGTGAAGCTCTACACACCGCGTGCGCAGAACCTCTCTTCTGGCATAGTCTGTTTTGATGTCGACGGATTGTCGCCCCGTGGTGTGGTGGACAGACTACGTCAGCGAAACATAATTGCGACCACAACTCCTTATATACCTTCCTACGCTCGGTTGAGTCCGAGCATACGGAATTCGCCACAGGAAGTTGATGCAGCACTCACGGAGATCCGCGCTCTTGCGTGACGGGCAAGCAGTTGTGTGTTCTCCTTCTTCTTTAGATTTTTAGTGTCTTGGCTTTCAAAAAAATCCGAAGATGCCACCGGCTTGCCCGGTGGTCGTTGACGTTCGTTGCTACAAAGGAGCTGGCGCATCCGACAAGACATGCCACCGGCTTT
>Ga0209341_10006443_pt1 | contig 10496 bp, 12 predicted proteins | sample RifCSP13_2_FD_184020 | JGI IMG/M metagenome (GOLD analysis project Ga0209341, IMG submission 184020) | Soil microbial communities from Rifle, Colorado - Rifle CSP2_sed 13_2 (SPAdes) (version 2) | ecosystem: Environmental > Terrestrial > Deep subsurface > Rock core/Sediment | place: Rifle... | reverse complement strand
TAAGGGGGAGATTCCCGAATATGTATAACTTTCTATATCACCTTGAAGATGATTGGAAGGGTGTTAAAGTAGAGACAATAACTATGGATAAGAATCCTGAGGATAGGAGTGTTAGTGTCAGATTAACGCTCGCAGTACTCTCTGTTGATGGATATCAAGAGAAGATTTAGATGGCAAAAACAGTGATGCCAATTATCCCCATTTTTATTTTATCCAGTTGCATTATTGTTGTATCGAGTTTATCATATCCCGTGGCTAAAGCTGAAGAGGTTAGGGCAGGCGTATCCGTATCACCGGAGGCGGGTCTGCCGGAAGGAGGACCGCCTTCACTCTCAAGAAACCCTTTCATCAGTGCCCCGTATGGCCGGATGGATAAGCGTCCGATCAACAGTGAAATCCAATCGGATATAAATGCCACGGGAAAGAGTGAGAAGAACCCCGGTAGTTTACAGAAGGCAGATAAGATAGAAGAGGCAAATAAGGAATCTATCATCAAAGAGCTGAGAGTAAAGGGTGTCTTATTAGACGGGAATGACCCTGTGGCACTTCTGGGAGATAGGATCGTAAAGATAGGGGATAAGATTGGGGCGCATATAATTACAGATATTAACCGTAAAGGCATCTTATTATCACATGGAGACAAAATTATTCTGATCCCTTTGGAGTGATACTGCAATGATGAAAAGATTATACAAATTATTTATCCCATTTTTTACGGCATCAATCCTGTCTCTCTGTATCTATGGCAGTGTAAATGGTCAGGGAGGAACAGACCGGATCGATGTGAAGGTTAAGGAGGCCAATCTTGTTGATGTCATAAATATGCTTGCTGAGAAGGCGGGGTATAACATCGTGGTCGGTGCGGATGTGTCCGGAAAGGTAACCTTTGATCTCCACGGAGTTACAATTCAGGATGCCCTTGATGCGGCATTGAATATCAATGGATATGGATACGAGGAAAAGGGCGGGATTATTTTTATAAAACCGTCTCAACATGCCCAAATGCTTATCAGGAGTTATAAAGTAAGTTATATTGACCCCTCTGAGATAATTACAGCACTCAAAGAAAATAGTTCTGCACATGGGAAGATTACGCTAAATAAGTCGAATAACATCATACTCATAGAGGACACAGAGGAGTATGTAAACAGGATAGAGACCATATTAAAGAGCATGGACGTAATCCCAAAACAGGTCCTTATCGAGGCGAAGATACTGGAGATACGCCTTGGAAACGATACGCAACTTGGAGTAGACTGGAGCCAGGTCCTTAAGAGTGGAGATGCAACTTTTACTCTTGAGGGGGCTAATTTCTCCGTTCCCTCTTCAGCAGGCACCCCGGGACTATTCTTTAATGTCGCAACCCCGCATTTTAATATGTTTCTTGATGCACTGCAAGAAAAGGGGGATCTTAAGACCCTGGCCACCCCAAAGCTTGTCGTCATAGACAACAAAGAGGCTGAGATTATTATCGGTGGCAGATTAGGATACAGGGTGACTACAACGATTAATCAGGTGACTACTGAGAGCATTGAGTTTTTAGACGTAGGGACGATGTTGAAGCTCACTCCCCGCATTGGTAGTGATGATAATATATTCCTGAGTATATATCCCAAGGTGAGTGATGGGGTGATTACACAAGGTCTTCCTTCTGAGACGACAACAGAGGTTACAACCAAGGTGGTTGTAAAGGATGGAGAGTCTATTTTTATAGGAGGTCTCATCAGGGATAGGAATGAGAAGACGGCCAAGCAGATCCCCATCTTAGGAGATATCCCTCTCATAGGTTCTCTGTTTAAGAGGTCAACAAATACGTTATCCAAGACGGAGACAATTATAGTGATTACCCCCCGCATAATAACTTACAGGAATGTAGAAATCCTTCAGAAAGAAAAGGATAAAATAGACTCAATCAAGATGGACAAGATTGAGCAAGAATAACGCAGTTCCCATAGCTCCTGCCGCTGCGAGAGGGATCAGGAGGTTATCGTTCACCTTCGTAGACAAAAGTTCGGTCAAGGTTCCTGTTAGAGCGCCCACAATGATAACTGTTGCCGGCAATCCGGGCCATAGCCTTTGTAAAATCAGCCCCATTATCATCGCACTTATAAGGAAGGCCATGCTTCCCTCAAGGCTTTTCCCCTTGATGCGATGTCTCCCCCATCGTTTACCAATAGTAGAGGCGGCAGGGTCTCCCACTGTCAGTATAGTTATTGAGAAAAGGGCTATGTCTGCATCAAACAGGAGAATCGAGAGCAATACACCCCCGAGAAAATAGGGTGTGCCAGTCAGATGCTTTTTCTCTTCCCCCCGCATCAACGAATGAAAATAGTGAATGAAGAGATGATTGACCCCGGGGAGGTATAATCGGATCGTCTCTATGATAATGGTGACGATAAAGAGAGATAATATGAGAAGTATCCCTTTTGCCCTGTCGCTGTATGAGAGGATAAGGACAAGGGAAATGCCTGTTATCAGATGGAAAAGTCGTCTCATGGAGACCGTCTCCCTTCACCCGCCTCTTTTATCATATCCAGTAAAATTAGGCAATCCCATAGAGAATGGAAATAATTGGAAATAATTAATTGGAAATAATTTCGTTGACATACTTAATGTACCATGCTATGATTTATTTTGAAGTTAATGGTTTTGAAGTCTGGTTAAAAACGTTGTCGTACAAACCGCAAGACGAAAGCCTTGCGGTTTTTTTATTTGTAGGCCAGTGTAACTCAGGCTTCAGAATAATATATGAATAAAGGAGGTGAGTTACACATGGTTCGAGGAACAGTAAAATGGTTCAATGACAGCAAAGGCTACGGTTTCATCTCCCAGGAAGATGGGAGTAGCGATGTCTTTGTTCACCACTCGGCTATCCAGGGGGAAGGTTTTAAGTCCCTCAGTGAAGGCCAGACCGTGGAGTTCGAGGTAACCGACGGCCCTAAGGGGCCCCAGGCTGTGAATGTTCGCCAGGTATAGATTTGGATGACGCCACGTTACTATTGTGGCGTATTGAATCTGATGTTGGAAAGGGCCCCGGGATGCAAAGTCCCGGGGCCCTTATTTTGTCAAAGGACAAAAGAGGAATGTCTTGTCCCGTGGCAAGGGTAATATATTTTCCTTGCTATTGTTTATTCCTTATGTTATAGTTACGTCCAATTGATGAATCACGAGGCGGAAGTCGCTTAGCACCTTTTCAAAAACGATCCCACCTCAATGCAGGGCCATCAGAGGCTGCCCAAAGAATTTTTGCCAGGAAAACTTCTTCAGCAGTTTAATCTATCAAGACTGATACAAAAATACCCTTCTATAAGGTTCTTCAATGCAGGGAAAAGCCAGGCCGGGTTCTGGGCTGCCGTGTCCGTTCGGCAGAAACAGGTACCTGAGGCCGGTGTATCTTCCCTTTTTAACCATCATGGGACTGTAGTCCCGCAATTTAATTAGGAGAAAAAGAATATGTCATTTGAAAATCTGGGGCTTAGCCCCGAGATCCTTCGCGCCGTAAAGAGCAAGAACTATGCGGCCCCTACCCCTATTCAGGCCCAGGCCATTCCGGTCATCCTGCAGGGAAGAGATGTGATCGGCTGTGCGCAGACCGGGACCGGCAAGACCGCCGGTTTTACCCTTCCCATCCTCAACCGGCTCCAAAAAGGAGAGTCGCCGTTACTCCGGGCACTGGTCCTTGTCCCCACACGCGAGTTGGCACTTCAGGTACATGACAGTGTCAAAACATACGGTAGTCACCTCCGGCTGCGGACGACGCTCGTCTTCGGAGGGGTTGGGATAGTCCCACAGAAAGAGGCCCTCCGGCGTGGGGTGGACATCCTCATTGCGACCCCTGGCAGATTACTGGACCTCATGCGCCAGAGATGCGTCTCATTTAAGAACTTGGAGGTCCTGGTTATTGATGAGGCCGACCGTATGCTGGATATGGGATTTATTAATGACATTCGGACAGTCATTAAGAGTGTCCCGCCTCAGCGGCAGACGCTTCTATTTTCCGCTACGATGCCCGAGGAGATCCGGAAGCTTGCCAACGAGATTCTCAAACAGCCTGAGTTCATTGAGATCGCACGTCAGGGAACCCCTGCCGGCGGTGTCCGGCAGGTTGTCTATCCGGTGGACGCCACTTGTAAGCGGGAACTGCTTATGCACCTGATCGAAAAAGAGCAGATGTCCCGGGTCCTTGTTTTTACCCGGACGAAACATCGCGCGGATCATTTAGTGACACATCTCAAACGAAAGGGAAAGCGTGCAGAGGCGCTCCATAGTAATAAGAGCCAGTTAGTGCGGACCCAGACCTTGGAGGCATTCCGGAAGGGCAGCGTACAGGTGCTGGTGGCCACCAACCTCGCTGCGCGCGGGCTCGACGTTAAGGAGGTCTCTCATGTGGTGAACTATGAAATACCCGACGTTCCTGAGGATTATGTCCACAGGATTGGGCGGACAGCCCGTGCAGAGGCTACCGGGGACGCTATATCACTGGTCTCTCCCGGAGAACGTGAGAGTCTTCGCAATATTGAAAGGCTAATTGGGACAAAGATTCGTCAGGTTGTTATAGATGGGTTTGAAAACAGAGGTCCGGGCGTGGCCCAGGCGGCCCCAAAAGGCCGGGTATTTTCGAGACCAAGACCCGGTGCGGTCAGGGTTTAACCTTTATGCATCCGGACAAAACCCGCTATGCTCCATTTAGTTGACATTCTTAATACGTTATGATAGGATGCAAATCGAAGTTCGGGAGGTTTGGAGTCTGATTGGAAACATTGCCTTACAAACTGCAAGACGAAGAGATCTACGTTTTCTTGTTTACGGGCCAGTATGACTCAGGCTTCATCCGGTTCTGACAAAACAGTAAAGGAGGTGAGTTAGACTTGGCTCGTGGTACAGTAAAATGGTTCAACGAAAGTAAAGGTTACGGCTTCATTTCGCAGGAAAACGGAAGTGGCGACGTGTTCGTACACTTTTCAGCCATCCAGGGGGACGGTTTCAAAACCCTCAGCGAAGGCGAAACCGTGGAGTTTGAAGTAACGGATGGTCCTAAGGGACCTCAGGCCGTTAACGTACGAAAGGCCTAAAGCAGGGTAGAGGAGACGGTATAGCTGTATCCCTCCTGCTTGAGAGTCATGAAATAGTTATGAAAGCCCCGGGGCATAAGCTCTGGGGCTTTTTTTTATTATGAACGTTATTATTATCGGAGCGGGTGCATCGGGCCTGTTGTGCGCTATAGAGGCAGGGAAGCGGAAGCGCCAGGTCGTAGTGCTTGACCACGCAAAGAGGATCGCGAATAAGATTCGTATCTCAGGCGGGGGGCACTGCAACTTTACCAATAGCAACGTTACCCGCGAAAACTACCGCTCGGACAACCCCGATTTTTGCAGATCGGCCCTTTCCCGTTTTACCCCCCATGATTTTATCCGCTTGATCAGAAGGCATGGGGTCAAGTATCGTGACAAAGGAGATGGTCAGTTATTCTGTGAAGGGAGTTCTGCGGGGATCATTCGGATGCTGGAGAAGGAATGTGAAAGGGTAGGTGTAGAGATCCGTTTGAACTGCCGGATTTCGGAAATAAAGCTGGACGAGAAAAAGGGCGGCCGGTTTCATGTGATTACAAATACCGGCACGATAGAATCGGGTTCGCTGGTAGTGGCCACAGGGGGATTGTCTTATCCTGAACTGGGGGCATCGGACACCGGGTACAGGATTGCAAGGCAGTTCGGCCTCAGGCTGACCCCGGTGCGGCCTGCCCTTGTTCCCCTGACCTTCGGTCTGGCGGATCAGAAAAGGTTTGCGGAACTGAGCGGCATATCTTTTCATGGGGTGGTCAGTTGTCATGGCACGGAATTTCAGGGGGATGTCCTCTTTACCCACCGGGGACTCAGCGGCCCTGCCATCCTTCAGATCTCTTCGTACTGGAATAGTGGAGATGACATCGTCATCAATCTGCTGCCGGGTCGCGAGATCCACAGACTGTTGATGGCAAGGCGAGGTAGCAGGATGGAACTGAGAACCCTGCTTTCCGGTTTTCTCCCGAAACGGATTGCCCAGATCTGGTGCGACCTGTACGCCCCCTCAAGGCCGGTCAACCAGTACTCAGACCGGGAGATTGAAGAGATTGCCCATCAGCTCCGTCACTGGACCATAAGGCCGGCTGGGACAGAGGGGTATCGAAAGGCCGAGGTGACGCTGGGCGGGGTGGATACGGATGAATTATCCTCGAAGACCATGGAGGCCAGGAAGGTTTCCGGTCTCTATTTCATCGGTGAGGTGTTGGATGTGACCGGACAGTTAGGGGGATACAACCTCCACTGGGCCTGGGCATCGGGTTATACCGCAGGGCAGTATGTATAAGATCCAGAAGGGGACGACGATCATACTGGCCTCGGCATCTCCACGAAGGAGGGAGATCCTGGAGAAGACCGGCCTCAGGTTTAAAGTGGATCCAAGCGATTATGAAGAGGATCTCGGCCTGGCTCTGCCCCCCCGTATACTGGCAAGATACTTATCGCAGGAGAAGGCCAGGGCAATCGCCGGGAAATATAAAAACGCCATCATCCTTGCCGCGGATACGTTCATCGTCTTTCAGGGAAAGATCTTCGGGAAGCCCCATACGGCGAAAGAGGCAAAGAGGATGCTGAAGATTCTGAACGGGAAGCGGCATTCCGTCATTACGGGCTTTACGATTTTAAATACCGGTCTAAATACCGGCGATCAGCAAAGGTTGTCAATATCCGTAGAGACAAAGGTCTATTTTAAAAGGATGACGATGAAAGAGATTGGGGCATACGTCAAAACAGGGGAGCCGCTGGACAAGGCCGGCGGATATGCAATCCAGGGAGTGGGGGCCATGATCGTCAAAAAGATCGAAGGGGATTATTACAATGTAATGGGCCTTCCGTTAAACGCCTTGATGGAGGGGTTAAAGAGATTTGGGGTTTACCTGAAATAGTCATGAAGAATTTCCTGACAGGGACCGGGACTATCGATTGTACCTATTCAGCAGGTCCTGCTTCGTGATGATGGCCTCAAATTCGACATCGTATTTGAGGATGTTTTCCCTTCCCCCTTCCTGCCTGTCTACCAGGGCGATCACCTTGACAATATGGAGCCCTTCGGCCCGTGCACTTTCAATCGCCTCGATCGTGGATTGTCCTGTCGTAACCACATCATCTACAATGACAACCCTATCCCCTGTGTTGACATCGCCTTCGATCATCTTTTTGAGGCCGTGAGCCTTTTGCTTCTTTCTCACGGAGAAGGAATTGACCGGTTTCCCCTGAACGACGCTGGTATACGCCACGGCATCCGCAATAGGGTCGGCGCCGAGTGTCAGTCCCCCGATGGCATCCACGTCAAGATGAGCAATCCTCTCAAAGAGGATGTTCCCGATCAGATAGGCCCCTTTGGCATTCTTGGTGGTCTTCTTGCAATCAATGTAGACATTGCTCTTTTTGCCGGAGACGAGTTCAAAGATGGGAGTATCCGCCACCTTGAGCGACTTCTGGACAAGAAGGTCTGTCAGTTCATGGATCATGGAAGATTGCATGGGCATAGACTCAGGGAATCTCCACTTTGTTCGGAGGATAATATACTATCCTCACTGAATTGTTGTCAAGGTGAATATCACAGCGCCAGGCGTTTAACGGTGCTATAATGGATATTATAGAAGGGAGGGATGTGCGATGGAAAAGATCGTATTGATTGCCCTGATGGTTTCGTTTATCGCCGGGGCGTGTACCAATGCCAGTTCACAGGAAGATATGTATCCAATCAGTCGTTCGGGGAGTGAGGAATCTGTAGCCCTTGAAAAGTCGACCTTTGCAGGAGGCTGTTTCTGGTGCATGGAGCCGCCTTTTGAAAAATTAGAGGGGGTTGCAGAGGTGATCTCCGGTTATACCGGCGGGTCTAAAAAAGACCCTACGTATAAAGAGGTTTCACAGGGGGGAACGGGTCATGTGGAGGCCATTCAGATTATCTATGACCCATCGAAGATTACTTATGGAAAGCTCCTTGATGTATTCTGGATGCAGGTAGATCCAACGGATCCGGGAGGACAGTTTGTAGACAGGGGCCTGCAGTACCGGACTGCCATCTTCTATCACAACAAAGAGCAAAAGAGGGTGGCCGAGGAATCAAAGGCAGATTTAGGAAAATCCGGAAGGTTCAGCAGGCCGATTGCCACAGAGATCATCCCCTTTTCTGAATTCTACAGGGCAGAGGAGTATCATCAGGACTACTACAAAAAGAGTTCATTAAAGTATAAATTCTATCGCTACAATTCCGGCCGGGATCAGTACCTGGAAAAGACATGGGGGGATAACTCGATGGTGCAATCCCCTTCACCCGTACAAAAGTCTGGTCAGGGCTATCAAAGGCCAAGTGAAGATGAACTCAGAAAGAGATTGACCCCTCTTCAGTATAAAGTTACCAGGCAGAACGGCACCGAGAGGGCATTCAGCAATGAATACTCGGACAATAAGCGGTCAGGGATCTATGTGGACATCATCTCCGGAGAGCCCCTCTTTAGTTCGGGTGACAAGTATGATTCCGGGACAGGGTGGCCGAGTTTTACAAGGCCCCTTGAGCCTGGAAATATTGTAGAGCGGAAGGACAGGAGCCTTTTCTCGGCGAGGACAGAGGTGAGGAGCAGGCATGCGGACTCCCACCTGGGACATGTCTTTAATGACGGACCCGAGCCCACCGGGCTTCGTTATTGTCTCAACTCTGCGGCACTGCGGTTTATCCCGAAAGAGGACCTGGACAAAGAGGGGTATGGCCAGTACAAGGCCCTTTTTGAGAGATAGGGACTAACCTTGACCTTTGCGGTGGGGAAGTTATACACTAACTTTGGAATATACAACAGGGCAAGGGGGGTGCGGTATCTCTAATCTCCACGGCAACACGATTGGGTTAAAGGCCGACCAGATCAGGCGGCTGAAGAATATCTACCGCCGCAGGATCCCGCCTGATGAGGTCCTTTCAGGCGAACTCGCCAAGTATATCACGTCTCTATCGTCTGAGATACGCCGTCAGATCGGCCTGATCATTGACCGCCAGGGGGCCATCCACCATGTCATCGTGGGGGATCAGAAGGAGATCGTGATCCCGGATCTCTCTGATTTCGGCCTGGGGAAGAGGCGTCTTCGCGGTGTCCGGTGCATTCATACCCACCTGAAAGATGAGCCGCTGAACCAGGATGATCTTACGGACTTAGCGTTGCTCCGGCTGGATCTCATGGCCGCTGTCGGTGTGGGGGATAACGGACTCCCTGCCCATATCCATATAGCCCATCTTGTCCCCCCGAATCCGGAAGGCACACCTTATAAGCTCCTTGATAAGGTCCCATTTCATCAGTTGAACCTGAATCTCCCGGACTTCCTTCATCAGATTGATGAGGAGATCGCCTTTTCACACAAGGGGATTGATATTGAAAGGGGGGATCGGGCCGTGATTGTCAGCGCCTCTCAAAAAGGGCGGGCAGAACAGGAAGATTCCTTAGAAGAGCTCAGAGAGCTGGCAAGGACCGCGGGCGTTACCATACTGGACGCCGTCACCCAGAGGCCCAAGATGATCCACCCGAAATATCTCGTGGGTGAAGGGAAGATCAGGGAGCTGATCATAAAATCGCTCCAGGGCGGCGCCAATCTCATCATCTTTGATCAGAACCTCTCACCCACCCAGGTCAAATCAATCGGGGAGATCACAGAACTGCGGGTCATTGACCGGACCCAGCTTATCCTTGATATCTTTGCCCGGCGGGCCCACAGCAGGGATGGAAAGGTCCAGGTCGAGCTGGCACAGCTCAAGTATCTCCTCCCAAGGCTGGTCGGAACCGGGAAGGCCCTCTCAAGGCTGGCAGGGGGGATCGGCGGGAGGGGGCCCGGGGAGATGAAGCTGGAGATTGACCGAAGGAGGATCAGGGACAGGATCACCCACTTAGAGAGGGAGTTAGAGCACCTGAGCATGGCGAGAAGACAGAGGAAGGAGAGGCGCGTTGAGACCCATATCCCGATCGTCTCTATTGTCGGCTATACCAATGCAGGGAAATCCACCCTGCTGAATGCCCTGACCAAGAGCAGTGTCAGGACCGAGGACCTGCTGTTTGCCACCCTCGATACCGCAAGCCGGAGGCTGAGGTTTCCGCGTGAGCGCGAGGTGATTGTCACGGATACGGTCGGTTTCATCCGTGAACTCCCGGAGGATCTGTTCGGGGCCTTCAGGGCGACGCTGGATGAGCTGAAGGATGCGCACCTGTTGATCCACGTCGTTGACATCAGCAATCCCCGCTTTGAACAGCAGATGACGGCGGTGGACAAGATCATCCGGGATCTCGCGATTGAGCATATCCCCACCCTGCTGGTATTTAATAAAGCAGATCAGATGGATCCGGGGGAGGTCAAGGCCTTGTGCCAGCGGTTTGAGGCGATTGCCATCTCTGCGATACATCCGGAGTCCCTGATGCCCCTTCTCGCTGCTATGGAAGAGAGGATATGGAGATCGGA
>Ga0209341_10006437_pt1 | contig 10502 bp, 8 predicted proteins | sample RifCSP13_2_FD_184020 | JGI IMG/M metagenome (GOLD analysis project Ga0209341, IMG submission 184020) | Soil microbial communities from Rifle, Colorado - Rifle CSP2_sed 13_2 (SPAdes) (version 2) | ecosystem: Environmental > Terrestrial > Deep subsurface > Rock core/Sediment | place: Rifle... | reverse complement strand
CGGGCCGAGGGCCGGGGCTGATCGGGCGCTGCGCGATCCGTGGGGGCCACGACGACGGATCTCACTTCCGTTGACAACGCAACTAGGATGGCTCTGCGCGCTCGTCACAGGGAGTGTTCGGAGCGGCGCACGAGGAAGGGAGTGCAACGGTGATGAACCTGGGCAGGGCCGTCGACGACTGGGGCGACTACGTCACACGGCACAAGCTGAAGGTGGCCATCGTTGGCGGCCTCGTGGCCACGCATGTGACCACGAACCTGGGCATGTGGTACCACGGCATCGGGCTGCCCGACCTGAACTTCAACATCCTCAACGGGTACCTCGTGTTCGGGAACGCGGGCATGGACCCGGCAGGGATGAGCGACCCGGTGTGGCTGACGCTCTTCGGGGGGGTCGTTCACTACGCCATGGGCGTCTCCTTCGCCCTCATCTACGCGTTCGGGATCTACCCGCTGATCCCGATCGCGAACACGATCCGCGGCAACTTCATCAAGGCGTTCATCTGGGGCCTGATCCTGGCCACGCTCAGCGCGGTGTGGTGGATCAACCTCTTCCCGAATCTCGCCGGCCCGGGCACGAGCGCCGGCATCTTCATGACCAACCTGGGAGCCGACTGGTGGAAGTGGCTCGTCTACCTGTGGCACCTCGTCTACGCGTTCAATCTCGGTTCGTTCTTCCAGCCGAAGGACGTCCCGGCGTAGGAGCCTAGCCAGGGATCAGCGGGAGGCGTCGACCTCGGCCACGGCCTCGCCGAAGAGGCGGACCCCGGTGTCGATCTCGTCGGCGCTGACGATGAGCGCGGGCGACATGCGTACGGCGTCGTCGCCGGCCTCGAGGATGAGCAGGCCGCGCTGGAAGCTGGCCATGGTGACGGCATCGGCGCTGGCCGGCGAGTCGAGCCCGATGCCGATCATCAGGCCCTTGCCGCGTACGTCTTTGATGATGCGGGGGAAGCGCTCGGCCAGCGCGCGCAGGCCGGCGCGAGCCTGTTCGCCGCGCACGGCCGCGTTCTCGACCAGCTCCGCCTCGAGAAGACGGACCGTCTCGATGAGCGCGGCGCAGGCGAGCGGGTTGCCGCCGTAGGTCGAGCCGTGGGTGCCCGGCGTCCAGGTCATGATCTCCGCCTTCGCGATCATGCCCGCGATGGGCATGCCCGAGGCGATGCCCTTGGCCGTGAGCAGGATGTCGGGCTCGACGCCCCAGTGCTGCACTGCCCACATCTTGCCCGTGCGCCCGGCGCCCGACTGGACCTCGTCGGCCACGAGGAGGATGCCGTGCTCGTCGCAGATGCGGCGGAGGCGGGGCAGGAAGTCGTCGTCGGGCACGACGTAGCCGCCCTCGCCCTGGATAGGCTCGACGAAGACCGCCGCGAACTCCTTGGCGGGCATCAGGCGCTTGAAGATGCGCCCCTCCAGCTCGTCGAGGCCGGCGCTGCCGTAGGGCACGTGGTAGACGCCGGGCAACAGGGGCCCGAAGCCGGCGTGGTACTTCGCCTTGGATCCGGTCAGGCTCACCGCGCCGTAGGTGCGGCCATGGAAGGCGCCGAGGAAGGCGATCACGTTCTGACGACCGGTGTGGTGGCGGGCGAGCTTCAGCGCGGCCTCCACGACCTCTGCGCCGGAGTTGCCGAAGAACACGCGCGTCTTGCCCTTCATCGGCGCGATGCGGGCGAGGACCGCGGCCGCCTGGGCGTAGATGGGCAGGTAGAAGTCGGAGGCGCTGAAGTGGAGCAGGTCGCCCGCCTGGCGCGTGATCGCGCCGACGACGTCCTCGTGGCTGTGGCCGGTCGAGTTGACCGCGATGCCGGCCGCGAAGTCGAGGAAGCGGTTGCCGTCGATGTCCTCCACCATGAGGCCGTCGCCGCGCACGGGCACGATGGGGTAGACCCGCGGCAGGCTGGGGGAGGTGACGCTTTCGTCGAAGGCGATGTGCGCGCGGGCGGGTCTGGCTGCGGTGGTCGACGAGCTGCGTCACGTGGTCGCTCCTGGGATGGCGGACGGCCGTGACGCCGGGCCTCGTGGGCGTCCCGGTGCATAGGGTTTATGCAGGGTGGATACTCCGGGCAGTGTAGCAGGCACGGCCACGCAGGGAAGCCAGGTCGAGGCCACACGGGCCGCCTGACGGCGGGCCGCGTGCCTCCCTCGTGCCGCCTGCCGCCGCCGCCCGGCCCAATTCCCGCTCAACCTCATTCTATGATCGGTATCAGGCCTTGGCGAGCGACAACAGGCCGATCGGCGCGGTGTGACGGGAGCTTGTGCCCAAGGGACCCTCCCATTCCGCGTTCTATGTTCGACGCGGCCCTCAGGCCAGCCTGCCCATGGGCTTGTCCACTGCGGTCGACAGGCCTGGCAGGCGGCTGCGCTCCCCGCCGTCCCCCGCCCCGCCTCGGCGCCTCAGTCGACGACGGTGTGGCTCTGCTCGCGGAGGAACTGGGCCACGTAGTACATCGAGAGGCCGGCCTTGCCGGTCGAGCCGGAGCCCTTCCAGCCGCCGAAGGCCTGGACGCCCGGCCAGGCGCCGGTGGTCGCGCCGGCACGGCGGTTGACGTAGAGCACGCCGGCGTGGATCTCCGTCAGGAACTTCTTCACCTCGGCCGGGTCCTCGCTATAGACGCCCGCCGTCAGGCCGTAGAGCGACTGGTTCGAGAGGCGGATGGCCTCGTCGAGCGAGTCCACCGCGGCGACCGCGGTGAGGGGCGCGAACAGCTCGTCCTGGAAGAGGCGATGACTGGCCGGCAGGTTGCCTACCACCGTCGGCTCCACGTAGAAGCCACGGTCCAGGCCCCCGTCGGTGAGGTGCTCGCCGCCGGTGAAGACGGTCCCGTCGCGGCGCGCTTCGGCGACGGCTCCCTGGTGCCGATCGACCGCGCGCCCGTCGATGATCGGACCGAGCCAGTGCTCGCGCTTGAGCGGGTCGCCGATGGTGATCTTCTCGGTCTTCTCGACGAGCAACCGCACCAGCTCGTCATGCACCGGCCGCTCGACGTAGACCCGGCTGTTGGCGGAGCACTTCTGGCCCCCGAAGCCGAAGGCCGAGCGCATGATCCCCTCGGCCGCCTCCTCGAGGTCCGCCCGGCGGCTGACGATGGCCGGGTTCTTGCCGCCCATCTCCACGATGCAGGGGCGCGGGTAGCGCGTCGAGAACGTGCGGAAGAGGTCGAAGCCGACCTCGTAGGAGCCGGTGAAGACGATGCCGTCGACGTCCTGGTTCTCGCGCAGTTCGGCGCCCACGGTCTCGCCGGGGCCCATGACGAGGTTGACCACGCCGTCCGGCAGGCCGGCGGCGCGGTAGGCCTCCATGAGGGTCACGCCGCTCATCGCCCCGGCGCTGGCCGGCTTGAACACGACCGTGTTGCCGGCGATGAGCGCGGCGGAGGTGGGGCCGCCGGCCAGCGCCATGGGGAAGTTGAAGGGGCTGATGACGGCGAACACGCCGTGCGACCGCAGGATCGAGCGCGTGTGGACGGCGGCGTCCCCCAGGTTGTCCATGGGGTGGTCATACGCCTCGTTGTCTTCCCATGTCTTCGCGTAGTAGCGGATGAGGTCGGCCGTCTCCTCGACCTCGCCGAGCGCCTCGAGCCGGTTCTTGCCGACCTCGATGGCCATCAGCCCCGCGTACTCCATCTGCCGCTCGCTGATGATGTCGGCGGCCCGGCGCAGGACGGCCAGGCGCACGTGCCAGGGCGTGGCGGCCCAGGCCGGCTGAGCGGCGCGTGCGGCGGCGACGGCATCGCGCACGTCCTGGCGCGTGCCGCGCGCGAAGGTGCCCACGACGACGTCGCGGTCGATCGGCGAGCGGACCTCGAACGTGCCCTCGCCGTCGCGCTCCCGGCCACCGACGAAGTTGCGGTGGTGGGCGCCCAGGCGGGCCTTCGCGCGCTCGAGGCCGGCCTCGTAGGCCGCGTGCAGCTCCTCGTTGTCGGCGCGCAGCGTTGCGTAGGTGACCTTCAGGCGCGGCGCGGTCGGGCTGGTCATCTCAGTGTCCCCTGGCTCGTCGGGTGGTCGGCGTGAGGGGTCCAGTCTAGCGCCGGAGTGCCGTCGCGACCTCCCCGAGGTCGGCCGCCACGGCGTCGGGTCGGCCCCCGCCACGGGCGCGGGCCGCGGCCCGCGCGAGGTCCTCGTCGCCGTGCTTGCCGCTGCGCACGAAGACGCCCCGTAGCCCGGCCCGCTGGGCGCCGAGGACGTCGTGCCAGAGGTCGTCGCCGATCATGGCCACGTCGGCCGTGTGGAGGCCCGGGGGGCCGGTCTCGGCCGCCAGCTCCCGCACCGCCTCGAGGAAGAAGGCCTTGGTCGGCTTGCCCACCACGGTCGCCCGCCGCTCGGTGGCGTACTCGAGGCCCACCACGAGGCCACCCGAGTCGAGCGTCACTCCGCGCTTCGTCAGCCACCAGCGGTTCTTGTGCATGGCCACGAAGCCGGCGCCCGCCCGCAGGAGCCGGAAGGCGCGGTCGAGGGTGGCGAAGGTCAGCTCGTCGGAGGCGTCGCCGATGACCACCGCGGCGGCGCGAGCCTCCGGCTGGTCGGCCTCCTCGCCCGTCATCAGGTCGAGGCCCGCGAATTCGGCGCGGGCGTCGGTGGTGGAGATGAGGAAGATCCGACCACCGGGGTGGCGCCGGGCCACGTGGGCGGCGGTGGCAGAGGCGGCGCTGACGATCCGCTCGATGGGGATATCGAGGCCCGCGCGCGCGAGGTGCGCGGCGAGCGTCGTGCGGCTGATGGCCGAGGTGTTCGTGGCCAGCCGGTAGGGGACGCCAGCCCGCTCCACGGCCGCCAGTGCGCCGGCCGCACCCGGGATCTGCCGGCCGCGGAGCACGAGCACCCCGTCGATGTCGAGGAGGAGAGCACGCACGCCCCGGAGGGCGGCGACGAGCTGGGCGGCGGGCGGCGAGGGCACGCGGCTGATGGTAGGGGAAAAGCGGCCGCGGCCAAGCCGTCCAGCGCGGATCGGCGCATGACCGGTGGGCATGCGAGGCCGGTGGGTCGTGCGTGGCTGCCGGGCCATTGGAGCCGATCGTGAAGCGGATGAGCACGAGTTCGGGCCGTGGCATGCGGCGTGGTCATGCCCTGGGGGGTCCCGCTCCGCTCCCACGCCGTTGGGACTAGACTCCGCGCCGATGAAGGGCGCCATCGCGCTGGTCGGATCGGGGGAGTTCACGCCCGCCCTCGAGGCGATCGACCGGGAGCTGCTCGCGGCCACGGGCCGCGCCCGCCCGCGGGTTGCCATCCTGCCCACGGCCTCCGCATCCGACGGCGAGGACGTCTTCCTGCGCTGGGCGGAGATGGGCCGCCAGCACTTCAGTGCGCTCGGGGCGGAGGTCGAGCCGGTCCTCGTGCGCGACCGTGGCGGTGCGCAGGACCCGGCGAACGTGCAGGCCATCGGCGAGGCGGACCTGGTCTACCTCTCGGGCGGCCAGCCGGACTTCCTCTACGACGCGCTGGCCGGGACGGCCGTGGAGCGCGCGATCCACGAGGCCCACGCGCGCGGCGCCGTCGTGGTCGGCTGCTCGGCCGGAGCGATCGTCCTGGCCGACCGGCGCCTCCGCGTCCGGCGCCGGATGCCCTTCCCGCCGAGCTGGCAACCGGCCTTCGGGCTGGTGCCCCAGGCCGTGGTCGCGCCCCACTACGACGCGCTGCCCGAGACGCTGATGCTCCTCCTCATCCTCGCCGCGCCGCGCGGCTCGGTGGTGCTCGGCATCGACGAGGAGACGGCGGCGGTGGGTCGGGACGGCACCTGGCAGGTGCAGGGTCGCGGCCGCGTGACGGTCTGGCGCGGTCGGCGCCGGACCCGACACCGCGACGGGGAGACGTTCCGTCTCTAGGGCTGCGACCGTCGGACGCCCGAGCGGCTCTCGCTGTCGACATGGCCTCGGGCCCTCGTCCTAACGGCGGTTGTTCCACGAACACCAAACAGGACGCTCTGGGCGCCGACGCTGGCCAGCGGACGGTCCCCCGGGACTCCGGTCGAGGTTCGAGCGTGCGTTTCTTCGCTCGGGCGGCGGAGGACAGGGGTCCGCATGGCCGTCTCAGCATGGCAACCGGGTCCCGGGCGTCGCGTCGTCTCATGATCTGCATCGTTTGGTGTTCCTGGCGCAACGCGCGTCCCCGTCGGCCTCGGGATGCCGGCCTCGCGCGCTGGGACGCCGGGTCCGGACCGGGGAATCGAAGACGCCGGCCCTGCCCAGGGCCGGCGTCAGAGCGTGCGCGAGAGCCGAACGCCCGGAGGTGCCGACGGATCAGACCGCCTGGACCTCGCGGAAGCAGTCGGAGCAGTAGACCGGCTTGTCCTGGCGCGGCCGGAAGGGGACCTGGGCGGCGTTGCCGCACTTCGAGCAGATGACGGCGAAGTACTCGCGCGCCGGCCGGTCGTCGCCGCGCTCGTAGCCGCGCGGGCCGCCGATGTCGCGGACGTCGTAGCCGGAGCCCGACGACTCGCGCTGTGCCCGCCGCGAAGCGCGGCAGCTCGGGCATCGCTTCGGGTCGGACGTGAATCCCTTCTGCGCGTAGAACTCCTGGTCGGCGGCCGAGTGAACGAACTCGACGCCGCAGTCGGCGCAGGTGACGTTTCGATCGGTGTACGACACCCGAATGAGACCTCCGTGGAGCAGCGTGTGCGCGTGTTCGATTCGCCGGTGGCCGGACGGAGGACGGCGTTGCAGGGAGTGTGGCGCGAGGTCGGGGGCCGGGCGCCGCTCTGCCCAGGTGCTCTGCCGAAGGTCCCTGAAAGCCGGGGCGCACCGGTGATGCGCCGCGAAGGTTACCACAAGGGCGCCTGGCGGCCTCCGCGCGTGCCACGCGAGATGGCACAATGGGGGTGGAGCCTCGGCCCGGCGAGCGAGGGCCAGGGGGCTCCTCGCTCGCCCGATCAACGCTCGCGCCGATCCGCTCATCCGTCGAACGGAGGACCGGGCCCCTCGATGCCGCGACTCCTGCACATGGCCGACGTCCACCTCGGCGCGCGCCACCACGACCTTGGCGAGGCCGCGTCCCAGCAGCGGGAGCGGCAGTTCGCCGCGTTCCGACGCGCCATCGACCTGGCCCTGGAGGAGCGAGTGGACGTGGTTCTCGTCGCGGGCGACCTCTTCGACTCGAACCAGCAGCCGCGCCGTTCCGTGGAGCGTGCGGCGGCCGAGTTCAAGCGCCTGGCCGGTGCGGGCGTCCGCGCCGTCGTTATCCCGGGCACGCACGACGTCTACGACCCGGCCTCGATCTACCGCGTCCACGACCTCGCCGCGCTGGCCGGCCAGAAGCCCGACGCGGACGTCGTCGTGGTCCTCACGCCCGACCGTCCGGATGTGGTCTTCCCGTCACTCGACCTCGTCGTCCACGGCCGTGTCTTCGCCACGAAGCGGGCACCGGCCAGCCCGCTCAAGGGCTTTTCGGCGGCCGCCGACGACCGCGCCCACTGGCGCGTCGGGCTCGTCCACGGCTCGCTGCGCGTCCCGGGCAAGGTGGACGACGACGACGTGCTCTTTACCGAGCACGAGGTCGCCGCATCGGGCCTCGACTACCTCGCGCTCGGCCACTGGCACTCGTTCCGGCAGGGCGTGCAGGGCGACACGACCTGGGCCTACGCCGGAGCTCCCGAGCCAGTCGCCGTGGACCAGGACGGCTCGGGCCAGGTGCTGCTCGTCGATCTGAGCGAAACGCAGGGTCGCAAGTACGTCTCCATCGTGCCCCGCGAGGTCGGGCGCACGCGCTTCCGCAAGCTGGACGTCGACGCCGCCGAGGTCGGGACGCAGCCCGCTCTGGTGGAGCGGCTGCACGCCATGGCCGACCCGGACCTCGTGCTCGACGTCCGCATCACCGGCGTCGAGCCGGACGACCTCGAGCTCCAGGAGGACGAGGTCGAGCGGCAGCTCGAGGGCGGCTTCCTCAAGGTCCGCGTGCGCAACCTCGCCGTCCCCCCGCCGGTCGAGGGCGACCTCCCCCCGCCGGACACGATCGCCGGAGCCTTCATCCGCGACCTCGAGATGCACATCGCCGAGGCGGAGGCGGCGGAGGATGCCGATCGCGCCGCGGAGCTGCGCGAGTCGCTGCGGCTGGGCCGGATCCTCCTCGACGACCCGACGCGTGTGACGGTGGCCTGATGCGCATCGAGCGGCTGCGCCTGCGCGACCTCATGCGCCACGCCGACCTCGACCTGGAGCTGGCACCGGGCCTGACCGTCGTGCGCGGCCCGAACGAGTCGGGCAAGTCGACCATCCAGCGGGCCATCGAGTTCGCCTTCTTCCGCAAGGTCACCGCGGCCGGCCAGGACGTCGAGGGCCTGCGGCGCTGGGGCGCTGGCCAGGAGGCGGCGCCGGTCGTCGAACTCGACTTCGTGGACGACGCAGGCGTGGCCGGCCATCTCGTGAAGACGTTCGCCGGCGTGAAGGGCAGGGCCGAGCTGCTCTGGGGCGACGACAAACTGAACGATCCGGCCGCGATCGAGCGGCGGCTGGCCGAGCTGACCGGCATCCCCAACGAGAAGTTCTTCCGCTCCACCGCGGCGGTGCGCCACGAGGAGCTGGCCGACCTCGACCGCGATGAGACCACCCTGCGCGATCGCCTCCAGATGTCCGTCAGCGGCGCCGACCGCGGCATCGGCGCCGCGCGCAAGAAGCTCGACGACGCCGTCCGCAAGTACACCACCGAGGGCGCCAAGAACCCGGGCATGCTCAAGACCGCCCGCGAGCGCGCGGCGGCCCTGGAGATCCAGCTGAGCGACGGGGAGTCGGCGCTCGCCCGTCTCGAGGAGGAGCGCTCCGCGCTCTCCCGGGCACGCGATGCCGACGCGACGGCCGAGCGCCAGCTCAAGACCGACCGCGACCAGCTCGCGGCGGCCGAGCGGGCCGTGGCCCTGCTCGCCCGGCAGCAGGGCGCCCAGGCCCGGTACGAGCGCTACCGCCGGGCCACCGAGCTGCGCGACGAGATCGCCGCGAAGGAGGCCGGCCACCCGGCGAGAGTGCCGCTCTCCGCGCTGCGTGCCTCGGTCGAGAGGTTGCGTGTCGCCGAGAAGCAGATCTCGGAGTACCGCGCCGAGCTGGCCGACCAACCCGAGGTGTCCGGCTATGACGTGGGCGCGCTGCCCACCCCATCCTGGCGCCGCTGGGCAGTCGTCGCCCTCCTCCTGGCCGTCGTCGGCATCGTCATCGCCGCGACCGGCACGGTGGGACCGTTCGGTACGGTGCCCGGCTTCGTCGGCCTCGGCATCGCCGCCCTCGGTCTGCTCATCGGCGCGACGGCACTCGTCCAGCAGCGCCGCAGCTCCGACGTGCGCCGCCAGAACGTCCTGCGCGAGGAGCAGATCTCGCGTCGCCTGCGCGGTCGCTCGGAGATCGAGCAGCTGCTCCGCGACACCGAGGCGCGGCGCGACGGAGAGCTCGAGGTGCTCGAGCTGGCCGACGTGGCCGCCGCGGAGCTGCTCCTCGAGGCCGAAACGGCCCACGTCGCCGCCATCGACCAGCTCAAGGCCGAACAGAAGGGGCTCCTCGGCGACGAGCGGCCCGCCGACGACGTGGCGCGGCTGCGCGACGCCGCCGCGGCCGAGGCCGAGCAGGCCAGGCATGCGCTGGCGGGCATGGGCGAGATCGGCGCCGAGCCGGCCAAGTCGCGGGAACGCTGCGAGGCCACCGTGGAGGCCACCGTGAGCGCCAGCCAGGCCGAGCGCGAGCGGGCGATGCACGAGATGGCCAACGCCGAGGGCCGCGTGGACGCCAACAAGGTCGATGCGGAGGCCGTGGCCGTCGTCGCCGAACAGCTCTTCGAGGCGCGCCGGCGGCTGGCCGCCGCCGAGCGGCGCCTGCGCATCGTGCGCACGACGCTCGAGACCCTCGACGCGGCGGAGAAGGCGACGATGAGGAAAGCCGCCCGCTTCCTTGAGAAGCGCATGGCCGGCGACGTGGCGCGCATCACCGGCGGCCGCTACCGGCGCATCCGCGTGGACGAGGCCGAGCTGACCTTCAGCGTCTTCTCTCCCGAGACCGGCGACTGGGTGGATGTGCGTTCGCTCTCCCAGGGCACGCTCGACCAGTTCTACCTCGCGGCGCGCCTCGGGCTGGTGCGCCAGGTGACGCAGGACCGCCGCCCGCCGCTCGTCTTCGACGATCCCTTCCTGACCTTCGACGACGTCCGCGCGCGTGAGGCGCTGCAGCTCCTGCGCGAGACCGCGGCCGAGCTGCAGGTCATCTACCTGACCACCTCGGACCGCTACGACGACGTGGCCGACCGGGTCGTGGTGCTGCCCGCACCGACCGAGCGGGACACGCAGGCGCCGGACGAGGCGTCGGTCGGGGCGGCCTGAACCCGCTCGGCGTCGTCCTCGGCCTCGCCTCGGCCGCCTCCTGGGGCAGCGCGGACTTCCTCGGCGGCCTCGCGACCCGAGCGGTCGGCGCCCTGCCCACGGTCGCGCTCAGCCAGCTCGTCGGGTTCGCCGGCGCGCTGGGGCTGGCGCTGGTGGCCCGCGAGGCACTCCCCGGCCCGCTCCCGCTGGCCTGGGGCATCGTCGCGGGCCTGGCCGGTCTG
>Ga0209341_10006436_pt1 | contig 10502 bp, 10 predicted proteins | sample RifCSP13_2_FD_184020 | JGI IMG/M metagenome (GOLD analysis project Ga0209341, IMG submission 184020) | Soil microbial communities from Rifle, Colorado - Rifle CSP2_sed 13_2 (SPAdes) (version 2) | ecosystem: Environmental > Terrestrial > Deep subsurface > Rock core/Sediment | place: Rifle... | reverse complement strand
GTCACAGACGCCACGGCAATTCCGATTTTGACAAGAGGACTAAAACCGGTATTTTCTACAGCATTGTAAGGAAGGAAAAATCCAACCAAAAGTGCCAAAGCCACAAAAACCAAGGCCATCACAAGCCTTAGAGAAACTAACACTTTAAAAAGCCCTGTCTCATTTTTCAATGTCGATTGGGCAATATAGATACTGTTCAGGCCAAAATCGGCAAAAGTATAGAAATAACCAACGAACACAAAAATTTTGGTAAAATCCCCAAAACCGGCGGGCCCCAGGGAACGGCCCACCAAAAGGGTCACAACCAAGGTTGTTCCAGCCGTAAAACCCTTCCCTAAAATTTGAGCCCCGGCATTATAGAAGACTCGTCTGATCATGCTTCTGTAATATATCAGGCAATATGACCTTTTGAAAAACGCAAAATGTAGGCCAAAGAAAGCCAGAAAAGGAAACGGCCCTGCTGAAGAGTCCAGAGAAAATGATCAACCGTTAAAAAGACAATCAGTGCAAAAGCCAAAGCAAACTGCCATCTTGCGGAGATGTTTTTCAATGCCGCCCAAAGCAAGAACAAAAACAAAAATAGTCCAATTAGCCCCTCTTCTGCAAAAATTAAAAGGAAAACATTATGCACGGGTGCAAGGAGTCTGACATCGGCAATTGAAAACAAGTTGAATGCCGATAGTGCATGCAGGAAATTTGCCGAGCCGACTCCAAAAAGCGGATTTTTAAAAATAAGCTCAACTGCAGCCTGCGAAAGGATGAGCCTCTCGGCGATGGAGACAACCTGACCCTCCGGTAAGTTTTTGAAAAAAATAAAGGCCGAAAAAACCGACAGCAACAACACAAGTGTCAAATAAAAAGGTTTTTTAAAAATAAACACCAAGCCTGCCAAAATCGCAGCTGCGGCGCCTTTGGAAAAGGTTAAAAAAACCGACAGCAAAGAAAGCGCAGAGGCGAAAATATTTAATTTGGTGATTTTTGATCCTTTTCGAGCAGACAAAATAATAAAACCGACGGCAAAAAAGGCGGCTGCAACGTTAGGATGGGGAAAGGTACCGTAGGGCCGAAGCAGTTGTTTCCCGAAGATATAAACATGGGCAATCGAAGGCGTGTCTGCGCTAAAGCTTCGCTCTCCCAAAAACCAGAGTCCCAAAGACCTCTGAAAAATAAGTTGTAAAAAAATTAAACACGACTGCCAGAATATGGATATTGCCAAAACCGTAAAACTCAATTTAAATACTTTATTTTTGGAAAGAGTAAATTGGGCAAAAGTTGCCAACAGGGAAAATTCAAAAACCTTCGAAGAAAACCAAAGAGACAAAATGGGTCTGTCGGAGATAAAAAGTGCGTTCACAAAAAGATATAAATTGAAGGCAATTGCCGCCAATATGAAAATTTTCTGCCGTTTGTAGAAATCCGCTAACCTGTCTTTGGCACCCTTTTTAAATATGAATTCCGCTGCAAAAACAAGAATATAAAATAATATCAAAACATCCGACAGATAGACAGATATTGCCAAAAGGTCCTGAGGGATGCCAAACACAAACGAAAACTGAGGCCAGAAGAATTTGTTCAGCTGAACAGGCAAGGAAAGAAGTACTGTCAAAAAAAGTAGATCCGAAGCCTTCACTTGTGCCTAATTTCTGGGCTTTACGATGATGTGCCTGTTTTCGCCCTCGCCTTCGGAAATTGTTTCGACTGCAGGGTGCTCTGCCAAAGCCACGTGGACCACCCGGCGTTCGCTGTTTGTAAGATTGTAAATCGCCTGAGGTTCATTGTCGGTTTCCACCCTCTGCGCCGCATCAAGCGCCATTTGTTTTAACTTTTCCTCTTTCCTCCTGCGCCAGTTGCCGACATCGACATAAATTTCAAAATCGTCATCACCTGTTAACGTTTTTAGACGCACAGCCAAAATGAACTGCAGACTTTCCAAATTCACCCCGTGTTTGCCAATCAAAAGCGATGAGTCTTCTGAATCGATATCAACAAAAAAGATGCTGTCCTGTCGGGAAACTTCAATCGTCGCCGGGACCTGAAGTTTTTCAATTATTTCGCGGATAGATTCCGCAACTAAGTTTTCGTCAAGCTTTGCTTTTGCCATTTTTTGGGAAGATATTTACCAAAGGCACCAGGGCCCGTGATCATATATTGCTGAATAATGCCGACTATTGTGAATGTATTCCAGTAAAGAGAAAGGCCGACCGGAAAACCATAGGAAAAAAAGGCGATCATTGCAGGCATAATCAGAATCATTTGCGACTGGACAGACGCAAGGCTTTCCTCCATTGAATCCTTCTTATCGCCTGATTCGGTTTCCTTTTTTTGAACTTTAGCAGGCGCAGCCTGCGGTGCAAGCATTTTTGATTGGATAAACTGCAAAACACCTGTAATTACCGGAATTAGAAGTATCAAAACCCCGACCGACTGCCATTGATTCGGCTTTGACGAGAGATCAAAAATCAAAAATTTGGTATCAGGCACCTTGTCAAGGTGGAACACGGGAAAGTAAATTTTGCTGTTAATATTTGTCAAAAAATCCGCCCTTCCGAAATCCACAACCTTAAAAAGAACCTGGTAAAGCGCAAAGAAAACCGGCAGCTGCAGAAGTAATGGCAGGCAGCCGGCAAGGGGATTAACACCGTGTTCCTTATAAAGCTTAGCGAGTTCCTGCTGATGCCTGGTCTTGTCGTGGCCGTGCTCGTCTTTAATTCTGTCTATATGGGGCTTTAAAGCAGCCATTTTCTGACTGCTCTTAAGCTGTGTTGAGGTTAAGGGCCAAATCGCCAAACGGACAACTGCAGTCAATAAAATAATAGAAAGGCCCAGAGCCTGCGGAATACCCAAAGTCTGGAAGATCTTCAAAAAAATCAGCAAGAGATTGAGAATGGGGTTTATTAAAAAAGTGTCAAACGGATTCATAGCTTTTTCTTTTGAATTCAGGCACTGGATCAAAAAGTGGCCTTTTTGAAAACGGGTGGCAGGACAAAAACCGTCCGAATGTTAAAATACCGCCTTTTAAAAGTCCGTGTTTTTCAAAGGCTTCCTGGGCATATGCCGAGCATGTCGGCCTATAGCGGCAGGCAGCGTTGCTTGTCCCAAAAACCAATCTGTAGATAACAAATAGATTCCCAATGCCTGAAGGCCGTGGTTTTCTCTTCCTTCGCTTCGCGGGATCTTGCTTATCCACAACCTGGAATCCATGGTTTTTGCTCGCTCGGAATAAAAAATTCACAACCTTAATCATTTAATTTTTGAAGCATCCCAAGGAGCTTTTTCTTAACCTGGCCTGTTTTTAAACCTGATATGTCCTTTTTAACAACTATCAACAGTTCTCCGCCGATTTTATCAATTTCATCTTTTAGCGACTCTGCAACAATCCTCTTAATCCTGTTTCTGGAAACTGCCTTCTTGGCTATTCTTTTGCCAACCGCAATCCCAACTTTTAAAGGAGAACCGCCTTTTCCAAAAAAAATCTCAAATTCCGCTCCTTCTAGTTTCTTTGCGCTTGCGCCTCTTGCCCGAAGCTTTGTAAAAAGAGTTCTTGGTGCTCTGTTTCTTGAGGGCAGCATTAAACCGTGAGCTTTTTTCTTCCCCTGGCTCTTCTTCTTTTTAGAACTTGCCTACCGTCCGTCGTTTGCATTCTTTTCCGAAAACCGTGAGTTCTTGCTCTTTTTCTTTTTTTGGGCTGATATGTTCTCTTTGGCATGATGCTCCTTAGTCGCAGACCTCAATTCCAAATAGGTTACAGTAAAAATTAGACAATATCAAGTAGAAGATAGCAACTTATCCACAAAACTTTTTTGGGGATTGACATCTGTTGAAAAGTTCTGCAATTATAAATTTTGGCCACTTTTTTAAAAACCTCATCTTTACATTTTTACAATCGTGGACCCTGCAAAAGCCTGCATTTTAATTTTCTAGCTGCCCCAAATCCTATTTGAAAGTATTGTAAGTCCTATGGAAGGTAAAAAAATCTGGAACAATATTCTTTCCGGTGTGAGATCCCAAGTCTCCCACTCCACGTTTAAAACCTGGTTTTCAGGTTCATACGTTCTGGACTTTAAAGAAGATACCGAAAATCCGACGCTTATTGTCGCCTTAAAAAACAGCTTTTTAAAAGAGCAGGTCGAAGCAAGATACAAACCGGTCATTAAAAAAATAATTGATAAACTTCCGAGGCCTGAAAGGTCTCGGTATTCCTCTTTAAGTTTACATGAGCGAGCAGATACTCCAGAACTCGGCAGTATGTATTCGCTCTCTCGCATTCATCCGCAGACTGTGAATCCACAGCGTTCTGCGAGCGAATATAAAAACGGCACGCGACGCCTCGAGATAATTTTTGTGGTCGCTCCCAAACTTGATGACAAAAAACCGAAAGCGGAACCTATTTTCTCGGGTATCCCCCAGGCATATTATGCCAATGGCCCAAAGCCGGAGATTTTAAATCCCGATTACAACTTTGATAATTTTGTAGTCGGCCCTTCCAACAACTTGGCCTATACGGCCGCAAAACAGGCCTCATCTTTATCATCGACATATAATCCGCTTTTAATTTACGGCGCAACAGGTGTTGGCAAAACCCATCTTTTGCAGGCAATCGGTAACCTTTTGCTTACAACTTTTGCGGATGCAAAAATTATCTATTCCTCATCGGAAAAATTCACCAACGAATATATTGAGTCGCTAAAGGAAAAAACCCAAACTCAGTTTCGCAATAAATACCGTACTGCAGACCTTCTCTTGATCGACGACATTCAGTTTCTTGCCGGCAAAGAAAGCACGCAGGATGAATTTTTCTACACTTTCAACGAGTTAAGTCTTTTAAAAAAACAGATTGTTTTGGTTTCCGATAAACACCCTTCCGGTTTGGGGAAAATCAAAGAAAGGTTAATAAGCCGCTTTCTGGGTGGGATGTGTGTTGATATAGGGCTACCGGATATAGAAATGCGCAAGGCAATGATAGAGGTTAAGTGTCAGGCCCGCGGTGTTTCGCTTCCTGAGGAAATCTCCCAGTTTATAGCCGAATCTTGCCCTGGCGGTGCCAGGGAACTTGAAGGGCTTTTAATTTCGGCGCTTTCCCTTTCCAGACTTTCGGGGGGGAAAATTTCGCTTGATGATGTTAAAAAGGTCTCTTCAAATTTTGCAAATTCCAAAGAGGCGATTTTGCCGGAAAATGTTGCCCGAGCGGTTTGTGAACACTTTAAAATACCAGCTTCTGACCTTGCAGGCCCATCTAGAAAGGCAGATATAGTTCTGGCAAGACAGATTTTAATCTACCTTCTTAGAAAAGATTTGGGCTTGCCGCTTGTAAGGATAGGCGTACTTGTCGGCGGCCGCGACCATTCGACAGTCATCCATTCTGTCGAAAAGCTTGAGAAGCAAATAGATACAGACCGGAGATTAAAAGACGAAATCCTAAGAATCAGGTCTGCTTTTTGAACATTAAATGACCCTTTATCCACAAAATCTTTTTACTTTTCCACAATCCCCACTAACTAATTTGTTAACCCTTTCCGTTAACTCGAGCGGGTATCTCAAGTTTTCCACTTTCAACACCGTTACTGTAAATACTACTTATTTTTATAATAATAGATTGGTATTATCCCAGTATGTTGAAAGACTAGGCATTATAGGCAGTAAGGTGTAGTATAAAGAAACTCCCGCCCGCTGTTTAACAAACCTGCCTACAAAGAAATTATGAAGTTCAGAGTCTCCCAAGAGGATTTAGCAAAAGCACTTTCCGCATGCAGCCGGTCAACGGGCGCCAAAAGCAATTTGCCGATTCTTTCCAACATCTTGGTGAATTGTTCCAAAAACAATCTGGAGGTGACGTCGACCAATCTTGAAACGGCTATAAAAATAGCAATACCCTGTATAGCCGAAAAAGAAGGCAAAACGACCCTGCCCGGCAGAACCCTCTTTGAATTTGTGCCTCAATTGCCCGAAGGGGAAATTACAGTGGAAAAACTTGGGGAGGAAGTTTTGCTTTCAACCAAAGGATACAGCGCGAGACTTGCAACCATGGCGGCCGATGAATTCCCGGCAATCCCCAAAATCGCTTCAGGCAAGGAATTGAAAATAAAAGCCCGCGATTTTTCCAAAAATGTCCAGAAAGTGGAATACTGTGCATCCCAAGACGAAAGCAGACCGGCATTAACAGGTGTTCTTTGTGAACTTGAGAAAAGGGGGTTTTTGATGGTAGCAACCGACGGTTACAGATTAAGCTTTTCGCAGATTGTAGATGCCAAATCAGCCCAGGTATTCAAGCTGATAATCCCGGCCCGTGCCCTTTCGGAGCTGGCCAAAATTATTACAGAAACAGAAAGTGCGGGAGGTGAACAACTGACCATTTTAGTTGCCAGCCAGCTGAATCAGGTCGAATTTAAAATCGGCGGCATTGAGTTTACTACCAGGACTATTGAGGGAGAATACCCGGGATGGCAAAAAATAATTCCCTCGGCATTTGGGACAAAAGCAAAAATCCAGAAGGCCGATTTTGTGAAGCAGCTTAGGATTGCATCGATCTTTGCCCGTGACGCAGGCAACATTGTCAAACTTAATCTTAAAGAGGGTCAGCTTACAATTTTTGCCAATACCAGCCAGGTCGGGTCAAACGAAATTACAACCGAGGCGCGAATTGAAGGGCCGGGTGGAGAAATTGCTTTTAACTTCAGATATTTGCTAGAGGCTTTGAGCGCAATTGAAGGTGAGGATGTCCTTTTTGAAATGGGCGAAAGCCTGACACCGGCGCGCTTGAAAAGCACCGAATCCAAAGATCCCTCATTCCATATCATCATGCCGGTTCGGTTACAGTCGTAACCGAACAATTAACAGTTAACATTTAACACTTAACTGTCAGTTGTCAGAGGTCAGTTGTCAATTGTATTCTTTAAGGAGATGTTCAGGCCCATCGGCTCATTAATCGGCAACTTGCGTTTGAGCCCCAAATCCCAGGATGCGATTCTGGCTCTTCAGGTTAAAAGAGTAGCAGAGGAGCAAATCACCAAGGGCTTCGAAGATCTTCCAAAAGAAGCAATCGCCCAAATCAAGGTCAAATCATTCAGAAACGGCCAGCTTACTATTCTTGCCCCCACACTCGTCGCAGTCGAGCTTAAGATGCGCTCTGAGGGCCTCAAAAGCGCCATCAATGGGGCTTTCGGCAAAGAGATTGTTAAGAAGCTGGTATTCAGAGTGCGCTAGTTATTTATTCTGTTTAATCGCGGGCAGATAAATTACTACTTCCCCGTTTTCATTTTGGTTGGTCTTGAAACCCCCCTCAAAGACAAATATCGGCTGAACGGCCTCCTTTAAATCATTGGGCAAAAAATAGGCTAAAGAGACTTTCTCAATCTTGGCATTATCAATATTTTCCGGATGCTCATAAATGTTTTTCGGGACACCTTTGTCACTAAGTACTTGTGCCCGCACTACTTTCCCCTGGCCTCTTCGAATTTCTTCTATGGATTCATCAGCAGTTTTCAGTTTATAAAACCCTGATTCCGAAAATTTTTCAAAAAACTGAGAGAACAGATAAATTACCTGGCCGTCTTTGAAGACTCTTAATTTAGTAAAGCCGGACCCTGGGTAATTATCAATTAGAGGGATATTGGCCACTTTTTTGTCAAATGAAAATTCAACAATTTGTGCATCTTCAAAATTGGCAACAGGGGCTCTGTCGTTACCGAGAATAATTTGGTATTTGGTATTTTTAAGTTCTATGTCTTGCCCCAAAAGGGTAATTTTGCCCATAAAGGAGACAGCTTCATTTTTAAGTTCTTCCTGTGAAAGAGCTTCGAATGGAAGCGAGAGCCGCTTTCGATACTCTTTATTGCGGTATTCAAGATTGGTTTGGCCAACAGTCAATGAACGATCACTTACACTCCAATTAAATTCTTCCCCATTTGAGGCGCTATCCTTAGTAGAAGTAGGGTTACCTTGAAAGCCGAGACTGGACGCTAAGGTAATGGCTGCTGTTTCCGTAATATTATATGGTGCGATGGAGTAAACCGGTAGTGTTTTTGGAATCTCTTCAATTCGAGCTGCGGAAAAGTCGAAATTTCTCGGCTGTTTTTGTTCCGGATTTTGCGTAATTAATGGAGGGCTGATGGGGCCCAGCCTCGTTTCCGATTTTCTGGTCAGTCGAAATATTGTAATCCCGATCAATATGACAATTATCAAAAAAATGATAATTGGCGGGCCAATCTTTTTGATAGTTTGGGAAATGTGAGTTAAATCAGACATTTTTTACCAACTGACATTACACGCGCCAGAGCCGTAACAATCTATTGAACCTAGGGCTTTAGGAATATTTGGCGGTTCCATTTCAAGACCATTAAACGCATAGTGGATGTGGTCCCCGTCAGAGAGGCCCGTATCGTCTATTTCACCAATGATGTCCCCAGCATTTACAATACTGCCAACTTTAATATTCGGGTTAATGCTATGCAATTTTAAATGTGTCCACATTGCCTGGAAACGTTTACCATTGCAATCAGCCTCAAGAATCACATGTGTCCCAAAACCTCCACCATCCTGATCATCGATAACTACCATCGCTTTACCCGAGAAAGTTGCTTTCGTTGGTGTTCCGAGTGGTTGGGCTATATCAATTGCCGCCCACCCTTGGCTGTATTCAATTTTATGGATATCACTCCCCTTCGGTCCATTAGTAACAACACCGTGATCCGTGGGCCAGCCGCTTGGACAACCGACTGGCGGTTTACCGACTGTCGTTACAGAAAACGCAGTATCGGTAACCGGTACTGACCCCTGCTGGCTTGCCGTGACCGTAACTGTGTTTGTTATTACCGAATCTTTAAAATTAACCTCACTATTAACAGCAATTATAAATTGACACGTCCAATCAGAACCGGCTGTAATAAGTTCTGGGGGGCCGCCGCAGAGAGGATTGATCAGATTGTAGTCGGAGTCCCTGTTGATTAAAATACCTTGGCCGCCTTCTCTCCAAACTTCGATTTTGTCATTTATAGAAATATTGGAAAGATCTGCTTTAGCGGTTAATTTAACTGTATAGGTGAGATCTCGAGGTATTTCATTGTTTTCAATATGCCCGTCGCTTGCGGTTTTGGAAATTGTATAAATTTCATTGTCTCCTGTCCCACCGATAACAGCGTCTTGTTCGGAGGAAAACCAAGCAGCAGGTTTGGTAATCGTATCGACAAGTAAGTTGCCGACTGTGATTACACCGATTCCTCCAACTACAGGAATCATGGCAGCGCTCGCCGGCAAGCCAACACTTGTTAATCCCCCAACAACAAAATTAAGCCCGCTTGATAGCCCGCTCAAGATAGTTCCGCCTGCACTGGTAATCCCTCCCCAAATAGCCGATGCCGTACCGGTAATGGCGCTTCCTATTCCAGATACAATAACTGCGCCGGTATTTAAGACGCCTCCGCCGACTTCAACCGGCCCGCCTGTGACAACCTTATAACCTCCCTTGGCAACGGCCCAGCCTTCGGTGAATCCGCTTTGGATCGGGGTGACAATATATTTGCCAACAACATACCCAACTGCAGCTCCTACGAATGCTCCAACAACCGCCCCGATTGCCGCACCCGCAAAACCCATTGCGGGAATTATTGGCGCCAAAAAAGCACATGCTCCTCCGGTGACAAATGCACAGCCGAGAACAAGCAGTGTGCCTAAAGTGGATCCTATTATGGCTCCCGCATATGCGCCGATTGCTCCGCCGATACCGGCACCAACACCCATTGAGACCATGGTGGCACTGCCCGCATAGAGTCCGGCAGCAATCAATCCTCCGGCCAATCCGAGGATTATTGCTCCCGTTGTTCCCCCAAGGGCTGCCCCCATTGCCGCCCCGACAACTCCCCCAACAACCGTTCCAACCACCGGTATTGGGATGACGATAGTCCCAATAGACGCTCCTATTTGGGCACCAACTATTGCCCCTCCAACTGCACCGCCTGTACCCCCAGCAATTGCTCCGATCATAAATCCTTTAAAAGCTGCAACACCGAGAGCAGCAAAATGCATTGCCAGAGCTCCAAGAACAAGGCCGTTAATTTTGGCAATTTGCCCCATTGTTTTTCTGACTCCCTGGTCAACAATTTGTTGGGGAGAAATGGGTTTGACGCCTTTGAATCTGGCAGGTATATCAAGCAAAGCCATACTAATTAGAAGAGTTTGACTGAAACTCTACCCCGTACCATCATTTGGTGAGGGGGCTATTTCCAATATATCACGGTTTCGAGGAAACCGAGACTACAGACTACTGACTACGGTCTACGGCTTGGAAAGAAGATTAAAGAAAAATAATTTTAAATTTTAAATTTGAATTGAAATATTAATTTGAAAATTAAATTTGATAAGAAAATATTTTAGAAAAATATTTTGAAAAATTGATTTAAAATTTCAAATTGTAAATTGAAAATTTTCTAATTATGCTTTCCCAAACTGTTTCGCAACCGCTTCTGCCTGCTTGTGCATTTCCTCAAGTTCCTGGGGCTTTGTGGTTACCA
>Ga0209341_10006435_pt1 | contig 10503 bp, 10 predicted proteins | sample RifCSP13_2_FD_184020 | JGI IMG/M metagenome (GOLD analysis project Ga0209341, IMG submission 184020) | Soil microbial communities from Rifle, Colorado - Rifle CSP2_sed 13_2 (SPAdes) (version 2) | ecosystem: Environmental > Terrestrial > Deep subsurface > Rock core/Sediment | place: Rifle... | reverse complement strand
GAGCCGCTGGAACTTCGCAGTCCCGCCCCGGGCAGGCTTTTCGGGATCCGGAATCCGGTCGTGCCCGTAGAAGACGCGTAGCCCCGGAGCCACGCGTCTCGAGGTCAGCAGACGTGCCCAGCGAGCGCTTGCGCGCGCGTACCGTCCGACCCGTGCGCGGTCAACCGGCACGACTGACGAACCCCTCGAGAAGCTCGGCCCAGAGATGGTCCTGCCGCTCCAGCGCGTGTGTTTCCGCAGTCGTCCGCGCCGCCGGGCGCAGCAAGCTGGCGAGCGTCCCGTCCTCGTACACCCTGATGACGGCCGCTGAGAGCGCTCCGACGTCCTCGACGTCGCAGAGAAGCCCGTTCCGGCCGTCCTCGACGAGCTCCTGCGCCTGGCCGACACGCGTCGTCACGAGCGGGATGCCGGAAGCCATCGCCTCGAGCACGGCCTTCGGCCCACCTTCCTGGCGCGAGGAGACAACGTAGACGTCGAGCGCACAGTAGGCGCGCGCGAGCTCGCCGCGCGATGCCGCCATGACGTGCGTGCACGGAATCGAGCGCCGCTCGAGCTCCCGGCGGACGAATCCTCGCGCCGGCCCGGTCAGGAGCACGACGAGCTCCGGAATCGCCTCCCGGGCCTGCTCGGCCACGGCCACGAACGTGTCAGGACCCTTGACGAGCTTCGGCTCGAGGCCCTCCTCCCAGCCGACGCCGTCCTTCTGGAACGACCCGACGACGAACGCGGACGCCGGGAGCGCGAGCGCCTCGCGCGCCCGCGCTCGAAGCTCCGGGTCGACGATGGGGAAGTGCTCGAGGTCGACGCCGATCGGAATCCGGAACACGCGCCCGGGATCCACGCCCGCGGAGAGCACGAGCTCGTGCATCTCGGCGTGCGTCACCTGTATGCGGTCGATTCGCTCGCGGTGGCGCCGAAGCAGCTCGAAGCACTCGTCGAACTCAGTGACGCCGGCCGTGCCCGGCCTCCCGTGAAGGTAGGCGGTAGCGAGCCGGTGCGAGGAGCTACGCCAAAAGGGGCCGAGCGCCTCGAAATGGCTCGTGAGGAAGACGGACTGGTTCGCGGCGAAGCTCGCCCAGCCGGCCGGGCCGACGGCGTATCCGAGACGCCGGGCCGTCGCCGCCAGGTGCCCCGCGTCCTCGTCGACCGACCAGCCGCCCCGGTCACCCACCGCGAACAGGCGCGAGTAGTCCCGCCAGCGGGCCGTGCGCGCACGCACGAGCCACCTCGCGAGGCGGCGCGCACCCATCCCGGCGAACCGGGCCCGGCGCGCGCTGCTCAGACGACTCGGCGGAGGTATCCCCGCGGATTGAACGTGATCACCCATTTCTCGCGCTCGAGGTCCACCTCGAACTCGGAGCTTCGCTGGAGAAACTTCTCGACCGCCCGCAGCGGCCCCGGAGCGAGATCCTTGCGCACCACGTCGACGTTCGTGTCCTCCACGACGAGGTAGCAACCGAGGCCGACGACCGGCCCGTAGGCCTCGAGCTCGGCGCCGACGTACGCTTCGGAGTGATCGGAGTCGAGAACGACCATCGCGCGGCGGCCCCCGATGAGCCGCCGAACCTCCTCCACCAACGCGGGGTCGGTGGAGCACCTGCCACTCAAGTAGACGATCCTGGGGTGTCGCGGGTAGTCCGGATCCTCTGGCTTCACGTCGATCGAGATCACTTCGCCCGAGCCGAGGAGCTCACAGATGGACGCGAAGTAGAGCGCGCTGCCGCCGCGGAAGGTCCCCGTCTCGACGATGACGTCGGGCTGTGTCTCGGCGACGATCTCCTGGAGGACCCAGAGATCCAACGGGTTCTTCACGACCTGCGCGCCGAGCCAAGACGTCCTGGCCCAAGCTCCCCACTTGTAGACGATCCGACTCGCGCGTCGAAGCGTCCGCCTGTCCAAACGCCACGCTATCCGCTCACAGATCCCGCCCAACGCGAGAAGCCTACGCGGATCCCGGGATCGCGAGGACCTCCAGGTACCGGTCGGCGACGTGCGACAGCGGCGTCACACGAATCGCGGCCCGCCGGGCATCGAGCTCCCCGGTGAGCCGCTCGAGCACCTCGGGAAGCTCCTCGGGCGTGACGAACGGGACTCCCGCCTCGCCGACGAGCTCGGGATGGCCTCCGCTCGCGAGATAGGCCGCGGGAAGGCCGCACGCGAGCGCCTCGAGAAGCGCGTTCGAACAGGGGTCATTTCGGCTCGCAGCGATGTACACGTCGTGCCGGCGCAGCTCGTCCGCGACGGCCTCCGACGCGGTCGGCCCGAGGACACGCGCGCGCTCGAAGCTCCCCGGGTAGCGCCCGAGGAGCGTCAGCTCGAAGCGGTTCCAGTCGAGGTTGCGGTCGAGCCAGGCGAAGACTTCGCCTCCCTTGTTCGGGTTGTCCGACCAGCTCGTCGCGATCAGCCGCACCTTCCTCCCGGCGAGGGGCTCGTGACGGAGCGGTGGATGGAAGATCGCCGGGTCGACGGTGTTGTGGACCACCACCGGCTCGCGCAACTCGATCCCGAGCTTTCGGTGGGCGTCGAGGCTGAAGCCTGACTGGACGACGGTTACGTCCGCGAGCTCCCCGTTGATCTCCTCGATGCGGGCGTCGGTGCCGTCGTCGAAGCCTCGGTAGACGCCGATCGGCCCGTCCAGTCGGTGCACCATCCTGCATCCCGGGCGGGCGAAGCGCCGGAGCCGCCGGAAGTCGAAGTTGAACGAGTTGAACATGCAAACCGGCGTGGCACGCGAGATCCGGTTCAGCTCGACCGAGAGGCCGCGGCCTTCGAGCTCCGAGACGAGGGCGCGCAGGAACTGGTGCCCGCCTCCGGTGGGCGCAGGGGCGAACTCGTGGAAGAGCGCGATGTCGGCCCCGCCGTGCCGCCGGTACCGGAGCCGGTCGATCTCGGTTCCGGCCTCCCTCGTCACCGCGCCGAGCGCACGGCGGCCACGGACGAAGGCCGCACGAGGAGCATTTCGGAGCCTCACGCGCGAACCGTAGTCCGGGAGGCGGCCGAGAGCAGAAGCTCCCGGATCGCACCCGCGTAGCGCTGCCAGGTGAGGTGGTGCTCCACCGTCTCTCGCGCGCGCACTCCGAGCGCCGCCGCGCGTTCCGCGTCGGAGAGCAGCTCGACCACGGCGCCCTCGAGCGCGTCGAGCTCACCCGGAGGGACGAGGCGGACGTTCACGCCGTCCTCGAGGTGGTACCCCCGGGCGATCGCGGCCGTGCGGCTCACGACGATAGGCTTCCCCGTCGCCATCGCCTGCAGGAGGACGGTCGTCGCCCCCGAGTAGCTCGAGTCCCGGACCGGAAGGACGACGACGCGGGCGTCGGCGAGCCGGTCACGTACCGCGGGGAACGGGATCTCCGTCTCGATGGTCACGTTCGGAGGCACGGTCCCGAGGGCGCGCACATGGTCGACTGAAGCAACGACACGGAAGGTCCGCTCCGGGAGCCGTTCCGCAAGCCGGACGAGCAGGGAGAAGTCCCGCCGGGGGTCGGTCCCGATCGACACGACGTCTGCCGCGGGCGAGCGGTCCGGGTCCGGCCTGAAGTAGGTGGTGTCGACCCCGAAGGGAACGAAGACGACCTCGGGCCCGCCCTCGCCGAGCCACGCGCGAAGCGCGTCCACCTCGCCCCAGCCGTACGCGACGATGGTTTGCAGGCCGCGGTATGCGCTCAAGTAGAAGCGGCGGGCCGCGCTGCTCCCGAGCTGCTCGAGGCGCTCCGGGAGACCGATCGCGGCGTACACGACCGGCGTCCTGACGAACCCCGCCCGGGAGAGGAGGGCGAGTGGGATCCCGACGGTATCGACGGTCGAGAAGACGACGTCCGCGGCACGGAGGCGGGCGCGGCAGGCGAGAACGGTGGCGAAGTCGCCGGAGTAGCCGCCGAGCAGGCGCACGGCCCGACTCGCGAGGGCTGCGCCGGCGCGGGCACCGGGCCCCGGCACGAGCTCCAGCTCGAGGCTGTGCCCGACGACGAAGCCCGAGGCGGCAAGCTCGTCGAGGCCGTACAGGGCGTACCGCAGTCCCGAGCCGACAGGGTCGCCGAGCGCCTCGCGGCGGAGCGGCGAGTCCCGGTACAGGAAGAACGCCGTCGGCGGCCGAGCGGGCTCCACGCGCGGGAACGCTAGACCACGCACCCGGGTTGGGTAGCGTACTGCGGCCGTGCACAGGACGAAGACCCACTTCGCCGCCAGGATCAACCACGTCGCGACGGCGCTCGAGCGGCGCGGGATCCGCGCGACCTACGAGTTGCACGACCACGTCCTCTCGAACCGTCGAAGCCGCCGCTCCTTCGGCCACGACAGGCCCGAGCTCGACGACGTGCAGCAGCGCATCCTCGCAGCGCTCCGGGCCGAAGGCTTCGCGCTCGTGACGTTCTCCGACCTCTTCCCGGACGAGGAGACGTGGCGCGGCATCGAGGTCCAGGCTGACGCGTTCGTCTCCGACACGGAGGCGGCGCTCGCCGGCGACGGCGAGGGTTTGCGCGTCCGGGCGGGCAAGGAGTTCGTGGTCCGACTCTTCAGCTACGGAGTCGACATCGGGCCGGACGACCCCTGGTTCCGCGTTTGCTCGTCCCATCGCCTGCTGGACCTCGCGAACACGTACCTCGGGCTCTGGTCGAAGCTCGAGTACGTGGATCTCTGGTACTCCGTCCCCCAGCCCGAGGAGGCCGAGCGGGTCGCTTCCCAGCGCTGGCATCGCGACTTCAACGACAAGCACCTGCTGAAGGCGTTCCTCTACCTCGTCGACGTCGACGAGGAGACGGGTCCCTTCGAGTACGTCTCCGGGAGCGCTCCGGGTGGGCCGCATGCCGATGCCTGGCCGTGGCGCCCGCTGGGCGAGAACTACCCGCCCGAGAACGAGCTCGAGCGGCGGCTCCCCGTGGAGGCGTTCCACACGTTCACCGGGCCGAAGGGGACCTTGCTCTTCTGCAACACGTCCGGCTTCCACCGCGGCGGGTTCGCGACGGCGCGGGCACGGGTGCTCGCGACCGTCACCTACTCCTCGCCCGCGTCGCTCGCGTCGCTGACCGAGCGCAGCTACCGCTTCACGGGATCGCTCGACGAGCTCGACGCGCCCACGCGCTTCGCGCTCGTCTGAGCTACGGCGTCACCGCTCCTCGGTCGTCCACTCGAGCAGGGGCCGCACGACCCCCTTCCACTGCCCGGCGAACAGGCCGCGCGCCGAGTCGCCCTCACCCGGATCCTGGACGTGGAACGAGACCACGTCCCGGGCACCCGCGTGCGGACGGAGCTTGGCGCCCCCGAGCGAGCAGATGGCCACATGGACGGTGGACAGCCCTTCGTTCAGGAGGTGGCCCGGGATCCAGGCCGTCGAGACGTAGTCGCCGGTCGGAGCAGGCTCGTGCCAGCGCGCGCTCGTGTCCATCGCGTTGAAGGCGACGTCTCCCTGCTGGTCGACGACCTTGATCTTGGGGAACACGGCCTCGCCGTCGCCCCGAAGGATCGTGAAGCCGATCTCGATCCCCACCGGGCGCCGAACGTCCACCGCTGCGGCGTCGGCGTCGTCCTGAAGGACTCGCACCGAGCGGAGGCGAACGAGGTCGCCCCCCGGAGCGCTCGCGAGGTCCAACCACTCCCGCTTCGAGCTCGTGCCGTGGCCGGTTTGGAGGTACCGCGCGACGACCTCCGAGCTCGGCCCGTCACGCACGATCTTGCCCTTCTCGAGCCAGATGGTGCGGTCGCACAGCTGCGAGACCGCCTGCATGTTGTGCGAGACGAAGAGGACCGTGCGGCCGGATTGGCTCAGGTCCTCCATCCGTCCGAGACACCGTCGGCGGAACTCCGCGTCGCCCACGGAGAGCACCTCATCGACGAGCAGGATCTCGGGCTCGAGGTGGGCGGCGACGGCGAACGCGAGCCGCACGTACATCCCGCTCGAGTACCGCTTGACGGGCGTGTCCATGAACGTCTCGATCTCGGCGAACTCCACGATGTCCGGGTACTTGCGGTCGATCTCGCGCCGCTTCATGCCGAGCACGGAGCCGTTGAGATAGACGTTTTCGCGCCCCGTGAGCTCGGGATGGAACCCCGTGCCGACCTCGAGCAGGCTGCCGACCCGGCCGCGGATCTCGGCGCGCCCCTCGGTCGGCGTCGTGATCCTGGTGAGGACCTTGAGCAGCGTCGACTTGCCGGCGCCGTTCCGGCCGATCACGCCGAGGACGTCCCCGTCTGCCAGCTCGAAGGAGACGTCGCGCAGGGCCCAGATCTCCTGGTAGTGACGCTCGTGATCACGCCGGACCAGCCGGTGCCCAGCAGCCGCGAGTGAGTCGCGCAGCGTGCCGTACGCGCTCTGGAGCTCCCCGATCCGGTAGCGCTTCGAGAGTCCCTCGACGGTGATCGCGGTCGCCATCAGATCGTGTCCGCGAATCCGGGCTCCGAGCGCCGGAAGTACGAAAGCCCGACGATCAGCATCGCCGCCATCGCAGCGGCGCTGACCATCGTCTTCCCGAGCCCGGGGGGTTCCGTCCCGAGGACTCCCCATTGAAACCCGTTGATGACCGCCGTCATCGGATTCAGCGCGAGCACCCACTGCTGCCACTCGGCCAGATCCTCGAGCGCGTACACGACTCCCGAGAAGTACAACCAGACCTGCATGAGAAACGGGATCACGTACGGCACGTCCCGGTAGCGCACGTTGATCGCCGACAGGAAGAGCCCGACGCCGAGCGCGGTCACGAGCGCCATGAGCAGAAAGACGGGCGCAAGGACGATCCCGGCGCTCGGCCAGACGTCGAACCAGACCATCATTCCGAACAGGACGACGAGGGCCAGCAGGAAGTCCACGATGGGGACCGTCACTCCGGCGAGCGGCAGGAGCACGCGAGGAAAGTAGATCTTGGTGACCAGCGGGCGGTTCGACACGAGGCTCGCGCTCGAGAGGGAGACGGCCGAAGCGAAGTAGATCCACGGTAAGAGGGCGGAGTAGCTGAAGATCGGGTACGGAACACCCTTCGAGGGGAAGCTCGCGAACTTCCCGAAGACGATCGTGAAGACCACCATCATCAGAAACGGCTGAAGGATCGCCCACGCAACTCCGATCGACGTCTGTTTGTAGCGAACGGCAACGTCTCGCCACGCGAGCCTGCCGAGCAGCTCGCGGTAATGCCAGAGTTCGCGGACGTCGAGGTGGGGCCAGCGTGGCGCGGGCCTGATCACGGTCACGCGGGCCGCAAGGCCGCGGCTGATCTGCTCGTCGTGAGCCGCTTCCGCGCCGGGCGCGGGCGGGCTCTCAGCGGTTTGGGTCACCGCCCCGATGCTAGCGACCGGACCGCCCGGCGGCGGGGAGCGAGCCGGCCAGGAGCGACGTATGACGGGCAAGTACCCGCTCCGGCGCGAACTCGGCATGGACGCGGCTCGAGCTGCGTCGCCCGATCTCCTCCCGCAGCGCCGGATCGCGCGCAAGCCGAATAACGGCGGCTGCGAGCCCGTCAGCGTCACCCGGCGGTGCGAGGAAGGCGTACCCGTCGGGCCCGACGGCCTCCCGAATCCCGGGAATGTCCGTTCCTGCGACGACGAGGCCGCCCGCCATGCACTCGAGAACGCCGTTCGGGCAACCCTCGCGAATCGAGCTGAACGCGCCCGCGTCGCAGGCGCCGATCAGGCCGGCGATGTCGTCGACCTCTCCAAGGAAGCGCACGCTGCGCCCGAGCTCGAGGTCGTACGCAAGCGCCTTGAGCTCGTCCTCGGTACCCGACGCACGACCGGCCAGCAGCAGGACCGCCTCGCGTCCGCCCAGGCGCAGCTCGTCGACGACGATCCGCCAGGCGCGGAGCAGGGTGTCGTGGTCCTTGAAGCGATGGAGGTGCGCCAGCATGCACACGGCGAAGTCGCCGCCGGACAGCTCGAGCCGGGCACGCCACTCGCCGCGGGAGGTGACCGGCGCCGAGAGCTCGACCGCCGGCGGAACGACGCGGATCCGATCCCGCGGCGCATCGAGGGTGGATACGAGGAAGTCGGCTGCGTGCTGGGCGTTCGCCACGATTAGCGGCGTGTTGTGCAGGGCTCGGCGCTGGAGCCCCTCGCGGATGCGACGCGGCGGACTGACATCCCGCTGGTGCCAGACGCAGAGCGACGCCCCCGCGAATCGCCAGACAAGACCGCAGAGGACGTTCGGTACCCCGCAGTAGGGCAACACGACGTGCGCGTGCGACTTACGGAGATGCCCGGTAAGCCGGGCGAGCGACACAGCCTTCGCAGTCCTGCTGCCGTCCCAGCTCAACGGGACCGGGCGCCACGGAATTCCCAGCTCGTGGGCGAGGTCGACTGCGCGGCCGTCCTCGCCTGTGAGCGCACAGACCTCGACATCCGCGCCTTCGGCTTCCGCGAGGTGGCGGGCGAGGAGGAGAGCCTGGCGCTCGGAGCCGCCGAGCACGGACCAGCGGAGAACAACGACGACCCGGCGTCCGTGGAGCGGAGAGGCCGTCACGGCGTCCTCCGCCGCCTCGGGCCGGCGCGCAGTGGGCGCTCCTCTGTGCCGGCGAGGCGACGCAGCGCGTCGCGCAGGCGCGTGTCGATCGCGAACGCGCCTTCACCGAGTCCGTTTGCCAGAGTGCGCTCGTCGACGAGATAGCGGTCGTAGTGGGCCCGGAAATGCCCCTCGCGAACGGCGACGTTCGCTGCTCGGACGTGCTCGCCGGCCTCGGCGTCTGCATCCAGAGTCGATCCCCACACCGCGAACTTGCCCTCGTCGCGCACGAGCAGCGTCATGAGAGCTTCATCGGGGAGCGGGGCCAGGCCGCCGCAGGAGCCGGCGAAGCCGGCGGCCGACCCGGGCCCAGGGCCGGCGCTCGAGCGAGGAGAGCCTTCCCTCGAGCTCGTCCAGACGCCGCTGCATGCGAACGACGTCCGCCTCCCCCAGGGCCGCGATCTCGACCGCGTAGGCGGCATCGTCGACGATCGTCGGCCGGGGGAAGCGAAGCCCGGGGGTGCCCGCCTCCGGAAGGGCGAAGGTGAAACCGCTCTCCGAGGGCCGAGGGACCGGAATCCTGCCCGCGACCTCGCGCAAGGCGTCTCGCAAGCGCGTGTCGGAGACGAGCGTTCCCTCGGCGAGGCCGCGCTCGAGCGTCCCGCCGTCCACGGCGAGCGCGTCGTAATGCTCGACGATCCGTCCGGCCGCGAGCGCGTCGTGCGCCCTGCGAAGGCTTTCGTGGAAGCGGCTCGACTCGTAAACGGAGGCCTTTCGCTCACACTGACCGTGCGAGCGCCAGGGGAAGTGCAGGACCTCGACGGGGAACCAGCCGCGCAACGGTTGAAGGGGCCCGCTGGCGACCGTGTGGCTCCCAGGGCTGACGGTCAGCGTCGGGTCCGCACGGTGGATGACCTTTGTGTTCGGCCGCCATGGACTCGCGGGGTCGTTGACGGCCGCCGTCGCCGACAGACGGACGACCATGCGCTCCGCGAAGAACTCGCCGTCGTCCGGCCGTGGAGGGAACACCCGCCAGAAGGCACGGACCAATCCGTATCGCGCCGAAATCGAGGTCAGGACCTCTTTGAGATCCGCCCCGCGCGGCCACCAGAACTCGTCCGCGTCGGAGTTGATCACCCAGTCTGCGCCGTAGTCGGTCGCGGCGAGCCGAGCCATCTGCGTCACCCACGCGGATTGCCGGTAGACGGGATCCTCCTCGCGGATGAGATGGAGGAGTCCTTCCCGCTCATAGCGCTCGAGGATCTCCGTCGTTCCGTCCCGCGAGAGGTGGTCGGTGGCGATGACGAAGTCGACGCCGGCGCTCAGATGGAACGCGAGGAAGGCGTCGAGGACGTCGGCCTCGTCGCGCGCGACAACGGTGAGGACGAGCTTCATCGTCGGCCTGCAAGCCTAAGCCCGCCGAAGAGACCGCGCTCGAGGTCGATCAGGCGCTGCTCGAGCGCGGAAATCCTGTCGTACAGCCTCGTCTCGGCATCGAGCTCGTGCAGCTGCTGGGTCTCGTGCGCATAGAACGCTCCGCCCGCGGGCGAGTCGAGCGGAAAGTCGAGGCGCGGCCGCCGGCCCCGGAGGGGGAAGCAGCGTCCCGGCGGGGGAGGCAGTTCCGCGACGCCCGCGAGCGTGCGCAGTGCGTCCCGCAGGCGGGTGTCGAGTACGAGTGTTCGCTCCGCAAGGCCGCGGCCGAGAGCCTCGTCGTCGACCAGGTACCGACGATATGTCTCGTCCCACTCGCCCGCCGCGATCTCGCCGTGCGCATGCTCCACGTGCTCGGGAACGTGGAGGCCGCCCGCCGAGAGGGCGTGCATCAGCTGCACATACTTTGCCCTTGCCTGCTCTTGGCTCCGGAGCGGGAAGTGCAGCACCTCGAACGGGTACCAGCCCCGGAGAGTCAGGAGCCCGGGGCCGGCCACGTCATGGCCCCCTTTCGCAACGGAGACCTGGGGCTGCGCGCGGTGCACGACCTTCACCCCGGAGTCGAACGGGCCCCGCGCGCCCGTGTGCTCTGCGTACGGCGACACTCGCGCGACCATCCTCTCGGCGAAGTGCCGGCCGTCGTCCGGCCGCGG
>Ga0209341_10006434_pt1 | contig 10503 bp, 6 predicted proteins | sample RifCSP13_2_FD_184020 | JGI IMG/M metagenome (GOLD analysis project Ga0209341, IMG submission 184020) | Soil microbial communities from Rifle, Colorado - Rifle CSP2_sed 13_2 (SPAdes) (version 2) | ecosystem: Environmental > Terrestrial > Deep subsurface > Rock core/Sediment | place: Rifle... | reverse complement strand
GGGCGTACTTCGTCCTGGAGCGGGAGAACCGGCTCGCCGCGCATGCCAGTGGACGGAACACCGGCGTGATCCATCGCCCGTTCTACCTGGACCCGGAGACGGCCGGGCTCTTCGCCCGCGTCGCCCAGGCCTCGTTCCCGATCTGGAAGAAGTACGCCCTGGAGCGCCGCCTGCCCTGGTCGGAGATCGGCACCCTGAAGGTGGCCATGGCCCTCGAGGAGGTGCGCGCGCTGGAGAAGAACATCGCCTTCGCGCGGGCCAATGGAATGCGGGACGACGAGCTCGAGCTCCTCGACAAGAACGGGGTGCGGGCCATCGAGCCGAACGTCGCCTGCGAGGCGGGCCTCCTCGTGAAGACGGACACGGTGGTGGACTACCGCGCCCTCACGGAGGCGATCAAGGCGGACGCGCAGGCCCACGGCGTCGTCTTCTTCACCACCGCGGACGTCCGGGCCATCGAGCAACGGCCCGATCACTTCCTGCTGCAGACCCAATACCCATGGGAACAGTTCGAGGCGCGGTACGTGGTGAACTGCGCCGGCGGCGGCGCGGTGGACATCGCGCATCTCATGGGCGTCGGGCAGGAGTACACGGACCTCCACTTCCGCGGCGAGTACTGGGTCATCGGGGACCCCGCCGCCCGCCTCGTCTCCCGGAACGTCTACACCGTGCCGAAGACCCCGGACCTCCCCTTCCTCGACCCGCACTGGGTCGTGCGGCCGAACGGGAGGCGGGAGATCGGCCCGAACGCGGTGCCCGTGCCCGACCTGGACTCCTACGAGGGCCTTTTCGAGACCCTGCCCCATTGGCCGGCGAAGTTCCTGGAGCCGCCGATCGGGAACAAGCTCCGCCTCACCCTCTCGCGCACCTTCCTCACCCTCACCGCGCGGGAGCTCCTCAGCTCCCTGTCCAAGTTCGAGATGATGCGCCGCGTGCGGGAATTCGTGCCGCGGTTGCGGGAGGGCGACCTCGTCGCGCGGGGCTTCGCGGGGATCCGCAGCCCGGTGGTCGACCACCGCGGCCGCATGATCAAGGAGGCCCTCGAGCTCCCCGGCCCGCGGTCGTACCACATCCTGAACTTCAACTCGCCCGGGGCCACCGGCGCCCCCGCGTACACCGCGTACCTCCTCGACCGCCTCGCCGCGCGCGGGGACCTGGACCACCTCAAGCCGGCGGCGAAGGCGAACGCGGCGTGGGACTGGAACGCGGTGTCGCAGGCGATGGGACTCGCCGCCTAGCGACCCTCCGCAACGGACTTGACGCGGCCGCGGGGCCGAAAAAAACGGGAGCGGGGATGAGCGGACCCCGCCCCCGGCCCCAAGGAGGGGACTTGTCCAACGACCAAGGTGTCAGCGGGACTCTACGCCGTCGCGTCCGGGTTCGGCGCCTGGGTGGTGGCCGCGGGCGCCTCCCGGCGGATGTCGCTGCGGATCGTCCGCAGGGTCTTCGCCAGGGGGGTGTCCTTCTGCACGGCTCCGATCATCATGTCGAGGTAGCTCGAGGCGGTCACGTCCACGCGTCGGTTCAGGGCGACGGTCGTCCGCGTCGCCGCCATCGTCTGGGCCTTCAGCGCCTCCTGGTGGGCGTCCGCCGCGATCGCCTGCTCGATCAGCCCGGCCAGGTTCGCTCGCATCGCCTCCACGTTCAACCCGCCCTCGGTGAAGGGCTCGGCGTGCTCGTCGAGGGCCTTCAGGACGCGGTGGGTCTTGCCATACACTTCGGTCTGGGTTCGTGCCATCGTTTTCACCTTTTTCTGTTCGCTGCCCCCGTCCGATCCGCACCCCGTGCGCCCCGGACAGGGACACACCCCATTTGGCGCCGGAGAGCATCATAGGAGGACCGTACAGGTAGCCCGGGGAACCCCGGAACGGGGTGCGCGCGGCACGCTTCTGGCGCGCGATGCACAGGAAAGGGCATCGAGGGGTCCGGAAGAGGGGACTTCAGGGTCCTGAGGGGCGAGTTCACCGCGGTGAAGAAGGAGTTCAGGACCCGGGGAGCCCTCGATTCCGCGGGAGGGAGGAGTTCAGAGTCCTGAGGGGGGCCTTCACGATCCTGAACACGGAGTTCACGGCGTGGAGCAGGGAGTTCACGGCGTGGAAGGGGTTGTTCACCGCGCTGAGGGAGGACTTCACAACGCGGGGAGCCACGGGTTCCGCGGGAGGGAGGAGTTCAGCGGTGTGAAGAGAGAGTTCACGCCCCTGAACAAGCCGCCGCGAGTTGTGAAGTGCGCCATTCCGGGAGCTGGAGAGGGGCCCAAAACCCTCGATCACGACCCCACGAACGAGTACCGGCTCGCCGCGACCACGGTGATCTGGTACCCTCCCCCGGGGACCACCGCGGCGTCGTACACGCCCGCGGGCATGGCGCGGAAGTGCGGGACCCAGACACCGCCGCTCAGGTAGAGGAGGCCCAGCGTGTTGGGGATCGCGTCCGCGAGGGCGTCCGCGCTCTGGGTCGCGGTCGGCCGCAGGGGAAGCGCGAGGGTGTCCGCGCCCTGGAAGGTGCGCGTCCACACGCCGACGGAGTACGTGGAGGCGCCGACCCCCGCCGCGGTGACGGGGACGACGAGGTAGTAGAGCTCGGGGGAGCGGAGAATCGCCCCCACATCCGTGAGGGTCATTGTCGGTCCCGGGCCCGCGGTCACAGGAGCCCCGCCGACGAGCAAGGCGGACCCGTCGAAGAAGCCCGCGCGACTCGTTGCGACGAGGACCTCGTAGGCGTCCACGCCGGGCGTCACCGCGGGGGGCTGGGGGAAGGTGAGGAGGATGTCGTCGCCAGAAACCGTGACCTGGAGGTCCCGCGCGTCCGTCGCGGGATTGAACCCGGGGGCGTCGGTGTAGAGGAGCTGGGCTCCCGGCAGACCGGTGAAGACGAAGCGCCCGGGGTTCGCGCGGGCCACCACGTACGCTTTCCCCACCTCGAGGACGGTGTTCGGATCCCCGCCGCCGAAGACGCGCTGCCAGGTTCCCGCCTCCAGGTACTCGATGCGGGAGGCGGCGAAGGCGGTCCGGTACTCGCCCACGGTGTCCAGCTCCGCGCCCGAGTAGTCCATCCAGGGGAAGTACTCCAGGGGGCGGGAGATCGCGGTGGAACCTGGCGACAAGGTTCCGATGAACACGCCGGCCGCGTTGCTCGTGCCGCTCAGAATCGATTCACCGGCGTTCGCGCACCGCATCAGGTAGTACCGCTCCTCCGGGCCAGTGATGGGTGATGGGTCAGCCCACGAAGTGGCCGGATATGGGACGCTCGCGCTTGCCACGGCGGGATTGAAGCTCGAGAAGACCCGCCCACCAAAGGCGCTGTTGGACACCGTGTAGATCAGGTAATGATCGGGTGTCCCGTCGAGCGGGGCATCCCAACGGAGTCCGACTTGATCGAGGCCATCCCATGTGGTCGTTACGTGACGCGGGCAAGCGACTGGCATGAACTCAGGAGTGATCTTGGTGATGAAGGCGTCGACGTAACCGCCCATCGCAGTCTGGAACGCGCCTGGAGTTACTGGGAAATCCAGCGCTCCAGTAGTTCCGCCAACATAGAGGGTGCCCGCGTCGTCGGCGACCACAGTCAGTCCGCTGTCTCCCCAAACCCCCGTCGTCCCGCCAAGGAAGGTGGAATAAAGAAGCTGTCCGGTCCCAGCACTGAAACCAGCTAGGAACGCGTCGGATGGGGGACCGAAGATCGTGTCGTAGGCTCCGGGGGTCGTGGGGAAGTTCGCCGAAGCGGTACTCCCCGCGACAAAGAGGTGTCCCTGATCGTCCAGCGAAACTGAAAGTCCGTGGTCCCCGGAAGTCCCGCCAAGATAGGTCGACCAGTTCAACGCATTACCAGCAGGTGTCAACTTGAGGAGGAAACCATCGGTATTTCCATTGTATGTCGTACCGAGTGCACCGGCTGTTACCGGAAAATCGGTCGAGCTGGTGAACCCTGTGTAGTACGCGCTACCCTCAAGATCAACAGCAACCGATCCGGAAACGTCATCGCGGGTCCCTCCGACAAAGGTAGAGTACACCAATGCGTCGCCACTAGCGGTAATCTTCGAGAGGAAAGTCTCCATGTACCCCTGGGGCACATGGTATGTAGTGGCGAGAGCCCCGGGCGTGGTTGGGAAGTCGAGAGAAAACGTCCCTCCGGTGACATAAGCGTTGCCTGTGGAGTCCAAGGCGATGGCCGAGCCGAAATCGCTGTTGTTTCCTCCGAGGTAGGTGGAGAAGACCAGCGAGCCACCGGTGGAATTCAGCTCCGAGACGAACGCATCAGCAGCCTTCCCGGGGAAGTTGTACCCATCGTTCAGGACGCGGTCGAACGCCCCGCTAGTGGTAGGGAAGTCCGTCGAGATTGTATACCCCGCGACGTGGACGTCGCCTGACGCGCTCACAGCGATTCCGCTACCCTCGTCAAAATCATTCCCCCCCAAGTACGTGGAGTAAAGGAGCATGTCTCCGAGCGGTCCGAGTTTCACTACAAAAGCATCGCCGCCGCCGTTGTACACCCCGTCGAAGGCCCCGGTGGTGACCGGGAAGTCGGCGGAATAGGTGTTACCCGAGACGTATGCGTTCCCTACTGCGTCCACGGCGACAGCCGCGTGTTGGTCGACACTCGAACCTCCGAGAAACGTGGAGTAAACGAGGCCCGTTCCGGTCGCGTTCAGCTTGGTGATGAAAAGGTCCGTACCGTTTATGACTGTGTCGAACGCCCCAGGGGTCACGGGGAAATTCGGGGAAGGCCAATAGCCGACCGTGACGACCTCTCCTGACGAGTCCAACCCAAGCCACCCACCGTACTCATTGAACGACCCCCCGAGGTACGTGGAGTAGATTAGCGGGTCAATGACCAGGGTCCTGCTCTCATCGAAAGGTTCGCACCTGAATCCGTAGGAACTGGGCGAGCGGAGCACGAACGCGCACATGGCGGGCGTCCCGTCATCCAACCACGAAGTGGGGGCCGCATCCGAAAAGCCCCCAAGAGATGCACGCAGGAGCAGGATTCCATCGCTCACCGCGATGGAATCGACCCCTTCCACTTGAATCTCGATATCGTCCACACGGGCTCCTGGGCGTATCAGGAACTCGTATTTGGCTCCCTCCGCGCTGGCCCTGTAGACCAAATCGATTCCTGGGTAGAGTTCGGGGTAAAACACCTCCCGGTAGATTGCCACGCGCGTTTGCCACTGGCCGGGGTCATTCCCGAGGAAGAAATTCGCCCGGAACAAGAGTGGATCACGACCCCTAGGGACGATTTTGGCAGCGCCTACGAAGTGAAGGCGGATGACGACGCCATTCGAGCCAGCGGCGGGGTCTGAACCGGGGGGAAGCAACCGCGCCCCGTCTTCGGAGGCGGTCTCGGGAATGACGGACTCACGATGGACGATGTCGATCCCGCCATCCCGGAACGCGACGGAAGGCTCGCCCAGGCTGTAGAACCGAACGCCCCCGAACACCTGACCTTGGTTCTCGAAGAAATGTGCCGTAGGAGGGAGGATCGGCCCGTGTACTAGAGGAGCTGCAGTATCACTAGGACCCTCAGGTCGTGCGGGGCCCTCGGGGAGGACGAAGACGAGAGCGAACGAGAGTAGAAACGCCACGCCTCGCACTGCGCCGTGCAACCCGGACGCCACGCTCATGAGGTTGCCCTCCTCAGGCAAGCGAAAGTCAACCTCCATCTACTTGGCGTTTCTGGTGCGAAGTGCGAACGTGTGATGCGGCGTGGATCCGAGGCGAATGTCCTCAGAGGAGTGCGAGGCGCGGCCAGGCATCGGAACGGGAGGCGAGACCTGTGACCGAGAACTCTGTCTCCTGTCCCGCAATCAGCCCTTCGGTTTCACCCAGTACGTGGGGTCGTCGATGATCACGTAGGTGGGCCGCCGCGCCTCCTGGTCCTGCATCCACGCACGCAACCGCATTGCGGCGTCGCCCTCACCGCCAACGTACCGGAACGGCAGGAGCTTCCGCTGCTCCTCCGTGAGCCCGTCGCACAGGAGCCAGAGGTTGCCCCAGCCCGTGCGGCGGTACTGGAAGAGAAGGTCGACGGGCTTCTGCTTCCCGATCTTGAAGTCCTGCATCACGACGGCTTGCACCGCACGCAGGGCGCGGTCGATGGCCTCCGCACCGATGCCCTTCGGGTCCCCGCCGCCAAGGATAGCGGCCTCGGCCTCCTGGAGGATCGGCGCGGCAATCTTCATGAGCCCCCGGAACTCCTCGTTCCCGAACCCGTCCGGGCACGGCGCCACGCAGAGCACCGTGCCGCCCGGCCGCACCGTGCGCGCCGCTGCGTTGATCGCCTTCCCCGCCTGGTAGACGTTGATCCCCAGGTGGCGCGCGGCGACGATGGCCACATCCGCCAAGCGCGGCATCTCCATGACGTACACGCGGTCGAGGAAGGGACGCAGCTTCTTGTGCAGGGTGAGGACCTCGCCGCCCTCCAGAGCCACGATGCGGTGCTGCGGGTTCAGCACGGAGATTACCGCGTAGACGAAGCAGTCCTTCGCGCGAAGCCCGTCGAGGATCTTCGTCACCGCGGCGCGCTTGTACTCGTACACGGGGTTCCCGTCGAGGATTCCCATGTCGACATTGGCGGCGAAGCCGAGCTCGCCGAACATCCGGAGGTGGTCCGCGGTGGTCAGCCTCCGACCGGCGATCCCCGGGACGAGGTGCTTCGGCCCCCCGCTCACCCCCGCGAAGTAGTGGTAGTCGAGGTCGCTCAGCGTGATCAGAACCTCGGAGCGCGCCGCGCGGCCGTTCAGCTCCACGGGTGTCCCTTCGGGCATCGTCCCGAGCTGCTCCAGGTCCTCGTAGTCGTGGTGCATGAAGACCTGGCCCTCCCACGCCGGCCACACGGCCTCGCCGACCATGAACGGGTACTCGGGCGGCCTGGGGTCGCGGTGCGTCGCCCCGGCGATCACCATCGCAATGCGTTCCCGTTTCACGCCGTGCGCCTGGAGCCACTCGAGGAGCCCGGGGAGGAGCTGCCGCTGGTGCGCGCACGGCCGCGTGTAGTCGTCGATGACGATGACGACATCGCCCTCGCGGTAGCGCTTCGCCAGGAACTCCTTCAAGGAAGAACTGAGGTCGGGCGTGGAGGAGGTCTCGAGAGAGCGCACCAAGGCGGCCTGGACGTCGGCGATCTCCGGCGCGCCCTGCGGGGGGCTGAGCGGGAGGACGCGGCCTTCCGCGAGCGCGCGCTCCGGGAGGAAGCCCTCGATCCACTGCTCCCCGTAGGCGAGGCGAGGTCCCTTCGGGACCTGGCGCAAGGCGGCCACGGCCGCAAGAACGCCCGCCGCGCTATTTAACGAACCCCACGGAAAGATGCAAACCTCCCCTGGAGGGGGCATGGAGGGGAGAGGGGGAGCATCCCGCACCTGTACGGGAGGAGTTACTTGCGGGTCGCATCCCCTCCGAGAAGGCGACAAGCCGGAAGGAAGGCGACGGCGTTGGGGTCCCTAGCGGTACGCCCGGACAGTCCCACGTTCTGGAAGGAGGTCGCGGCCACGCCGGGCGGCGAGGAAATCGCGATCTGCGTGCAGTGCAACACGTGCACGAGCTCCTGCCCCGTGGAGGTCCTCGAGCCGGACTTCAACATCCGCCAGCTCGTCGCCCGGGTGAAGCTCGGGCTGCGGGAGGACGTGCTCGACGACCCGCTGCTCTGGGCCTGCGTGCGCTGCCACGCCTGCGTCGCGCACTGCCCCAAGCACGTGAACCCCGGGGAGATCGTGGAGGCCCTGCGCTATATCGCCCTGCGCGAGGGCAAGGAGGGCCCGGGCCCGCGGCACGCGAAGGCGTTCGCGAAGTCCGTCCTCCAGAACGGGCGCATCCACGAGGCGGGGGTGACCATCGATTCCATCGGCTGGCGGGGGATGGCCGCCCAAGGAGTCCTCGCAGTCCAGATGCTGCGGCGGGGGAAGGCACCCTCCCTGCGCCCGCATCCCCTGAAGTCGATCCGGGAGGTCCAGGCGCTCATCGCCGCGGCGGGGGAGATGGAATGAGGTACGCGTACTTCCCCGGCTGCGTCGCCACGGACAGCTGCGGCGAGCTGGACCAGGCCACGCGCGCGGTCGCGGCGCACCTGGGCATCGAGCTCGTCGACCTCGAGGAGGCCGCCTGCTGCGGCGCGGGGAACCTCCAGGAGGCGAACCCGAAGGCCGCGCTCGCCCTGAACGCGCGCACGCTCTCCATGGCGGAGGCCCAGGGCGTGGACCTCCTCACCGTCTGCGGGACCTGCCAGATGTACCTGGCGCGGGCGAACCGCGAGCTCCAGGACCCCGCGACGCGGGAGAAGGTGAACGCCGTCCTCGCCCGCGTGGACCGGCGCTACGAGGGCCGAGTGCGAGTCCGGCACCTCCTCCAGGTCCTCCTCGAGGACATCGGGCCGCGGAAGCTCGCCGCGAACGTCCGGAGGCCGCTCGGGGACCTCAACGTCGGCGCCTTCTACGGCTGCCACCTCCTCCGGGCGCCAGGCTCGGAGGCCTTCGACGACCCCGAGGAGCCCCGGCGGATCGAGGAACTCATCACGGTCCTCGGCGGGCGCCCAGTGACTTACGGCGGACGCACCTCGTGCTGCGGGTTCCACGTCCTCACCGTGCGCGAGGACCTCGCCCTGCGCATGGCCGGCGGCGAACTCCTGGAGGCGAAGGCGGCGGGCGCCCAGGTGCTCGCGACGCCCTGTCCTCTCTGCCACCTCGTCCTCGACGCCTACCAGGGGCGCGCGGGGAAGGCGGTCGGCGCGCAGGCGGGCCTCCCCATCCTCCACCTCTCCCAGCTCGTCGGGCTCGCCCTGGGGATCGACCCGGAGCGGCTCGGCGTGAAGCGGCACCTCGTCCCCGTGGCCCCGGTCGTCCGCGCGCTGGAGGAGCGGGAGGTGCTCCGCGCGTGACGGAGAAGCGGAAGCTTGGCGTCTTCCTCTGCCACTGCGGCGGGAACATCTCCGACGTCGTCGACGTGAAGGCGGTGCGGGAGTCCATCGAAAAGCAAGACGGGGTCGTCCTCGCCACCGACTTCCGCTTCATGTGCTCCAACGAGGGCCAGGAGCGCCTCCAGAAGGAGATCCGCGAGCGCGGCCTCGACGGCGTCGTCGTCGCCTGCTGCACGCCGAAGATGTACGAGGACCTGTTCCGCCAGAAGGCCGAAGAGGCGGGGATGAACCCCTACCTCCTGGAGATCGCGAACATCCGGGAGCAGTGCTCCTACGCGCACCGCTTCGAGAAGGACAAGGCGACGGAGAAGGCGAAGGTCCTCGTGCGCGGTCAGGTAGAGAAGGTGCGCCACCTCAAGCCGCTGGAGGTGAAGACCGCTCCCATCCAACCCGGCGTCGCGGTGATCGGCGCAGGCATCGCCGGGATCCACGCCTCCCTGCTCCTGGCGAACCTCGGGCACAAGGTCACCCTTATTGAGAAGAGCCCGACCATCGGCGGGAACATGGCGCGCACGGTGAAGACGTTCCCCACCGACGACTGCGCGATGTGTACGCTCTCCCCGAAGATGAACGAGGTGTACAACCACGAGCGCATCGACCTCGTCACGTACGCCGAGGTGAAGGAGGCGAAGCGGTCGCCGGGGAAGTTCACGCTCGTCGTCGAGAAGAAGCCGCGGTACGTCACGGACGCCTGCATCGGCTGCAACCGGTGCACGGAGAAGTGCCCCGTGTCCACCGCGAAGTCCCCCGTGAGCGTGGAGTCCGAATGGGACCAGGGCCTCACGAAACGCAAGGCGATCTACCTGCCTTTCCCCCAGGCCCTGCCCCAGCTCTGGACGATCGACGCGGACCACTGCTTCTACTTCCAGCGCGGTGGGAAGTGCCGCGTGTGCGCCATGGTGTGCCCGGCGAAGGCCATCGACTTCACGATGAAGCCGGAGAGGCTGGACCTCGAGGTCGGCGCGGTGATCGTCGCCACCGGCTACCAGGAGTACGACCCGACGCCGCTGCGCCTCTACGGCTTCGGCCGCGAGCCGAACGTCCTCACCCAGATGCAGGTCGCGCGGATGCTCGACTCCATGGGGCCGACGAAGGGCACGGTGTCGCGGCCCTCGGACGGGCGGGCCGCGGACAGCATCGTCATGGTCCAGTGCGTCGGCTCGCGCGGCGCTCCCGGCGACCCGCTCACGCACGAGTACTGCTCGCGCGTGTGCTGCATGGTCGCGGTGAAGCACGCCCAGCTGATCAAGAAGGCGCGGCCGGACACGGAGGTCTACGTCCTCTACAACGACCTCCGCGCGTACGGGAAGGGGTTCGAGGAGTACTACGTGCACTCCATGGAACTCGGCGTGAAGTACGTGCGCGGCCTGCCGGGGAAGGTCCGCAAGGAAGGCGCCCGCCTCCTCGTCGACGTCGACGACATGCTCACGGGCCGGCGCCTGGAGATCCCCGCGGACGTCGTCGTCCTCAGCGCGGCGATGGAGCCGACCCCCGTCGACGACCTCCTGAAGTCGCTGAAACTGGACACGTCGCCGGACGGCTTCGTCAAGGAGTACCACGCGAAGATCAACCCCACGGAGACCGCGGTGAAGGGCGTCT
>Ga0209341_10006433_pt1 | contig 10504 bp, 12 predicted proteins | sample RifCSP13_2_FD_184020 | JGI IMG/M metagenome (GOLD analysis project Ga0209341, IMG submission 184020) | Soil microbial communities from Rifle, Colorado - Rifle CSP2_sed 13_2 (SPAdes) (version 2) | ecosystem: Environmental > Terrestrial > Deep subsurface > Rock core/Sediment | place: Rifle... | reverse complement strand
GGGGTACGATACGTGCAGATCGACGCGCCGCGCTACAGCTACTACATCGATCCGAAGTGGCGGAGCTATATCAAGAACGAGATGGGGCTAGACCCCGACCAGGCGCTCGAAGAGGCGGTTCGGGCAGATAATGCATGTCTGGAGGGCGCCAGGCGCGTGGGCGTAATCTTGGCCATCCACCTCTGCCGGGGCAACAACCGCAGCCAGTGGTACGCCGAGGGGGGCTACGACGCCATCGCCGAGAAGCTGTTCGGCCAGCTCCAGGTCGACGCCTTCCTGCTCGAGTATGAGTCGGAGCGGGCCGGCAGCTTCGAGCCTTTGCGGTTCGTGCCGCGCGGCAAGACGGTAGTGCTGGGACTGGTGTCGAGCAAGGTGCCTGAGCTGGAATCGCAAGATCACCTCATGAGGCGCATCGAGGAGGCCAGCAGGTACGTGCCCTCCGAGAACCTGGCCCTTAGCCCCCAGTGCGGCTTTGCCTCCACCATGGAAGGCAACCTGCTCACAGAGGACGACCAGTGGCGTAAGCTGAAGCTGGTGGTGGATACCGCCGCCAAAGTGTGGGGGACAGTTTAATTTTGACGGAACCGCCCTTCCGTGGTATCGTCGCAGCAAATTACTACTTAAAAAGGGAGGAAACCATGAGGCGTTTAACTCTGATGTGGCTTGCGGTAGTGGCGGTACTGTTCGGCTTTGGTTTCGAAGCGTTCGGCCAAACCATCAAGGTGGGAGCGGTCGTGCCCCTCACCGGGCGATACGCCGCCGGTGGCGCCCAAAACAAGGCGGGCTACGAGATCGCCGTAGAGCAGATCAACGGTGCGGGCGGAGTGACCGTCGGCGGCAAGAAGATGCGGCTTGAACTGATCATGCTCGATGATGAGTCAGATCCTACCAAGACTGTGGCTCGCCTGGAAACGTTGGCGGCTCAGGGAGTCGTCGCCTATCTGGGCGGGTTCGGGTCCGACCTCCATGCCGCCGCCGCCTCCATCGGGGACAAGAACAAGATCCCCTATCTCGGGGTCGCCTTCGCGCTCTATAGTATCCACCAACAAGGGCTCCGCTACCTTTTCTCGCCGTTTCCAAAGTCTCCCGATATCGCGAAGGAAACCTTCGTCATGTTCGACGCCTCGATCCCGGCGGCCCAGCGCCCGAGGAAGGTCGCGCTCTTCCGCGAGCGGACCGACTGGGGAAGGGAGATGGGATCTCTTTGGGAGAGCCGAGCCAAGGAACATGGCTATCAGGTTGTGACCAATTCCGAATATGCTCCGGGCGCCAAGGACTTTTCCGATCCGATCCTGAAAGCCAAATCGGCTGGTGCCGAGACTGTTTTGGCTTTGCCCAATCCGCCTGACGGCATGGCGATCTTTAAGCAGATGAAGGAGCTCGACCTCAACGCCAAGGCCTACGTCTTCGTCCGAGCGCCGGATCCCCCGGTGTGGTCTAAGAATCTCGGCAAGGACGGGGACTACGTTCTGCTGTCCCCTGGCTGGCACTTCGCGGCTCGGTACCCTAAAGTCGCGGAAGTGAATGAGGCGCATCAGAAGCGGTTGGGTCGCCCAGCGGACCCGATCGTGGGTCCTTCCTACGCCTGCGTTCAGATTCTGACCGACGCGATTACTCGGGCTGGCGTTCTGGACCGCGACAAGATTCGTGATGCGATCGCCGCCACGAACACGACGACAGTGGTAGGCCCCGTTCGTTTTCGTCAGGATGGGACCGGCGATGTCAAGGTCTTTTTCCAACAATGGCTAAAGGGGAAGCAGGAGCTGGTCTGGCCCAAGGAGTTTGCCACCGCGCCCTTTGGGTACCCTGCGCCACCGTTTAACCAGCGATAGTGCCGCTTGCGGGATTCGGTTTGGAGGTTCAAAGTTCACCTTGAGAAAGACGAATCTCTCTTCCCGAATCCCAATCTCCTTCCCTTCACCCGTAAAGAAAATCGTGGCCCGAGATTCCTGTGGCATCAGCTAGCCGGTCATTGAAGTTGTAAAGACAGATGACGTAGATGATGTCTAAGATATCGCGGTCATCAAAGCCGTGTGCTCTGAGCTTCTTGATGTCTTCCTCATCTACGGTAGAAGGCGAGACGGTGAGCTTCACCGCGTAGTCGAGCATAGCGTGCTCGGCCGGAGATAGATCCAAGCGGGTGTAGTCCTGCTTCAGTCCGTCCACCAGCTCGTCATCCTCAGATTCCTTACGGAGAGCCTCTCCGTGGGCTGTCATTCAGTAATTACATTTGTTCCTCGCCGACACCAGAGTCGCGATCATCTCGCGCTGGCGCCGGCTGATTCTCGACTCTCCTCGCATGATGCCGACATCGAGCGCGCGCCAGGCGGTAAGGACGTCCGGATTGAGGCTTTGAACCTGCCGGATCATCGAGACCTTTCCCCGATCCGCGGACGGGCCGGCTCCCGACTCATAAACTTCCGTGAGTTTACCCGTGGCGTCAGCGGGGGGAATAATACGGATATAAGGCATGGTTTACTCCTTATCTTCAGCCAGCCTAGCGCACCCGCCATGGATCGGACGGCATGGGGACGCCACGCTCTTGGGCCAACTTGGCGGCGCGCTCCGAACCCGCACGGGCACGTTGGATCTGCCAATTCCCCAGTTCCAAGCCCAGACCGTCTACGACACGAACACGAAAGTTAAAGTAGGCACACACATGCACGATGTCGAGGATGTCTCTGTCGCTCCAACCCGCGTCTCGCAACTTCTGCACGTCTACTTCGGTCATAGAACTGGGGGTAAGGGTCAACTTCTCCGCGTACTCCAGCATCGCATACTCGGCTTTTGTTAGCTCCATCCGTCGCCAATCATCTTTCACTTGCTCTACTCCTAGGTCGTCGCCGCCTTCTTGACGCAGAAACTCTGCGTGAGCGACCGTTCAGAAACGACAATGCAGAGTTGCAGAGGTGACGGTGGCGATCATCTCGCGCTGCGCCGTGGTGAGGCGAGACTCGCCGCGCATGATCTCCCACATCAGCTCCGCCGTATGCCACATGGCCTTGGGATTGAGGCTGTGTAGCATCGGCGGGCTTATCGGGGGCCCTCCGACATCCGCGTTGCGCTCCTGGATAATCTTTTCGCCTTGGCGTTGCTCTCTAAGCTTCCTGTAAACCTCTTTCAACTCCCCTTCTGCTTTATCCTCCGCGATGACCTTGATCCATGGCATCTCGATCCCCTCCTTTTGAGCTATCGTGGCACAGTCAAACGGTCAGAGAGATTCTTCGTTGCGGCTGTATGGCGGGAATAAAGCACCGGCCTGACAGTGTGTCAAGCAGGAAACCTTCCCGATGTTACCTACCCGTACCTCAAATTGACATAACAGCACCTATCGGATACTCTTCCCGGAAAATAGCGATCCGGGGCCGGTTCAATCTCTGTGCCGGCAGCATGGAATCCTCGAACGTGGCTGGCACGTGGTCGTCGTGGTAATACACTGATCTGGAGCGGTCTTATTCCTTGGCACGGGGACCTGCCCTGCTTCCAAGTTTTTCCCGCTCTCGTGTTCAATAATGTCTCTTTTAACCCTCGATAACGTTTCAAAGAGCTTCGGTGGTGTTGTTGCCGTGCGGGGCGTCAGCCTGGAGGTTGAGACTGGTGAGGTGCTTGGGGTCATGGGGCCGAACGGGTCGGGAAAGACTACTCTGTTTAATCTCGTCAGCGGGGCGCTCGTTCCAGATAGCGGTGAGATCCGTTTTCTCGGCGAACCCACGACGGGTCTTCCCCCCCATCGGATTTGCCGCCGCGGCCTCGCTCGGACATTCCAGTTGGTCCGGCCTTTCCTGGGGCTCACCGCGCTCGAAAACGTGCTCGTCGGCCTGGGCTATGGTTGCCAGCGAATGACCGGGACTGCGGCTCGAAACAAAGCGGAAGAGCTATTGGCCTCGGTTGGCTTGAATGGCCGGTCGCGGCGGCCCGCTCATACACTTACGGTGATTGACAGGAAGCGGCTGGAGTTGGCCCGGGCCGTTGCCACGTCACCCAAGCTCTTGTTGCTCGATGAGTTCATGGCGGGGCTGACCCCGGCCGAGACCGCTCAGGCCATGAACCTGATCCGCTCCCTGCACAATCAGGGGCTTACCCTCATCCTGGTGGAGCATATCGTCTGGGCACTTCTTGAGCTTTCAGACCGCGTTGCTGTCCTGAGCGCCGGGGAGAAGATTGCCGAGGGTCCGCCGGCGAGCGTTGCGAAAGATCCGCGTGTGATCGAAGTCTATCTGGGAGGAAGCGCCCCTGTTTGAACAACAGGAACCGTTCGAGCCGTTCAAGTCGTTTGAGTTGTTTTATGCGGTCGCAGTAGAAACTTTAATGCTGGGCTTACGATAACGTTTTGAACTTTTCGAACGCTTTGAACGTTTTGAACTACCCGAAGGGTTCCCATGCTTGAGGTGGAGCGCCTGGAGGTTTCCTATGGCGCGCTTGCGGCGTTGCATGGGGTCAGTCTCACGATCCGGCCGGGGGAGACGGTCGCCCTCGTCGGCCCCAACGGCGCTGGGAAATCGACACTCCTCAAGACGATCGTCGGGCTGCTCGTTCCCCGCGCCGGGGTGATTCGGTGGGAAGGAATACCCGTCAGCGCTGAGCCGCCCCACCGGATCATCGAGCGCGGCGTTGCGCTCGTTCCCGAAGGGCGTCGTCTCTTCGCCAGGATGACGGTGCGGGAGAATCTCGAGCTCGGCGCGTTCGCCAAACGCGCTCAAAGAGAGCGGCGGGCTCAGCTCGAGCGGGTCTATACTATCTTCCCCCGTCTCCTTGAGCGCGAGCGCCAATTGGCGGGGTCTCTTTCGGGCGGCGAGCAGCAGATGCTGGCGCTCGGCCGCGCCCTCATGGGCCTCCCGCGGCTGCTGCTTCTCGATGAACCCTCCCTCGGATTGGCGCCCAGAGTCGTGGAATCGATATTTTCCGTTCTGGCTGAGCTGCATCGGGAGGGGATGAGTCTGTTCATCGTGGAGCAGAACGTTCAAGCGGTCCTCACCCTGGCCCAGCGCGCCTACATCCTCGAGGGTGGACGGATCGTTGGGGAAGGGGAAGGGCAGCGGCTGCTCCAGGACGATCACGTCCGCGCCGCTTACCTGGGACCGTTGGCCAGAGGAGCCTCCTCGTGATTCTTACGCAGCAGCTCATCCTGGGGGTGCTGGTTGGCGGTCTCTATGGCCTGGCGGCCGCCGGCCTCTCGTTGACGTTCGGGGTTCTCCGAGTCTTAAACGTCGCGCACGGAGAGCTTCTGATGTTGGGAGGGTATGGAACCTTCTGGCTCTTCGCGCTGTGGCAGATCGACCCGTTCCTGTCGCTGCTCGGTGTCGGACCGGCCCTGTTTGTCCTCGGGCTCGTCCTCTACTGGATGCTGTTTCAATTCGTTGTGAAAGCCCATGAGGAGGCTCGCATCAAGAACTCGCTCCTGATCGGATTCGGCCTCACGCTGGTCTTTCATACCCTCGCCATTCGTCTTTGGACGGCCGACGAGCGAGCCGTGACCACAGACTATGCCGGCGCGGTGGTAAAGATCGGTGTTTTTACAGTCCCTCTTGTCCGGTTGAGCAGCCTCGTGCTTGCGTTTGCCATTCTGACCGCGCTCCACCTGTTTCTGGCGAAGGCCCGCTGGGGCCGCGCGATTCGAGCGACTGCTGAAGATTGGGAGGCGGCTGCCCTGATGGGGATCCCGGTCGGGAGAACGTACCTTCTCGCTTTTGCCCTTGGAACCGCGTTGGCGGGCATTGCCGGAGGACTGGTGAGCGTTTCGTATTCCATCAGCCCATCCATCGGCATCGAGTGGACCTTGAAGGCCCTGATCGTCGTGGTGCTGGCAGGACTCGGATCGCTTTTTGGCAGCTTCGCTGGCGGCATTCTGCTCGGGCTTGCCGAAGCGACGAGCGTCGTCTTTCTCGGTGGCCCGTACCGCGAAGTGGTGGGGCTCGTCCTCTTTCTTATCGTTTTGCTGGTGCGGCCTCAGGGCCTGTTTGGGGACCGCGGATGAAATTACTCCTGGGAGGGATTTTGCTGGCAGCGGGATTCGCGGGGTTTCCGCTGGTTACTGCGCGTAACGATCTGCTCAACCTCGGGATCCAAATCTTCCTCGCCGTGGCCCTAGCCCAGAGCTGGAATTTGCTCGGAGGCTATGCAGGGCAGATCACCCTCGGCCACGCCGCTTTCTTCGGCCTTGGAGCGCTTGTCACACGAACACTCTGGGTGGGTGGCGCTCCGCTCTCCGTGGCGCTGGCCGCCGGCGCGCTGGTAGCGACCGCATTTGGTGTCTTAATCGGAGGTCCGGCTTTCCGTCTCCGTGGCGCCTATTTTGCCATCGGCACGCTCGGTCTCGCGGAGATCCTGCGAATCACGGTCGGGAATCTCATGCCGGAGATCTCCACGATTCCCGTCACGGCGCTCGCGTCCTACGATCTCGTTCCGCGGTATTATCTCACTCTGGCGCTAGCGATGTTCTCGGTTGCAGTGGTGGCGGTGTTGGTTCGGTCCCGGGTTGGGCTCGGGATGCAGGCGGTCCGGGAGGATGAGGCGGCGGCCGAGGCCTCAGGAGTCGGGGCGTTTCGCCATAAGCTGCTGGCTCTGGTGCTCTCCACGGCTTTGGCCGGACTCGCCGGCGGAGCCTTCGCATACTACCATGTGAGTTACTACCCTCAACACGCCTTCTCTCCTGCCTGGACCTTCGACGCCGTCCTCATCGCTTTTATCGGCGGCGTAGGGACTGTCCATGGGCCCGTGTTGGGTGCGCTCTTTTATGTCATCGCGAAGGAAGTGCTGGCGGTTCAACTGGTCGAGGTGCATCTGTTGATCTTTGGCGTCCTCTTCCTTCTGGTCGTGCTGCTCCTCCCGGGCGGCCTGGTCGAAGCGTGGTCCCGAGCGCGCCGCTTGATCACCCGGAACAGCTAACACGATATTGCTAATCCCTGCGCAGAAACTCTCGCGGGTCTGTGATCACTCCCCTGATCGCCGTGGCGGCTGCCACGGCAGGGCTTCCCAGATAGATCTCGGCGTTGTAGCTTCCCATGCGCCCCTTGAAGTTGCGGTTCGCGGTTGAGAGCGTGACCTCACCGTCGGCCATCACGCCGCCGTCCCCCGCGCATGCGCTGCAGCCAGGATTCGTGATGAGCGCGCCCGCTTCGAGAAGAATCGAGTAAGTCCCGTCCTTCACTGTGCGCGCCACGATCTCTTTGGAGGCCGGGCTCACGAGCAGCCTCACCCCCGCTGCGACTTTGCGCCCTTTGAGAATCTTTGCCGCCTCCACCAGGTCCTCGTACTTGGCGTTCGCGCAGGAGCCGATGAAAACCTGGTCCACTCTGGTTCCCGCGACCTGGTCGATCGGCTTCACGTTGTCCACCGCGTGCGGGCAGGCAATCTGCGGCGCCAGGCTGCGCCCGTCGACAGTCACGCTTTTCACGTAAACCGCGTCCTCATCCGGGTGAACTTCGCTGTATTGGCCTTGCGCTACGCCCCGACCGGCTAGGTAGGTCCGGACGGTCTCGTCTGGACGAACGAACCCGTTCTTGGCGCCGAACTCCATGGCGAGGTTGCACAGCGTCATGCGATCGGAAATTGACAGCCCTTCGGTGTAGCTCCCGTGAAACTCGACAGAACAGTAGGTGGCGCCGTCTGCGGTGAGATCGCCGATCAGCTTCAGCATGACGTCTTTCGAGCTCGTGCCCCAAGCCAGCGGCCCTTCGATGATGACCTTGAGGGACTCGGGGATTTTCATCCAGAGCTTTCCCGTGACCCAGGCGGCGGTGAGCTCGCTGAAACCGACACCGGTGCCGAAAGCTCCCACGGCCCCGTAGATCGTCGTGTGCGAGTCGGTCCCGATCACGACCATGCCGGGGCGGATATACCCTTCCTCGGTCAGGACCACGTGCGCGATACCCGCATTGACGTCGTAAAACTTCTTGATCCCCTTGCGGGCAGCGTATTCCCGGCAGAGCCGCTGGTCGTCCGCGATCTTGGAGGTCTGCGCCGGCGAGATATGATCCATGACCATGGCGATCCGGTCCCGGTCGTAAAGCTCGTCGGTCCCAAGCTTCTCCATCGTGCGAATGCACCGCCAGCTCGCCATGTGGCTCATGTAGAGATCGGGATAAACATCCACGATCTCGCCCGGGCGGACCTCGGCGACGCCGGCCGCTCTCGCAAGCACTTTCTCAGCGAATGTTTTTCCCATAGCGCATCAGGCTTTCATCGGCTGCCGCGCGGGTAGGACATACTTGGCCAAGTAGGGGATCAGACCGCCGGCGTCGAGGATCTGCTTGAGGCTCTCCGGATAGGGGGCGAAGCGGAAACTCTTTCCTTGAACTTCGATCACCCCACGCTCCAGCTCCATCCACATCTCGCCGTCATCGGCCGCGGCCGTTGCCGCTTCCGGGCATTGGACCGCCGGCAGGCCGGTGTTGATGCAGTTCCGGAAGAAAACCCTGGAGAAAGACTTGGCGACCACCGCCTTGACGCCGGCGCCGATCAGGCACGTCGCCGCCTGCTCCCTCGCGCTGCCACAGCCAAAGTTACTCCCGCCCACCACCACTTGAGAGGACCACAGGCGCTGCTGCGCTTCCGGCCCGAGGGGCTCGAACGCGTGCTTGGCTAGCTCCTGGGGATCGATGCTCACCAGGTACCGACCTGGAATGATGACATCCGTGTTGACGTTATCGCCAAATTTGATGACCTTGCCGCCAATCTTCCCTTCCATGAACTTCTTCCTTACTACTGCGCGGGACCCTCGAGGTTGAAGAATTTGACCGCGTTTTCCCACAGGATTTTGCGCTTGTCTTGCTCGGAGAGGCGCACCTGTCTCACGATCTCAACGGAATCAGGAAGAAAGCGGGGCAGGACAGGATAGTCGCTGCCAAGCAAGATGTGATCCACGCCGAGATTGTCGACGGCGCACTCCACGTGAGAGCGCTTCCACCAGGCCGGGGCCGTATCAAAGAAGAACTGGCGGTCGATGATCTCCTCGTAGGGTTGCTCTTCAACGCCGAACCACTTGACGTCAAGCAGCCGTTCTTTGATGATGAAGAACGAGCCGCCGAGATGCCCGTGCAGGAACTTGAGCCTGGGGAAATCCTTGGCCACCGCGTACAGGACACGGGCGGCAACCAGCGTGTGGTCCAGAACCCGCCCCAGGGAACGCATGACGCCGTACTTTTCCAGAATGCTATGTTCGGTGGGGGCGATTGCCGCATGGAAAAAGACGGGGATCTCGAGCTCCTCGGCCTTTTGAAAGAACGGACGATAGGCCTCGTCATCGGGATACTTGCCGTCAAAGTTCGTCGTGAGCATCGCCCCCTTGAGTCCCATCTTTACAGCCCGCTCGAGTTCCGCCACCGTGCCCTCGCCAAAGGGCGGGACGTGGGCAAGCGCGATGAAGCGGTGGGGGTATTTCGCCTGTATCTCCGCCATAGCGTCATTGATCCGGGGAGCCATCTCCATGGTGTTCCACTCCTGCCAGCAGGCGGTGGACAGGACGGCCATGTCTATACCCGCCGCATCCATTTCCTTGAGTTTCAGTTGAATATCGGTGTATCGCGGGTTGAGCGTGAATAGATCCACATCGCCCCGCCGGATTCTTAAATAATCTCCGTCCTTAACAACCTTCTCCCCCGGTCTCAGGTACTCGTTGATTCTTTCAACGCTCTCAGGTGGAATCCAGTGGTGGTGCGAGTCAATAATCATCGTACGCTCCCTCCCCGTTTTTGGGGGCCATTCTATGTAAAAAATCCTCCGTGGACAAGGGCAAAGTCATCCGCTGTAATAGCAAAGTAAGAAACCGAAAAAAGGAGGCTCTTTAAACGCAGGGGAGCCAACTCATTAGCACGGCTACGGAATGGCGGTGATGGGGTGACGCCCCAGGAAGTCCATCAATATCGGTAGGGCCTGGGTGCCGTCCCAGAAAGTCATGTGTTTGACACCGGGAACCAGAGCCAGCTCCGAGCCAGGGATAAGCTCCGCCAGGCGGCGGGTCGTGGCCAAAGGCGTGCTATCCCCCCGGGCGACGGTATCCTCGCTTCCCACCAGGAGGAGTGTTGGCACGCGCACCCGGCTGGCATTTGCCAGCGTGTCCCAGGTCCGGCGCGCCTCCTGGTGGTGATGATAATGCTCAGGGCTGCCCTGCTGCTCCCAGAGAGCCTGGGCCAAAGCTTCGACTATCTCGCGATGCTCGCGGTAGAAGCTGGAGCTAAACGCCATCGTGTCATTATCGGCATGGGAGCGAATAAATTTTTCAAAACCCATATCCCGGATCTCCTGGTCCGCATCCCTGGTTAGCCCCCGGAAGCCGCTCTGGCCTGATTTCTCTCCGGGTCCCGCACCCACCATGGTCAGGGTGGCAACTAGATCCGGACGGATCACCGCCATCGCCTGGGCAATCTGTCCTCCCAGAGCGAAGCCCACTACATGGCATCGGGAGACACCCAGATGGGCCAGGAGAGCGCTGCAATCCTGAGCAAACTGGCTCATCGTATAGCCCCGATTGGGCCGCTCGCTGCGGCCCGTGCCTCTAGGATCGAAG
>Ga0209341_10006432_pt1 | contig 10505 bp, 9 predicted proteins | sample RifCSP13_2_FD_184020 | JGI IMG/M metagenome (GOLD analysis project Ga0209341, IMG submission 184020) | Soil microbial communities from Rifle, Colorado - Rifle CSP2_sed 13_2 (SPAdes) (version 2) | ecosystem: Environmental > Terrestrial > Deep subsurface > Rock core/Sediment | place: Rifle... | reverse complement strand
AGATCACCCGCGCCATCTATGATCTGCTCAAAGATGAATTTGTCTGTGTACCGCGTGGAAAGATCAAGGTGAAGGGCAAGGGCGAGATGGAAACCTGGTATTTGGAAGGGATAAAACCGCCCTAATTTGTGAAGGCCTGATTCCATTTCTCAACCAAGGCTCGGTGTTCTGGCACATTCTCCAGAAAGGATTTGCGCCAGGCGGGGTCGCTGATCCTATCGGCGCGCTCCATCAGCGTTTGATAGCCGGCTTGCAGAGCCATAACCGCCTTTTCGGAATCGCCTGATTTATCAAATACATCGGCACAGGTCTGATAATCCAATATGGGGAACTCCATGCCTTGCGAACTGGTTTGCAAGTAATTCCACACTTCGCCTACGTGCTGGAGAGCCTCAGCGATCCGCCCTTGCGCCAACCGACAGCGCGCCAGTCCCGCCAAAGCATCACAGGTGTAACCCCGGGCGCCGATCTGGTCGAATAAATGCCTGGCTTGCTCAAATGAACTCATCGCGCCCATTATGTCCCCAATTTTCTCCAGAATATGGCCGAGATACGAATAACAGAATCCTTGATTGTAGATATCGCCAATCTCACTAAATACCGGCAAAGTTGTTTCCACGATCTCCCGCGCGGCGAGATATTCACCGCTGCGATAATAAGCCAATCCAAGATTCAAGCGATCCAGGGCGCTGGCTGGCCGGTTTCCCGTCGTTTCGGCCAGCTCCAGCGACCTTTCTAAGCTCGCGCGACCGACATCGGGGAGACCAAGCAAAATGTAGATATAACCAATATTGGCAAGTCCGAACACTACTATCTTCAAATTATTTAGCCTTTGAATGATCTCCACTTCCTGGTTATGGAGGTTCAACGCTCTGGAAAGATCGCCGACATCAATGTAATGCGTGGCTACATTGTGAAGCGTCCTGGCGAGCGTCTCATCGTCGCCCACTTCCTGTGCGCAGGCAAGGGCTTCATCGGCCGTGGTGGATGCTGCCTGCATATCTCCGAGTGTGCTCAGATAAATGATCTTCAAGCCGAGCGCTAAGGCTTCCATCTTGCGATCTCCGGCGCTCCTGGCCGTCGCCACAGCCAGGTCGTTCACTTCCAACGCCGACCGGAATTGTCCATTCATACTAAGAGCATAGGCCTGCCGGTAATAAGCCTCAGCTAAGCGGCGATCGTCGCCTATTTCCTGTGCCAGGGCGACCAGCCTCCTATCCTCGACCTTCCTGGCCTCGATCTCACCCAAAACGCCCAAGACTTCATCCCTACCCAGAAGAATGCGCCAGCGCGCTTCTCGATCTTCAGGCGGAAGCAATTCAACGGCACGGTCGAAGAACCGGCGTGCTTCTATTGGTGCACCCTGCGCCCTGGCGCGTTCGCCCGCCTTCTCTAAATAAAGGCAGGCTCGGTCGGTGAGACCGGACTGATCGTAATGGAAAGCCAGCTCCCCGTAGTGGGGCGCCAGGTCAACTGCATAAAGACTTTCAATCCCTTCGGCGGCCAGCTGGTGCAGTTCCTGCCGTCGGGCGCGTAGCTGCATGGTATAGGCCGCATCCCGCAACAACATGTGCTTGAACATGTAACGCAGCTCGCTGAGGGCAGACCAGATAGTTGCATCTTCTGCCTGGCGTACTTTTTGCTGAAGGTTGTCATCGTCCCGCAGCATTTGGGCCAGGAGCTGCACTTCGAATTCTCGGCCCAACACCGCCGCCGTCTGCACAACCGATCTTACTTCCTGAGTCAGGCGGTCCAGGCGAGCCACCAGCAATGCGCTCACATCGGTGGGCAATTCCCGTTCTAGCAGGGAAGTTACCCCCAACGGCCCGGTTCCATCGCGAGTGAGCAGCTTCTGCTCTTTTAAGTAGAGCAGGATCTGCTCGGCAAAGAAAGGATTGCCCTCCGCGCGATTAACCAGCAACTCGACCAATGAAGGCGCGGCTGGCGCTCCTAGCACATCTTCAGCCAGAGAGGCGAGGTCCTGCCGGGAAAATTGTGCCAGGTCGATCTCCTGGTAGGCCACATCTTCACCCAGCAAACCCCGTCCGGTGCCCAGTTCAGCCAGGGATGGCTCCGGCCGGGAAGTGAGCAGCAGGGCGATCGGGCAGCTCGCTGCACCAGTTTGAAGGTGGCGGGTCAATTGTTGAAGGAAAGTGATGGTATCGGCCTCTAACCAGTTCGCATCTTCCAGGTAAAGGATCAGCGGTTGGCGCAGGCTTTCGGCTTTAATCAGTGCTTTCAAGCCCTCCAAGGCGTTCTCAAAACGCCCTTTTGGATCGAGCTGCTCGTAAAGCGAGTCGGGCCAGTACAGGTCGATCAGGGCGCCCAAAAACGAGCGCGTGCGGTCCAATTCCTGAGCCAGAGCCGAATTATCAGTCTCAGCGATCAGGTTATCCAGCTGGTGGTTGAAACTGCGTTTGTTACGGGCTTCGGATTGCGTATGGGATTGATTAAAGTAATGGTTCAACCAGTAACGAAAAGGATTTAGCGATGTTCGCAAGATTTGATCGGTCTGGCACAGAGCCCACAGAACTTCCGTAGTTTCAAACAGCTCCGAATGCTGAAAAGCATGCACCAGGCGGCTCTTCCCCAAGCCCGCTTCTCCCCAAACGACCAGGGTCCCGACATACTGTCCATCCCACAGTGGCGCAACAAACTCCCTCAGGTAGGCCAGCTCTTCTTGCCGCCCAACCATCCTCCCCCGGTAGAACGCCTCTGTCTCCTCCTTGCGCTCTAAAACCGCATATACCGGTTGCTTTTCACTAAAGCCTTTGAAGCCCATCTCCCCCTCCAGTTCAACCTCGAACTTCCCTCCAGCGCGTTTTGCCACCTCCACATCCACCCAAATTTCACCGCGTGGCGCGGCCATCATAAACCGCGCCGCCAGGTTTACCCCCTGGCCGAAACAGGTGTACTCCTCACGCAGTGCGGAACCGATGAAGCCGGCATGGGCAATGCGGTAAGTGATACCGGAGTGCAGCGGGATACTGGTCTGCGTCTGTAACCCCAGGACAAAGTTAAGCGCCCGAGCGATGTCGTTTTCGTAACTGCTGGGCGCCCCCCAGAAGAGTAAAAGGTTGGTACCTTTATCGCCAAAGTCCAGGCGGTTCAGCAATCCACCATATTGATCTTGCAGGGCAAAAAAGGAACGCATAAAGATAATTAGCTGTGCCTCAGTGCGTACGGTAGGCAGGCTGATGAAAACATTGACGATATGTCGAAACTCGCCGCTGATCTCCTGCTCAAGTAAACTGCGTGGGAAAAAGCGCGCCATTAATTCCAGGTCTGGTGGCGGCACGGCAATAGCCTTTGGGGAAGGCAGAGAGGTATTGATACCTGTAAGCCGGTAATGATCGGATGTTAGGATGGCCTCTACTCGGCCAGATAGACGGGTGTAAAGGTCTGGGCTGAGAATGATCTCCCCAGAGCCTGCCAGGTGTTCCGCAGCAGCGCAACTGTCAATCGCCGCCCCTTGGAAGTAATCGATAGCTCTCGCCCGGCTTTCTGAGGTAAGAATCCCCCAAGTGGTCTCACCACAGGCCAGCCCCACCTTAGCAGCAAAAATAAATTCTCCGTAAGGCGTGGTCTGGTGGGCGTTAGCGGTCATGTGGCTTTGCATCCTCCAGGCAGCCGCCAGGCCGCGCAATGCGTCCATCGCCTCTTCCCCAGGAAAGAAGGCCATAAAGGCATCGCCAGCCAGTGTGGCGATGAATCCATCTTGTTCGTAAACGCTTAGCACCAATGGCTCGAAGATAGCGCGCATGACGCCTGCCAGCACTTCTGCCCCGTGCTGGCCATGTTGCATTAGCGTGCTGGTAACGGTGGAGAAGCCGGATATGTCTATAAACAGAGCCGTGCATGGAAAACGACCACCCGACTCTCCAGACGCAAATTTGTTGAGGATAAAATGCGAGACGAGATTGTGAATCATTAGTTCAATCAGTCATAAACACAACCCACAGCGCGATCGCTAAAAAATGCAAAACCTGGTCCGCCCAAACCGCTGTAACCACGGCATAGGGACCATCGCTGGTTTGCCGGAAAAATCCCCGCCACCAGTTTAGCGGCACCCGGGTGTCAATCAGGATATGCACGATGGTCAGCACGAGGCCGCCCAGCCACCCCAAAGCAATACCGAGCAGGATGGCGTGGATCAGGGCATGCACCCAGGTCGCAGGGTGTCGAAGGTTGAATTTGTTTGTGGCCATCCAGTCGTTTTGCAACAACCAGTCAGCGACAAGATGAGCGAGGAAACCACGTTCGAAAGGGGTTAACATCAGCTGTTCACCAATAAAGATCTTCTATTTCTTCCCATTGCACCGTTACCTTAACGCAGGATAGTCGTCAGCTCAGGTTGTCATTCAAAGCGTACTGGACAGCTTGCTCCAGCGTCATACTTCTCCCCTGGCCCATCGCCCTGGCCTGAGCCGATTCGTCGAGCAGTCGATGGGCGAGCTCCAACATGCTTTCGATCTTTTTCATTTCCGTAGCGGAGAGCGGCGAACCGACCGCCTCGCGTAAGTTAGACGCGCTGCCGATCGGGCATAGCGCACGCTCCGGCTGATTCTGTAGAGAGGCCATGCATCCCATATCTTCCAGCACATAGGCCAGTGCCCGCTTGTCGCCAAATTCCTGATAGATCGCCATGCTCTCATGATATAACGCGCGCGCGGTGCGATAATCACCTTGGGCGCGAGCCAGGTTCCCAAGATTGTTGAGCGCATTGGCGACCGACCAGCGGTCTCCTACTTCTCGCTGGAGGGCCAGGGCTTCCTCGAGCCATATCCCGGGCGTCTGCCAGGTTGTTTTGATCTAGAGCGACATTGCCCAGGTTATTTACCGAGACTGCAATCCCCCATTTATCTCGCAATGCTCGCCGGATCGCTAAGCCTTCCTCATGCAAGATACGGGCCGTGTCATAATCCCCGCGGAAACGGGCTATTATTCCGAGATTGCTGAGCAAGCTGGCGGTTTGAGGCGTGTCTCCCAACTCTCGCCGGATCGTCAGGCTTCGCTCATCGAGAAGGCGTGCCTGTTCGTAATCGCCCTGCTGGGCTGCCAGTGTGCCGGCGTAATGCAGTACCTGGCTCATTCCGGCCTGATCTCTCATATCCTCAAAGTCGAACACCTGGTTCAGGTGCAAGGTGAGCTCTTCTGCCCCTCTTTGTGAACCAAGCTCGCGCGCCAACGCCTCCGTGAGTGACGTAAATCCGGGGGCATCTGCAAATAAGGCAGCGCCATGCATCCGATCGGGCAAGGTCACCCCCTCCGCCAGCGCAAAGCGTCGATCCAATGGCAGATAGAAGGTCAATAAATCCATACTTTAATTCTTTAGGAGTTACGCAGATGTGGGGATTGGGGGGGTGTTTGGGCGGGCGTTGCCCGCCCAAACACCCCCCATCCTCATTCCAACTGCGTAAGTCCTATTCTTAATAGTTTGAGAAGGAAGCGCCAGTTTATCCAGTTAATATCTTGGCAACCTGACGGTAGGCTGCGGTTACCGGGTGATCCGGATAGTGCAGGGCGAAAATGCCGGAGCTGGCCAAGGTCATCATCTCGTCCGAATGGGGCAGCACGGCGATCACATCGCAGTGATAGGTTTGTTCAACGCGCGCTTTGACTTCATCTGGGTCGAAAACCTCGGGCGTCTTATTGACAATCAACGCCATGCGTGGCACGTCCAATTTGCGTGCGACTTCCACTGTTACACCGGTGCCTTGATAATCCTGCGAATCTGGGCGCATAATGATCACCAGCATATCTGAGATGGCGATTGAAAGCAGAGTCTCTTCGTTCAGGCCAGGATGCGTATCAATGATCAATAAGTCCAGGTTTAACCGGTCAACCAGGCTGTGAAAGCCATCGTTGAGCAGACCGACATCATAGCCCTCCCGCAGGATGCGGGCGATCTCACCCGCCTTGATGCTGGAAGGGATCAGGAACACTCGCCCCGGAATGCTGGCGTCCAATCGGGGGGTCACATCGTAAGCGGCCTGGGTGATGTCACATTTCCCCCACAGGTAATCGTTGAGGGAATAGGTCATCTCACCTTCATCCAGACCAAACAACACGTGAATGCCCGGCGAAAGGATGTCGGTGTCGATCACCCCGACCCGCTGATTTTCTACTGCGAGTAAGGTGGCAATATTGGCAACCGTGTTCGATTTGCCCGTGCCCCCTCGGAAGGAATGGATTGAAAGGATTTTTGACATACATAATCTCCTGAATACAGGCAATCTGTCGCGCCAAATACCCAGGGATGGCGCCTAATCTTCTCTTTCGGATCGCCCAGCGCGCAATTGGCGGGCTTTATTGCGCAATTCTTTAAAATATTCTGTCTCGGTAATATCCGCTACCTGGCGGGTTTTCTTAACCTCGTCAATCTCGATGCGCAGCTCTGCAACTTGCTGTTTCAAGCGTTTTTCCCGCGTATCGACCTCGCGCACCATGCGTTGGAAGACGCGCGCCAGCTGACCTAATTCATCGCTGCGCGCTGCAACTTCATTCAAACTTTCCGGTACATAGACCCCTGCTTCGACCGCCACGGCTGCTGCAGTGACGCGCGCAAATTGCTGCATGTATTCAAAATCTTCGACCATATCGCGCATGCGCGCCCTTAAACGCTGGCAAAGGATCTGGATGATTCTACGTGAGACTCCTGTCCGCCTGTTCATTAGCTCATACAGGTCCGCCTGTCCAAGGCGTAACAGGTAAGTATCCTCGACAGCTGTCACAGTTGCACTGCGCGGTTCGGGGTCCAGGGCAGCCATCTCACCAAACACATCCCACTTCCCCAAGTAATTAAGGATCAGCTCGCCGTCGTGAACCTTAACCTTGCCATGTACAATAATGTACATGCAATCCCCAGGATCGCCCTTGTCGAAGATCTTTTGGCCCGCCTTGAATTCGATTTCCTTGAGCAAGCCGGCCGCGTCCAACAGGCTTTCTTCCGGGGTTTCGGTAAAGATGCTCACGGATCTTAAGATATTTAACCGTTCAGCAGTCGATTGGTCCATTTACAATTTTATTCTTGAACTCGGCTCCCCAAAATGATCCGGACAGAATGCTTGTGTTCAGCCCAGCTGCTTACCGAAGGGATCAGCGCCTGCCCTTGGGTCAAATCCAAGTCAATTTGCTTTACCTCCTCACCCAATTCTACTTCTACTCGGGCCGGCAGCACTTCTGCTTCTCCTTGGGAAGTGATCCTGTGCGCCCAAACCTTGAGGTCGCGATAATGACCAGGGGGGACGAAGAAATGAGCATAACTCAGCCTGGAAATCTCTGGTATCTCTCCCTGGGCTGCTTGGTGGTGATGCTCGCCATCCGGGTATCCCAATTGTACATCAGCCGGCGTGAGACTACCATCCGTGACAACCGAAAATTCACACTTTCCGTTATCGGTCTGATCTTGACGGAGTTCTACCACTGCCCGAGGAGCGAAAACACCCCGCCGGAGCATGGCAATGGTCATGATAAGAATTAGTATCCCGGTGGCTAAAGCAACTGCACGTTGGATGGGGTTTTGCCAGATGATCAAGCCGTGCAGGAAGAGCCCGCTCAGGCTCAACAAGTATATCCCAATCACCAGGATCGGGTGCCCCAGATAGCGATAGACCTTCCCAGGGACACACTCGCCTTTTCTACGGCTGGAAAGCAGCAAGAGCACGGGGAAAATACCGCCCAACAACGAAACCACGATCACGCCCAGGAAGCCGATCAATCCGCTGAACGATTCGGAATCAGTCAGCAGCAACCATTCAGTCAGCAAGAAGGTGAATGCCACTGGAATTAACCCGAGAAGGAAGCGGATGCGCCCGCCCTGCATTTTCTCCCAGGCGCGCTGCAAAGCTCCGCACAACCCGCCCAGACGTTCATATTGACCAGGTTGGGGCTCAGGCTCTCCTTCGAGCGCCCGCCAGATTTCCTTGGGAAGTTCCCGGCCGCGCTTTGGCATTAACTGGGCCCGGTAACGTTTTCCACCCGCTGTTTCCACCACTCGCACAAACCCTTGCGCGGTCAGTGCCTTCAGGACCACCTGCAAAGCCTGTTCGTCTTTCCTGGTACGTTGCACCAGGTCGGAATAGCTCGCTTCTCCCCGGCGGATGATCTGTTCCATGACCTGTCGTTGGGCCGGAGGCAGGTCGAGCAAGCTAGATAGACCTAATCCAGTCCGGTCCCATTCCCCAGAGTAGGTCACCATCATAGATGTGGTCACTCGCAAACGAACGCCCTCCGCGCCAGCCTCCAGAATATCGGCGGTGAAGCCTGCTCCGCGCTGACGAGGCAGGGGAGTCTGGGCGAGTAACCCGCTCCCATTCAACTGGAATTCTGGAGTGGCTTCCAGATAGTAGGTTTTATCGCTGCTCTGCACGTCCAACCGAAAGCTGGGTTGGCCGCCCTCCAGTCCGAGGTATACCAATCCAAGCCTTAATTCGTTTTTAGGACTACCTGGAGTATGGAAGATTAATGTTCCGCGCCGCCGGGGTAGCAGAATGAGCGATTGGCGTTTTTGGGGGAGCCACTCCTCGACCTGGTTGAAGAAGCCGAGGGAGAAATGAATAGACCCCATCCCCATGCTCAGGATGACGAAGATCGCTCCGAATACGTCCACGAATGGGCCAACTTGGGCTGCCAATGGGATCAAAGCAGTCCCTGATTGGCTGGCCAACTCGCTGGGTGTAATCGTCCCGTTAACGACCAGCACCCAGATTGCATAAATCGCGATGGCTGTAGCCATCGCCGCTGTGCTCCCTTTCATGAGCGAACGGCCGCTCGGATCGCGTCGCAAGACAACCTTGGCGCAGTTCCCCATCGAGGTATGCCCAAAGAACGCCGTCAGGATGACGCCGAACACCAATTGCACCATAGCTGGCTCAAAAGGACGCCCTTTGATCAAGGGTATATTCAAGTAAGCGAGTCTCTGCAGCTGTACACTTGGAATGGTGATGGCTGCCAGGGACAAGATCAGGCCGATGTTGACGGCTCCAACCACCAAGGCGGCAGAGACGGTCGCATTGAGCGACTTACGCTGCAGAAAATAGATATCGACCAGAAAAAGCAGGACAACCCAGGCAGGTGCTGGGAGCCATAAGGCATCTTCCAGAGTGGTTGAGAATCCAATGTAATAAGCCAACAGCGCTAGGAAATTGATCATCAAGAGTGCCAGGGAGAGGAGCAAAGAGCCATCCCTCCCCAGGAAATCGGCCACGAACCTTCCGAAATAAGCGTTCCCATAACGAATAATGCCGCTGCGTGAGACAGATTCCGCCATGTAGGCGATCGTTGCCAGGTTCACCAGGCCTAAAACGATAAGCAGCGCTCCGCCTGCCAGTGGGCCGATCCCGGCCAAGGCGATCGGTAGCGCCAAAATCCCGGCGCCAACGGTTTCGGTCAAGGTTAGCGCGAAAGCTGTCCAGAAGGGAGGCAAAGCCTCGATCCATTTGGCCAGTCTGGCCCAGCCCCAGCGCATCCGCTCTCCCAGGCTGGGGTTGGAGAAGTAAATCGTCGCCAGCGCTTCCTTATAGGTACGTTGGAACGCCCGCTGGACTGCTTCTTCATCGAAACCTAACGCCCTGCGGATGCCAGGCACGGCCTGGGATGTGAAAGTATATTTCTCGCCGAGCAGCTGGGCGAGAGCGGCTCTTAGCCCTGGGTTATCTGCACCAAAGCCGCCCACTGCCGGGCAAAATGTTCGAGATCCTGGATGGTGGGGCGGAGGGGTGGGTCTTTGCCGGCGGTGAAGGCCTCCAGGAAATCCAGGTCTCGCTCTTCGCCAGCCCGCTCGCTGCTGAAACGCTCCATGGCGCGCCGTGAGCGCGCTACCAGGTGCGCAGTGCGGCTCTCGATCAGAAAGAGCAGGGTTCTGGCGCGATGGGCTGGCATCCCCCCAAGCACTTCTTCACGGGAGAAAAGAGTATCAACCATTAGGCTAGAAGGACATGGCTGTGGTGGTTTGTGTGCGAGGTTATCACGCATACCCCCGCAGCACCCTCATTTCCCCCTTCGCTCGGGAAGGAGGGATGGGAGATTAACCTCTTTATGGGCTGGGGACGGTCGAGTCATAGAGCGGCCCGCCGTCAACTGCATCCAGATTGCCTCCTTGGTCATGCGTGACGATCCCTGTACGCACTTCACCATTGCAGGCACCTCCCTGGCGTCATCAGCCAGGAAGAAGATATCCGGCACTGCTTCCCGTCGGGCATTCGCCGGGGCCGCCGCCTGAAGCGGTATTTTTATTGGCTGCGATGACCGCTTCGCGCAGCGTGCAGAAGCCGTCGGTGTTGATTTTGTCCTCGAAACTGGTCACCCGGATCTCCGTCGCAGCCCTCCCCAGGGTGGCTGTCCAGGCGGACAGGGCCGACCCAACCAGCAAAGCGATGATGAAGGTGGCCTGCAAGGGCTGGCTCAAACTTATGAAGATATTTTTCTCGCTCATGTATTCCCTTCAGTTATCCGTTCTTTGGCAAATATATGATCAAGGCATTACTCTATCTCTGGTGAGGCAG
>Ga0209341_10006428_pt1 | contig 10509 bp, 11 predicted proteins | sample RifCSP13_2_FD_184020 | JGI IMG/M metagenome (GOLD analysis project Ga0209341, IMG submission 184020) | Soil microbial communities from Rifle, Colorado - Rifle CSP2_sed 13_2 (SPAdes) (version 2) | ecosystem: Environmental > Terrestrial > Deep subsurface > Rock core/Sediment | place: Rifle... | reverse complement strand
AGCCACGGGATCACCACCGGTGCCCTCTTCCTGCTCGTCGGCGTGATCTACGAGCGGACCCACGACCGGCTGATCGCGCACATGGGCGGCCTGGGCGGGCGGTTGCCCGCGTACGCGGCGGTCTTCGGGCTGTTCACCTTCGCCAGCATCGGGCTGCCCGGCCTGTCCGGCTTCGTGGGCGAGTTCTTGGTGGTGCTGGGCGCGTTCCAGTATTCGGGGTGGGCGGCGGCCGCCACCATGCTGGTGGTCATCGTCAGCGCGGTCTACATGCTCTGGATGTTCCAGCGCGTCTTCTTCGCCGTGCCATCCGACTGGATGCGCCGGTCGTGGAGCACCCTGACCGACCTGTCGCGCACCGAATGGCTGACGCTCGCCCCGCTGATCGTGCTGGTGGTGGCGCTGGGCGTGTATCCCGGCCCGGTGCTCGACCTGCTCGAGGCGCCGATGCAGCGGATCCTGGACGCGGTCAGCGCGTCGGACGGACTGACCAGCCTGGCCCTGCCGTGGTGAGCCGATGACCGACCTGTCGCTCGCCGAGCTGGGAGCCATCGCGCCCGAGGTGGTGCTGACCGTCCTGGCGCTGCTGATCATCACCATCGACCTGTTCCTGGCGCGGCCCAGCAAGTGGCTGCTCACCCCGCTGACGGTGGTCGGCCTGCTGGTCGCCGGCTGGGCGACGCTCACCACCTGGGGCATGAACCAGACCGTCTTCGCCGGCTACTACCGGGTCGACGACCTGTCGGTGGTGATCAAGCTGGCCAGCATGGGGACCGGGGTGCTGGCCGCGCTCTTCGCCCCGTCGTACCTCGCCGGCCGACGCATGCCGCTGGGCGAGTTCAACGCGATCCTGGTCTTCTCCCTCACCGGGATGTGCGCGCTGGCCTCGGCGGCCGACCTGGTGACCCTGTTCATCGGCCTCGAGCTGATGGTCATGCCGGCCTACCTGCTGACCGGCTTTGCCAAGACCGATCGCTACTCCAACGAGGGCGGCCTGAAGTACTTCCTGCTCGGCTCGTTCGCCTCGGCGATCCTGCTCTTCGGGATCGCGTGGGCCTACGGGCTGACGGGCACCACGCGCATCGATGAGCTGGGCGGCGTGCTCGGGACCGCCGGCCCGGCCGGCCTGGTGGCGATCGGGATGCTGACCGTGGGCGCCACCTTCAAGGCGGCCGCCATCCCGTTCCACTTCTGGACCCCCGACGCCTACCAGGGCGCCCCGACCCCGATCACCGGCTTCCTGTCGGTCGGCCCCAAGATCGGGGCCTTCGCGCTGCTGGTGCGCCTGTTCGTCGAGGGCCTGGGGGCCGATCGGGCCGACTGGATGCCGATCATGGCCGTGCTGGCGGTGGTGACCATGACCGGCGGCAACCTGGTGGCCCTGACCCAGGCCAACGTCAAGCGCATGCTGGCCTACTCGAGCATCGCCCACACCGGCTACATCCTGGCCGGGCTGGCCGCGTTCGGCGCGGCGAGCGACCCCGCGATCGGTGCCAGCGGGATCGAGGCGATCCTGTTCTACCTGGTCGGCTACGGACTGATGAACGTGGCCGCCTTCGCGGTGGTGGGCATGCTCCAACGCGACGCGCGCCGCTTCGGCGGGCTGGCCTCGTTCGGCGGCCTGGCGGGACGCGCCCCGCTGGTGGCGGCGGGGATGGCGATCCTGATGCTGTCGTTGACCGGCATCCCGCCCACCGTCGGCTTCTTCGCCAAGCTGTACGTCCTGATCGCCACGGTTGACGCCGGGCTCGGCTGGCTGGCGATCGCCATCGCGCTCAACGCGGCGCTGGCCGCGTTCTACTACCTGCGCGTGATCGTGTACATGTACATGCGCGAGCCGGAGGCCGAGCCCGCCCCGCTCGACACGGCGCTCGCCGGACGCCTGGCGCTGGCGGCCTCGGTGATCGGGGTCCTGGCCCTGGGCCTGTTCCCGGATCCGATCCTGTCCATCCTGCGCAGCGCCGCGGCGTCCCTCTTCTAGCGCGCACTCCCGGCGCGCGGCCCCGCCCTTGCTAGACTCGCGGCGTGAGGCGGTACCTTGCTCCGGGCCTGGTGGGGCCGCTGCTGCTGGCCGCGAGCGGGGCGCTCCTGATCGTCGTCGGCCAGGTCGACTGGGGCGGCCTGGCGCGCGCGAGCCTGCCGCCGATCGTGGTTCCGAGCGGTTCGCCCGAACCGACCCAGGTCCCGAGCGGGGCAACACCGGCTCCGACACCGACCGCCAGCAGCGTCCCGGCGGACTGGGTGGCGGTCCAGCTCCAGGTTCCCTCGGTCGGGATCAACGTGGCGGTCCACCAGTCGACCAGCGGGTCGATGGACGGCTACCCGCCGCTCGACGGCGTGTACGTGCTGCACAACAGCAACCAGCCGGGGCGCGGCGGGAACTCGTACCTGATCGGGCACGCCACCTACTACCTGTTCAAGCCGCTCTGGAACGTGTGGGTGGGCGACGAGATCCAGGTCCTGATGTCGGACGGCCAGGTGCTGCGCTACCAGGTCACCGAGGTGCATCCCAACCAGGCCTGTCCCGAAGCCGGGGTCCCGGCCATGCCCGACCCGCCGCTGGCGCTCCAGTACGCGCCGTCCGGCTGTCCGGGGGCACGCTGGATCCGACCCACCGATCACGAGCGGCTGACGCTCCAGACCAGCCAGGGCTACAACCGCAATTACGGTGAGTTCATCGTGGTCGCGGAGCCGATCTAGAGCTCGGCGCGCTCCAGGGCGGCGCCGGCCAGCGCCAACAGGCAGGCGGTCGTCACCAGCGCCGATCCGGCCGCGATCAGGGGATCCCCGATCGGCCGCGGGGTGCCATCCAGGCTGATCAGCATCGCGAACCCGGCCATCGGCTGGAGTGCCGCGCCGAGCCAGCCGACCGGATCGGCCAGGGTCAGCCCCAGCCAGGCCCCGGTCAGCAGCAGGGTGAGCGGCCCGGCCACGCGGCGCGATGCCAGGGCCGCCAGGAGCAGCGCCACGCCGACGCACGCCAGCGCGCCACACCACGCGGCGAATGCCGCCAGGGCGAAGGGCACCGGATCGGGCATCTGCTCCACCCGCTCCAGTGCCGTGAACCAGGTGACCGCCGCGGCCAGCGCGCTGCCGGCCGCCAGGGTGACCGCCCAGGCACCGAACCAGCCGAGGAGCGGCGCCGAACGCGGCAGCCCGCGGCTGGCGAGCCAGGCCGTCATGGCCCGTTGGCGAGGGGCCGCCAATCCACCGGCCGCCAGCGCCGCGCTCACCGCCACCGCAAGTCCGAGTCCGAGTCCCAACCACGCCGCGGAGCCACCCACCGCGGTGAGTCCGCCGATGAACTCTGGCGGCATGGCCGCCACCAAGCCACCCACCCCGAGCAGCAGCGCGAGCGCGGCGAGCAGCCGGTAGCCGATCCACAGCTCACGCAGGGCGAGGCTCAGCATCGTCATCGGTGCAGCCTTCCCTACCCCGCCAGGCTGACCGGCAGCGTGGCGGACAGCTCGGCCAGCGTCTCCACGCCGGATGCCGAAAGTGGCAGGCCGCGGACCTGCAGCTCGCTGACCGGGACATGCAGCACGGCGCGGCCCCCGCGCAGCAGCATGACGTGGTCGATCAGGGCGCTCTCGCTGGCCGGCAGGCGACTGGCCAGCAGGACCGTGCGGCGCTTGCCGGGGACCTGGAGCAGGCGCTCGCGTTCGGCCGGGTCCACGGCGCGGAGTGGCTCGTCGAAGAGCAGCACCTCGGGATCGCCGATCAGCGCAGCGGCGAGCGCGGTGCGCTGGATGACCGAAGGGCCGCCCCGGCGCATGGAACGGCGCAGGTCCGCGCGGAGGCCGTAGCGCTGAGCCGCGGCCTCGACCCGTCGCCGACGAGCGTCGGGGCCCAGCCCGGCCAGTCTCCCGGCGAGGTCGAGCGCCTCCTCGGGCGACAGCCAGGACCAGATCGCGGTCGCGGGACCGACGTAGCCCACCCGCCTGGCCCACCCCTCGGCGGCGTGGTGTTGGGTCAGCCCCGCCAGCTGGACCGTCCCGCGGTCCGGGCGTGACAGGCCGGCCAGGATCCGCAACAGCAGCGACCCGCTCTCGGGGGGGTCGGACAGGATCAGGAGCCGCGCGCCCACGGGAACCACCAGGTCGAACCCGTCCAACAGGCTCTGGCCGCCCTCGCGGCGGACCAGGCCGCGGCAGACCACCGCCGCGGGTCGCAGCGCGCGCGTCGAGCGAGCGGCCCACAGGGCATCCGGCGTCGAGCGGGGCAGGAGACACCTCGTGTGAATGCGCGGGGAACGGCGATCGGCAGTCTATCACCGCGTCGTGGGCCCTCCGCCATGGGCAAATCAGCCCTTGACGCACTCCCCGATCGGCGCATAGGATAAGCACCCGCTTATACAAATCTCCATTTGAAGGAGCCCCTGGCCGCCATGCTGCAGCCGCCCGAAACGAGCGCCGAGCGCGACCTGCGTCGCCTGCGAACCATGTATCGAGCGCTGGGCGACGCATCCCGGCTGCGGATGATCGGGGTCCTTGCCGAGCACGGGCCGCTGCCGGTCAACGAGCTTGCCGCAAAGGTGGACCTGTCCCAGCCGCTGATCAGCTGGCACCTGCGCATCCTGCGCCTGGCCGGATTGGTGCAGACCCGCCGCCAGGGCCGCGAGGTCATCTCGCGCCTGCGGTTGGAGGGGTTCGAGGAGCTGCACGAGGCCGAGGAGCGCCTGGTCGGCGGTCAGCTGGTGGCGACGCGGGCTCGCCCCGCCGCCGCACCGGAGGTCGCCGATGTCGGTTAGCCCCAACCAGGCGCGCGACCTCGCGGTCGGCTCGCTGCTCTCCGATCGAGCCAGGCAGGCCGCCCGAGCCGTGCTCATGCCCGTGGTCCGACTCGCCGTGCGACTGGGCCTGACCGCGAACACCGTCACCGTCATCGGATTCGGCGTGGCCGTCGGCGGCGCCGGGCTGGTGGCCGCCGGCGAGCTGTTCATCGGGGCCCTGGTCCTCACCGCGGGGCTGTTGCTCGACGCGGTCGATGGGGCCGTCGCGCGTGTCACCGGTGGCACGACCGCGTTCGGTGGATTCCTGGACTCGACCCTCGACCGGGCCGCGGAAGCGACCCTGTACGCGGGCGTCATGGTCCACCTGCTGCGCACTGAACCCGATCCCGTCCCGGGCGTGCTGCTCGCCGCCGGCGGGCTGTCGGCCTCGTTCCTGGTGAGCTACACCCGGGCCAAGGCCGAGTCGCTCGGGGTCAAGGCATCGGTCGGACTGGCACCCCGCCTGGAGCGCCTCATCCTGATGGTGGCCGGCATCGGGCTGACCGGCCTGGGTCTGAGCTTCGGAATCATGGTCGCGATGGCGGTGGTGGCCGGCCTGGCCGCGCTGACCACGCTGCAACGCATCTGGCATGTCCGCCGCCAGCTCGGCGGCCGCATCACAAGGGAGACACGAGCGTGACGAGTGGCAACGGGGACGCGGCGACCAACGGCCGCACCAGCCGGGACCGCAAGATCCGGGTGGCGATCGTGGGCGTCGGCAACTGTGCCTCGAGCCTGGTCCAGGGCCGCACCTACTACGAGAACGCCAAGCCCGGCACCGCCGTCCCGGGCCTGATGCACGTCGAGCTGGGCGGCTATCACATCCGCGACATCGAGTTCGTGGCCGCCTTCGATATCGACAAGACCAAGGTCGGCAAGGACCTGTCCGAGGCGATCTTCTCCGGGCCGAACAACACCTTCAAGTTCTCGGACGTGGCGCCCTCCGGGGTCACCGTTGAGCGCGGGATGACCCACGACGGGCTGGGCAAGTACCTGAGCCAGGTGATCGAGAAGGCGCCCGGCCCGACGGCCGACGTGGTTGGCATCCTGAAGGAGCGCCAGGTCGACATGATCGTTTCGTACCTGCCGGTCGGCAGCGAAGAGGCGACCAGGTGGTACGTCGAGCAGGCGCTCCAGGCTGGCGTCGGCTTCATCAACGCCATTCCGGTCTTCATCGGGCGCGAGCCGTACTGGCAGCGCCGCTTCGCGGAGCGGGGCCTGCCAATCATCGGTGACGACATCAAGAGCCAGGTCGGCGCCACCATCACCCATCGGGTGCTGACCCGCCTGTTCATGGATCGCGGCGTGCGGATCGACCGCACCTACCAGCTGAACTTCGGCGGCAACACCGACTTCCTGAACATGCTCGAGCGCGAGCGGCTCGAGTCCAAGAAGATCAGCAAGACCAACGCGGTGACGTCGATGCTGGACTACGAGATCGGGGAGGACAACATCCACGTCGGCCCCTCCGACTACGTGCCGTGGCTGAAGGACCGCAAGTGGTGCCATATCCGGATGGAGGGCACCACCTTTGGCGACGTGCCGCTCAACCTGGAGCTCAAGCTCGAGGTCTGGGACTCGCCCAACAGCGCCGGCGTGATCACCGATGCGATTCGCTGCCTGCGGCTCGGGCTGGACCGTGGCCTGGAAGGGACGCTGGTCGCTCCCAGCGCCTACTTCATGAAGAGCCCGCCGCTCCAGATCCACGACGACGTGGCGCGTGAACGGGTCGAGGCCTTCATCCGCGGCGACGACACCGAGACCCTGGTCGGCACCGAGCCGGCACCCAGGGCCGCCGCCCGGCGACCGGCCGCCTCGCGCACCAAGAGCGTCGCCGGATCGCACTGAGGAGCTTGGCGGCGGCGTCAGGTCGCAGCATGCCGACCGAGACCGGGGAGCGGCGGCGGGAGCTGCTCGCCTTCTGGGGGTATCGCCTGGCCGAGCGGGTGATCGGGATCCTGCCGCGGCGGCTGGTGCTGGCCGCGGCGGCGGCGGTCGGCAACGCCGCGTACGACGCGTCACCCACCAAGCGCGAGGTGGTGCGCGCCAACCTGGCCCACGCCCTGGGCGTCGATCCGGGCGACCCGCGGGTGAGGCGCGCCGCGCGAGGCGCGTTCCGCAACTACGCGCGCTACCTGGCCGATCTGATGCGCCTCACCACCCTGCGCGACGACCAGGTCGACCAGCTGGTGGTGGTGCAGGATCTCGACTCGCTGCGTGCCGCCCAGGCCGACGGCCATGGCGTGCTGCTGTGCACCGTCCACGTGGGCGGGATGGACCTGCTCGCGCCGGCCCTGCACGCCCACGGCGAGGAGATGCACGTCGTGGCCGATGACACGACCTACGGCCGGCTGTACGAGCACCTCAAGGCCGTCCGGGCCCGGTTCGGGGTCACGCTCATCGGCTGGCGCAACCTGCGCGCCCTGATCCGGGCCCTGCGCGCCGGCGAGAACCTGGTCCTGTTCGTCGACGGCGGCTACCGGCGCGGCGACGTCCCGGTCGAGTTCCTGGGCGAGGCCACCACCTTCCCGCCCGGGCCGGCCACCCTGGCGGCCCGTTCCGGCGCGCCGATGCTGCCGGTCACCGCCAGCCGCGGGCGCGACGACCGCTTCCAGGCCGGCGGGCTGCCGCTGATCCGGCCCGAAGGGGGAGAGCCCGCCGCCATCTGGCGCAGCACGCAGCAGCTGGCCGACGCCCTGGGATCGGTCATCGCCGCCGACCCCGCGCAGTGGTACATGTTCCGCCCCATCTGGCCGCGGACCGATGCCGAGCGCGCGGAGGCGCGCGACGCTCTCGAGGCCGCGCGGCGCGGCGACGACTGGGCGCATCGCTGAACGCAGTGCGGAGGCTTGGGCTGCGCATCGGGCTGAGGGTGGGGGACGCGCTGGCTCGCGCCCTGCCGCGGCCGGCCGCGTACGCGGTCACCGACCTGCTGGGGCGCGCCTGGCATCGCCTGGCGCCTGATCGACGCGCGCTGGTCGCCGCCAACCTGGCGCGAGTGCTGCGCGCCACCGGGCGACCGTCAACCGGGCCTGCCCTGCGGCGAGCAGTCCGGCAGGCGTTCGTGGCCCACGCGCGCTATTACCTGGAGATGCTCCGCGCCCCGCACTACCCCGACGACCGCCTGGCCGAGATCGTGCAGGTCGAGGACTGGGAGCGCTGGCAGCCGGTGCTGCGCGACGGCGTGGTGCTGGTCACCGGGCACCTGGGCAACTACGAGCCGTTCGTCCACGTCCTGGCGGCCCACGGCCTGCGGGCGGTGGTGCCGGTCGAGGAGATCGAGCCGCGCGAGCTGTTCGAGTTCGTGCTCGCCCGCCGCACGTCGAGCCCGGCAGTGACCGTGCTCCCTCTCAGCAAAGCAGTCAGGCCGATGCTGACCGCGCTGCGCAAGGGCGAGATCGCCGCCCTGATCGCGGACCGTGACCTCGTGGGCGACGGCCAGCCGGTGACCTTGTTCGGGCATCCCGGAACGCTGCCCACCGGGCCAGCCGAGCTGGCGCTGCGCACCGGGCGGCCGCTGCTGGTGGTGGCCTGCCTGCGCATCGGTCCGGAGCGCTTCCGGGCCCGGGCCTGGCTGGTGGAGGCCCCACGCGGCGGCACCCGAGCCGCGGACGTGGCCGCCCTGACCAATGCACTGGCCGGCGCGCTCGAGACCGCGATCGGGCTCGCACCGGAACAGTGGTTCGCCGCGTTCCAGTCGATCTGGGCCGACCTGCCGCCGGGACGCGCCGCATGACCACCCGCGCCGTGGCCCGTCGTTCGCCGCGTGACGGGGGTGCGCTGGGACGCGCCGACATGCATCTCCACACCCTGTACTCGGACGGCACGATCGGCGTCCAGGCGCTGCTCGACCATATCGAGCACCACACCAGCCTGGACCTCGTGGCGATCACCGACCACGAGCGGATCGACGGCGCGCAGCGCGCGGCCGAGATCGTGGCCGCCGGCGACTATCACTTTGAGCTGGTGGTCGGCGAGGAGATCACCACCCGGCGCGGCCATCTGCTGGGGCTGTTCCTCACCGAGCGGGTGCCGGCCCTGCGCCCCCTCGAGGAGTCGATCGAGCGGATCCACGACCAGGGCGGCCTGGCGGTGGCCGCGCACCCGTTGGCGCCCCTCACCCCCAGCATCGGGCGGCGCAGCCTGGTCCGGCTCCACCAGGACCCCGACGCCCGGCACCGGCTGGACGGGATCGAGATGCTCAACCCGAGCGTGGCCGGGCGAGCGCGGCGCGGTCATCGGCACCTCCTCAATAAGACGCTGGAGCTGGCGGCGCTGGGCAATTCGGATGCGCACGTGCTCGAGCACGTGGGAACCGGCTGGACCCGCTTCCCCGGCATCACCGGGGAGGAATACCGCGCGGCGGTGGCGGCGCGGACGACGACCGCCGAGGGGGAGTACTGGACCCACTGGCATAACGTGAGCGTGTACGCGCGCCAGCTGGTCGCCAAGGCGCGCCACGTGCGTCATACGTTGCGGCCGACCGGAGAGTGGCGATGAGCGAGCGCCTGAAGATCGGGATCGTGAGCCCGTACGGCTATCCGCACCCCGGCGGGGTCAACGAGCACGTGCGCCACACCTACGAGGCGCTGCGGCGGATGGGCCACGACGTCTGGATCGTGACCAGCAAGTACGGGCGCGAGCGACGCACCGAGGGCCACGTCATCCGACTGGGCACCGGCTTCGCCTTCCCGGCCAACGGGAGCATGGGCCGCCTCACGGTGGGCTGGCGCTTCACCGCGCAGGCGCGCGCCGTGCTGGCCGAGCACCGATTCGACATCCTCCACTTCCACGAGCCGTTCGTGCCCTTCCTGTCGCCCACCATGCTGATCGAGTCGGCGACCGTCAACGTCGCCACCTTCCACGCCTTCGGCGGCTTCAATCCGATGCTGTGGGCGTCCAAGCGCCTGGTCCAGCGCCTCGCCCATCGGCTCGATGGCCGGATCGCGGTCAGCGGGGCGGCGCGCCATTTCATCACCCGCTACCTGCCGGGCGACTACCGGATCATCCCCAACGGGGTGGACCTCGACCGCTTCGCCGATGCCGAGCCGTTCGAGCAGCTGCGCGACGGGACGCTCAACATCCTGTTCGTGGGCCGCTTCGAGGAGCGCAAGGGGCTGATCCACCTGCTCAAGGCGTACCACCGCCTCCGCAAGCGCCACGTGGACGCCCGGCTGCTGATCATCGGCAGCGGGCCCAAGCAGCGCGAGTACACCCGCTGGGTCGGGCTTCGCAACGTGCGCGACGTGGAGTTCCTGGGGCGCGTCTCCGACGAGGACAAGGCGCGCTACTTCGCCAGCGCCGACATCTTCTGCGCGCCATCGACCGGGCAGGAGAGCTTCGGGATCGTGCTCCTGGAGGCGATGGCCGCCGGGGTGCCGATCGTGGCGTCCGACATCCATGGCTACAAGAACGTGCTCATTCGCGGCGAGCAGGGCCTGCTGGTGGAGCCGCGCAACCATCGCGCGCTGGCGGCCGCCCTGTACCGCCTGGCCGGCGACCCGGATCTGCGGCACCGGATGGGCGAGGCGGGGCGCGCCACGGCGCCCGAGTACAGCTGGGATCGGGTCTCCGAGCGCCTGGTCGAGTACTACCGCGAGGTGCTGGCCGATCCCGCGACCGTGCGGCGGGTTCGGCGCGTGGACTGAGGGCTCAGCCCGCCGGGAACGGCTTGCGGAAGGCGGTCGAGCGCCACTCGACCTCGAACCCGGCCCGCTCGTACAGGCCCAGCGCACCATTCG
>Ga0209341_10006427_pt1 | contig 10510 bp, 7 predicted proteins | sample RifCSP13_2_FD_184020 | JGI IMG/M metagenome (GOLD analysis project Ga0209341, IMG submission 184020) | Soil microbial communities from Rifle, Colorado - Rifle CSP2_sed 13_2 (SPAdes) (version 2) | ecosystem: Environmental > Terrestrial > Deep subsurface > Rock core/Sediment | place: Rifle... | reverse complement strand
CCTGAGTGCTAAGCGCAACCTCTAAGTCAAAACTTCCGAGATCGGGATGAAAAAGCCGCACTCGATGACGCCGTCCTTCGATGCGATTCCCGATCGTAGTCCCGAACCATCTCGGCTCACCGCTTAAAAGGGCGATACCCAGTGATGTAGCGATCCAGCCGTTTAGAATAGAATATTCAGCTCCAGAGTCGATGTAGGTATCAATATCAATACCCAACTCGGGCTGTTGTGGGTTTGAAATCCGAAGTTGAAGAATGGGGAATGATTTACCGTTGACCTCTCGATAGTTAAATTGATGGCTGTAGCTAAACGGGTACGCCATTACTACAACCCAAGGAAAGCCAGGTCAACCGTAAACTCTACATAAAAAACATACGGAGTCTGGATGCCTCGTGCCCGCGCTTCGGCCACAACCTGACCTGGGTCGCTCCCGTGAGATACTATTTCCTCACCTTCGAGTACTACCCATTGATTAATATATGTTTTGAGAACTTCCGCATGTGTTCGTCGCCATTCCAACTCGCGTTCACGTAAGCCGGCAGCCCGTGACCTCGGCTCGGTTCGCACGTTTCCCGTTTTGAACAACCCGGATACATCAGAAACTACAAAGTGAGTGTCCCGGTGGCCCGCGAAATCGATGGGGAAAGGCACAAAATCCCCGCTTCCCCAACCCGGTTCGACCCCGGTGAGTACATTACGCAACCCAAAACCTCCAAGACTACCGACCTCACTTTGGAAAGGTGTATCCCCTAATCGGTATCTTCGTTCATCCACAATTTCTCGTTGTAACCCTGGCATCTAATTAGGCTCCAAAAGTTGAATACGTGACGCGCTTTGCAATCCGCGATACGAGTTCAACATTGCGTCAAACACTTTTTCAAAGGCTGCCAATTCCCGAACGATTTCCGTACTTACGTAAGCGAACACGACATATAATCCATCTCGAACGGACTCGGAGACGTCCAAGTTTATTCTCGCGAGAACGTCAATTCCCTTCGTAGTAATCGAAAATCCCTTGTGCGCTTCCGGCATATTCACCTGGACGGACACTAACTCATCCAAGAACGCCTTGGCACTCAACCCGTCCGTCTCACAGTGCAGACTCGCTTCCAGATAGCTGCTTTTAATTACAGGGTGTAGTGTGTCGACTATCAATCCCCACATCTTTCCTACTTCACTCCTCAATTCCGCAACGGTAGCAGGATTTGAAAAGACGATTTCAACCTCATCAATACCGATACGAGCATCGAAGAATCGGAATGGGTCACCGGGCAAAAAATGTCTAAACGAAAGGTACTGAGTGCTCGCGGCATTTTGGTTAACAATAAGGCCTGTCGATTGTAGCCTATACGCCGCTGCCAATTTGGTGGCTAACGCAACGCTAACATCCATTTTGAAAAGATCGTACATTGGCGGACCAAAGGCCGCCTTGTGTTTCACTTGCACGTTAACGGGTTTTGCTTTTAACGTTTCTGACATTGGTGCCAGTTTAAGCCTTTTTCACGGTGTCCAGCAAGGGGCCGGAGAATCCCCCCAATTGTAAACCGCCGCTATTTCTTGTCCCGCTGTTCAATGGCCTTCTTTTTTTCTTCCGGAATTTTGGCGAACAGCTCCGTTATATGCTTCGGATTCGAAATCATTTGCTCAACGATGATATTCACCATTAGGAAGAGCTTGCCGGCGGTTCCACTGTCGTCTTTCAAATCGAGCGTTCCGGGGTGAACGGCTTCGTTGCCTATCACCCTTACCGCGTCTAGCGCCATTTGTATTTGTGGCGACAATCCCCTTGCAACTAGACTCTTGATGTCGTCGTTGATGTTCTCCCCTTTTTCGCCCAATTCGGCGCAGAGCTTTTGAATGGCAAGTCGAAGTAACGCGGCGGCACCCCTCGGAGATAGAGTCAAAATTTTGCTTGCTTCTTCGTAGTCCGTTTTCACGCTCTGAGGCATGTCGACGTTCGCCGGTGGCCCTTGCCTGGATTCGGGGAAAAGAAGTTTGTCGCGTACCCAAACCGAAAACTCATGACAGTTGAAACATTCACTTAGGTGAAGATTATAAACTGGGAATGCGCTAGTATATTTTTCCTCGTCGTAGAGACATATGAGACCGGCGAGCTGCTTCTCAACACCCGTCAAATAACGGGCCTTTACTTCCGCCGGGAGTCCCTCGGCCGCCCGCACCTTCTCCAAAAATTCTTTGTCTGCTAACTGCGGCGTTCGGTCAGAGTCACTGCGGATAACTGAATGTAAATTGTGCCAAGTTTGGGTGGTGTACGCGCCGCAGTGGGGACAGTCGAAGGCCGTCTCGCTAATAGAGGGTGAAACGCTCTTTGTTGCCATACAGTTCCGGTATAACTGGCGTATAACAATTCCCTGCAATTCGGGCAATCGTCTTGCACTTCGTGCGTCTACTGCCTTTCTGGCACGATTCAGAAATCCCAATAAAAACGGCGACCTATCGCTAAGTCGCCGTCTCTGTTGAACTATGTCGAAAGCCCTCTAACCGGATTTTGAGTCCTGTGTGTCTACCAATTCCACCATCCGGGCAGGTCCACGTGAGGACGTTTGGCGTTAGGCGCGGTGGGGGGTGCCCCTCCCGTAACGCCCCTACCTCTTACCGTGAGCGTAGCTTACACGGGTTGAGGCGGAATCTAAAGAAACAACGGCGCCAATACCAGCGTGATCGTGCTCAGTAGCTTGATCAATACGTGGAGGCTTGGGCCGGCCGTATCCTTAAATGGATCTCCAACCGTATCTCCGACCACGGCTGCTTTGTGCGTTTCGGATCCCTTGCCGCCGTATTGTCCCATCTCGATGAATTTCTTGGCATTGTCCCACGCGCCGCCGCTGTTGTTCAGAAACGTTGCCATCAATATTCCAGCGATGGTCCCGACCATCAAGAAAGCCGCCACAACCTCTGCGCCCATGCCGAAAAAAAAGCGGAAGATAACGCCAACGGTCACAGGCATAAAGACCGCAATCATACCAGGGAGCACCATCTCTTTGAGTGCACCGACAGTGACAATGTCGACGCAACGAGCGTAGTCCGGCTTGACGGTTCCTTGTAAGATGCCGGGATTCTCCTTGAACTGCCTTCTGACCTCATTGATCACGTAGTACGCCGCCTTCCCCACCGCGCGAATCGCCAGAGCTGAAAAGAGAAAAACCAACATGGCGCCCAAAAGCCCGCCGACAAAAACTTCCGGCTTGGCGATATTGACCGACTCCAGCTTGCTGCCATAGTGGGCGACCTCATCGAGATAGGCGGAAAACAGGAGAAAAGCAGCGAGGGCCGCTGATCCGATGGCATATCCTTTGGTCAGCGCTTTTGTGGTATTGCCCACCGCGTCCAACCGGTCGGTCTTGCGCCGCACCTCTTCAGGCTGTCCGCTCATCTCGATGATTCCGCCGGCGTTGTCCGTTATCGGACCGAAGGTGTCCATGGCGAGGATATAGGCCGCCGTGCCGAGCATACCCATCGTCGCGACGGCGGTGCCAAACAAGCCTGCATGCGGCACGCCGCTCAAGTTGCCTAGATAATACGAAGCCATGATCGCGACGGAGATCACGACCACCGGAATCGCCGTGCACTCCAATCCGACCGCAATGCCGGCAATGATATTGGTCGCCGGGCCGGTCTGGGAGGCCTCGGCGATCGACTTCACCGGACGATATTTGTATTCCGTATAGTACTGCGTGATGTAAACGAAGGATTGCGCCATGGCGATACCGATGACGCCGCAGAGAAAAAAGTAGAACCAGGCGGACTCGGCTCCTGGGTGCGCCGCCGGATCGACGGCAAGCATCCACCGTGCGGCGAAGAAGAAACCAACGATGGCAAGGGCGCTGGTAACGTAATAACCGCGATTAAGCGCCGCCATCGGATCTTCATTTTCGTCGCATTTCACAATCATGATACCGACGATGGACGCGATCAGACCGAAAGCCCGAGCCACGAGCGGAAAAAGAATCCCTTTCAACCCGAAGAAAGGATACAAGCCGACTCCGAGAATCATGGCGCCGATATTTTCCGCCGCGGTGGATTCGAAAAGATCCGCACCACGACCGGCACAATCCCCGACATTATCGCCGACCAGATCGGCAATAACCGCTGGGTTACGCGGATCGTCTTCTGGAATTCCGGCTTCGACTTTACCGACTAGATCCGCGCCGACGTCGGCGGCTTTGGTATAGATGCCGCCGCCGAGCTGGGCGAAGAGCGCGACAAACGATGCGCCGAATCCATAACCGACAATGGTGAAGGGAATTTTTTGCGGATCGTGACCTAAAAAATTGAGTAGCGCATATAAGCCACCGACTCCCAACAAGCTCATCGCCACGACAAAGAGACCTGAAACCGCCCCTCCCCGCAATGCGATCCGCAGCCCCTCGTTAAGGCTGGATCGAACTGCCGACGCGGTTCTAATATTGGCCCGGATGGAAACCCACATGCCGATGTAACCCGCGATCACCGAGCACAGCGCGCCTAATATAAAGGATAGCGTGGTCCAAAAGGCCATCTGCACTGGAGGGACGGGATCGGCCGGGCTTGGCGTTCTAACAAACGCGTAAAGGACGAATATCAAGGCCGCCAGCACCGCGGCGAGCGAGACTATCGTGCGATTCTGGCGCGAAAGGAACGCCTCGGCGCCCTCCTTAATCGCGTTCGATATTTCTTGCATCTTATCGGTTCCGACATCGCGCTGGACCACGTAACGAGCAAGATACAGAGCAAACAGCAAAGAAAAACAACTAATTGCGATGACAAGTAGGATCATGACGTTGAATCATCCCTTCCTGAGTAAATTGAATATCATTCCGTCTTGCGCCAGACATAGGCCACTCCGATGCTCAGCACATAGAGCGCGAGCATCGGCAGCGCCAAAAGAGATTGATTGATAATGTCCGGCGTCGGAGTCAGCATCGCCGCAATGATAAAAATAACGACGATGGCGTAGCGAAAGGATCTGAGCATGAAGCGGTAATCCCAGATCCCCAGCCGCACGAGAAAAAACGTAAAGACCGGCAACTCAAAGGTCGCTCCAAATGCCAAAACCATACGAAAAAAAAAAGTGAAATACTCGCCTATCCGAATCGCCGGCGTGACCCCCATGGTGTCGTATTGCTCGATAAAGTATTGAAACGCGACCGGGAGCACGATCCGGTAACAAAAATAGGCGCCGCCGAGAAAAAAAAGCGTCGCGCACAGGACGAACGGGAGAACCAGTTTTCTTTCGCCGCCCGACAGACCCGGCGCGACAAAACGCCATATCTGATAAAAGATAAACGGACAGGAAAACAGCAGGCCCGCCGCTAAGGCAACTTTTATTTCAATGAAAAAAGCTTCCGTGATCCCAGTGCCGATCAGACTCTGACCGGGGCGCAACGTCTGCCGAAGCGGCGCGACCACGAAACCGAAAATCAATTCCGAAAACAAATAACAAATCGTGGACGCGATAGCCAGGGCACATAAAGACTTCAGCAAGCACCAGCGGAGATCCTCAAGGTGCTCGGTAAAACTCATGTACGATTCTGTCGCCACGGGGTCGCACCCACGGAATGAAATTGCAAAAAAGGGGAAGGATAATACACCCTTCCCCTTCTTCGGTTGGCGAAAACCAGGATAAGGTCAAATCACCTTTACTTGGTTTTTCCTTCCTCTTTCTTTTCGGGGGCCTTCTCGGCTCCTCCCGGAGCGGCCTGATCGCCCGCTTTCATTTCACCACCCGCAGGAGCCGCCGCTTCTGGAGCTGGCGCTGGAGCTGCCGGCGGAGGCGGAGGCGGCGGAGCTGGCTCTTCCTTCTTACCGCATCCTGCGAACGTTAGAGTTAAAGCGAAGAGGGTTGTTCCCGACAATAAAATGAATTTCTTTCCCATCCTGAGTTCACCTCCTTTCCTGTCACACTTCTATGGAAGTTCGTTTTCAATTTTTATTGCACAAGTCTGACCGAGTTTCAAGGGGATTTTGGCCAACAAGAACCACAGTCCCGCTGGACTCTAGCCGACCGGCAGCAAACACAAAGCACTTTTTTGAATTTCATGCGGCGATCCCGGCGATATTAACCCAACAAGATCGGCTCGGCCGCGCGGCAGACAGAAAATCTTGTCTCTTATCTTTTATGGGATCCGAGGCTGAAATCGAGGCCCATTGCCGTGGCGGCGAAAAAAGAAATGGGATTGTCATACGAACCAAACAAATCTGATCGACTGCGCGGCTGAAATATCGCCCTGAAAAAATTCCGTTGGCTCTCCATCGCGGCGCAGCGATGAACAACTCGCGATCATACCCGAGACGGCAGAAATTTTATAAGCGAGAGAAATCTAACAGAAAAATTTTTGGCCGGCATTTTTTCCACGACTGTGTAGCGAAACAAACTCACACGAATTGTGAATAAGCTGTTGATAACTGATTTTCGATGCGAATCTCAAGGCGAGAGACAGCGCCGCGGAGCGGAATGCTTAATTACACGGCAAAAAATCATTTGCAATAATAGCCAGTTACTGTATCCCCCATTTTTTCAACCACCGTGGAAAACGCATTCGGCCGGCGCCTTTCGAGCGCGAACTCGGCCCCCATAGAGGGTCCCATACCGGTTCGGGACCCCGCATGGAACATTCAACAAACGATACGAGGAAAAATCTTCACCGTCCCACCCTGTCAAAAGGAACTAAGAAATTCTGCGCCAAGGAGATCTGTCCTATTTTTTTGTGTTCGCTACGGGCGAAAGTCTTCATGCGCCCCAAAACTATGGGGCCGGGTCAGCAAGACATTGGCACATCCGGATCAGCCTCCGAGGACCGATCTCACCGCTTGCGTTGACTGTCCGACCGGCAGATGGTATGAAAAAAGCTCATTCGAGGAGGAATCCATTGGCGGTCCATCCATCAGTCATCAAAAGACACCGGCAGAGCTTGAAACATAGGGCGCGAAACGTAGAGGTCAAGTCCAAGCTTCGCACCTTGATCAAGAAAGCTCGCCAGGCGATCGGCGCGAGAAACAACCAGGACGTCTCCGCTCAGCTTCGTGCGGTCGATAAAGCTCTCGGGAAAGCGGTGCGCAAAGGCATCATCAAGCGCAATACTGCGTCGCGATGGCTTTCCCGTCTAGCTCGCTCCAAAGCGAGCATTAGCGTCGCCTCCTGAGACCGGCTCTGTTTTCCTTGGCGGCCGGACCTCAAGACAAAAAACAAGCTCCAAAAAACCCTTCGATCTCAGAGCGTGTGAAAAAATAGCTGTCCGCCCTTCGAGAGCCTCAGGACGAACGGCTAAGTACTTGAATTACTATCTACACCGTCCCGTTCGTGGTGAGCTTAGCCTGTCCTGAGCGAAGCCGAAGGATCGAACCATGAACGAATTTTTCCACAACCTCTCAGAACATCTCCATTAGCCGTTGATGGAGTTCCCGCGCAAAATGCTCCATCAGTTGATCCCGAGATTCTCGGGTTTGTCCTTCGGTAAGCTGAATGTCAGTCATGCGCCGCACATCGGACGTGTTCAGCGTCCCGCTTCTGAACTCCGAAGACGTGGTCACGACCGCGGCCCGCGAACCCGCGTACACATCGGTCAAGCGAATGCCCGGCCCGCGCCAGAGAATTTCGTTGGGTTCGCGCCGGCGCAAAGTTACATCCACGGTCAAAACGGACTCATACTGAAGCACTTCGTCTCTTCGATTCACTGACGCGACGGAACTGTCCAGGGACCGAATCACCCCCGTTAGAATGACATCCGCCTGCTCGGCCTGATCAACCAGGCGCAATTGTTGTCGCCGGTAAATCTCGCTGCGCAGGCCGGAAGCCATCTCCTTTTCCAGTCCCACATCGCGGCTGCGATTGATAAACGGTTCCACGTAAATCGTGCGAATACCTTTAGGCAGAAATGAGCTTTCTCCGGCAAGCTGATAACCGCAACCGCATGCGATCAACAGGACAATCCCCCCAAGAAGACAACCGAAACGTCCCAAAACGAATCTGGTATGCTGCTCCACGCTCCTATCCCTCCACGACGATATTCAACAAACGGCGTGGCACATAAACCACCCGTTGAACCCTTTTCCCGTCCAAAAATCCGGCGACTCTCGAATCGGCCAAAGCTTCAGTTTGAACGTACTCCTGGTTAACATCGGCCGGCACGGTGATCTTCCCCCGCACCTTACCATTGATTTGCACCACGATCAGCAACTTTTCCTCTTCAAGAGCTTGGACAGAATAAGCCGGCCAGGGAACTTGATCCAAGCTTTCACGATGTCCCAATTGTCCCCAGAGCTCGCTAGCCAGATGTGGCACGAAAGGAGAAAGCAACTTGACAATAGTTTCGAACCCTTCCTTGATCAGGGGCGCTCCACGCTCCCGCATGGCTTTGTCTTGCGCGGTCGCGGTCACGGCATTGAAAAGTTCCATGATCGCCGCGATGGCTGTGTTGAAATGAAACCTGGTGTCGATGTCATCGGTGACTTTTTTGACGGTCGTATGAATGGCTCTCCGTAGATCTCGAAGCGTCGGTGACAAAACAAGAGTGGTCGTATGACCATGAAGCAACAGCTCCCGATGCTGGCCGACAAAACGCCATAGCCGCGCCAGAAACCGGTAAGCTCCTTCCACGCCCTGATCGCTCCACTCAAGGTCCTTTTCAGGCGGCGCCGCAAAAAGCATAAAGAGCCGAGCCGTGTCGGCACCGTAACGCTCAATCAAATCCTCAGGATCTACGATATTCTTCTTAGACTTGGACATCTTCTCCACACGGCCTACTTGCACCGGCTCGTTGCAAGCCGCACATCGCCAACCTTCCTGCTTCGATCCAAGGGTGCTTGCTGGGAAGAGCCAACCATGTTCTTCACATCGATAAGTCTCCTTGCAGACCATTCCCTGCGTGAGAAGGTGCGTAAAGGGCTCATCTACCGGCGCTAGTCCAATATCCCGCAATGCCTTCGTGAAAAATCGGGCATAAAGCAGATGCATTACCGCATGTTCCACTCCACCTATATACTGATCGACGGCCATCCAATAACGGGCCGTGTCGGCATCGAAAGGAGCCGTCCGATGATTCGCCGACGCATAGCGCAGGAAATACCACGAAGAATCTACGAAGGTGTCCATAGTGTCGGTCTCGCGCTGCGCTTTACCGTGACATTTTGGACAGTCCACTTGCGCGAAGAGTTTGCTCTCACTCAACGGCGAACCACCTTTGCCGCTAAACGGCACGTCTCTGGGTAACACCACCGGTAGTTGATTTTCAGGCACCGGAACCACACCGCATGCGGCGCAATAAACGATCGGTATCGGCGTCCCCCAATAGCGCTGCCGCGATACGCCCCAGTCCCGCAAACGATAGCGAATCGTCTTCTTACCCCAGCCCTGTTCTTCCAAATAGGAGGCGATTTTTTCTTTGCCGTCGTTGTTGGCAAGGCCGGAAAACGGACCGCTATCGACCATGACGCCTTCATCGACATAGGCTTCGGTCAAATTTTCAACGTTCATCCGGCGATTCTCGGGCTGGATAACGACGCGCACCGCCAAGCCGTATTTTTTTGCGAACTCGAAATCCCTTTGATCATGGGCAGGGACCGCCATAACTGCCCCGGTGCCATATTCCATCAGCACAAAGTTGGCGACGTAAATGGGAATCTTCTCGCCGGTAAAGAGATTCCGGCAATAGGCGCCGGTGAAGACGCCTTCCTTGTCCCCCTCCTCGGCGCCTCGCCGGACCTGGCTGACCTTTTTGATGCGCTCGACAAATTCTTTCGTGGCCGATTCTTGCGCCGTGCCTTGGCAGAGTTCAAGCACAAGCGGATGCTCTGCGGCGATGGAAACGAAGGTTGCACCATAAACCGTATCTTGCCTGGTCGTAAAAACCCTGAGCGCTCCTTCCCGGCCGACGAGGGGGAAAAGTATTTCCGCGCCGACGGACTTCCCGATCCAGTTGCGTTGCATGGCGACGACTTTATCCGGCCAGCCGCCAAGTTGATCCAACCCCCGGAGCAGTTCCTCCGCATAATCGGTAATACGGAAGAACCATTGCTCTAACTCTTTTTGGACGACCGCCGAGTCGCAGCGCCAGCAGGCGCCGTCGATCACCTGTTCGTTGGCCAAAACCGTCTCGCAGGAAGGACACCAGTTAACCGCGGAGCCCTTTTTGTACGCGAGGCCGCGTTTGTAGAATTGCAAGAATATCCATTGATTCCAGCGGTAATACTCAGGATCGCAAGTGGCAATCTCACGCTCCCAGTCATAGGAGAGGCCCATCCGCTTGAGCTGGGTTTTCATGTATAGGATGTTTTCCTGGGTCCAGATCTCGGGATGGACGCCCCGTTCGATGGCGGCGTTTTCGGCGGGCAGGCCGAAGGCGTCCCAACCCATGGGGTGCAGCACGTTAAAACCGCGCATGCGCTTGTAGCGCGCCACGACATCGCCGATCGAATAGTTGCGCACATGCCCCATGTGGATGCGGCCGGAGGGATAGGGAAACATCTCGAGCACGTAGTACTTCGGTTTCCCGTCTGCTTCGTTGACTTGGTA
>Ga0209341_10006426_pt1 | contig 10510 bp, 9 predicted proteins | sample RifCSP13_2_FD_184020 | JGI IMG/M metagenome (GOLD analysis project Ga0209341, IMG submission 184020) | Soil microbial communities from Rifle, Colorado - Rifle CSP2_sed 13_2 (SPAdes) (version 2) | ecosystem: Environmental > Terrestrial > Deep subsurface > Rock core/Sediment | place: Rifle... | reverse complement strand
TCGCGCGGCTCACGCGAGGATTCTCATGGAGAACAAGGACGTGAGCGCTCGTCCCCTCGCGAACCGATCCGGCGCGTACGGCGCCAGGTCGATCGTCTCGTATCGCCCATGCACGACCCGCTCCGCGAGGCACCGGCCGATCCCGGGAGCGAGCTTGAACCCGTGACCGCTCATCCCCACGCTGACGTACGCGCCGTCGACGTCGGGCAGCGGCCCGACGATGGGATGGAAGTCCGGCGAGGCGCCGTCGAGCCCGCGCCAGCCCGTGCGGTAGGCCGCGTCCGCGAACCGGGGGATCCGCCGGACGATCCGCTCGGACACCTCCTCGACGAACCCGTAGGGGAGGCTTTCGTCGAACGTCTCCGGGTCCGCGTCCCCGAGCCCCTCCCCGTCCCCCACGAGGATGTGGCCGCCCTCCGGGCGGAAGTACAGGTGGTTCGGCAGGTCGAGGACCGTCGGCGTCGTCCGAGCGTACCCGCCCGGGAGCTCGAGGACCGCGTTGCTGAGCCGCAGGGACGTCACGGGGATGTCCACGCCCATCCGGGCGCCGAGGGTCCGGGCCCAGGCCCCGGCGGCGAGGACCACGGCATCCGCCTCGTGCTCCCCGCTCGCCGTCGCGACGAGGAAGCCGTCCCCCTTCCGCCGGATGTCCTGGACCGCCGCGTTCAGGAGGATCTTCCCGCCGAGGGCCTCCCCCGCCTTCGCGTACCCGACCGTCACGCTGTACGGGTCCGCGTAGCCGGCGTCCCGCTCGAAGGAGGCGAGGGAGACGTCGTCCGCGACGAGGTCCGGATGGAGCGTCTTCAGGCCCGCGGGGTCGACGAGGCTCGCGTCCACGCCGAGGCGGCGCTGCTGCTCCACGCACCGCCGCAGGGCGCCCTCCTCCTCGCGGGTCGCGAGGAACACGAGCCCGTTGTTCACGTACCCGATGTCTCGCCCCATCGTCTCCGGGAAGCGGGAGAACACGCGGGAGCTGTACCGCGCCACGCGGACGGTGACCTCGTGGCTGTAGTGGTGCCGGATGATCCCCGTGGACCGGCCCGTCGCGGCGCACGCGAGGGACTTCCGCTCCACGAGCAGCACGCGCTCCAGGCCCAGGGAGAGGAGGTGGTAGAACACGCTCGCGCCGTGCACGCCGCCCCCCACGACGATGGCCTGCTGGCGGGACATCCCCGCGACCTCAGGCGATCCGCTTCACGACGGCCTCGACGATCGCGGCGCTCTGCCCCACGTACTTCTCGGGGTTCATCGCGTCCTCGAGTCCCCGCTTCGATAGGAGCTTCGTGACCCTCGGGTCCGCGGCGAGGACGTCCTTCAGCTGGAGGCCCCTGAGCCGGGCCCGCTGGGCCGCGTCCCTCACGAGGCGGTGGGCGTCCTGGCGCCCCATCCCCTTCCGCGCGAGGGCGAGCATCACGCTCTCCGCCATGACCTGGCCCCGGGTCGCGTCGAGGTTCTCCCGCATCCGGTCCGGGTACACCCGGAGGTTCCGGAAGACGTCCGTCGTGCGGGCGAGCATGTCGTCGAGGAGGACGCACGCGTGGGGTAGGAGGAACCGCTCCGCCGCGCTGTTCGTCAGGTCCCGCTCGTGCCACAGGGGGACGTCCTCGTACGCGGGGATGACGAAGGAGCGCACGATCCGCGCGAGGCCGCACACGTTCTCGGAGGCCACGGGGTTCTCCTTCTGGGCCATCGTGCTGCTGCCGACCTGGCGGCGCTCCTCGAACGCCTCCGCCGCCTCGCCGATCTCGTTCCGCTGGAGGTTCCGCACCTCCGTGCAGAACTTCTCGAGGGACGAGGCCACGTTCGCGAGGACCGCGACGAACTCCGCGTACCGGTCCCGCCCGACGATCTGGGTCGCGGCCTCCTCCGAGGCGAGCGCGAGGTCCTTCATGACCTCGTCCTGGATCCGGAGGGCGTGCTCCCCGAAGCCCGCGCCCGTGCCGACGGCGCCGGACATCTTGCCGACGAGGATCCGCCGGGACGTCTCCCGGAGCCGCTCCCGGTGCCTCAGGACCTCCGACGCGAACACGGCGATCTTCAGGCCGAACGTGATCGGGACCGCGGCCTGGCCGTGGGTCCGCCCGAGCATGACCGTGCGCTTGTGCTTCGTCGCGAGCCTCCCGAGGGCCTGGGCCAGCAGGGCGAGGTCGTCATCGAGGATCGCGATCGCGTCTCGGAGCTGGAGGGCCGTCGCGGTGTCGGAGATGTCGTTCGACGTCGCGCCGAGGTGGACGTACTTCCCCGCGTCTCCCTTGCACCGCTCCGTGAGGGCGAGGACGACGGCCATGAGGTCGTGCCGGGTCTCCTCCTCGAGCGCCCGCACCCGTTCGAGGGACACCTCCTTCGTCGTCGCGCGGCGGGCGATCTCCTCCGCGGCCTCCCGCGGGATGTTCCCGACCTTCGCAAGGGCCCTCGCGAGGGCTCCCTCCACGTCGAGGAGGCGCTGGAGGCGCGTGCCCTCGTCGAAGATCGCCTTCATCTTCGGCCGGCCGTACCGGAAGTCGATGGGGCACAGGAGGGACATGGCCACCGTCCGCGGGCAAGGCCTCGGGGCGTTAAGGAGCTTTTGGCGCGAGGGGTCGGGCCGCGTTCACCAGGTCCACGGATTTCGGTGCGGGCTCAAGGTCCGCGGATGGGCTCCCCGTGTCCGGGGCACAGGGCTTTCCTCGGGATCGCGAGGAGCCGCTCGTAGGACCGCACGGCGGCATCCGGATCTTCGACGAAGCGGGGCGGCCCCGGCCGCCCGTCCCTCGCGTTGACCGCGTCCCCCGCGAACAGGACGTCGTCGGGGAGGAGATGGAACGCGCACGAGCCGAGCGTGTGGCCCGGCGCGTGGACCGTCCGCAGGCGGAGGCCGAGGAGGTCCAGGGTCTCGTCCCCCGCGAGGGTGCGGCCGGGCTCCACGGGCTCCGCGGGCCGCAGGCGGGCGAAGACCCCGAGGAACGTGACGACGACCTTCGAGGCTGCGCCGACCCCCGTCGCGCTCCGACGCTCGCGGCCCGCGACGACCTCCCGGTCCGCCTCGTGGACGGCGACCTGGGCCCTCGCCTCCCGGGCCCAGACCCCCGCCGTCCCCATGTGGTCCCCGTGATGGTGGGTCAGGAGGACGAGGCCGACGTCGGACACCTCCTTCCCGAGCTCCCGGAGGCCGGCGCGGATCTTGGGCTCCGCGGTGCGAGTGCCCGTGTCCGCGAGGACGATCCGCTCGGCGTCGATCACGTACAGGTTCACGTACCGATCCTTGACCCGGTACACGCGGTCCGACACACGCTCGAGGGCGTCGGGGGCCATGGGGGCCGCATCCCGCGGGACGGGATAACGTCTTCCGCAGGCGTGGGCTAGCGCGGGGGTCCTTCGAGGACCTCCGCCCCGCCCATGTACGGCCGGAGGACCTTCGGCACGACGACGATGCCGTCCGCCCGCTGGTAGTTCTCGAGGACCGCCACGAGGCCGCGGGACGTGGCCATGGCCGTCGAGTTGAGCGTATGGGGGACGAACTTGGCCCCGCCCATCTTCCCCGCGCGGATGTTGAGCCGCCTCGCTTGGTATTCCGTGCAGTTCGAGCAGCTGATGACCTCCCGGAACGCGGCCTGGCGGGGGAACCACGCCTCGATGTCGTACTTCTTCGCGGCCACGGTCCCGATGTCCCCCGTGCACACGCTCACGACGCGGTACGGGATCTCGAGGGCGCGGTAGATCGCCTCCCCGTTCGCCCGGAGCTTCTCGTGCCACTCCCATGAGTCGGCCGGGCGGCAGAAGACGAACTGCTCGACCTTGTTGAACTGGTGCATCCGGAAGAGGCCCTTCGTGTCGACCCCGTGCCCGCCGATCTCCCGCCGGAAGTTCGTCGACAGCCCGGCGAAGGCGAGGGGCAGGAGGTCCTCGTCGATGACCTCGTCCTGGAACATCGCCCCGATCGGGTGCTCCGAGGTCGCGATGAGGTAGAGGTCCTCGTCCTGGACCTTGTACATGACCGTCTCGAAGTCCCCGAGGTCCGTCACGCCCTCGTACGCGGCCCGGCGCATCATGAAGGGCGGGAAGACCGGGGTGAAGCCCGCCTTCACCATGTGGTTCATCGAGAACATGATCAGGGCGAGGTCGAGCCGCACGAGATCCCCCATGAGGTAGACGAACCCCGACCCCGCGATCTTCCGGGCCCTCTCGAAGTCCGCGAGCCGGAGGGCCTCGAGGAGCTCCCCGTGCGACTTGAGTTCGAAGTCCGGCGTCCGCGGGGTGCCCCACTTCGCGACCTCCACGTTCTCCGTGTCGTCCTTCCCCACGGGCACGCTCTCGTGGAGGAGATTCGGGAGGCGCATGAGGCCCGTGCGGACCTCGCGCTCGAGGGCCTCGTTCCGCTCCTCGAGCCCCTTGATCTGCGCGGGGAGGTCCGCGGCCTCCTTCATCAGGGTCGACGCGTCCCGCTTCCCCCTCTTCGCCTCTGCGACGTCCCGGGTGATCTCGTTCCGCCGCCGGCGGAGGGCCTCGACCTTCTGGAGGGCCTCCCTCCACTCCTTGTCCTTCCGGATGACGTCCTCGAGGAGCCTCGTCCGGGCCTCGTCCCCGCGCTTCGCGAGGTCTCGCCGGACGACGTCGGGCGTCTCGCGGACGAGGCGGATGTCGAGCACGCCGCGGCCATGGAGGGGTCCATATTTCTAGGTTGTTGGGGTCGACGGCGACGCGCGCTCGGGCCCCCTGCTCCTGGGCAGCGACGTGAGGAGGTCGACGGCACGGTCGTTCCTGGCGGTGACACCGCCCTTGGCCAGGATCTCGTCCACCCGTTCCGCCTCGGCGAGGAGCCCGATTCCTCGGAGCCCCCGGAGCGCCGGCTCGACGTTCCGCGCGTCAGGATCGAGGGCGAGGTCGACGTCGAGGGTCGTCCGCGGCACGCCGTGGACGACGCTCGCGTACCCGCCGACGAGGAGGTCTCTCATCCGCGCGCGGTTCAGCGCGGCGAAGATGGCGGGGATCTCCGTCACCCTGGACCGCCCTCCGGAAGGCATCCGCGTCGAGGGCGGCTTCGAGGCGCTGGACCGGGGTGAGCCCCCGGAACCACGCGAGCAGCTTGGGGTCGTACGCCATGCCCCTTCACCCGGAGGACAGCGGCCCGCGGGGTAAGTTCCTTTTCCCTCCCGGGCGCCGGGTGCCGTCGTCCTTCGCGGCGCCTTCGATGATCTTTCGGATCGCGCGGACGTGGTCCCGGAGGACTCCCTTCGCGGCGATGAGGTCCGGCGCTACCCGAAGACCGCGGAGAGCGTGAACCCGCCCCCGAGGCACTGCACGACGACGGTCGCGTCCCCGGCCTCGATGAGGACGTCCGTCGGCTTCGGGAGCCCGAGGTTCGTCGTCACGCGGTTCGCCGCGCTCAGGGTGAGGCTCGCCATCGCGGTCGCGGCCATCGTCGTCGGGCCTGGGGCCGACGACGCGATTGGAAGGCCGCTCGGGTCCACGACGACCATCCGCGCCCCCGAGGCCTCCCCGAGGATCGCTTGGAGGATGTGGCGGAGCCACGCGTAGACGGATCCGGCAGGGGCCCGGGGCTTCCGAGCCGACGACCCGGTCTTCCTCGATTCACCTACCTCTGGGAAAGCTTTATCTATTGTGTAACGATTATTGCCTCATCAGCAATGAGCGTGACACAAGGATTTCGCCTCGGGCCCTCCGAATCGAAGCTCCTCTTCGGGTTGGAGGCCAAGGCCGTCGACCTGTTCACGGTCGGGGATGCTCGAAGGATCCTCGGGGGCCCGCGGAGCGCCGCGGTGGACGTCCTTCACCAGCTCAGGCGGAAAGGTCGCGTGGCCCACGTCCGCAAGGGCGCGTACCTCCTCGTGCCCGCGAGGGCGGGGATCGAGGGGTCGTGGGCCGAGAGCATCTTCCGGGTCATCGATGGAATTGTGGACCCGCCGTACTACGTCGGCTTCTGGACGGCCCTCAATTACTGGGGGATGTCCCCCCAGATTCCGAGGACTGTACACGTCGTCCACCTGCGCCGCCGCCGCCCCTTCGAATACCAGGGACAGCGGGTCCGCTATGTGCGGTTGAGGCCCGATCTCCTCTTCGGCTGGTCCGACGAGCCCCTCCCCCGCGGGTCGTTCCGGATCTCCGATCCGGAGAAGACAGTCCTGGATGGTCTTCTGCTCCCGCGGCACTGCGGCGGGGTCGGGGAGGTCGCTCGGGCCATCCGAACGTCCGCGGAAGAAATCCGGTGGACACGGATGGAGTCCTACGTCAGGCGGATGCATGTGGACGCCGTCCGACGGCGCCTCGGGTTCGTCCTCGAGATGACAGGTCTCGCCCCCTCCCTGCGGAAGCGTCTCGCGAGGGACTTCTCCGGGTTCCGCTGGCTCGATCCCTCCGGTGCGTCCAGCCGCTACGGGTACTCGATGGAGTGGGGGCTCATCCTGAACGTGGATCCCGTCGAGATTCGGTCATGGAGGAGTGCCTAGATGGATCGGACGGAGCTGCGCAGGCTCGCGGGCAAGCTTCAGGTGCCGCTAGGGATCCTGGAGAAGGATCAGGCGATCGCGGTCGCGCTGGGCGTCCTCGCCGGGCTCCCATCGGCTGAGGAACTCGTGTTCAAGGGTGGCACGTGCCTTCGGTTTGCGTATTTCGAGGGCTACCGGTTCTCTCAGGATCTCGATTTCACCGCGCGGGCCGACGTGTCCCGGAGCATCGCCGATGCCGAAGACCGGTTCGTCGCAGAAGGCGAGAGGGTGGGGGTGCCCATCACTGCAGTCACGTATCTCAGGGAGGGGCGGGCGAGTCGGACCCTTCGGATTGTGTTCCACGACTTCGGGGGGCATCGGAATAGCATCCTCTGTCAGCTGAGCCACCGGGAGCAGGTCGCTCTCCAAACGCCGAAACGGCGGATTCACGATCCATACGGGATTCTCGGGAGTCCGCGTGAGATCCCCACGATGGACCTTCGGGAGATTCTGGCAGAGAAGGTCCGCGCGATCTACACGAGGACGCAGGCCCGGGACATGTACGACGTGGGCCAGCTCGTGTCGCGGGGCGTGGAACCGGATCCTTCCCTCCTCGACGTGAAGCTTCAGTGGGCGGACCCTGGGCTGCGGTTCGATCGAGACACGTTCGAGGCCCGCGCACGCTTGGTGCGGGAGACCTGGGAGCGGGACCTGGCACCCCTCCTCGGCTCCGTACCTCGCTTCGACGACGTCATCCGCGACGTCCTGGGAGCCTTCGGCTGACACCTGACGCGTGAGCCCGCCTGGCCGGTCCGTCACAGCGTGACCGAGATGACCTCGCTCTGGGCCGCTGGGACGTTGTTCCGGTAGATCGCGAGGAGCATCCCGGGGGCGCTCGCCGCGAGCGTCGCGGAGCCGGCCTGTCCTGCGCGGACGGTCAGCGTGAAGGGCGTCGCGGTGAGGCTCGGGGCCTTCACGTTGAAGCTCGAGGGCCCGGCGACGTCGAACGCGCCCGTCTCGAGGTCCGTCGTCACGACCATGTACGTGATCGAGAGGCTCGACCGTCCGATCTTCGGGCCGTTGGGCACGGCGTCGACGAGGGTGAGGTCCTCGAGGAGGATCGGGGCCGTCTGCCAGGCCGTGTTCCGCTCGTTGCTCACGACGAACTCGAGGAGCCCGGTGGCAGGGGCCGCCGGCCGGGGCCTCAGGGAGAAGACCGCGCTCGCCATCCTCCCGTCGAAGGTCCCCGTCGTCAGGAGCCCGAGGTCCGCGACCTCCACGACGTAGTCCGGGCCTCCTCGGTTCACGTCGATGTAGATGTCCGTCACCATCATGTTCGGCGCGGACCGGCGTCCGTGGACCGTGAGCCCGAACTCGAGGATCGTCCCGATGGCGGTCGGATACGTCCGCACGCCCGTGTGCTTGAGGTCGAACCAGTCGTCGGGGTCCGAGGGCATGCCCTCCGGCTCCCGGATGAGGTCCTCGTCCCCGTCCACGGCGCCGAGGCTGAACAGGTCCACGCCCGACGACCGGAGGCCGTCGTTCGCGAAGGCCAGGCTCGCGTTCTCCGAGACGTCGACCGTCGCGCGGGCCGCCTCCACGGACGCCCGCGCGATCGGGATTATGTGGAACGGCACCCGCAGGACGTCCCCGCCCGCCGAGGTCTCCGTCAGCGTGAGGAAGCCGTCGTACTCCTCGAACAGGGCCTCGGGTCGCGTGGCGTTGAAGTCCACGTGGAGCATGAGCTCGAAGGACTCCGAGCCGCCCGCGTCGACCGCGAGGGTCGCGGGGTGCATGATCGACACGCTGCCCTCATCGTCGCTCGGGAACAGGAACGCGGACGCCAGGTCGAACGTCTTCGGCGCGTCGCCCTTGTTCCGCACCTCGAGCTCGACGCTGAACATCTGCACGCCGGTCATCGCGCTCTCCTCCACGCCGAACGACGCGGAGGAGGGGACCACGAGGCTCTCGAGGTCCGCGGCGACGTCCACGCGGGCCCGGCCCGCGCCCATGAAGGACACGGGGTACGGCACGCCGTTCGGCGAGGCGTTCGTCGCGCCGTTCATGAGGGCCGCCTTGATCTCCTCGACGGCCCAGTCCGGGTGGAGCTGCCGCAGCAGGGCGGCCGCGCCCGCGATGTGGGGCGCGCTGAACGACGTGCCCGAGACCGGGGTCGAGTTCGTCCCGCTGCCGACGGTGGCGGACAGCACGTTGACGCCCGGCGCCGTGACGTCCGGCTTGATCGCGCTGTCGCCGAAGCGCACGCCTCGGGACGTGAACGCCGCGAGGCGGTCCGGGATCGCGAGCTGGTTCGCGGGGTTCAGGGTGAACGTCGTGTCGCCGTCGAGGTTGGTCCGAATCCGCAGGCCGTCCGCGTTCCCGACCATGACGGCCGGGATCACGATGTCCGTCGCGGTCCCTCCCATGACGATGGGCGCCGCTCCGGCCACGTTGTTGTACACGACGGCGGCGACCGCGCCGGCCGCCTGGACGTTCTGGACCTTGAGGACGAACGTGCAGTCCCCCCGCTCGATGAGGGGGATGAGGCCCATCAGGGAGCCCGCCGGGAAGGCCGCGCAGGCCCGCCCGACGAACATCGAGACGCCGGACTTGGTGCCCGTGCCGGTCAGGGGGGGCGAGAAGGCCGCCTCGATGGACTCGAAGTTGCCGTCCGCCCGGCTGCCGTTCGACCCGGCCACGGTGAGGAGCTGCACGAACACGCCGGGGTCGTTCCCCGCGGCGACGCTGATCGCGCCGCTCGCGGCGGCCGGAGAGCCCGTGATGTAGGGGATGTTCCCCGCGTTCCCCGCGCTCGCGACGACGATGACCCCCATGGCGACGGCGTTGTTCGAGGCGACGGAGGAGGCCTCCGTCTCCCGCCCGAAGGCGCCGCCGAGGCTCATGTTGATCACGTCCGCCGCGTCGGCCGTGTCGCCGTCCCCGTTCGGGTCGAGGGCGATCTCGATCGCCATGACCACGTTCGCCGTGGACGTCGACGCCGTTCCGTCGGAGGCGCAGCCGCTGAAGATCTTGATTGCGTACAGGGACGCCGCCGGCGCCACGCCGCCGGGCGTCGTGCCGTTCCCCGAGGACGCCGCCATCCCGGCCGCCGTGCTCGCGCTGTGCGTCCCGTGCCCGTTGATGTCGAGGGGGTCCTCGTCCGGGTCCGGAGTCGCGGAGCACATCCCGCCCGGTGCCGTCGGGCCGCGGGCGTCGTACGCCTCCCCGACGAGGTCCCAGCCGAAGGTGACCTTCGACGTCGGGAACGTGGCCGCCTCCGCGATCGTGGGATCATTCGCCGCGTACGCGTCGGGCGTGCCCGCGCCGCCGAAGGCGCCGTGGGTGTAGTCGATCCCGCTGTCGATGACCGCGATCGTGATCCCGGCCCCGTCGGCCCCGAGCTGCGCATGGCTCTGGCCGCCGAGGAGGAAGGACACGCTGTGGTCGAGGGCGATCGTCGCGACCCCCGCGGGGCGGACGGACCGGACCTCGGGGAGGCCCATGATCCGGTAGAAGGCCTGGCGCTCCCCGATCGCCGCGAGGCCATAGTAGGCCACGCGGTACTCATGGAGGACCCTCGCGCCCGCGGCCTCGAGGGCCTGGCGGACCTCCGCCTGAGCGGGCCTGAGGGCATCGACATACGCCCGCTGCTCCGCGGGCCCCAACTCCGAGAGGCCGAGGGCCCGCCGGTGGGACTGCTCCTCCGCGAGGGACCGACCCTGGAGGCCGATGATGACCTCCATGGGCCCCCGGAGGGCTTGCGTCACGGGCCCCAGGGGCGCCGGGAGGCCGATCCGGCCTTCGACGGCCCACGCGTCGTCCTCGACCCGGAGATCCGTCAGGAGGCCGTCCAGGGAGGCCGCCCCCCGGACAATCGTCCCGAAGGCCGCCCCCGCGGGGACGATCCCCAGGGACCCGATCAGAAGCAAGCTCAGCATCCAAGCCGTCGCTCGATGAGACTGGGAACGCACGTCCGTCCCTCCCCCGTACCGCGGAGGGCATTCCCGCCGCGGGGGAAATAGGTTTTCCCCACGGCGGGCTCGTTCTCAGGAATGGTAGCGGGTCGCGCCCTTCTTCCGGACCCGCCG
>Ga0209341_10006425_pt1 | contig 10511 bp, 6 predicted proteins | sample RifCSP13_2_FD_184020 | JGI IMG/M metagenome (GOLD analysis project Ga0209341, IMG submission 184020) | Soil microbial communities from Rifle, Colorado - Rifle CSP2_sed 13_2 (SPAdes) (version 2) | ecosystem: Environmental > Terrestrial > Deep subsurface > Rock core/Sediment | place: Rifle... | reverse complement strand
GTCGTCGCGATGCTCGAGCGCCATCCGCTCGGCAGTCAGCTCTTCATGCCGCTGCGGGCGGAGCCGTTTCTCATCGTCGTCGCTCCGCGTGGCGACACCGTGGCACCGGCGAGCGTGGTGGCCTTCTTCACCAACGGTCAGCAGGGCGTCAACTATCACCGCGGCACATGGCATCACCCCGTCATCGCCCTGCGCGAGGAGAGCGAGTTCCTCGTTCTCGATCGCGACGGGCCGGGAGAGAACTGCGAGGAGTGCTCGTTCGAGCCGGGAAGCCTCGTGCTACGTGAGCCGTAAATGGGACCTGGTGCATGAGCGGCGCTGCCTCATACCAGTGGGTGTCCTATGCCAGGGCGTACAGGTAATCGACGTACGAGCGAATCGCCGCATCCAGACCCGACAGCCTGGGATTCTTCGAGTCGATGAGGAAATACTCATCGGGTGCGTGCGCCCGCAAGCCGTGCCCGAGCCCGAAGTGCCCGGCGGGAAGTTTCAGCGGCGCGCCGGTGAACACGTATCCGGGCCACGAGCCGCCACGACGAGGCCACAAGACCGGGGCGATGCCCACCGCGCGATAGACTTCCGACGCGGCGCGCACGATGCGCGCATCCATCGGCGTCGTCGTGGGGTCATAGCCGCCAGTGACGTTCACTTCGATGTCGCCGAAGCCGCGCTTGGCAAGATGCGCCTTCAGCTTCGCCGCCGAGTCTTCGTGTGTCATGTCCGGAACCAGGCGCAGATCGAGCTTCGCAGCGGCCCGGTGCGGCAGGATCGTCATGCCGCCCTGTCCGGTGTAGCCGCCCGCGAGTCCCTCGATGTTCACCGTCGGCCGGCTCGCCAGGTCTTCGAGCGCCTGACGCCAGCTGGCATCGCGCGCCCACCGCTTTACTCCCATCGACTGCTTCGCAGTCGCCTCATCGATGCGCTGTGCCGCCACGTCGAGCATCTTCTTCTCGGCCGCGCTGATCGGCCGAACGGCGTCCATCAACCCATCGATTGCCGGATCACCCGTCAGTGGGTCGACGAGCGTGTTCAGCGCCTGCACCAGATGCCAGGCCGGACTGTCGATGCGCGCCCGATTGCTGGAGTGAACGGTCTTGCCTGGGCCGCGGCCCCACTTCTCACCGCTCGATACCAGCTCGCACTCGACGATACCTTTGGCGCCCAGCGAGATCGTGACCGCGCCATCGCGGTCCTGCGCCGCCTCGGGCATGAAGACGCCTTCACAGTTGCCGAGCGCCTCGCGAACCGGCGACGCAAGCACAACTTGTCCGAAATGGGGTGAACCGATCTCTTCCTCACCCTCGGCAACGAGCACGAGATTGACCGGCACCTTGCGGCCGGCGGCGCGAATGGCATGCAACGCAGCGATGAATGCCGATTGGGGCCCCTTCTGATTCACGGCGCCGCGACCCATGACTGCCTGCCCGAGCCCGGGCATGTCGACGAGCCGCGCTTCCCACGGCGGCGATGACCATTCCTCGGGATCGGCCTGCTTCACGTCATACATGAAGTACAGGCCGATCGTGCGCTTCGCCCCGGCATCGAGAGTGGCGAAGATGCCGGGCTGACCGTCAGTGGGACGCTGCTCGACGTGCTGAAAACCTGCGTCTCGCAGCATCCGCATGGTGAGATCGCACCCTTCGGTTACGCCGCGATTCTCGGCGGCAATGGACGGCTGGCGAATCCACTCCTGCAGCCGTTGCACGGCTTCATCGTGCCGTTGCTCGATCTGCCTGTAGATCGCAGCGTGATCCGACGCGGCTTGCGAGCGTCCCGCAATCGCCAGAGCGGCTCCGGCAGAAAGCGTGCTCCGCACGAATGATCGGCGCGTTTGCGTGGTCATGCGCCGAGCGTAGCGCGCGGACGGCGCAATCGCTACACCGACGCCGCGGGATTCAGTCCGAACCCGTTTCATCCGCTCAACGTCCTTCGTCCGGTTGCATCCACAGCCGCACGGCCGCGTACGCTCGCCATGGTCGCCACGCCTCCGCAATCTTCAGCAGCTCATCGGGCGAGCATCGGCGGCGCGCTGTCGTCGTCGCTCGCAGGAGCGCCGGATGTGTTGCGGGTCATTCGCGGCTTGGGTAGGAACGTCGCGTTCGACGGCGCGATCGATGTGTCATTCACCGCCAATCATACCGAGGTTTGAGATCCGACGGGCACCAGCTGCGAGCATTTGCCGATACCTTTGTCACTCCCACGATCCACCTTCAGGGCATGATCGGCAGGGACTTGTCCAGACGAGGCGGCTTCCAGAGCGGCTTCGTCGGCCAGCTGCGGTTGCTGAAAAAGTTTCTGATACGGTGGGCACTGCGTAGCTCGGCGCGCAGGACACTTTGCCGGCCGGGGTGACGTTGTCGCTCGCGCTCCTATTGAGTGCGATGTCGCTCGTAGACGTAGGCGGTGGCTGCGAGATCTTGAACGGCATGACCGAGAGATTTGTAGACAGTGATCTGCGCATCGTCCGTTCGGCCGCTGCGCACGCCGCTCAGGACCTCGCCGATCTCCGCGATCACGTGATCGTCGCCGATCAAGCCCGCCGTGCGCGCCCGGAGGAACTCGGCCCCGTGCTGTAGCACGTGATCGCGGTGGTCCGCGATGAAGCGCGATCGAACCACGAGATCATCGTCGATTTCGGTGGGACCGGGGGCGCTCGAGCCGACGACGTTGACGTGAGTGCCCGGCCGCACCCACGCCCCTTTCAGGATCGGCGCCGGCGCGGAGGTGACCGTGCAGACGATGTCGGCTTCTGCGACGGCTTCCTCCGCCGTATGCGCGACTCTGACTGGAATGCTGCACTCATCCGTCATTCGGATTGCGAAATCGAGCGCCCTGCGGGCGGAGCGTCCCCACACCACGACGTCAGTCAGCGCGCGAACCCGCACGATCGCGCGGATGTGCGCTTCGGCCTGGTGTCCGGTTCCGAGTATGGCGAGACGCGAGGCGTCACGACGAGCCAGCGCATCGGTCGCCACCGCACTCGCGGCCGCCGTGCGGATGAGAGTGATCGAGGCCGCGTCGGCGACGCAGACCGGTTTGCCCGTCTTGCCTTCAAAGAGCACGACCACGCCCTGGTGCGCGCGATGTCCGGGCTCGGCCGGATCGCCAAACACGCTCACGAGCTTCGCGCCAAAATAGCCATCGATCGCGAGCGCGCCCGGCATGAGAGCGAATGTCCTGCGGTCGCCGAGCGCGATGAAACTGCGCAGAAGATACCGCGCGCGCCCGCTCGACAGAGCCTTCATTGCGTTGCGGACGATCGCAATGCATTCCTGGTAGCTGAGTGAGGCCCGGATGGCGTCGGGACCGAGAACGAGCGGCATCATGTGCAGCATTCTTGCTCACGGCCGGCGAGAGAGTCTCGTCGTTCCAATGCGCACACCGGCTCGGCTTTGGTTAAAGTAGCCAGCATGAGCACCCATCGCGGTTAAGATAGCCAATGGTACTGGACACGATAGATATCCGGATTCTCGACAAACTTCAGTCCGACGCCGGGATCTCGAGCGCCGAACTGGCGAGCCAGGTGGGGCTGACACAATCGCCTTGCTGGCGGCGAGTCAGCCTCCTCGAGACGAGCGGCGTCATCAAACGGCGGGCCACACTCCTCAGTCGCGAGAAACTCGGCCTCGGCGCGCTGGTGTTCGTCGACGTCAAGCTCGCCGATCATGGCGGCACCACCCTCCCGGCGCTGCGCAAGCTCGTCGATTCCTCGCCCGAGGTCCTGCAGTGCTTCATGCTGATGGGCGACGTGGATTACGTACTCGTAGTCGCGACCAAGGACATCGACGCGTACAGCGACTTTCTGCGCACCCGCCTTTCGAAAGTGCCCGGCATTCGCGAGATCACCTCGCGCATCGTGCTCGAAGAAGTGAAGAACACGACGGCTCTGCCACTCGACTACGCGATGGCACGATAGGGGAAGGACGTCGAGCGCCGCCGCGCCGCCGGGCGCCATCATCCCGCCTTTGCCACGTGTTCCCTCAGCGTGGGACGGGCGAACCAATAAGCGGTGCCGAGCATTCCCCACACGGCGAAGATCGCGTAAGGGCGCCAATCCGCGCTGAATCCCGCGACGACGATGCCGACCGCGCACAACACGCCGGCCGTCGCCCATCGCTTCACGGCATCGCGGCGAGGACGAAACCCGGCGCGTTCGTAGAGATCAGGATGCGCCGTCACGACACGCAGTGCGGAAAGGCAGGTGCCGAGATACTTCAGCATCGTCGGAATGTTGATCGCGAGAAAGAGGAAGGTGAGGCTCGTTGGCAGAAAGAGCCCGAGCACGCAACACGCGAATACCGTCGTGATCGCCACCCACGGCGTGCCCCAGCGCGGATGAATTTTCGCCAACGCCGAGGGCAGCACACCCGTGCGCCCCATCGCGAACAGATAACGCGAAAAGATCATCATGATGGCGTTGAGCGACTTCGCGATCGCGAGCGTCGCGGCGACGATGATGAAGAGCTCCGCCGGACCGCCGAACAGGCGCCCCGCGACGTCGAGGAGCGGCGTTTTGCTTTGCGCGAGCGCGTCCGGCCCCAGAGTGCCGAGGGTCACCACTGAAACGCAGGCGTAAATGACGAGGATCACGCCTACGCAGATGCCGATGCCGCGCGAAATCGTCTTTTTTGCATCGCGCACCTCTTCGCCAACTTCCGTCGCGGCCTCGATGCCGAGGTACAGGCTCACGAGCAGCGGGGTGGCGACCAGGACACCTTTCCAGCCGTTGGACGGTAACGGAATGAAGTTGGCAGGCTCGACGTGCTGCAGGCCCGCCGCGACGAATATCGCGAGCGCTACGGTCAACGAGCCGAAAAGAAGAGTCTGCGCGCGCGCCGCGAGCGCGATGCCAAGGAGGTTGAGCACGAAGAACGTGAGGAAGACGGCGAACATCGTCGCCTTCAGGGGCACATTCAACACCATTGACCAGTGCTGAACGAGCACGAGCGCGAGCACCACCATGACGCCCGTGCTGCCGAGAATGCGCAACCAGGAGATCATGAACCCGGCGAAGGGATGGACGAAACGCGTCGGCCACTCGAACGATGCCCCGGACAGCGGCACTGCCGAGCCCATGAAGGCGTAGACGACCGCGAACACGATCATGGGGATTGCGGCGAGCGCGAGCGAGATCAGCATGCCGGTCCCGGCGAGCTGTGCCGCCGGCCCAAAGATCGAGAATATCGCGACGCCCACCGTCGCCCCGGCGCCAAGCGTGACGATGTCGATCAGCCGGACTTCTTTTTTCAGACTGCCCGCTGCGGGTCGCATTCGTGGCCTACTGTATCGAAGGTCCGCGTCAGCGGTGGGACATCGTTCCTGATGACAGCGCGGGTGCGCTCGTGAAGGGACGTACACCGACGGCCGCATGGAGCTCGGAAGGAAAATAGACGACGCCGTCCTTCATCACGAGCCGCACACGCCTCACCGCGCTGATGTCGCGCACCGGGTCGCCATCGAGCAGCGCAAAGTCCGCGACCTTGCCGGGCTCGATGCTGCCGAATTGCTGATCGAGCCCCAGGTATTCCGCGCAACCCAGCGTCGCGATGCGCAGCACCTTCGCATTCGGAATTCCCGCTCGCGCATAGAGCTCCAGCTCCCGGTGCACGGTAAACCCCGTGCCGTCGTCGGTACCGGGAAGGAGGCGGATGCCTTCCGCGTGCAACATCCGGATGGCATCGAGAAGCCTCTGGAAGGACTTCACGTAAGTCTCATCCTCAGCCTGCGACTTGAAGCTAACGAACGAGCGCATGCGGTAACGCTGGTAGCCGATTGGCATGTGCGCGAGGTATGGCGCGTCGCCCTCGGACACTTGCCCTGCCCGGCTCACCATCAGTCGCTCCAGGGTCACCACGGTCGTGTCGAGCGCCGTGCCGTGCCTCTTGAAAAGATCGAGCGTCGTGCGTACGCGTTCGCTGCCGAGATCGAGGCGGTGAGCGCGCTCGCCGAGCGCCGTGAGCCGCAGCGGGGTGCGAGTGTCCTCGTGAGGCTCGAGAACCCAGCCGAGCACGAGCTGGTTGATGTGATTGATCTCGTCGTAACCCTCGACGATGGCACGATCGGGCGTCATGAAAGCCGGCACGTGACCGCTGACACGCAACCCGAGCCGATGGGCTTCCGCTGTGATCGGCGCGACCCACTCCGGACTCAGCGAGTTGTAGATCTTGATGGCGCGATAGCCGTGATCGGCGTACCAGCGCACGGACTCGAGCGCCGTGGACAGTCCTTCGGAGATGACACCAATGCGCGCGGAGAACGGGCTGCGGCCTTCGATGAGGCCGGAGCGCACGATGCGCGGACCCGCCACCGTTCCGGCGTCGATACGGCGCGTGAGATCGAGCAGCTCCGTATTATCGTTGCCAAGATCGCGGACCGTCGTGACGCCCGCCGCCAGGTAGAAGACGCCCGTCCAGCCGGAGTTGTGCGAGTGCATGTCGTGCAGGCCGGGGAGAACCGTTCCGCCTTCCCCGTCGATCACGACCTCGTCTGCCGCGACGGCTCCTCCGGCGCCTTCGGGCCGGACACTCGCGATGCGGTTGCGATAGACGATCACCGAGACCGGCTCAGTCAGGCGCTCGGCTCTCGCATCGAACACACGCACGTTGCGGATGCGAATCGGGATGTCGAAGCGATGTGCGACCCTCGATTGCAGGCGCTCGAGCTGCTCGAGCTGCACTTTGCGGCCGAGCGCGAGGAGCGCGGCGGACTCGCTCTCATGGCCCGCGCGCACCAGCACCGATGAAAGCGAGTCGAGTCGCGCGAAGAGTCTGCCGGCCGGATCGAGCAGCACGATCTCCGGCGTGAGGCTCGATCCGGTGAGCGCGTATGCGATGACTTTCGTCCCACCGATCGTCACCTCGTCGAGCTTTTCGAGCTTCATGGTCCCGCTCGGCACGAGCTCGAGCCTCTGATCGGGCGCGCGCAACAATGCCCGCGCATAGACGCCGTAGCTCCACGGACTCGCATCGTTCGCGACGTAAAGCTTCGGAGCCGGCGCCGCGGCTCGACCGCGGTCCGCCTGGCTTTCCCAGATTGCCTCGCCGCGCCGCCAGGCGAAGCGCTCCCGTACTTCGCCGCCGAACGCAGTGTTACCGTCGATGCTCCATCGAATCGGTACGCCGTCCTCGAGCGTGAGCTGCTCGACGAGCCTGGGGCCGCGACCGTTGTTGCTCACCTGGTAGACGACCTTGACCTCGCTCGCGGTCTGAGTCGCCACGAGCGAGCCGACGACCTCCCCCGCTGCGACGACGGAGTATCGCTCCTCCGTGACACCGAACGCGGACCCGGCCAGCATCAGGCCCGCCGTGAGCGCGGCCGATCTGCGAAATCCGGAGCGCAATCGCAAGCTCATTGCAGCCTCATCCAGGGTAAGCACGCAGACCGTCCGCGAATTGCTCGAGTCCGGCGCGCAGCTCCTCGAACGGTTGTCCGAACCCGATGCGGATATGGCCGGGCGCGCCGAAAAAATCGCCGGGCGCAATCCCGATCCGTGCGCGGTCCCACATCCATGCGGCGAAATGGCGTGTATCACGAACGTGGCTGAGCCTCGGAAAGTACATGCATCCGAATTCACCGACTTCCCCTTCGATGAGATGCTCCGCCCGAAGCTGCTCGCTCACCTCCAGCATGAGAGGGCGATTGCGCTCGATCACGTGGCGCCAGTACGCCTCGTAACGCGGCAGCTCGTCCAGGATCAGCGATGCGATGCCATGCGTGATCTTGGATGAGCCCGTTTCGAGCTCCGAGTACACCGGCCGGATCTTGCGAAGCTCGTCCTCGGCCGCGACGATCCAGCCGCACTTCAGCGCGTGCAGGCCGTAGACCTTCGTGAGGCTGTTGACGCTGATGAAGCAGGGATCGAGGCACGCGGCCGGCCCGCTGCGTCGTGAGCGTGGCACGAAATCGCCGTACACCTCATCCACCAGTACAGGAATGCCGCGTCCGCGCACGACCGCTGCAATGTCGAGCAACGCAGCGTCATCGAGAAATGCGCCAGACGGGTTGTGCGCATTGGTCAGCACGATCAGCCGGGTGTTCGCGCGCAGCAGCGCGGCGAGGCGCTCCGGGTCGATTCCGTAGCTCGTGCGCTCGCGCTCGATGAAACCGAGCACCGCACCGCGATTGCGCGCAAGCCGCGGCAGCAACTCGAAATGCGGGGCTTCGATCACGACGTGAGCACCGCGCTCGAGATAAGTGCTGAACACGTGCGAGAGCGCGCTCGTGCAGCCCGTCGTCGTGAGAATGGCCTTTTCTTCCACGCCGTAGCGCCGTGCGATGGCGGCGATGAGCAGCGGGCTGCCCCAGCCGAACGTGCTCCGGAATCGGGACTGATCGCCCTGGAGTGCCCGGCGCGCATCCGCGAACAGGAGATCCGTCGGCTCGAGGATCGTGCTGTCGAACAGCAGATTGCACTTCTCGCCCGAGCGCATGAGCTCGAACAGCTCGCGATACCAGCCGACGTAGTCCGTACTGGCGAACAGGGCGGCGCCCGATCCTGTCGATTCATCTTCCGGTGACACGCGCAACGTCATTTCTCTTGGTGCGGGGCGTTCGTCCTGGCGCGAAACGACTTGCCCCGCGCAGAGCACATCCTTCGACTCGACTAGAAGCGCGCTTTAGCTCCGAGGAAATACTGGCGGCCGAGAATGTCGCCATAGAAGAGCGTCGGAAATGACGGCCCTTCGTCCGTCAGATTCTCCACGCCCGCACGGATCGAAAGATTTTCGGTGAGCTCGTAGTGGCCCCAGATGCTGTGCCGATAGTTGGCCTCGAGCACGGGATCGGGATTGTTCTCGATCGTGGTCTCCCGGGTCACCAGCGTCTCGGGCAGGTAGTTGAGGGTGTAGATCAGGCGAAGCGGCCCACGGTCGTATTTCACGTCCAGGCGCGCTCTCCAGTCTGGCTGGGTGGCAGTGCCATCCGTGCGCGTGAGATCGACTCCCGTGACGGACGTTTCGAGTCGCGCGACGTGCGTCGCCTCCAGATTCAGCGCGATGTCGCCCGGCGCGCCCAGCGGAAAGTCATAGTTGACGTTGTAGGTCTCACCTTCGAAGAGGATCGAGCCGGCGTTGAAGCTGAGCGCCGAGCTGCTGATGACGTGCCCGCTCGCATTGCGAGCCGTCACGTCACAGATCGCGGCGGGCTGCGGCGAGCTGTCGAAGCAGGTGGCGAGGAAGTTCTGGGGCGTGAAGAAAGAGAGCCCGTCGGTCAGCTCCACCTCGATGCGGTCGACGACGATCGTGAGCCTTGCGGCGAAGCGAGGCTGCAGCATGATGCCGTACGTCCACGTGTCCGAGAGCTCGTTCTGCAGAGCTGGATTGCCGCCGCGCGTGATCAGCGCGGAGGGAAAGTTCTCAGCCGGGTCCTGGAACGTCGCGAGCGGGCCGTAACCGGGATTGGCTGCGAACAGCGCCTCGCAGTTCGCCCGGCGGACGGCGGGATTCGGGCCGGCATTGATGCGATCGGCGTCGCACGGGTCGACGAGAATGGCCTCGAGGCCGACGGTGGTCGGAGTGAAAAGTTGCGCGAGATTCGGTGCACGGAAGTTCCGGCTCCGCGATACGCGCAACGCCACATCGGGAACGATGCTCCAGCGCGCGCCCATGTTCCACAGATCTTCCGAGCCCGCGATCGAGTTGTCGACTGTGCGAAATGCGCCGGTCAATTCGAGGGAGGTGACGAGAGGCAAGGTGAAATCACCGCCGACCAGTGGTACGAGGAGCTCGGCCGAAAATTCGTCCGTGTCGTATTTGCCGGATTGCACCGGCACCGGCACGGCGGCGCGACCGATGCCGAGCTGCGAGGCTTCGGTCGGCGTGAAGGTGGCCTCCTCGGCGCGGTGTTCGAAGGCGACGCTGAATTTCACCTCGCCACCCGGAATCTCGAACAGCGAGCCGCCGAGAGTCGCGAGGTAGCCCTGTTGCTCGTTGTCGTAATCCTGGCCGAACAGGGCGCTCACATAGTTGCGCGCCGCCTCGCTGACGTTGCCGACGCCGAAGGGGTTGATCGGCGCGCAGGCGGGATCGTCGTTCGACGGGTTGGCGTCGGCATTGATGCCACACACGATGTCGGCGCCGCTCTGGCGCGCGTTGATCGCATTCGTGAAACGGCTTTGCCAGATGCCCCACGATCTCACTTCGCCGTCGGTCTTCGCGAAGCTGGCCGACACGTTCCAGTACAGATCGCGCGCCGCCAGTTCCAGCCCGCCATCGAGAGCGACGACCGCGCGGAACGTGTCCAGCTCGCGCGTGCCCGTGCTGCTCGGCAGAATATCCGGGAATACTTTGGAAAGGCTGATGGGAATGGGAGCACCGAAACTCCATGCCGTTCCGGAGTTTGGCCCGAAGAGCGCCGGGTTGGCATTGAGGAAGTTGATGATCGACGTGCGCGCGGCCGTGCTCAGATATGGATTGGCCGCGGAGACCGCGATCGCATTCGAGCCCGTATTAGGTGCGTTGAGGATCGTATTCGAGATGAGAGAAGCGCGCGGATCCTCGCCCTCGACGTTGGAA
>Ga0209341_10006424_pt1 | contig 10512 bp, 12 predicted proteins | sample RifCSP13_2_FD_184020 | JGI IMG/M metagenome (GOLD analysis project Ga0209341, IMG submission 184020) | Soil microbial communities from Rifle, Colorado - Rifle CSP2_sed 13_2 (SPAdes) (version 2) | ecosystem: Environmental > Terrestrial > Deep subsurface > Rock core/Sediment | place: Rifle... | reverse complement strand
CGTTTGAAGACCACCCCCCCCTCCAGCAAGGCATGGGTCCCTATGACGACCTGGGCGTCCCCCTCTGCAATATCCTTCAGCATGGCCTCCCGCTCCCTGGATTTGACGCCGCTGGTCAGGATGCGCGAGGTCACCCCAAGCGGATCAAGATAGACCTGGATATTGCGGTAGTGCTGTTCAGCTAATATCTCAGTAGGCGCCATCAGGGCCGCCTGATACCCATTTTCAACCGCAATCAGCATGGCCGTCAGTGCGACGATGGTCTTCCCGCAGCCAACATCCCCCTGCAGAAGCCTGTTCATTGGGTGAGGACCGGCCATATCCCCCATGATCTCATCAATCACCCTCTGCTGAGACGATGTCAGGCTGAATGGGAGAAGGTCATGGAGCCTCCTGATTATAGTACCGTCCACCTTAAAGGCGGTCCCGCTCTCCTGGGTCACCGTAGATTTTTTTATGGCTAACCCCAGCTCTAAGAGGAGGAACTCTTCAAAAGAGAGCCGTTTATGTGCCCTCGTCCCGCCCCTGTTTAACAGATCAATCTCAAACCCCTCTGGCGGAAAGTGGATCTGATTGACGGTATCGTGGAGACCGGGGAGATGGTATTTATCCAGGAGCCCCTGAGGGAGGGTCTCAGGCAGGTTGGAGAGGTCAAGGAGTCCTTTGATGATATTCCTCATGACCTTTTGCGTCAGCCCGCTGGTCACATGGTATATCGGAACGATCCTGCCTGTGTGGATGAGCCCGCCCTCTTCATTATCCATAATCTCAAATTCAGGGCCATCCATATACAGTGCATAGCTATAAGGGTCCCTCCGGACATGCCCGCTCAATACGACCCTCTTTTCCCTCTTTAAGACATCCCTGAGATAGGGCTGATTAAACCATTTTGCCGTAATATACCCCGATCCATCCCCGATCGTCGCCTCAAAGATCTTCTTTCTCTGTCTCGGCGTAATGACAATCCCGGAGGCCATGACCTTTCCCTGAATGGTCTGATAACTTTCGTCCGCACCATGACGGATGACCTCACCGATCGGTTTTATATTCCCCCGGTCTTCATATCTGAAAGGGGTATAATAGAGGAGGTCTTCTACGGTCTTGATACCGAGCCTGCCCAGGAGCTTAGCCCGTACCGGGCCTACACCCTTTATATATTGAATCTCTTTTTGAAGGTCCGTCATTTCGTCTGCTTCTTTTATTTTTAGTTATTGCATTTATTTTTTGACTATGATAGCCTTAACAAGTTTTTGACACAAGTCCATAAAATTTTTTCAGGAGGTGCAGGGTGGCTCGGGAATGTTCAGTCTGTGGCAAGAAAAGGATTAGCGGCAATAACGTCAGTCATGCCAATAACAAGTCAAGAAGGGTGTTCCGACCCAATCTGCAGAAGGTGCGGGTGATCGTGAATACGGCGGCAAAACGCGTGATGATCTGCACCCGTTGTTTGCGGTCGAACCGCGTCCAAAAAGCTCTTTAGTTGGGGCTCAGGTTTTTGAATATGCGGCAATAGCCTCTATCTCTACCTCTACATCCCTGGGTAAACGCGAGACTTCGATCGTAGACCTGGCCGGGGGGTTCTCCGGGAAATATCTCTTGTAAATGCTGTTGACCTTCTCGAAGTTGCCCAGACTCCTGAGATAGAGGGTCGTCTTTACGACATCTTCCAATCCCATGCCAGCGGCCTCAAGGATTGCCTGTAAGTTTTTGAGGACCCTCTCTGCCTGCTCTCCGGCATCCCCTTTAATCATCTCCCCGCTTTCCGGGTCGATAGGGATCTGTCCTGAGATAAAGAGGAAGCCGTTGCTCCGGATCGCCTGAGAATAAGGGCCTATGGCCGCAGGGGCCTTTGGGGTGGAGATGATCGTCTTTTTTTCCCGGGTCACTTTTTTTCCGTCAATCTTATTGCTTATGGCCCGTTATTGTAGTCGGTATGCTCCTCATTCGTCAACCGCCTTATTTCCTTCAGCAGATCGCGCTGCCTTTTAAAGATGTACCGGATAATCCTTTCACTGTCTTCCTCATGGATGTTTATAAATCTGACACCCGTCTCATAGAGCGTCCCCTCTGCGTAGGGGACATTATCCCTCCTGGTGCTCCTTGTGACCTCGGTCAGCACAAATAACCTTGCAGGCGGGGCAAAAGGGAGAATGATGCACAACGCAATCTTCTGTCCCGGATTTGAGGGTTCGCGTATATTGAGCTTCATCCCGGACGCACTGATGCAGACATCCTGATATTGGACGATCTCTAACGGCGGGGCGCTGTCCCTCTGAACCAGGAGCTCTACCAGGAGATCAATCTTTCTGTTCAGGTCTATAATGTGCGGGAGTATCTTGGGGCCTGTCTCTTCGGTCTCTTCTAATATGACGGAGGCGGGATATTTTGTCCATATCAGGGGGAAAAACCTTTCGGCATTGTCAGTGGGGTTGATCACATCAGATTCGATAAAACGGTAGGTGACCTGCAGTCTGTCTTTGACCCTTACATTTTCCCGCTGTTCGCCGTCTGGATTTATAGGTGTATTCGCAGGTGGATACATAGGAAAAGCATTTACATGTTAAAAAGCAAGGGGACTAAGGTACGCATTGTCATGTGTGAAGATCTGATCATTGGCCCCTATCCTGTTTCTGCCGTATCTCTTGGCTTCGTAGAGGGCCTTGTCTGCTGCGGCAATCATTTCCTCGACGGTCTTGATCCCGGAATTCGGAGAACTGGATATCCCAAAACTTGCGGTCACCTGAATCGAATCCTTGCCGAATTTTACCGGACGTTCTTCCAGCAGCTTCTTGATCCTCTTGGCCGCAAAGAATGCCTGCTCCATGACAGTCTCAGGGAGTATGATGGCCACCTCATCCCCTCCGTATCTCACCGGAACATCAATCTCCCTCAGACTCCGGGCCAGTAATGAGGAGACCTCCTTCAGCACCGCATCCCCGGCCTGATGGCCAAAGCGGTCATTGATCTCTTTGAAGTTGTCCAGGTCGATCATCATCAGGGATACGGGGGTCTGATACCTCATGGAGACCTTGAATTCCTTGGCGAGCATTTCACAGAAGTACCGTTTATTGAAGAGACCTGTAAGGCTGTCTGTCGTGGCCATCTCCTGCACCTCACGATGGACCTCTGAATTTCTGAGGGCCAGGGTCAGGGTGCTCACGATCATCGATATGATGTTGTACTCATGCTCTGAAAATGGCTCCTCTGAATCGCGTATCAGCTGCAGGGCCCCAATTCTGCTCCCCCCTATCTCCATGGGAAAGAAGAGTCCGTTTGAACCCCTGCATTTCAGGGGATCGTCACAGAATTTGTACTCCCCGTTTTCAGATTTATTCCTCTTCAGACACTTCACAGCGGTCTTATAGACCGTATCCTCCGGGATATCGGCAATCTCCCTGACAGCAGACATCACCAATGCCTTAATCTTGTCTACATCTTCAATATCCAGGGTGACATTGGAGAGGACCCAGAGCTTCTTTGGTTTGAAAAGGACCACTGACAATATGTCATGCGGGACGATCTTCTGCGTCTTCTTATATGCGGTCAGAACGATGCTCTCGGCATCTAAGGTAGCCACCACCGACTTGCTCAGCTCGTTCAACAGATGCAGGTCCTCGCTCCATCTCTTAAGGGCATTCTTTTCCTCCAGGAGTCGTCTCTTTTGTAACATCAGCATCCTATTCGCCTTTCGAAGGTCTTCGAAGAGATGAGGTATGGTTGCTGAATCCCCTTTTTCTATGAACCCTTTTGAGAGCCTTTCTTGCATAGCACTTTCGCATTATTGCATGAACCATACCAGCATATGAATGTCGTATGAGGAAGGGGGTAGAAATAAGTTATCTGTTTGTTTTTATTACTTAACTTAGAAATATTAGAAATGCTGTTTCGTAGACAATATGCAGAGAATGTGTCAATACATCAATGCGTGCGTCAACTTACTGACGTGCGCAGGCGGCAATAATTGCTTTGAGCCCCTGCACATCCTGCCTACTACTTCTTGTCGGAGCTGAACTCATCCTGCTTCTCAATCAACATGGCGGTAATGTGCCCTATCTTGATCTTGCTCTCCATCATGACCGGCGTTCGGGCCGCATCATCCGTAAACCAGACCAGCACATTCCCCTTATTGACAAAAATGCCTTCGAATTTTATCAGGGCCTTGACCTTGATCGTATTAAAAGTCCCGGCAGGGGTCCATACCTTTTCTTTCTTTAATACCTGGATGACAAGGGTCCAGTTTTTTTTACCATCGTAGACCTCCAGAGAGACATCTTTACCGATCTCCACAGGGAGGGTGCGGAAAAAATAGACGACCGACAAGGGGTCCTGAACCATCGGCGGGACTTCATCGGTATGCGTCTTTCCGCCGTCATTATGCTTAATAAGCGTCGCCAGCTTTTTCTCCCGGTCAAAGAGGATCTCCTTGTCGCTGGAATAGGTCCCCTCCTCTTGTTTCGACCTGTACCGGTAGGGATAGAAGGTTGCTGTATCCATATAGGTCTCGACCAGATCATTTACAGGATAGAAGAGGGAAATCACCCGGTTGGATTTTGTGACAGAGGAGACCTTGTACACGGAACGGTCGTTGTCAATCTCTTTTCTGACCTCCATGACAGTCGTACCGCCGCTGACCCCATACCAGGAGATGTCAAACACCAGCCGTTCGCCATTGGAGAAGGGGTTCGCAAAGGCAAAGGAGCGGAGCGGGCCGCAGAGGAACAGGGCCGCAGTCAGTGCTATGATCTTTATGTCTATCGTAGATTCTTTGATTCCGGGATTCCCATTTTTTTTCTAAAATATCCTATCGTATGGCGCAATCCCTCCCTCAACTCAACGCGGGGTTCCCATCCAAGGATCGTCTTTGCCCTTGTAATATCCGGTTGTCTGACCTTCGGGTCATCCTCCGGAAGGGGCATCTGAATGATCCTGCTTTTACTCCCCGTAAGGGAGATGATCTCTTCGGCCATCCCTGCAACCGTCATTTCATGCGGATTCCCGACATTCACAGGAAGGTTATAGTCAGACATCAACAGCCGGTATATCCCCTCAACCAGGTCTGTAATATAACAGAAACTGCGGGTCTGTGCCCCGTCTCCATAGACCGTAACATCCTCATCCTTCAGGGCCTGGGCAATGAAGTTGGGAATGGCCCTGCCGTCTTTAATCCTCATCCTGGGACCATAGGTATTAAAGATCCGGACGATCCGGGTATCTACCTTGTGGTATCTCTGATACGCCATGGTCAGCGCCTCTGCAAAACGCTTTGCCTCGTCATAGACCCCGCGCGGGCCGATCGGGTTCACATTTCCCCAGTAGTCTTCGTTTTGCGGATGGATGAGGGGGTCTCCATAGACCTCTGAGGTGGATGCGATCAGGAGCCTCGCCCCTTTTTCTTTGGCAAGACCCAGGGCCTTGTGAGTCCCTAAGGACCCCACCTTCAAGGTCTGTATTGGATATTCCAGGTAGTCGAGAGGGCTGGCAGGACTTGCAAAGTGGAGGATGTAATCAAGCTTCCCCTGCACGTACACATAGTTGGTGACATCATAGTGGATAAACGAAAATCTGCTGTCTTTGATATGCCCTATATTGTCAGCGCTTCCGGTTATCAGGTTATCCATGCAGATGACCTCATAACCCTCCTGGAGAAATCGTTCACACAGATAAGACCCTATGAATCCGGCCCCCCCTGTCACAAGCACCCTTGCCATTCTTTAGCCTCCTGTCTCTATTGGGTTACTCTCGAAAATGCATGAACATCTTCCAGGTTACCTGGTATTCGGACCCTTGGTCTCCGGCCCCTTGATATCCATGCCTTTGGTCTCTGTTTTACCCTCCGGCGGCGCCGTCGCACTCCCTTCAGTCCCTCCCTGCATCGCATTTAACCGGGCTGAGGCGTCTTGTTTCCAGGGGGAGTTCGGGAAGGTCTTTATCAGATATTGATATCTCTCGACCGCCGCCACCTTGTCTCCGGAAATCTCGTGGATCCTGGCGATCTCATAAATCCCACGGTCTGCTACCGGGGAGTCCTTGAGCGTGGATGCCTGGTCAAAGGCAGTGATGGCATTGCTATAGTCTTTCTTCGCCAGATAGGCGCTCCCCAGGTTAAGGTAGACCAGGGGAAGGATCGTCGCCTGATCGCTATGTTTTCCTGTAATCTCCTGATAGGCTGTGATGGCCTGATCCAACTCTCCCAGGGCCAGATGACTATTGCCGACATAATACATGGCCGTGGCTGCGCTCTTAGCCGCCGAATAGTCTTTTACAATCTCCTGGTATTTGGAGAGGGCCTCTTTATAGTTTCCTTCCAGGTAATAATTATAGGCCGTATCCTGGAGCGCGGCGACCTCCTTATCCCATTTCTGACCCAGGTAATAATACGCTGCCGACCCGATAGCCAGGGCAATCAACAGGACTAAGGAGATCAGAGAGACCAGACGGTATTTTTGAAAAGTCTGGCCTGCCCTTGAAAACAACCCAACCATGGCATGCTGGATCTCCTCTGTTTCTACAACATCCTTCTTTTTGGGTACTCTCTTTTTTATGATCTTCATGGCTCTCCTCTGATTACAAATCTTGATTACAAACTTAGAGATACTAAGTAAAATATTCCCCCTTGTCAAGTATTCGTTGATATGGTATTTTGTAGGGGCGATGGATAAACCCTATATCAAGGAAATCAGGGAGATAGAAAAAAAACGCTGGGAGCTCCTGAGCCTTGAGATTCTCATCCTCGTATTTTTAACCGGCGCTGTCATCGTCCTTTCAATCCTCGAACAGAGATTCCTGACACTCTTTTTCTTAGGCCTCCTTGCAGTCCTGTTTTCTGTCTACATCATCAGTAAACAGAAAGAATTAAAAAGATTGAATACAACCCTTACAGAGGAGCAGTTTAAAAACATCGAAGAGCGGATCAGGTCAGCCTCTCTTAAAGAACGGTTAAGTGAGGTGGTCATCCTGTACCGGATCGGCCGCATCAGTGTATCTCAGTTCACCCTGCAAAGAAAGCTGGATAAGATCCTCTCCCTCGCCTTAAACATGCTGAAGGCGGACAGGGCCTCTATCATGCTCCCGAATGAAAAGGCCGGCATCTTTATTATCGCGAGTCAGATAGGTCTTGAAAAAGAGCTGGCGGAGCCGAGACCCCAGAAGATCGGCGAAGGGGTGGCAGGCTGGGTCTTTGAAAATAAGACCCCTCTGATACTCTCCGGAAGGGTGGAAGATAACAGATTTAAAAACTTCATTAAAAAGACTACCGAGATCAATTCGGCAATCTCTCTCCCCATCAAGTTGAAGGGAAAGGTCATAGGGATCCTTAACCTGAGTTACATGAAAGGGACAGAGCGTGCATTCACAGAACGGGATATGAGGATCCTCTCCCTCTTTTCAAGGTTCATGTCAACGTCCATAGAACAGACACAGCTTGCATTGAAAAGACATCTGGTCCCTTAGACCTCCGCTTTTTTACGCACGATTCTGGCCCCAATAATTCCCACTTCATACAATACAATCAGAGGAACCGCCATCAGCAACTGATTAAACACATCCGGTGTGGGAGTAAGCACGGCAGCAATAATAAAGTTCAGGAGTATGGCATACTTCCTGTTTTTCGCTAAAAATTCCGGTGTGAAGAGCCCTATCCTTGTCAGGAATATAATGATAAAGGGGAGTTCAAAGATGATCCCGAAGGCCAGCATAAACTTGATGACAAAGTCAAGATAGTATCCTATCGAGATCATGGGGGTAAGATCAGCGGTCTTATAACTCAGAAGAAAGTTCATGGCAAGCCTGAGCACCACGAAATAACAAAAGGCAAGGCCAATCCCAAAGGAGAGTATCACTAACACAAGAAACAGGGGGCCATACCGTCTCTCTTTTTCACTAAGGCCGGGGGAGACAAACCTCCATATCTGATATAACACGACCGGCAAGGCCAGGATGATCCCGGCAAAGAGGGCAACCTTAAAGTTACTCCAGAGCGCCTCTGCCGGAGATAAGAATACAAAGGTAAGCCTCTTTTCAGAGGGGATGAAACCGGTCAGCAATTTAAGGAGCTGTTCAGAGAAGTAAAAAGAGGCCGTAAAACTCACGCCAATCGCTATCAGAGAAATTGACAAGCACCGCCTTAATTCCGTGAGGTGCTCTATCAGGGACATCCGTTTGTCTTCTGTCATCCTGTCCTTTCCTGTTGTCCCCTTTTCTACCTTGACTGCCGTTCCTATGTTTTGCCCTTTCTGGCATTCGCTTTCTCTGATTCCACCTTCAATATCTCCATCACCTTGTCTTTGGCAAGAAGCTTCTCCTTCTGCAGGTTCTTTCTTAGGACCTCTTCCTCCGGGGTCAGGACGTGCTTTTTATTCAGGTCTCTTATCTCATGCTCCAGTCTCTTATGTTTCTCTTCCCAAGTGAAAAACTCATCATTCTCTCGCCGCAATCTCTCTATCAGGACCACATTCTTCTTGCTTTCCATACGCTGCTCTCCTTTCAGTTGATGCTGAAAAATGTTAAGTTATAATTCCAATCCCATGATAAAGGCATCCTCCTTAGGATTCCTGTAGTATTTGGGTCTGCGCGTAATCATCCTGAAACCCATCTTCTCATACAGCCTGCGGGCAGGCTCATTAGACTCCCTGACCTCCAGGAACGCACTCACAACCCCGGCCTTCCTCCAATAGTCCAGAGCGACTGTAATAAGCCTGGTACCTATACCCTTCTGCCTGTACTGAGGATGCACGGCCAGATTGAGCACGTGGGCCTCCCCCTCAAAGAGCCAGAAGCAGATGTAACCGGCCAATGCCCGTGATGGCGCCAGACGCACCACCCAGGGATGAGAGAAGGAGTTAGAGAGCTCGGCCTTAAACATAGGGTAGGTCCACGGATCAGAGAATGACACCTTCTCTATCCCAAGCACCTCATCCAGATCATCCGCGTTCATCCCCTCTATGGTAATCTGCGCCTCATTGATCATGCCTGTTCTCTGCTTTAGAAGCTCCCGAACTTTAGCTCCGCTTCTGACCTTCGTATATAAACAGGAATCTCCGTATCTGTGATAACCTCCCCCTTTTTTAACTTGGCCAGACCAAGCATTGCCACAGAAATCCCTGAAGGGAGCATGGCATTCATTGGTGCAAAATAGGCATGATCGCCAAGACGGCCCTTTAAAAAATCTTTATAGACATCGACCCCATCCCCAAGGAAGACCACAGGCTCCCGGATCTGCTCTATCAGAAACTCAGGGGATACGACCCTGTCGTCTGTCAACCGGATCATACAACCCTCCTCACGGTATTTAAAGAGCGCCGCATAGACCTCCTTTTTCCTCGCATCCAGCAGGGGGCAGAGGAGATAACGACAGAATGGCATATTAGCGGCCAGCGCCTCTAACGTAGAAACGGCGGCCGCAGGTTTTCCCGTGGCCATGCATAACCCCTTTACTGTGCCGAGTCCGATACGGAGCCCGGTGAATGAGCCAGGCCCGATGGAAACTGCAAAGCCATCAATCTCTTTTAGCGCAATCCTGGCCCCCTGGAGCACGAGATCTATCGCCTCCATAAGCCGCTCAGAATGGGTCACATCGATCTTAAGGCTGTATTGCGCAACAGGCCTGTCCTCATCAATAAGGCCGATACTGCCCGTCATCGTAGACGCGTCTATGCCAAGCACCTTCATCCGGAAATACCCCTGCCACCTTGCTGTCATTCTGAGCGCAGCGAAGAATCTGATTACCCTGGCGCATCAGACCCTTCGCCTTCGGCTCAGGGTGACATGCCAGATTTTCATACCCCTTTACGAGCCTGCGGCTCATGAGCGGTTTATCTGTTATACTCTACCTTGTGGAGCCTCATCCTGAAGAGGTTCTGCCCCCTGTCTCCTTTGACCAGGATATCAAAGGGGGTCCGGATGTCATCAATAACCCTGAAATCTCCATACACTATCTCAAAGAGCCTCTCACCGCCCCTGTCCGGAAGCTTCGAGAAGATCTCTTTCCTGACCACAACCATATCCCTTTTCTCAATCCACCATCGCCTGACAGGATAGGACAAGTCCTCCCTGCTTTTCAACTGGTTTAACAGGTAGTAATCCTCCAGCTCCTCAATAAGAAAACGGGTGTCTTCAGTCACATCACTCCCGTAAAAATCTATTGCCTCCCGGACTATGCCTGGGTCTGCGGGAAGATCGATCCCTGCAGCGCCTTTGATCCCTGCCATGAACTCCTCAGCGCTGCCGCTGAGCCGCCTCCCATTGGGAAGCGAGAGGGTAAAAAGGTCATCCATTGTCTCAAAATTAAATAAGGTAAATCCGGTGGGAGTGAGTCCTGTCAGACTGAACAGGCCCTCACGTTTGTATACGAGGTAGGCACTTAGCTCCGGGGACGCGAGGCCTGCGGGTCTCAGACCTAAGGAGGCTTTGATGGTCTTTATACTTGCGGACCTGCTCTGAACGGCCTCTACCACCCTCCGGTCCATGCTGATCTCAAGGCGGGGATAGGGCCTTGTCACGGCACAGGAGAGAGGG
>Ga0209341_10006422_pt1 | contig 10514 bp, 11 predicted proteins | sample RifCSP13_2_FD_184020 | JGI IMG/M metagenome (GOLD analysis project Ga0209341, IMG submission 184020) | Soil microbial communities from Rifle, Colorado - Rifle CSP2_sed 13_2 (SPAdes) (version 2) | ecosystem: Environmental > Terrestrial > Deep subsurface > Rock core/Sediment | place: Rifle... | reverse complement strand
TACGAGGTTGATAGGCTCTAGGTGTAAGCTCTGCAAGGGGTTGAGCTGAAGAGTACTAACCGACCGTGCGCCTTAACTGCGGGGTTTGAGAGTCCTCAAAATTCGCATGCAAGATAAACTCAGCACAATATATGATTGTCAAAGATTTTATCCTTTCTTTAAACACATTCCCTAATAAGAATACTTATACAACATTATCAGACTGCATTTTGCATGGGTTTCTTATTGTATTTCTAAATTTCCCAGATGTAGGGGCAATCCTTGTGATTGCCCTTTATACGGGCGAACACGAGGTTCGCCCGTATAATTATTTTTCATTTTATGGCCAAGCATTCGGGTTTAATATTACAAGATATATGTGTGAGTAAATTATAAAAATTCATAATAAAATATCTGGACACAAAACATTTCTATGAAGAAAGCAAATAAAACTCGGACACGGCGCAAACCGGAAATGTTGAATGAGTACGATTTTAGCAAAGGAGTACTGGGCAAGTATGTCAAACGCTATGCGGCGGGAAGTAATGTTGTTGTTCTGTTGCCCGACGTAGCTGAAGCTTTCCCGGACTCGGAATCAGTAAACGAAGCCCTGCGCGTTATACCTAAGATCGCCCGACAACAAACTAAGAAAGGCCCGGCTTAAATTGTTGGTTAGTTTTATTTTAAAAATAATAAATAGTGTCTGTCACTATTTATTATTGACTTTCACTCTATAGGTGCCCCCTTCTTTTCAGACAATTAAGAAATAAGGTTACTACATAATCTATTTGGGAGTTTGAAAAGTAGACAGCTCTGTTTGAGCGGAAGTGCTTTCTTTTTTTAGTTTATATATGCCTATTAATAAAGCTATGATAGCTGAAACTCTGAGTATTATATGTATGATGAGAGCTCTAGGGAGTAAAGTATCTAGGTTGAAATTAAGTTCATATACAGAGTAAATCGCTCCGATTATAGCCAGAAATTGAAAAACGATATTGAAAATACCAGATATCTTTGCAGGTTTCCTCCATAACCACATTAATAGTGCTCCGAAGACGATTACGTCGAAAAGACTTTCCAAAATATTGAACTGATACTGCTTAGTAATATTTTGAGGGTTTAGAGCAGCGATTACAAAAAACCCAGTTATTATCCAAACTAAGTGACCGCCTTCTATGGCTATAGCAGGTAGCATAGGTTTTTTACTAATATCTAGGTATTTGTTACCTAAGAACCAGATAACAGCTATGCCTATAGCAGGAATGAGTATCGTACCGAGACCGAAGTAGGCATAAAAAAGCTTGAAAAATATTAGGAAAGCGATACCAATTATGATGTGGAGAATTCTTTGCATGTATATACAGGAATATTAATACTAAAGGGAATGTTTGTAAATAATTATTTAGCGGTCTCGCTTGACTGGAACCCATTTAAGGAATACTTTTAATTTATGCTAGATGAAAAGTTAAATGTACTCCTAGAAACATATATATTTCTATTTTATAAATAGAAAAAAAGGGGACGCACACTTTTTTACTTCGATGAAATTACAAGAACAATTTTTGACTTAGTTCATTTCTAATATATCTAAAATTTACTTGAAAAGCTTTCTGAAAAAATTTGATTTTATTAATTCTAATGAATCTTGAATTCCCTTAATATAAAATTTATGATGATCCTCTAAAATCTGTAATTCTTCTACTCTTCTTTTTTCCATTTCATCACTACCTATTTTAAATTTTTCTAAAACTTCGTAAAAGTATCTCGTACTCCTTGAAATTACATGTGTTGTTTCATGTCTTGCACCACCACCGTATTTATATTCTAAATCTTGCAATTTTTCATCTCGAAACTTTTTAAGCGACTTAAAGCTCTCATCTTTTTCTAAGTTATCTACATTTTTTGGAAGTGACTTTAAAACATTTAATAAGTTATATTTTTTTATTTTAAGATTAAATGCGATATTTAACAGATAAGAAATTCTGTCCCATCCGCTAGATGCCAACCGGAATCCAAAATCAACGTTATACCAAAATAATAAGTCTGGACGTGAGTAAAAATAACCCGTCTTTGTATCACTTGTATTAGGTAGAAAATAATATGCAGAAGCTATAGCTATACAATACTGATTAGCTATTTGAGGTATGTCCGTCCCCAAGTAATCAAGCTGATATTTTAAAGTTACATTGAATGGGTGATTTTCCGATAAACGAGGTCTGGGTTTATCTGAATAACGTTTATTTTCAAGCTCTACGAGCAGGTCTCTAAGTTTAGAAGTAGAAAAATGAAACTTCTGAATAAAAGGATGGGAACTATGCAATAATTCTAAATCTTTCTCTTTGATAATCTCAAAAATCCTTTTTTCAAATCCAACCTTCATAAAAACTGTAAATAAAGGATGCGGCAACCTTTTGCTTTATTAATAATAATATAAGATATTTTAACTAATTGGCAATATATGTACGTGTCAAATCTTGAATAAAGAAAGGATGGGGGTCCGATCTCAACATTTGATATTTAAGAGGTGGTGTTTTTTGAATAGTCCGTACTTCCTTGGAGATAGTTTCTATTCAAAGCAGAAATTTTCCCGAAAACTCAGGGGGGTGACATTTTGAAAAAGGGGACTGAAAAAGGGGACATGCCTCCCCTTTTTCGTTGAAGAGTGTTTCTAGGTTGGCTTAGCTGATTGGGAAGTAGGAATTTTCATTCCGGGCTGTTTTCTATTTCCTCTTCTTGACCTTAAATTAGGCTTTTAGTATTCTGAGTACTAAGGATTAAGCAACGACGACTCACAGTATAATACCACTTTTTGGTTATTATGCTGCATTCTTGCGAGCTAATTACGTTAGGCTCTTAAAATAATGGAAGGTATTTCTGGTGAAAGAGGTTAAAAAATTCGCCTTCACACCTATTCTTGGCTGGTCCTCATCACGATATGACCTATTCTTGATTTGCAAGAGAAGGTACTTCTACCAGTATTACACAAAGTACGACCAAGAGGTCCCGACCAGGAAGATCAACCAATTCAAGGAGTTAGTGTCAATCCCTCTAGAGACGGGAGGAATCGTCCACAAGGTAATCGAAGTGCTTCTCACTAGACTGAAGACGACTTCAAAGGACATAGATAGGAAAAAATTTTTTGATTTCTCCCTGAGAACGACTGTGTATAACATTCGGACCAGAAAATTTGAAGAAGTCGTCTATGGGGATATGGCTGAGGTGGAGGTGGATGCTCTATATCCGAAAGTCCGAGAGAGTCTGGAGAATCTGCTGGCCAGTTACCGCTTTGACTGGTTGGTCAATGAAGCGATTAGTAACTCTGATGAATGGATCATTGACCCGCCGGGGTACGGTGAAACCCGAATCGGAGCTTTGAAAGTCTACTGCAAGGTTGACTTTCTGTTCCCGGCTGGAGACGAATATCACATCATAGACTGGAAAACCGGGAAGCCTGACGCTGACAAACATCGCAAGCAACTCATCGGGTATTCAACATGGGCATCATATCATTTCGAGACTGACCCGACAAAGGTCAAACCCAAAATTGTGTACCTGCATCCCGAATACCAAGAAGTCCAGGAAACATTCAATGTCTTCGACCTGGAAAACTTTGCTATTCAGGTTCGGGCTGAAACTGAAGAGATGTATGAATACTGCAGGGATATCGAACAGAACATACCGTTGGATAAAGCGGAGTTCCCTATGGTAGATGACCAAAGGATTTGCGCTTACTGCAATTTTAGGGGCATTTGCTATCCAAACCTATATCCTGCCAACCTCTGAGTCTCAAAAAATAGAAAATAAGGGGCATTGTCTCAACTGTCTGTTGCCCAAATGTATTTTGTTTTAGTAACTTGGGAAAAGGGGATCCAACCCATTTCTTGTTGAAGAATGCTTTCCGCGTTAGCTTCGCCTAACAAGAGAAACGGAGAAACGGGGTCAGGCCTTGAATTGTGAATGACATTGATATTGCTTAGTTTTTTACTTCAGCCGACCACACTCCACTGTAGGTGTGCACAGCAACTCATGCACTCGTGGGGCTACTTTTCGTTAACGCTTTGCACGATTCTTTCGTGGCGGCTTAACTTGTCAGTTATACTGAAAAAGCTTGCACATAAATCAGTTTGACATCTGATAACCGACGTCATATATTCTAAATTTAATATTGTTGTTCAAATGTAAGAAAAAGCAAAGATATTCAAATAACAGTTAGGTCTTAAACACATATGGATGCTATTATATGAATTTACGTGATTTAAAATGGTCAGCTAAAGAGAAAAAAGTTGCTAGAGAGGCTTTCGATAAAGCATACAAACAGGAAGTGCGGCAGATTCATAAAGAAGTGTATGAAAAAGTAAAAAGTTTTAGAGAAGAAAACGATGTCTGGAAACTTCATGACTATTTAAATGGAAAACGAAAAGAGATTGATGAGAAGTATGATTATAGGTATTCCGTTCTTATTTACGTCTTTGCAAGATTAATGAGTGAAAGCTTTATAAGAGAGGAAGATTTAGAAGGTCTCTCTCAAGATAAACTGTTAAACATAAAAGGCTTATTGAAAATATAAGTGTATGCGGAAAAATCTACGGATAAGAATCCGTTTGATATTTAACGACCTGGGTCATATATTGGAAGGTCGTTCAGAGTCTAAGGTCTTAAATTATTAATTACACCTATATTTCCTAACTCTGTGCAGCGTAGAGCGTTACCACAAGAATATTTAGGGATCATTTTTTTAAATCAACTTTGAGATTAGTTGTCTAGTTATTAGTTAGTTCTATTTAACGCCATTGCTGCAATTGTAGCAACCTTTTCGTGAGTTATTAAAGTTAACGGCTAGCTCACTTTCTTGCTATAACCTCTCTCCATCTGTTCTTGAGTATATAGGAGGTGTGGGAAGAGAAGTTGATAAATAGGTCCGTTACATCTCGATTGTAATAGATTTTATACCTTGGGGTTATGAGTGGCAAGGTTTCATACTTTATATCACCGGAGGTGACTACCCTGAATCTGGTTATGGTATTGAACGGGGTTGGATTTGTAGGACGAAAAAGGGCTAGAGCCCACCCCTTTTCTTTTAATATCCTCTTGGCATTATCTACTATAAGCCAAGCCTCTTTAAAATCAAAGTGGTCAAATACGTCCCAGAGGAGAATACCATCAAAGAAATTTTCAGGATATTCAAAATCAATTTGCAACTCGTCTACATTGATTTCTCTAATGCTACTCGAATTTGTCAAAGCTTGGACGTTAGCATTCAGGAAGTCCTTAACAAACACCTTGAATCCAAGATGTGTAAAAAGTTCAATATTTGAGTCGCAAATACATCCCAAGTCTAAGATAAGTGACTTCGGAAGCAGTGTCATTTCCTTTACGAAAGTTTTTAGAACAGCGGTTGAATGAATATGCCCTTCTCTTTCCATTCCCTCTTTTCTTGAGATGGATACTTCGCTCAAAGTAGTTCGTCGTTGGTCGTTAGTCATTTGTTGTTAGACAAAAAGAATCGAAAGAAAAATAACCAATGACTAATTCACTCCATTACCTGAATCTGCTAACGGCATCCGTTAATCCGTTTATCACCCGTTGACAGATTCCTCATTATCCGATTAATATTAAAATTTCAATCCTCGCTCTTAACTACCTCTAGAATCTCTGTTGCAGGTCTATTGAGCCTCCTCTGCCCATCTACTTCCATATCTATGCTCCCTTTAAAATAAGCTCCGTCATCAATAATCAGCCTAGGTGAGGTGATGTCCCCCTTTAGAGCTCCAGAAGCCTTAATCTCCAGCTTCTCTCCTGCAAACATATTTCCGACTACTTCACCGTGGATGACTATAGTTTTGGCATGTATTTCACCCGATATTTTCCCGTTTTCTCCAATCGTCACCTGATTGTCCTTAAGTTGGATCTCTCCCTCTACCCTGCCATCAATAATTAAATCCTGCCCTCCCGATACTTCCCCTTTAATGAAAATCGATTTTCCGATTTTCACTACGTCTCCTCTCTCAGGATTGATGAGCTTTCGAACCTGGGGCGTAACAGGTATCTCCTCAGGGTATTTAATCTCTGATTCCCTATTATCTTCAGGATATTTAACTCCTAGTTCCTTCTTATCCTTGGGGTATTTAACCCCTGATTCCTTCTTATCCCACATATTTTTCCCTCCTTTCTTTAAGATTTACCAGCCTACCCTCTATTTATTCTCTATTTCCCCTTTACATTTTATAACATAAATTTCAGCAAAATTATAGAAAGACTTATTCCTCAGTTTAAAAATTTAATCGTGGAGGTGTTACTTCTGCAGCTTTTAGTCTGTATTTATTGCTATTGTTGCGATTGTGACAATCCTTATTTGTAATTTGAGGGGAGATAAATAGCACGAGAAAAAGATAACTGCACATCTTTTAAATATATCATGCAACTTAGTAGAACCTTAAATTTATTCCTAGTCTACCCCGGGAGTTTTCAAAGCGGTTGATTTAGAAGGAACGTTTGTTGTATACTGACCAGCGGCGACAGTTGTTACAAGAATTTCCGTTGGAGCTATATCACTATCAACTACTACTCATCAAACAAACGGAGCGCTTCAGGAGAGGGTGAGGGATGAACGTGTACTGGATTTCCCCCGCGAGGGTCGAGCGGCATCAAGTTGAGGACCTGAAATCCTTGCTCGGGCGCGAGGATGGTTTCGTATGGGTAGACCTCCCCGAATGCGACGAACAGGCCAGCCGAGTGCTGTCGGAGATTTTTGGTTTTCATCCACTCGCCGTAGAGGACAGTCGCAAACAGACTCACGTCCCGAAGGTTCACGTATATGCCGACCATCTATTCGTGATACTTCACGCCCCCGAGCCGGAAAGCGCTGGCCACATCCATCTCCTCGAACTCAAACAGTTTGTTGGACGGCGTTATCTGGTTACCGTCCACGGTCCCTTCGATAAGGATGTCCCGCTTGACGCCTGTCTCCGGGAGACCCGCACTGTGCTACAGCGAATCGAAGCGGGACGCTACCACCCTCGTTTACCTGCTGAGCTCTCTTACGCTATCGTCTCGGCTCTAACCCGCCACACAGAAGCGCTTGTATCAGCCCTCGCTAGTAAGGTAGCCACACTCGAGCGGCAGGTCGTGGAGGGAAAGATTAACAGCTCCGAGCAGGTCCTTGAGGCAATGTTTAACCTTCGGCACGAGCTTCTCACGGTTCGGACTGTCGCCGCGCATAGCCGAGAGATATATTCGAGGTTAGCCACGCTCGCGCCCCGGTTCATCCCGATCGAGGAACGCTCCTTCATTGAGGACATCGTAGACCAGTTCGAGCGTATCCGAAGCATCTGTAACGGAGAGGTTGAGTTCCTCCAAGGCGTGATTGACTTTTATCAAACCCGCACCATTACGAAGCTCAACTTTGCGATAGAGCGGCTTGCTCTCATTACCGTGCTCCTTCTGCCGGTAACCGCAGTAGCCTCGATTTATGGGATGAACATCATTGTGTTCGAGAAGAGCAGCATCGTCCAGATTGGCATTGTGCTTGTAGCGATGTTGATTATCGTTGCATTGATTTTCCGTTGGGCGAAGCGCCAGGGATGGTGGTGAGGGATGGTCCACCACCCACGAGGTCATGGGGTTGGAATTCTGGAGAAACTGGAAACAGAGTAATATAAGACTCGCACAAAGTCGGGGTAAATATCGCCTGCTAAAGGCTTGCAGTCTAGAACAGCTTAGGTGCTCGTAAGTCAGCCGGTCTTTCTTAGAATCACTCTGGTTGGCGAAGGGATCTTTCCTGCACGCGGTTTCGGCTGAACACGAAGCATAGTAAGTTTTTTGATATGTTATACAGGTCACCACCTCGATATTAGTAACTATGAATTCTCTTTCAGAACCCTGAGAAAGTTACCGTTCATAATTTTTTTTACACGCTGTTCTGTGTAGCCCTTTTTGAGAAAAAATTCTCCAATCTTTGGCAAATCAGCTACTGAGCGAATCTCTTTTGGAAAATCATCGACTCCTGCCCCATCTAAATCGCTTCCGATTCCAACATAGTCTTCTCCACATAATTTTATTATGTAATCTGCATGGGCAAATATATCTTCGAGTGTGGTTCGATTTTCATCACCACAGGTGAGATTTTCACCGCATGTTTTTAGAAAGTGGTTATATAGCACAAGCCCAATTACACCGCCTCTTTCCGAGATTGCGCGGATTTGATCATCTTTCAAATTTCTTGGATGGTTTGTAAGACTTCTGGCGTTTGAATGAGAGGCGATTGGAATAGTCTCACAGAGCTCTATGGCTTCCCAAAAGCATTTTTCGTTAAGATGAGATAAATCAAGAGTAATTCTTAAATCATTCATTCGTTTGATTAATTCTATGCCCTGTTTTGTAAGACCTGAATCCGTGTTATTACCGGATGCGTATTGATTTTGGTCATTCCAAGCAAGCCCTATAATCCGAACACCTCTTTTGTAAAACTCGTTTAATTCTTTAGGCTCCTGTATAGGATCGGCTCCTTCCATTAGTGTAAGAAACCCGATTCTTGAATCTTTTTGTAGCCTGAATAGGTCACCAGGGTTTTTAACCTGAAAAATATCGTCGTTGTGCTCGTCATAAATCCTGTCGTAGATTGATAATTGGTGAAGGGCGATATCTAGTGTCTTATGAGGTTTAAATTCTGCGGGTACGAAGATTGTGTTAAAAACTAATCTGACGTTTCCCTGTTTTAACCAGGGGAGTGTAATCATGCATGGAATGGAGGGATTTACGAAATCCCTATTAAAGTAGCTTAGGTGATATGCTATATCTTCGTGCGCGTCTACGATGAAGAGGTTATTCGGCATTGTGAATCTTTAGCTACGAATAAACACGAATTTACACTAATAAAATGGTGCATGATACATGAAGTTTTACTGCATCATGCATCTTGTATCGTGTATCTCGCGTCTGCTTATTTTCGTTCATGTCCATTTGTGCCAATTCGTGGCTGAATAATTTTTTGGCTACGAGTAAAACCCCACGCTTGCAAAGCTAACGACTGAGCCTGTATCAGGCTCAAGGGCTTGATCGTAATCCAATATTTTTCCTCTTTCAGCTTTTATTGTAGAAAGAAGCGCATAAATCGGCGAAAGACCGCATATCTTTCTCCGGTCTTTCTCCTCTTTTATTGTGTTAAAGAACCCCTCGGCATCTAGGTTCTCAGTAAATGAAAGGCTCAGTAGGTCTCTTTGTTTGATCCATATAAGCGCGGGCTGTGATACAGGCTCAGTATCACCAAATTTCAGTCCGACATGGGCTAGGTCAGCTCCGGCTATGGCAAATGCTTTATCTCCTAAGCCCTCTATGATTCCTTTAATCCCCTTTAGAAACATCGAAACACTTGTGTTGGCCATTGGAGAATCCACATTTTGTATCATTCTAAAGAATGAGTTGCAAAGAATGGGCACTATCTTGAAGTTCTTAATCTCTCTATAAAGATACTGGAGGAATACTACCTGAAATTCGATTGAGTGCTCGGTGCGATGAGCGATTTCTCCCTCAAAGAGGTCACATTCGGTCTGCTTGACAAGCTTTTCCACGATCTCGGCATCGGTTTCGACTTCGCCAAAAGGAGTCCTGAAATTTTTCTTCGTAAGAATGAACGGGTTTTCTACATTAGCAAAGTGGGAGGTTCCAAAAATTATAAAAACATCTGCATCACATCTGTTAATTAATTCTCTGTAGGCAAGAGCATAAGAGTGTCCTCCCCTTCTAAAATCTATGTGAGGAGAAATTATTCCGGTGATCTTCCCAAGATCAGAATTAGATGGATGAGATTTCTCGGCATTTTCAAAGAATGAGCTAAGCCAATTTTTAATCTCATTTGCCTCTTGAGGGTACGACAGTCCCGCATGACTTGATTCCCTCACCCTGGAATTCTTAAATTCTTCTTCGAGCTTATTTTTGAAGTTTCTATAATTTTTATTGTCGAGCATCAGAGCTTCATCCAATTGGTTTACTAATCCCTGAATCTCGTCTCGGAAAATGAGCTTTCCAAACTGCCTCATATACTTTTCCTGTATGTCAAGGATTGAGTGTTTTCCATCAAAAAGGCTTATTATGAATAGTGCTTCGGGCGAGACGAAAAGTACCCTATCACTTAAATTTTCGGGATCTCTTAAGCAAACAAGCTTCTGCCCCTGAGCCTCTACGGGAAAGGCCTCAACATATCTTAGCTTTGGGTACTCCATGGCGTTAAATTTTACCTAAGGCTCAGCAATAAAGACACTGAATTAGAATTCAGAAGTCAGAATTCAGAAGTTTTTTGGCTTTAGGATTCTATCTTCAGGATTCAGGTTTCTGAATCTACTTTAAAACTTTAAGTCCATGGTTTTCCTTTGTGTCTTCGTGGCTTATCCTAAGATTTTACTTCTTTCCCCCATCCGCCTCCGCCCGGAGTTTCTATTCGGAGAATATCCGCTTTCTTGGCTTCAAAGGTTGCCTTAGGTGGAATTAATTTAGACTTTTTATTTCTAATTAAAATATTCTTTCCTTTCTTCCCCGGTTTC
>Ga0209341_10006421_pt1 | contig 10514 bp, 9 predicted proteins | sample RifCSP13_2_FD_184020 | JGI IMG/M metagenome (GOLD analysis project Ga0209341, IMG submission 184020) | Soil microbial communities from Rifle, Colorado - Rifle CSP2_sed 13_2 (SPAdes) (version 2) | ecosystem: Environmental > Terrestrial > Deep subsurface > Rock core/Sediment | place: Rifle... | reverse complement strand
AAGCGGTTCCTTAGAATCCCGGTGCCTCGAGGAGGGGCGGGCGAGCGTGACGCGGCTTCTTTTTCGGCGAAGGGCACACCCACTGGCACTGGGCTCACTAGCACCGGACTTGCGTGCTGCCTGCACAGTGCCGCAGGCACACGTGTGCGAGTACGGTGGGCGCGCACATCGTCCCGATGTCCTTCGGGAGCGCCAGTGCAAGTGTGCCCATAACCGCACACCTGCACCCCGTTCGGGCCGCGAGACCTCCCGATAGGACACCGGGACGGTGCGGCGACCCGCCGGCCGTTCGCCCCGCGGGCTGGCGCCCGCACACCTGCCCCGAACCGCAGGTGCGGTGCAGGTGGGTGCGGTGAAGGTGAGTGCTGGGACGGGACGGGGAGCAGGGAGCCTCCTGGCCTGCGCCGTCGTGGCAGCCATGCTGCTGGGCGCGTGCTCGGCCGACGCCATTGCCGCCGTCTTCGCTTCGCCCACCCCCACCGCAACACAGACTCCCACGCGGACGCGCACGCCCACGCCGACCGCGACGGACACCCCCACGCCATCCCACACCCCGACGGTCACTCACACTCCAACAATCACCTCTACGCTCACTCCGACCGCGACGGCCACCATCACGCCCTCGCCGACCTTCGATTTCCCGGACGGCACGGCGCTCATGCAGGCGAACTGCCGCTACGGGCCTGGGACGGCGTATCTCTTCGCCGCCGGCCTCTATCCGGGGGATCACGTCGAGATCCACAACCGCAACACGACGGGGACGTGGCTGTGGGTGAAGCCGGATGCGGTTCACTACCACTGCTGGGTGGCGGCTTCCGTCCTGGAGATCACGGGCGACGTGTTCAGCGTCGTCGAGTACTATCCCCCTCTGCCTCACTCCACCCTCTATGGCCCGCCGACGAACGTCTACGCGGTGCGGCAGGGGAGCGAAGTCCTGATTACGTGGGACGAAGTGTGGATGACGGAAGATGACGACCGGGGCTACTTGATCGAGGCGAGCATTTGCCAGGGGGGCCGGCTGATCTTCTTCGCCGCCCAGACGGACGGCACTTCCTACACACTCACGGACGAATCCGGGTGTGGGAGCGCATCGAGCGGGTGGCTCTACGCCGTGGAGAAACACGGCTACACCGACCCGGTGGCGATCCCCTGGCCGCGGTAGCCAGATTGCGCGTGTCGACCAGGAAGTCGCAGGCGCTGCGTGTCGGATCTAGGGGAGTTCGCCGCGCCCGACCAGGTGTGGGGGCGGCCACCTGCGCAGAACCGCAGGTACTGCGTCGCGAGCCGCCCCTACTCGCCTACACGGCACGCCAGAACTGTGCCAGTGATCGCCGTGTGTCATGTAGGGGCGACCCGCCGGGTCGCCCCTACGCCGCCTTCGCTAGAACTCGAGGCTCCGGAGCCTTACGTTCTCTGGCTCCCTCAGCCCGTCTCGGCCAGCACCGACCTGCGGAAAACGTCCAGGCCTTCGTCGAGTTGCTCGCGGCTCACCGTGAGGGGCGGAATGAGGCGGATGGTCTGCGACCAGTGTCCGCATGGATACGTCAGCAACCCGCCCTCGAGGGATCGTTGGAGGATGCGGCGGGCGGCTTCGGTCGCCGGCTCCTTGTTCGTGCCGGGGCGGACGAACTCCACGGCGGTCATCAGACCGACGCCTCTCACCTCTCCAATGATCGGGGTCTCGGCCTGCAGTTCGCGAAGCTGCTCGAGGAGATAGGCTCCCTGGAAGCGAGCGTTCTCGAGCAGGCTCTCGTCGCGGATGACGTCGAGCGTCGCCAAGGCCGCCGCACAGGAGATGGGATTGCCGCCGAACGTGGTGCCGTGGGAGAAGGGGCTCCACTTTCCCATTAACTCGCCGCGTGCTGCGGTCGCCCCGAGGGGGAACCCGTTGGCGATGCCCTTGGCCAGGCACAGGATGTCGGGCTCCAGGCCGAAGACCTGGGAGGCGAACCACTCTCCGCTGCGGCCGAATCCAGTTTGCACCTCATCGGCGATGAGCAAGATGCCGTGCATGTCGGCGAGCCTGCGCAGCTCGAGCAGCCAGCCGGCCGGGGGAATCACGTAGCCTCCCTCGCCCTGGATTGGCTCCACCAGGAAAGCCGCCACCTCCTGTGGGGAGATCACATACTCGAACAGTCGGTCGAGGTCGTCCAGCGCCTCCCGGGCGCAAGCCTCCGGATCGGCCGCCGCCGAGCGAAAGGGGTAGGGAAAGCGCGCGTGGTAGACATCGGGCACGAAGGGTCCCTGCCCGATGCGATACTTCACCTTGGAGGTAGTGACCGATGCGGCCCCCATGGTCCGGCCGTGGAACCCGCCCAGGAAGGCGATGATCGCCCGCCGCCCGCTCACGTAGCGTGCCAGCTTGAGGGCTCCTTCGACGGCCTCCGCGCCGCTGTTACAGAAGAAGTACATGTCCGCCCCGCCCGGGACGATCTTGCCGAGCTCCCACGCCAGCCGCAGGGTCGCTTCGGGGGCTACGACCCCCAGCGGCGCGTGGACCATGCGCTCCATCTGATCCCGCGCCGCCGCCACGATCCGTGGGTGGTTGTGGCCCGCGTTACACGCCCCGAACCCGGAGAGAAAGTCGAGGTAGCGGCGCCCATCCTTGTCGTAGAGATACACCCCCTCTGCTCGCTCCACCGGCAAGTTGGGCCAATCCTGCGCCAGAGACGGCGCGAATAGATCGCTCAATCGCGTGAGCAGCTCAGGAAACGAGGGCCGTTCGCCCATGCTGGTTTCTCCCTTCTGAGCCCTGGAGCAGGGTCGGCTGCGTCCTGTGTGGGAGCCTGGTGAGCGCTGCCGTCCTCAAAGCCAAGGTCCGAACTTCAGCGCGGTGCAGAGGACAAAGACCCCAATAATGAGCGCCAGCCAGAGGTAGTCCGCCGGACGAGCATGCAGGGTCTCGATCTCGGTGGGCTCGATCGGGGCGCCGAATCCCTTGGTCTCCATGGCGATCTGGAAATCGTTGGCCTTGCGGAAGAGCAGGAGAATCAGAGGGGTGATGATGGGAATGTAGGCGCGCACCGCCCGCTTGATGACGTTCATCCGATCGATGTCGAAGGCGCGCAGCTTTTGGGCCTCCACGATCGACGCCCACATCTCGAAGAGAAGGGTGGTGAACGAGAGGGCGCTGATGAACATGAACGTCGCCACTCGGGGGACGCGCAGTTTCCCCATGGCGGTCATGATGGCGGAGGCCGGCGTGGTCATCACGAACAGCGGCAGGGATGAAGTCGCCACCAGGATGCGCACGCAAAGCAACAGGCCAAACATCACCCCTTCCCTGGTGAGTACTCCGAGGTCCGCCTCCCAAAGCCTGAGGTGACCGAAGACGATGAGCGGGGTCCTGCCGAAGCGGTAGGTGAAACCCTGAATCAGGATCAGGAAGATGAAGGTTCCTGTCAGGATCTTGAGCAACGTGGTGAAGCGCCGCAGCTCCACCCGGCCCACTGCCCACAAGACGCCCGAGAAACCCAGCCAAACGAGAAGGACCGGCAAATCACCTTGACGGATTGGATACATGACCAGGAGCAGCGTCAGCAGGACGTGGGCCAGCTTCACCAGCGGGTGCAGCCGGTGGATCGGGGTATCCAGAGGGAGATACCGGAATACGGGCCGCACCTAGCCTGCCCTTTGCTGGATCCCTGCGGGCACCAGCACCTGGAAGAGCTCATCCAGAGTCAAGATATCAGGCGGGAGCCCGAGCGCCGTGAGCCGCTGCGCAAGCTGCCCGGCCACCGGTGGGACGACGAAGGTCTTTCGCAGCTCCTCCACCTGAGCGAAGACCTCGGCCGTCGGCCCATCGAGGAGAACCTGTCCCCGATATAGAACGATCAGGCGATGGGCATAGCGGGCGATCAGATCGACGTCGTGCGTGATCATCACAACTGTGCCGCCCTGCTCGCTGTGAAAACGGCGGGCCAGGTCGGCGAGTTGGTATCGGCCGCGGTGATCCTGGGCCGTGGTCGGCTCATCCATGATCAGGACTTCGGGGGCCAGGGCCATGGTCGCAGCCGCGGCCAGCTTGCGCCGGTCGCCGAAGGACAGCCGGAAGGGAAACAGGTCTGCCTGTTTCTCCAGGCCCACGGTGCGGAGAGCCTGCTCAATCGCCCCCTCAATCTGCTCGTCGGGAACACCGACGTTGCGCAGACCAAACGCGATCTCTTCGCGGCAGGAGGCGCTGAACAGTTGGTAATCGGGGTTCTGCAGCACCAGGCCCACGCGACGAGCCATCTCGCCCACCGAGAGCCCCCGAATGCTCTTGCCGCGGAAAAGGACATCTCCGTGCCCGGGCCGCAGCAGGCCGACCAAGCACCTCACCAAGGTGCTCTTGCCCGATCCGTTCTGGCCCACGATGCCCACGAACTCGCCCTGCCTCCATTGGAGGTTTACATCCTGGAGGGCGAGGACCGCCGGAGGGCCGGGGTACTCAAAGGTGAGATCCCGCGCTTCGAGGACCACCGGTGCTTCGGGGGCAGGAGCCTGCCGGGGAGGCAGGGCTTGCGGCAGGACCGTCAGGCGTCGATTCGTCACTTCCCGTCGGATCTGATCCGCCACCCCCTCGAGGCTCAAGCTCACCCGGCTCGGGAGGGCGGCGGCACCCGGCGCCAGGTCGACCAGCCGGGATTGGGCCTGGATCAGCGCCGGCGTCTTGACGCCCGCCTGCTCAAGGCGGTCGGGGTGAGAGAAGACCTCCTCCGGGCTCCCCTGCAGCACCGCCTCGCCTCGCTCCAACACCACCACCTGATCGGCCAGATGCAGGATCTCTTCACTCTCGTGGGTTGTCATCACGATGGCGAGATCGCCGGCCCGTTTCAGCCGCTCGATGGCCTCCCCCACCTCCCACCGACCCAGCGGATCAAGTTGGGAGGTGGGCTCATCGAGCACGAGCACACGAGGCTGCATCGTCAGCACCGCGGCCAGCGCCGCCCGCTGCTTTTGCCCGCCTGAGAGGTCACGCGGGTTGTGCTCCTCCAGCCCCTCCAGTCGAACCAGGGTCAACGCTTCCTTGGAGCGCCTCAGGATCTCCTCTCGGGGCACTCCCAGGTTTGCCGGCCCGAAGGCGAGCTCCGCCCCGAGGCTGGGCATAAACAACTGCACCTCGGGATCCTGCATCAGCACGCCGCAGCGTTGGGATGTGACATAGAGCGGCTCATCCCACGGGTCGATGCCGACCAGCGTGAGGTGTCCTTGGCGTCGTCCGCCGTAGATGTGGGGGACAATTCCGCTGATCAGGTAGCAGAGCGTGGATTTTCCTGCCCCATTGGCGCCGAGCACAACGACGAATTCGCCCTTGCGCACGCTGAGGTTGAGATCGCGCAAGGCAACGATATCTCCCTCGTAGGCGAACGTCACCTTCCTTAGCGCAAGGACCTCCTCGCCAGGCATGCTCATCCTCGGATCAGGGATTCGTGCTTCGTCCGCCGTGCGATGGGGCTGGCCCGCCGCGCGGGCCCATCTGGGAGAGCGTCGACTCGATCTCAGCGTGTCCGGGTTCTTGGGAAGGAGGGGTCACGCTTGCCGTCGGATTACCAGATGGCGCCCGCGATCTTGGGCAGCCCACTCCGCTCCAGGGCCTCGACGATCGGGATCGTGATGACGGCCGTAATGGCGGAGAGCGCCGGGACCCACCAGGAGTAGGCGACGTGGGTGGCGACGCCCAGCTCGGCAGAGAAGTCGAAGAGGTACCAATAGGGGCGCGTCCAGGGCAGCCACCAGATCAACATGGCCGCCAGGACCGCCAGGAAGATCCCGCCGTATCGCTGCTTGCGATCGGCCGAGGTCACCCACTTGGGGATCATGCGGGTGCCCAGCGGGGTCAGCGCGATCACCAGGGGGATCACCCAGTAGAGCGCGGCCATCAGGAAGTAGAGGGGCTCGGGCACTCTGCCGAAGCCTGCCGCTTCGCCGGGGACGTAGAACGGAACCAGCCAGCCGGCTATGCCGATGACCGCGAACAAGGGCACATTGATCTTCCAGTAGCGATCGTCGCGGATCATGAGTGCCACGAACACGGCAGGGAGCCCGGCGTTGAGAAAGACATCTACGATCTGAAGCGGGTAGGCCGCAGGCGCGATGAACATTCCGATCACTCCGCCGACAAGCGCGGAGACGACACCTCCCACCGGCCCCATGAGCAGGGGGGCGATGGCGGCCAGCGGCGTGGTAAGGGGAACATAGCCTCCGCCGCCCACGTACGGGAAGATCGGGACAAGCCCCGTCACTCCCAACAGGGCGCCGAATAACGTCACCCAGGCGATTGAAACGCCGCCGATCTGGCTTGTGGTGCTGCGGACCTTCACAGGTTGTCTCTCATCCATCGTCTTTTGACTCCTTTGCATAGAATGTTCCGGCGAGCGGACGCCCTCCTTCCCACCTCCCCGATCGCCCGATCCGCCCTCTCAGGAGAGGATCGGGATCGTGGACGAGCCCATAGGGAAAACGCCTACACGCGCTTTCGGACCGTATTCCTCCAGCAGCGCATCCACACCCGGCTGAATCGCCTTCAACGGCCGGAAACCCATGGCCTCGGCGGTTCTCTCGGCGATCCCTTCCGTCACCAGGTAGAGGCTCTTCTCCTGCTTGATGCGTGCCAGACAGTATCCTAGAACACTGAAGGTCACCATTCCGTTACGCCTCACCACCGCCCGCAGGAAGTCGTCGGGCTTTGAGCCCGATTCAGACATGAGATGGTAGAAATCGTCGCCGCCGACGCCGTCTGGGCAGGTGGCCACCAGGACGATGCTGCCCCCCGCGCCGACGGCGGCGTCGGCGTACTCGACCGCCCGGACCGCTTGGTAGAGGTCGATATCGTAGGGATATCCCGCAGCAATGGCGATGTCCAGCTCCCGTGGGCAGGCGACTTCGTACACCCGCCGGGACAGCGCGAGGCCTGCACGGAAGACCTCGTCTGGCGTACCGGCGAAGGCCTGGGCCACCCGCTCATCCTGGCAGAGGACGACGTCCAGGACCAGGTCCATCCCGACCATCGCCGCCGCCTCTTCGATATCGAGCCGCGTGGGTAGCTCCACGCTGCCGGGCCGGCGGAAGCCGAGGGGGACCAGGCTGTGGTTGGCGTTGATGGTGTCGAGCCCCGCCACCCCCGGCACGATGAGCTTCCACCCTCCCGAGTAGCCGGCATAAGGGCTCGGGCCGATGTATCCAATGCCGATGCGTCGATCCGCTTCGAGGACGAGCCGATTTACCCAGACCGGCGTCCCCCGGCTGGTTAGGCCGACGTAGACCTGATTGTCTTGCTCATCACATCGGTGCTGGACGACGCGCAGCCCCCGAGATGGCCCCGGGCCCACAATGCGCCTCACTTCCTGGTCTGTGCTCAGGCGGTGGGTGCCATGGGTGATCAGGATCGTGATGTCCGCGTCCCTCACCCCCGCCTGCGTGAGGGCCTCCAGAACGGGAGGAAGCAGGTCGGCGGTCGGGGTGGGGCGTGTGTGATCCTCTATGAGGATGACGACGTTTTCCCCAGGCCTGGGGAGCGCGGAGAGAGGGGGGCAGCCCAGGGGCTCCGCCAAGGCTCGAAGGACTTCGGCGCGCAGGTCGGGGCAGGGCTCGACAGGCTGGGGCGCGAAGACGCCCGCCAGATTGGCTTCGGGTAGCCGCAATTCGAGTGTCTGGGCGCCAAAGGGAAGTTGAATGACCCGATCCAAGGGGAATCTCCACGGCATCCGAAAATCAGTCCACCGCCGTGGTGGAGGCAGCACGCGCGCGGTCTCTCGACTGCTCTTTAGAACTATAGCACCGCGGAGGCCCGTGTCAAGAAAGGGAGACCTTCGACGGCGGGTGGGTTGAAGCCTCTACGAGCTCCCCTTGCGCGCCCCGCGCTTGGCGAGGGCGCGCATGCGCGCCAGGCTCATCGTCCCAGCCTGGCCCCAGCCCTTCTTGCCCCGCGCCACCTCCGGACGAAACTCCTGATACAGGCTGAAGGCGACCTCACCGAGCTCCTTCGGGGAAAACGAGGCGGCCAGGTCTTGCATGGCTTTTCGGACCGCGCCAAGCGATTCCCCGAACTTGCTCTCCAGGTATCTCTCGACGCTCGCCGGATCGATGGGCTTATCCAAGACGACGGCGCGGATCCCCTCTCGGGTGTTCTTGGCCGGCACCGGCCGCCCGCAAACCTCCACCCAGAACTCCTCGCCCAGCCCCACCTTCTTGGGCGGCTTGTCGCTCTCGGCCGCTTTCGAGGCGGAGTAGATTCCGAGGGTGCGGCCCTTCGTCTGGGCATTCAGTCCGGCGACGGCCTTGCCGAATGTGAGCGCCGCCTCGCGATCATGGCCCTGACGCTCGGCGACAATCGCCGCCCAGAGCGTAAGCACCGGGGCGCGATTGACCCTCACCTCGTCTTCGGGCATTCCGTTCTCCAATCACTCCGCGCGGATCATACCGCAACTCGGGTGGTGGAAACCGAGATGGATGCAAATCCGCTTAAGTGCGTCTCTCCGGGCAGGTAGGCAGCGGCAGAAGTTCGGGCCGGAGTTCGCGCCGCGGGCGGTCTGGGAGATCCTGAGGAGTGCGGCCTCCGCTCAGGGCGCGATCGAGTAGCCCGCGACGAGTCCCCCCGCCTTTTTCAGGCCTACTCCCCGCTGTATGTGAGAACCACGGTCGCGCCGCTTACATGCCGGGAGCGAGGAATCTCCTCTCCAGTGAGGGCCGTCAGAGCCTCGAAGAATGCCTCCCACCGTGAGGAGGAGGGGCGCTCCTTCCGGCTCACCTGATAGACGGCGCTCTGACGGCGTGAAGGCTTGCGCAGGAAGAACTCCTTCGACCGGCTATCCTTCAGGCGGTGACCCACCAGCCCCGTTTGCTCGAGAATCGCCAGGTGGTGGTAGAGGTTGTAGCGGTTTTCCCCCGTGAGCTGCTCCAGGTCGGTCGTCGAGCGGTCGGATTCCTGCAGGGTCTTCAGGATCGTCTGGCGGGTGGGGTGGGTGGCGGCGCGCAAGGTCTCATCGGGATAGGCGCGTCCGACCCTGGCCTTCGGGCTTGGCTGCGTCTTTGTCATCCTTGCCCCCTCCGGGGGCGGCCCAGCTTCTGGCGTGCCTTCTCGAGCAGGATTCGCGAGGTGATGGTGTGGGAGGTGTAGGCGCTCTCCACCGCGCCTGTATCGAGGGCCTCGGCCCCCATGTTGCGGTACTTGGACATCAACTCCGGAGCGATTCCTTTGGCCGCCAGATAGGCGCTCGAGGGCGCCTTGTGGCGCAACGTCCGCGTCTCGGAACGCTGGAGATAGAAGTGGCTGAGCATGTGATAGACCTTGCCGGATCCCACATCGAAGGTCACGAAGACCGGGGCTTCGCCGTAGCGCTCACGGATCTCTCCCGATGTGACGAGCACAGACACTTTCTCCGGGCTCAGGATCCGGATGGGATAGCTGCTGGCTTCGAGCCACCACTGCGGGTCGTCGTCGGCGCCGATCAGGGAGGAGAGGAAGGGGTCGTCCCCCTGGTGGATCTGCACGCGGACGACCTCGTCGGCGGTGCGGCGCTGGTTGTATTCGACGTAGCCGGGGAAGGCGGGTTCGAGGACGTGCCGGAGCGCCCAGTCGGTGGTGAAGAGGAAGCCGCCGTCCTGAACGAAAGCGGCCAGGCTGCGCAGGGCCGGCTCGGGGATCAACCCGGGGCAGTTGACGAAGACGATCTGATCGGGCCGGAGCAGCACGCGGGCGAGGTCGTTCCCCAGGACGGGCGTGAACGGGGTCCCCGAATGGCGGAAGACGTCCTCGATGTGGTCGTATTGCCCCCGGACGACCAGGACATCGGCCTCCTGGATGGTCTCCAGGGCGGCGAGCATCTCCGGAGCGTTCTGTTGGAGGCGGTCCTTGAGCAGCTCGTGCGCGATCCGGTAGGCGGCTTCCATCGTCGGCTTCGACATGGGGCTCCCTCCTCTCAGCCTGCCATCTGGTCCACCTGTATTCTAGGGCAAATCGACCGTTAAGTAAATAGTTACTTACCATCGGACCGGGATGCTTGGGGGTGACGGACCAGTGGCCGCTATGGGCGCATCGTGGGATGACGCCGGCTTCGTGACCGGCCGCACAAGCACCGGAGCCATCGGAGGCGCTCCGTGGCAGGTTTCCGATGGAGGAGGGCGTCGGTCACTTCGGCTTAGGCGCCTCCTGCAGCTGGCTCAGAGGTTGTCCGCCTCGCGCCCCGCCGCCGGCTCCCGCCAGCGGCCGAAGATACCGGGTGGTCTTCCCGGTGCGAGCCGCTCGCCGGAATTGTGGCGGAGCCTGATGGCCGGCCTGTCCCCCTCCTGGGGCTGCCCACCCGAACCTGCCCCGCGCAGGTCCCGGGTTCGGCGAGGGTCTCCTGACCCCGGCACAACGGAAGTTCGGCGAGGTTCTCCTAAGCCGACGCGCCGGGCTAGGACGGAGAGGGCTGGGAATCCGCCCTTGGTGTGGTGAGCCTCTCCTGGGTCCGGCCGTGGAGGGTGTAGAACCCGAGGACCGCGACCGCGGCCAGCACGCCCGAGAGATACCAGACCAGTTGCGGCGCATAGTT
>Ga0209341_10006418_pt1 | contig 10515 bp, 5 predicted proteins | sample RifCSP13_2_FD_184020 | JGI IMG/M metagenome (GOLD analysis project Ga0209341, IMG submission 184020) | Soil microbial communities from Rifle, Colorado - Rifle CSP2_sed 13_2 (SPAdes) (version 2) | ecosystem: Environmental > Terrestrial > Deep subsurface > Rock core/Sediment | place: Rifle... | reverse complement strand
GCTCGTCCCCCACACGTTCGCGTAGCGGAACCGACGGCGCCATTCCCGATGAATCGCGTCGCACACCATCCCGACGGACGACGTCTCCTTCACGATGAGCGGCTCCGCCATGTCCGCGTCCTTGCCGTGGGGTTTCAGGTAGACCCGCATGAACCGGAGCGCGTCGTAGATCGCGTCCTTGAGCGGGCCCAGGCCGACGGCCTTGGTCGCGGAGATCGGGAGGAGAGGCCATCCCGCGAGCTTCTTCTCGAGCTCCCGGAGATACTCCCGGCTCACGAGGTCGATCTTGTTCACGACGACCCGCGCGGGCATGTACACGCGGTTCCCCGCGAGGACGTCGATGAGCTCGTCCTCCGTCACGTCGTCCCGCACGACGACCGTCCCGTTCAGGTATCCCCATTCCCGGCAGATGTCCTTGATCATCGCCTCGTCGATGTGGGTGAGCCGCACGGTCGGGTTCACCGTGAGGCCCCCTCGGTTCGCCTTCGTCAGGACGACGTCCGCGGGCCGTTCGTTCAGGCGGATCCCGCCGAGCCGGAGCTCGTCGGCGAGGACCTGGACGTTCGTCTCGAACACGTCGATCATGAGCAAGACGAGGTCGCAGGCCCGCGCGACGGACAGGACCTCTCGCCCACGTCCGCGTCCCCGGGACGCGCCCCGGATGAGCCCGGGCATGTCGAGGATCTGGATCTTCGCGCCCCGGTGCTCCAGGACGCCCGGGATCACTTCGAGGGTCGTGAAGTCGTACGCCCCGACCTCGCTCTGTGCGCTCGTGATCTGGTTGAGAAGGGTCGACTTCCCGACGCTCGGGAAACCGACGAGGCCGACCGTCGCGTTCCCGCTCTTCCGGACCGCGTAGCCCGCGCCACTTCCGCTCGACTTGAGACGCCGGGTCTCGGCTTCCTCCTTGAGGCGCGCGAGCTTTGCCTTGAGTTTCCCGATGTGGTGCTGGGTCGCCTTGTTGTACGGAGTCCGCTGGATCTCCTCTTCGATCGAGCGGATCTGGTCCTCGAGGGTCGCCATCCGGACGCCCGGGAGAGAGGCCCCGCGGGAAAAAGGTTCGCCGCTCGCCCGAGGGTCGCGCTCACCAAGCGGTCCGGATCGTCTCGGGGGCGAGCCCCTTCACCGCGAACAGGACGAGCCGTCGGGACCTCGTTGTATACGGGGACAGGTCCAGTCCCCCGAGGGCCCGGTGCAGATGGAGTCCCTCCGCGTCGAGGAGCGCCTTGAGCTCCGCGAGGGTGTACGCCCGGACGGATCCCGTGTACTCTCGCGTGCCCTTGCCGTCGATGATCAGCTGGCGCGTCTCGTACCGGCCGCGGAGCACGTCGAACGTGTCTTCCTGGAGGACCACGGTGCCCGCGTCGGGGATGCGCCACCCCTGCTGGGGCACCGCGGTCGCGAGGCTGTCCCGGTTGAACATCTCCATGAGGAACTTGCCGCGAGGCTTCAGGGCGTGCGCGATCCCCGCGAGGACGAGCCGGTCCTCCTCCGTGTCGTCGAAGTACCCGAACGAGGAGAACATGCTGATCGCGGCGTCGAAGGCACCCGAGTACCGCAGCCGGCGCATGTCCCCGTGGACGAAGGTGACCTTCGCGCGGGCCTTGGCCGCGGCGCGCCGGGCGGACTCGAGGAGGGGCTCCGACAGGTCGACGCCCGTGACCCGGTACCCGCGCTTCGCGAGCTCGATCGAGTGCCGGCCCGCGCCGCACGCTACGTCGAGGATCTTGGCGCTTTTCCGGAGGCGGAGGATCCGCTCGACCGCGTCGACCTCCGCGGGCGTCGTCGTGTGCGCGTACAGGGTCAGGTAGTCCCGACCGAAGAACGTCTCGTACCACCGCTTCGGCGCCCGGACCACCGTCTCCCCCAGGGCCGCGAACGGTTGGCTCGCTCAAGAAGCTACCGCGTTCACGCGGGCACGATCTGGGTGCCCGCCTTCCCATCCACGGCGGGCACGAGGTGCTCGAGGTCCGTCACGACGACCCGATGGCCGCCCGCCTCCAGGAAATCGATCGCGGCTTGAATCTTCGGGCCCATGCTCCCGGGCGGGAACTGTCCCGCCGCGAGGTGGGCCTTCGCCTCCTTCACCAGGAGCCGGCCGAGGGGCCGTTCTTCTCGCGTGCCGTGGCCGAGGACGACGTGGGGGACGTCCGTTGCGATCACGAGGACCTTGGCCCCGATCGCTCGCGCGAGCACCGCGGACGCGAGGTCCTTGTCGATTACGGCCTCGACCCCGACGAACCGGTCTCCTTTCCGGACGACCGGGATCCCGCCGCCCCCCGCCGCGATCACGACCCGGCCGTCGGCCGCGCCCGCGAGCTTCGCGATGAGCGCGGCCTCCACGATCTCGATGGGTCGCGGGGACGGCACGACCCGGCGGTACCCGCCTCGAGGATCGAGCGCGAGCTTCCAGCCTTTCGCCCGCTTCACGATGAGCTCGTCCTCCCGCGTGTAGTAGGGACCGATCGGTTTCGTCGGGTTCGCGAAGGCGGGGTCGTCCGGGTCGACCACGACCTGCGTCACGACGCACGCGACGTCTCGCTTGATCCGGCGCGCCGCGAACGCGTTCGCCAGGGCCTGCTGGAGCATGTACCCGATCTGGGCCTGGCTCTCCGCGACGCACACGTCGAGGGGCATCGCGGGCACGCGAGAACGGCCCTCCTCGTTCTGGAGGAGGATGTTGCCGACTTGCGGGCCGTTGCCGTGCGTCACGATGAGTTCGTGCCCCGCGGCGACGAGGTCCACGAGTCGTTCGGCCGTCGCGTCGAGGCGCCGCCTCATGCCGGCCGCGTCGCCCGGATCCCCGGCCGGCACGATCGCATTCCCGCCGATCGCGACGATGAGGCGTTTCACGGGACATCCCTCACGGGAAGAATCCGCACGAACCCGGCGTCGCTATAAGAACGTTGTCTCCTGGGTCGCGTCGCGCCGGATAACTATTTAGAGGGAGGTCGCATCGCACGGTTCTGTGGCGGCCCCGAACCCGTGGAAGCGCTTCGTCGCGACCCCGTACTTCCGGGTCGTGTACGTCGGCGTCCTCGGCGTCCTGACCGCGTTCCTCTTCCCATTCGCCTTCGGGGCCGCCGCGTGCCTCGCCCTCCTCGTGATCCCGCTCACGACGTTCGTCGTGCCGTACTGGTTCGGCGAACGCAAGCCGCGTCGCCTCGCCGTGAACGGGGTCGTCGTGTTCCTGATCGCCCTGCCGATCGTCGCGGCCCTCCAGACGGGCGCCATCCTCGACCTCTCGCCCTTCGAGCTCCAGAGTCTCCCCGATCCGGGCGGGAACGCGACGATGTCCCTGAGCAACGGGACCGTGGATCCGTTCCGCGCGGAGGGCCCCGCGACGTTCACGTTCCGGGTCCTCCTCACGACGACGGACAACGCGACGCCGGCCGACTTCGAGGTCTGGATGAACCTCACGAGGGTCCAGTCGTTCGCCTTCGTGGTGGGCAGCGTCCAGATGGTCCCCGAGCCAGGTGCGGAGAACAACACCCGAGACGGGACGTGGTTCACGGTTGACGCGACGGTGGCCCCGGAGGTCGTCGGCACGGGGTTCTCCGCGAAGCGCGTCAGCGAGGGTCTCTGGACCCGGACGGGCGTGTTCCTGGGCCCCCTATCAGGCGCCTGGGCCACGTACTTCGGCTACTTCGTGCTCTACTCCGGCCCCATCCTCGGCCTCACCCTCGCCTTCTACTTCCTGATCCTGTTCATGTGGTGGTACACGGCCCGGATGCGGACCCGGATCGGGAGGCCGCTGCCTCCCGCGGAAGCGGACGAGGTCGAGGCCACGAGCTCGTCCGGGAAGGCCGGCAAAGCGGCCGCGTTCACGTGCACGAACTGCGGCGCTGACGTGTCCGAGGACGCCTCGAAGTGTCCGAAATGCGGCGCGGCGTTCGAGGACTGAGGGCGCCGCGTTCCTGCATCGCGCGACACTTTCGCCCCTCCCTCCTCACTGGATTCATCTAGCCGCGCGGCCTCGACGGACAGTGTGGGCGGGAGCCCCGGCAACCTTATATCGACCCCCTCGACTATTCGCTCTCCGGGATGGGATTCGCGCTTCCCGTGATTAGATGGCTTCCACATCGATAGCCGAAGAGCTCGCGAAGAAGCAGCGCGAGATCAGCGTCTCCGAGTTCTTCGAGCGGAACAAACAGATTCTCGGATACGACTCGCCGACGAAAGCGCTCCTGACGGTGGTCAAGGAAGGCGTCGAGAATAGCTTGGACGCGACCGAGGAGTCAGGCATCCTTCCCGACATCCTCGTCCAAGTGACAAAGGTCGACAAGGAGGAGTTCCTCGTCGCAATCGAAGACAACGGTCCTGGGATTGTGAAGAAAGAGGTGGCGAACGTCTTCGGTCGGCTCCTGTACGGTTCCCGTTTCCACTCGAGACGCCAGAGCCTGCATCCCGCGGAACACATCGCATTGATTCGGCAAGGAAGATTCGAACTCATGCCGGTTGGAAACCTAGGAGAACGTTACTTCGAGGACCGGGAGGACGGTTCGTTGCCTCTTCCTCCCGGAATCTTAGTGCCGTGCTTCTCGAGGCTGACGGGGGAAGTCCGGTGGAAACCCGCGACGCACGTGATTCGCCATCGGACCGCCTATCCGATGTACCGAATTCACCTGTCACACGGCGCGGCCGTCACGGTCACCGCGAATCACAGTCTCTTCTCCTTCGCTCCCCGGAAGGGGGTTCATCCTGTTGCGGCGAACGGCCTCCATGTTGGAGACTATCTCATCGTGCCCAAACGCTTGCCGGAGGCGCCCGAGGAACTCAGGGTATCGAGCGTCAACCTACTCGAGCACATTCCGCAAGGACTCGCCGTCGGTCACAGGTGGTATGTGTATGGAGTTCCGGACCGCATGCTCGACGAGATCGAGCGCAGCCCCAAGGTCCGACACCGAATCGGCGTGAAGTCAAAGAAACCGCAGTACTTCTATGTGTACCGTAACGTTGGCATACCGATCGAGAACTTTCGGACCTCCTACCGATCGCGCAAGTTCCTGCCTGTCTGGTTCGTCCTGGCGGCGGACCTCACCGACGAGCTTCGCGCCACATCGATTCGCACATATCAAGCGGGCACGGGTAACCCCTCCGACCTTCCGATTGAGATAAGACTCACCGAAGATCTCGCATGGTTCCTCGGCGTATACGTTGCGGAAGGCCATGCGAGCGCTCGTCAGGGAGCCCTGACCCTCGGCCTTCACGAAGCGGGCATCGCGAGTCGCGCGGAACGAATCCTTCGCGAGACATTCCAAGTTCGCACAAAAGTGTCGGGGAGACGCAGCAGCCTGCGCGTTTCATTCTACAGCGACGTACTTTGTCTACTTCTCCGACGCTGGTGCGGGAGCGGCGCGGCGGCGAAGCGGGTTCCCGAGTTCATCTTCCGCTGCCGCGCGGAGGTCCGACGTGCCTTCATGGACGGACTGCACGCGGGCGACGGCAGCACCGCGCATCCTCAGAACCAGCTCGACTATTCGACGGTCAGCCCACACCTCGCGAATCAACTCGCGCACCTCTGGAGGATGGAGGGGATTACCGCAAGCGTCAAGCAGGTGAGAAGCGGAGGCCTTGGCCGACGACCGAGGCCCGCCTACCGCATACTTGTCTTCGGCGCCGACCTTGGCACGCTTCCGTCTTTTCCCCGGAAACGCCCGGTCAGGTCGAGCCGATATCGACAGATGCCCTCGATCCTCCTGGGGACGAATTCCGTGTCGAGCCGGAAGTTCGTCGAGATGTCGAGAAACGGGGTACTAGGAGCTTTCCTGGGAGCCAATCCTCAGGCAACCGCGCGCCACCTCGACAGACTCGAGGGGCGGCCAGTCGCGCCTCGCCAAGGTCGGTTCGACTTTTCGTTGCGGGAGAAGGGATACACGGACGCCCAGAATTGCCCGACCCCGAAGGCTCGCGTCCTCCTTGAAGTAGCCTCGGCGGTGCAGTGGCTACGAGACAGCGACCTTCTGCTTTCGCGGGTGGAGTCGATCGAAGAGGTCGTGCGCCCCGAATGGGTGTACGATCTCTCGGTACCGGGCGATGGCGAGGACGAGAACTTCATCGCCGGATCTCGTGGACCGGTCTTCGTCAAAAACAGTCGGGGCCAGCAGGGTCTCGGAATCAGCGGCGCAGTCCTGTACGGACAGCTCACGACTGGAAAGGCGACGAAGGTCACATCAAAGGTCGAAGAGGAGGACGTTGCCTATCAGGTGGAATTGATCCTCGACACGAAGAAGAACCTCCCGACCAAGGTCCGTGAAGATCGAGTCATCTACGAGCGCGCACACGGCACTCGGGTCGAAATCCCTCTCCGCGGCCGCTACGTGGGCGGAAAGCAGTCAGTCACCGAGTACCTCAAGGCAACGGCGATCGTGAACCCGCACGCACGAATAACCTACAGACCGCCCGATGGCGATCCGGTTGCGTTCGAGAGAGTCACGGAAGACCTTCCGCCAAAGACGAAGGAGATTCCCCCGCATCCGCACGGCATCGAGCTCGGAACCCTCATGGCGATGATGAAGGAGACGAAATCGTACAAGCTCGCCGCCTTCCTCGAGGAGGAGTTCGTCCGCGTGTCGTCTCGAGTCGCGAAAGAAATCTGCGAATCGGCCGGACTCGATCCGGACAAGAAGCCGAAGTCCCTCAACCTCGAGGATGCGAAGGCGCTCCATGAGGCGATGGGCTCCGTCAAGCTCATGGCGCCGCCGACGGACTGCCTCAGCCCAATCGGCGAACGGCTCATCAAGCGCGGCCTCAAGAACGTGCTGGGCAACCTGCGCCCGGAGTTTTATGCGCCCCCGCTCTCCCGCGATCCGGCCGTGTACGCAGGGAATCCGTTCCAGGTCGAAGTCGGTATCGTGTACGGGGGCGACCTCCCTCCCGGCCAGCCCGTCGAGGTCCTTCGATTCGCGAACCGTGTACCCCTCCTGTATCAGGCAGGTGGGTGCGCCCTCACCCAGTCCGTGTCGAACGTCGACTGGCGGCGGTACGGCCTCGAGCAGCGCGGCGGACAGGGCCTTCCGTACGGCCCGGCGATCATCCTCGTCCACGTCTGTTCGACGAAGATCCCATTCACGTCCGAAGCGAAAGAGGCCGTCGCGTCGATGGACGAAATCATGACGGAACTCGAGCTCGCGCTCAAGGAGTGCGGCCGCCGGCTCAAGACGCACCTCACGAAGAAGGCGCACCGCGCGAAGACGAAGGAGAAGTTCGAGATCGTCCAGCTCATCCTGCCGCGGATCGCGGAGAAGAGCGCGAAGATCGTCGGGAAGAAGGTGCCGAACCTGGATCCCACGATCACGAAGATCATGGGGGTCGTGTGGATCGACGAGGCGATCGCGTACGACAGGAAGCAGAAACGGCACACGGTCACGCTCAACGTGCACAACTTCACCTCCGCGGGGAAGAAGCTGAACCTCCACGTGCTCCTGCCGCGGGGGGTGAGCGCGACGACGTTCGACCCGAAGCCCTCGGACGTCCGGGACGACGGGAAGATCACGTGGGAGCTGAAGCGGATCGACAGCGTCGAGAAGGCGACCGCCACGTTCGCGATCGAGGGCCTCGACGAGGCCGAGTACGACGAGGCCGAGATCTACGTGAGCGGGATCAACCCGGGCCTCGTGATCGGCGCGGAGCCCCTGCCGGGCGACTGGGAGCTCAATTACGCGGAGTTCGAAGGCGAGGAGGCCGCGCCGGGGGAGGCCGAGGACGAGGGCGAGATCGACTACGACGAGACGGAGGAGGCGCTGGACGATGAGTAGAAAGGTGGCCCAGAAGGAGGCTGCGGAGGAGAGCAAAGCCGTCCAGGCCCTCTACGGGATCGCGGAGGAGATCTACGAGGAGCTCGACGACGGACAGATTCCCAAGATGAAAATCCCCCTCCGGACGAAGGCGAACATCAAGTTCGACACGAAGCACGCCGTCTGGAAGTACGGGAAGCTGATGGGCGTGCGGAGCGCGAAGAAGCTCAAGGGCGCCCTCATGCTCCTGCGGACAATGTACGTCCTCGACTTCATCCGGGATATGATCAACGAGTCCAAGTCGTCGACCCTGCGAGAGATGTACTACATCTCGGAGGGATGGGACATCGCGAAGTTCCACTCCCAGGACGAGTCGAACCTGCTCGCGGAGGACCTCGAGGTCGTCACCCAACTCATCCGGGAGGACTTCAAGCTCCGCCCCGAGGAAAGCGGCGCGAGCGTGATCGGAAACCTCACGATCGAGGAGATCACCCGAGGCGGGGACCGCCGTCGGATCAACTGTCGCGACGATGTTGGCGATGCGGGCTACACAATCCCGTACAACGTGGAGAAGGAGAAGGTGAAGTTCATCGACGCGGACGCGAAGTTCGTCCTCGCGATCGAGACGGGCGGCATGTTCGACCGGCTCGTGGAGAACGGGTTCGACGAGGAGGCGAAGTGCGTCCTCGTCCACCTGAAGGGCCAGCCGTCCCGAAGCACCCGCCGGCTCCTGAAGCGCCTCAACGAGGAGCTCAAGCTGAACGTGTGCAGCTTTACGGACGGAGACCCTTGGAGCTTCCGGATCCACGCCTCGATCGCGTACGGCGCGATCAAGACGGCCCACATCTCCGAGTACCTCGCGACCCCGACCGCGGAGTTCGTCGGGATCACGGCGAGCGACATCCTGAACTACGAGCTCCCGACGGACGCGCTCTCGCCCCGCGACGTGGGCGCCCTCAACGCGGAGCTGACGGACCCGCGGTTCGCGGACGAGTTCTGGCGGAACGAGATCGGCACGATGCTCCAGATCAACAAGAAGGCGGAGCAGCAAGCCCTCGCGAAGTACGGCCTCGACTATGTGACGGACACGTACCTGCCCGAGAAGCTCGGACCCCTCGGGATGATGTGATCCCTCACAGGCCCTCGGGCGGGGCTCGAAGGACCGTGCCGAGGTACCCGTCGATCCACAGCGCGCGAGCACGGCCGTCCGAGCGGGACGCGAGCTCGAACCGCCACACGGGGAGGAGGACGAGCTCGGGCCAAGCCCCGGCCGGCTTCGCCCCGAACGCGCGCCGGACGATCTCTTCCGCCTGGGATGGTCCTGCCTTCCCGAGTGCAATGGGATGCGCGAGCTTCGCGGACAGGACGTGCTCGAGGAGCGAGGGGTGTGCGAGCGGCTCGAGTCCTTTCGCGGGCATGCGCGGGAGGCCCTCGAACGTGAGGGTGCCGCCCGTCGCGTGCGCGATCTCCCCCGTCACGGCGTTGAGGTAGAACGGCCGCGTGACGCGTCCCGCGCGCCTTCCGATCGACAGCTCGGCCTCGACGCGCCACAGGGGTACGTCGTAGAAGTCCGTGCGCGTCACCTGCTCGTCCGCGAGCACCAGGAGCCGCCGTCGGACCTGCTCTTCCAGGATGCGGGTCGCGTCGACGAGGGGTACCCGGAGAGGCAGGCGTGCGATCGTGGTGAGCGCGCCTCGCCGCGGATCGAAGCCGTGGAGCGGGTCCCAGTACACGTCCCGGCCCGCGAGGCGCTCGGCGCGGAGGAGCCGCGCGTCCGCGAGCTTCCGGAGGAGGATCGCGAGGAAGCGGGGCTCCGCGCCGGTCATCGCGACGATCTCTTCGGCGCCGTACAAGCCGGGGAGGTCCTCGAAGATCCGGAGGACTCGCGTCCCGATCGATTCCTCGACCGCGGCGGGGACGAGGGACATCGACGCGCGGACCGCATTCGTCGCGAGCCTCTGTCGGCGGCGGGTCATCTCGTCGGGCGCGGGCCCGGAGGACCCCATCCCATGCGTGGACTGGACCTCGCGGAACCGCTCCTCTGGCACGACAACGTGCTGGGTCGCAAGCCCGCGCACCTCGAGGGCCATGACGGTCGCGAGGTGGTCCGGCGACAGGAGGAGGAGATGGCCGGCCCGCAGGCCCGGGATCGCCTTGAGGATCCGGTCCGCATGGCCCGGCGCGAGGGACGCCACGAGGTGGCGCACGCGATCCAGGTCCTGCTTCGCAATGAGCCGTCCGAGGGCCCACGTGTTCGCCTGGCCGAGCGCCTTGTAGTCGAGGTCCGTCACGTTCTGAGTCGACACGACGAGTCCGACACCGTATTTTCGGGCCTGCCGGAACAGGAGGGACAGGAACTTCTTCGCAGGAGGGTTCCTCGGATGGGGCGGGCAGAGCCCCCCGACCTCGTCGATGTACAGGACGAGCCGCAGGTCGCCGGAGGGCCGCGCAGCCATCCAGCGGAACACCTCTTCGCAGAGGGTCGCGACGACCAGTTCGCGCTCGGCCGAGCTCCGCAGGGCGCCCGTGTACACGACGTTCACGGGCGTGCGGCCCGGCGGCGCCCACGCGAGCATCGTCTCGATGTCGAGGGGTTCGCCCGCCGTGTACAGGAGTCCCTTCGCACCGACCGTGAGGGCCTTCGCTCGGCGCGCGAGAGCGGCCCGTTCCCGTTTCGTGAGGAGTTTCGCCGCGTCCCCGCGCGGCTCCGCCTCGAGGGCCTTCGCGAGGCCCGAGAGGTCCTCGGGCCATGGGCCCTCCCGAAGGCCGTCCTGGAGGA
>Ga0209341_10006416_pt1 | contig 10515 bp, 11 predicted proteins | sample RifCSP13_2_FD_184020 | JGI IMG/M metagenome (GOLD analysis project Ga0209341, IMG submission 184020) | Soil microbial communities from Rifle, Colorado - Rifle CSP2_sed 13_2 (SPAdes) (version 2) | ecosystem: Environmental > Terrestrial > Deep subsurface > Rock core/Sediment | place: Rifle... | reverse complement strand
AAGCCGCACCTTCGCCCCCTGCCGGTCGGAGGCGCTCATCGGCCGATGAGCCCGTTGAACATCAGCAGGCGCAGCGGGTACGCGCCCATGAGGATCAGCGTGCCGTCCCGTGTGATGGTCGACCCCTGGATGATGGTGTCCTGCGAAATCTGACGTGTGTAGCCAGGCGGCGGCGCCGGAAGCGGCGCCACCCGGCCGACGAGCTGTAGGCGGCCCTGATCGGCAGAGACCCGCATGATGAAGAGGTTCCCCTTGCTCTCGCCCCCGCTCGAGTACGCGCCCGTAAAGTAGACCCACCCGTCCGAGGCCTCGACCATCGTGTAGTGGCGGCCGGGCGGCGAAAACCCGTCGGGGATCGCCGGCCCCAGGAGGCGCACAGTGATGTCGCGCTCGTGCGGCTCGAAGACGTAGACCTGACCCGACCGGTTGCCCACACCCACAAACCGCCGGCCACCGGGCGCTGTGGAGAGCGCGTACGGTGGTTCGTAGGTGCCGGACCCGCTGAAGGTGAGCGGGAGACGCTCGATGGTGCCGGCAGCCGCATTGTACCGGGCCATCGCCGCTGGGCCGTAGATGTGAAAGACATCGCCGTTCGGCAGCACGACGAGGTGACGCGTCGTCTCCTGGTCCGGTGGTCCCAACTGCCCGCGATCGCTGAATGTGCGGGTTCGCGGGTTGTAGATCACCAAATGGCTCTCCGGGTCGGTCTGAGCGTAGACCAGGCCGCGTTGGGCGTCCACACCGACGTTGATGATGCTCTCACGGGGCTTGATGATCCCGAGGTCGCTCGTGGACCCCGTTCGGGGATCGTAGACGAGGAGGTGGCCCCCGGGGTAGTTCTGCTGCCATTCGGCCCGGTGGACCGGTTTGCCGGACTTCGTCGCGAAGTAGACACGGCCGTCGGGCGCGATCGCCGGCTTGGTGTGAATCTTGGCCTGCGCATAGGGTCCTGGCCGGCGCTCGCCCGTCGCCGCCGACATTTCGGCGACGCTCTCGAAGCGGCCGGACCCCGGCGTAAAGACCACCAGGTGCGCGTAGCCGTCGTAGATCGTCGTCCCAATATAGACACGGCCGTCCGGGCTGGCCTGAATAGCCGTGTAGGCCCCACCGGTATGGAACTGCTCAGGCACGTATGCGATCGTGGGCGTCAACAACTGGAGCGGTCCGGTCGCGGCGCCCAACGAGGCCAGCGTCGCGCTGCACAGCAGCACGAGCACGACGAGGGTTGCGGCTCTGGCAGCGTGCATCGACAGGCCTCCTAACCGCCGGCGGTGAAGTAGATCCGGATCTGCTCGGCCACGAACTCGATCTGTCCTGGTTCGAGCCCAGGATACATGGGCAGCGACAATACGGTCTCTGCGCACTGCTCGGCGACCGGAAACGCCCCGCGCCGGTATCCGAGATCGCTCATCGCGGGCGTCAGGTGCAGGGGGTTGGGATAGTGAATGCCGGTCTGGATCCCCTGGGCGCTCAGATGCGCACGCAGCCCGTCACGGGTCCTCTGCGGCACCCGCACGACGTAGAGATGATAGACGTGCCTGACGCCGTCCTGGACCTCGGGGAGCGTAACACCCGAGCGGCTCCCCAGCACCCGGTCGTAGGACCGGGCGCTGTCCCGTCGCATCTGATTCCAGCGATCGAGCTGTCCCAGCTTGACCGTCAGGACCGCGGCCTGGAGCGCGTCCAATCGGCTATTGTACCCCGGCAGGTCATGACGATACTTCTCGATGCCGCCATGGTTGCCGAGCCGGCGCACGGCTGACGCCACCCGGTCATCACCGGTGACGACGGCACCGGCGTCGCCATACGCGCCCAGGTTCTTGGCGGGGTAGAAGCTGAAGCACGCGACGTGCCCCAGGGTGCCCGCCCGGCGGCCGTGATACTCGGCGCCCTGGGCCTGCGCGGCATCCTCGACGACGAACACACCATACCGCGCCGCGAGCTCTAGGATGGGCCCCATATCCGCCGGCTGCCCATAGAGGTGGACCGGGATGATCGCCTTCGTCCTCGGCGTGAGCGCCCCCTCGATGCGATCAACGGCGATGTTGTAGGTTCGCGGATCGGCGTCAACCAGCACCGGCCGGGCGCCGAGGTGCATCGCCGCCTCCGCGGTGGCGATGAAGGTGTTCGCGGGGATGATCACCTCATCGCCGGCGCCGATCCCAAGCGCCTTGAGCGCCAAAAGGAGCGCGTCGGTGCCGTTGGCCACCCCCACGACGTGCCTCGCCCCGAGAAACCCCGCGAACGCGTGCTCAAATCGTTCGACGTACGGCCCCTGGATAAAGGCCGCGTCGTCGATCACTCGACGCATCGCGGCCTCGATCTCATCGCGAATCGCCGCATCCTGACGTTTCAGATCGACAAACGGAACCTTGACTGCCGTGACCATTCTCTGTCTCCCTGTGGCGGCCTCTGTTCAGCCCTGTGGCCGTTCCTCGTACGATCCCAGCGGAGCACCCGTCGGCTCCGCCTCGACCAGCGCCTGATCGGGCCAGACCCGACCGAGAATCTCGCGGACCAGCGACCCTTCACGCAGTCGCGTCAGGAGCTCGGGACCGTCGAGCCCTTCCACTTCGCGCGCCACCTCGCCGACGTCCTCCAAACGCAGGTACAGCTGGTAGGCCTCCGGGCTGATGGTGCGCCGCAGCTCTCGCTCGAGCTGGATCTGCAGCAGCAGCAAGAACTCAGCGCTGACATGCTTGGTCAGCCACGTGCAGTGGTCGTTCATGACCGTCATCTGTCGATCCGCGAGGTAGGAAAGATCGCGTCGGCCCGACATCTCCTGCAGCCGGTCGCTGACACTCCGCAGCCCCGCCAGAATCGCCAGGGACTCGGAGAGCGCCTCCACCGACCCGCCTTCGGCCGCGCCACTCGGCAGTGAAAGGAACCGACGTTCGGCCTCGCGGAGATCTCGTCGCAACAGATCGGTCGGGTGACGGACGGTCTCGCCGAGGTGACGGACCACCTCACCGCGTCGGATCACGCGCGTCTTGACCCGCACCCGAGGCCCCTCTTCCCACCGTCGCCCGCTCTCCGCCTCGCTCATGAAGCGCCCCCCCACTGTGCCCGAGGACTGTCGGGTACTGGCATCTCAGGAATCGTGCGCCCCTCCGACCGTGCCGCTGCTCTGACGCGACACGGCCGCCGCGGCGGCGATCGCCCAGAAGGCGAAGTACCGGGGTTTCTGTCCCACCGGCGCGAGGGCCAGCGCTTCGCGAATCTCGTGCCGGGCCCGACCGGCCTCCCCGGCGCTCAACAAGAGCCGCCCGAGCCGAAACTGGAAGTCATGGAGGACACGGCGGTCCCCGACCTTGGGCCCGTAGCGGTCGAGCAGAATCTCAAACCCCCGAAGACGCGCCCGAAAGTCATCCGTCCGCCGCGGCCCGGGATGATCGCGGCACGTCACGAGGACCTCCTCCACGCAGTCAAACCGAAAACGCTGGATCATGCGGGCCAGGAGGTCGAAGTCTTGCTTGGTCGGCATCTGCTCATCGAAGGGACCCGACTCAGCAAAGCACTCACGGCGAATCAGCACCGTCTGCGGAATGTTGTAGCTCCAGCGGAACAGGTCATCGAGCGTCTCGAGCCGTGCCCGCCGGATCCTCGTCTTCCCGGACCCGACGTCAACCCATTGATGCCAGACATAGACGACCCCCACGTTCTGCAACCCGAGCGGATTCGCGCGAAACCGGTCTAGTTGCTTACGAAGTTTCTCGGCGTGCCAGAGGTCGTCGTCATCGAGCAGGGCGATGAACTCGCCCCGGGCGGCCTTGATGCCGGCGTTGCGCGCCCGACCGGTCCCGCCACGTTCTGGCTGGAGCAGATACCGGACGTTCAATCGGTCTTCGAAACTCTTGGCGACGGCGGTGTTTCGGTCGGGGTCTTCGGAGGCATCGTCAACAATGATGACCTCCATATCCTCGATACCTTGGAGCGCGACGCTCTCCAGCGTCTCGGGTAGCAGATGTGGACGATTGCGTGTGGGAATGATCGTACTGACCCTCATCATGGTGCTACTCCCTGAACCCCGGTGGGACCGTCTTGTGCTGCCATAGGTCGAAGATCAACGGCTGGCGGCGCGTGTCGTGATCCTCGTCGTCTTCGATCTGCTCCATCTCACAGTAGACCTCAACACGAAAGCGGTTCGGATCCAAGAAATAGATCGAAATGTTGTTGCCGACCGCATGCCGGACAGGCCCGACCTCGACCGGCACCTTCTGATGCGCCATCCCATCCAGGACCGCCTTCAGGTGCTGCCAGTCGCCGGCGTCGAACCCCTGGTGGTGCAGCCCGGCGCGCCTTTCATACTTGAAGAGCGAGATGTTGTGGTGATCGGGCGTGCACCGCAACGATCCCTGGACCCCCGGCACCCAGTCGGAGACCCGAAACCCGATCGAGCGAAAGAACGCGAGCTCGCGATCCACGTCCGGCGAGTTGTACGCGAAGTGGGCCTGCCGCAGTATCGGAAACGGGCTGGGGGTCACCAGGACGGCCAGCCGGTCCATGGCCCGGTAGACCTCGTGCCACAGTCCCATCGAGTCCTGGAACTGAAACGCCAGCCCCCTGCGGCCGGGCTCCGCGGGCGCGTCCCGGACCGCAACGCCCTGACGCTGAAGGAACCCTCGGTAGGCCTCGGTCGCTTCGTCACTGTCCGTCTCCCACCCGGTGTGCCGGACCGCCGGCGGTTCCGAAGCGACCGCGGGGTGCAGCTCAAGGCAGTGGTGCTCGAACCGCGACCGGAGATAGAGGACGCGATCCACCTCCTCCACCAGCGTGAGGTGAAGCACCTGGGTGTAGAAGTCCGCGGTGGCGCGTGGGTCCGGGACGGTCATGGCCACGTGGCCCGGACGGCGGACGCGGCACGGTGGGCGCAACGGGACGGCCATGACCTCTTCGCTCCCTTCGGGTCAGACCCCGACCCGCGGGCGTGCGAACTGGACGATGCGCCGGCAGCCTTCTTCCAGCAGTGACCGCTCCGCCGCGAAGGAGATCCGCACCAACCCCGTCCCCAGCCGGCCGAACGTTTCACCGGGCGCCGTGGCCACACGCTGCTCCTCGAGCAGCTGGCGCGCTAACTGCGTCGAATCGGTCGAGACCCTCGACAGATCCACCAGGGCATAGAACGCGCCATGGGGCACCGAGGCGAGCAGCCCCGGGAAACCGAGGATGTCCACGACGGCGTCGCGCCGCGCACGGTAGTGCTCGCGCATCTGGACCACCGGATCCTGCGACCCAGCCAGCGCGGCCTCCGCGGCCTTCTGCGACAGCGACGACGGACAGGAGACCAACGGCTCGGCCAGCCGGGCCATCATCCCGGCGATCTCAGGGGAGGCCAGCGCGTACCCGAGCCGCCAGCCGGTCATCGCGTAGCTCTTGGAGAATCCAAAGACGCTCACGACTCGTCCGTCGCGGTCGAAGCGGGCGGCCGGCACGTGCTCTCCCTCATAGACGAACTCCTCGTACACCTCGTCGGCGATGAGGTAGAGATCGTGCCGTGCGGCAAGCTCGACGAGCGCGCGCACCGTGTCAGGTGGAAACACCGCGCCCGTCGGGTTGGCGGGGGAGTTGATCACCAGCAGTTTGGTCCGTGGGGTGATCAGCTGTACCAGGGCGGCCAGATCGGGCTGGTAGCCGGTCTCGCGCACCAAAGGGTAGGGCACGATCGACGCACCGGCAAGGGTCAGCATGGACGCGTAGTTGGGCCACCCGGGGTCGGGAATCAGTGCCTCGTCGCCCTGATCGATGATGGCCAGGACGGCCGATGCCAGCGCAAAGACCGACCCGGGGGTTGCGACCACCTGCTCGACGGTCGCGCGCAGATCGTTGCGCAGACGGATCTTCTGCGCCAACGCTTCCCGGAGCGAGGTGAGCCCGGCGGTCGCAGTGTACTTGGTGAACCCTGCCCGCGCCGCGGTCATGGCGGCCTGAATGATGGGCTCCGGCGTGACCGCATCGGGCTCGCCGACCTCGAGGTGGATCACGTCCGGCAGGCGCGCGGCGAGCTCCATGATCGTGCGGATGCCCGATGTGGTCACGCTCCGCGCACGCTGGGACAATGGCCTCATGCGATCAGGCACTCCTCGTGGGCGCAGCTTCCCTTACTTCTCGATGTGCGTGCGGGCCTGCCAGATCAGTGGGAAGAACCGCTTCGACAGCGTGGTCTTCAGATACTCCGTCCCGGAAGCCATCGACGCGTACCCGGCGGCGGCGACGGTCTGGTTCACCTCTTGCTGTCCGGTGCCGGCGCGCGAGCCGATGATGCGCTCGACCATCAGGATGTGGCGGGCACGCCACTGCGTGAAGAGCAGGTCGTACTCGAGGAGGGCTTCGACAAGCATGTCCAGCGCGGGGTGCTTCTCCTCCTTGTGAATCGTGACCAGCGTGGCGATGATCTCGGCGTCGCTGCCGGTTTGGTAGCCCTTGCGTCCTAGCAGGTCGACAAAGGCGTCCCACAGCGTCGGCTCCTTGAGGCCGGCCTGCAGCAGGGTTTGGCCCTTCGCGTCGTCGGCGTGCGTCCGCATGTAGCGCTCATCCTTGGAACCGGAGAGGAACTCAATCTCACGAAACTGGCGGCTCTGGAACCCGCTGGCCGTTCCGAGCTCCGTGCGGATCTGCATGAAGTCCGCCGGGCGCATCGTCTCCAGCAGCGGGATAGTGGCGATGAAGTTCTTCAGGATCTCACACGACCGCCGCAGCAGCCGGCTCGCTGTGCGCATGTCGTGCGAATGCAGGGCGCCCCGGACTGCCTTCAGCTCGTGGAGGAGCAGCTTGAACCAGAGCTCGCTGACCTGGTGCACGATGATGAACTGCAGCTCGTCGTGTGCCCCGGTGATGCCCATCTGCAGCTCGATCAGCTCATCGATACGGAGATAGTGAGCGTAGGTCAGCCGCTCGGTCCGGCCGCTGCGCACATGGGGCGGCCCGCCATTGGCGACCGCCACCGGCTCCGTGGGGGCCGTCTGGCCATCGCCGTTGGCCGATATCGTGCGCAGTGACGCTTTCGTCTCGCCTTCTGGGGCCCCTCGGGTATCGTCGTTCATCTACGCACACTCCCGTCCAGAATCACCAGCATTGCCCGGCGACCACCCAGGCGGCGGTTCATGTCCCTGGCTTCTTTTTCCCCTCTGGTGCGGCCGCGGGACCGCCCATCCCCGGGCGGTACTGCCCCTGCAGAAAGTCCCCGATGCCGTGCTCGATCCAATACCCTTCTTGCAACAGCGTCAGCTCCCGCACCTTGGCGTTGGCAAACGCCAGCGCCGCGTCGTGTCCCATCTCGAGACTGTGCTTGTAGAGCTCCTTGGTCAGCCGCAGCGCGTGCGGGTCTTTCTCGCGCAGCGCCCGGGCGACGGCGTAGGTCTCCTCGCGCAGGCGCGCCTTCGGCACGGCCTTATTCACCAGCCGGATCTCCGCCGCGCGGCGGCCGTCGAACGGCTCCCCCAAGAACATGTACCAGAGGGCGTCGCGGGGGTGGAGCACCTCCCCGATCAGCTTGGCCACGGGTCCGGCTGGAATCCCGGCGAAGTTCACTTCGGAGAGGCCAAACACCGCCTCCTCGGCTGCCAGCGCCAGGTCGCACGAGGCGACGATGGGCATGGCGCCGCCAAAGCAGTAGCCGTTGACCATCGCGATCGTGGGGGTGGGGAAGTAGCGCAGCTTCCGGTCGCGCCACTCCTGCGAGATCACCCGGATGCGGTCCATATCGCGGGGCCGGTCCTTGAGATCGACAAAGTACTCCTTCAGGTCCATCCCCGCGCTGAAGGCCTCACCGGCTCCGGTGATGATCAGGACACGCGTGACGTCGTCCGCGGCCAACCGGGTCAGCGCGTCGTGCATCTCGGTGTGCAGTGTCGGGTTCATGGCGTTCTTCTTGTCGGGCCGGTTCAGGGTCACGGTGGTGATGCCATCCTCGACGCCGACCGTGATCGTGGTGTAGTTCACCGCGCCACCCCCTCGCGGATCTCCTCGCGCATCGCGGCGAGGGCCTGGGTGTGGAACGGCAGCAGCTTCCCACCGCGGGTTTCGACGGGATGGCGGCGCACGACCCGGAGCGTACCGTCTTGGAACCACGTCTGCGGGGGGCCGGTATAGGGCCGGCTGCGGAGCTCCTCCACGAAGCGCCGGAGGACCAGCTGTTCATCGATACCGGGCAGGTCTGGGCTGATGAGGAGGAACAACCGGGTCAAGTGCTCTTCGTCCTCGGCCTCCAACAGCTGATAGTCGATACTGGTCCCGCCAAACTCCCGTGGGAGCACCTCTTCCAGGATCCGCACGCACTCCGTTCCCAGCACCTTGGCGCCCTCACCGGTCAGCTTCGTGAACGACCGAACATACCCGAAGTGGTGGTGGAGGCCCAGCTCGTCGAGCGGGCACCTGCAACGGCGGAGGGCAAAATCGCCAAAGTCGTCGCTCTCGACATTGAGCATGACCTTCGGCGCATAGTTCAACAGCGCGGTATATGTGTACGTCCGGAGATCGCCGACGCCCTCAATGGTCCGGCGGTTCAGGATCAGCGCAAAGCTGTCGGCCAGGAAGTGCATATCGTCGGGGGCGACGGGATCGCCACAGCCCACGCCGGCCGCGCCGCCCTCGGTGAAGATGTACCGCGCGTGCACGGTGGCGCCGGTCCGTTGAATGTCATCGGCCTTGCCGGGCGTGAGGGGCTCGGAGCCGACGAGCATCTTGATGCCCTCCAGAGACCGCCCCGCCCGCCGAGCCGCGCCGGCCACGCGCACGGCGGCACTGGGGGTCGTCACCAGGGCGCAAGAGCCGCTGTGGCCTCTAGCCTCGAGCAGGGCCTCCATCACGACCTCGGACGCGGAGAGCGGCACGAACTCGGGACTGGGGAGCCGCAGGCCGCGGAACCGACTGATGAGCCTGGCCGTTGGCAGCAACATCTGCTGCATGCGGGTGATCGAGCGCCTGTTGAGCTCGGTCATGGAGAACCACCGGATCGCAGGGCGTCCCACGTGCGCCAGACCCATCCAGAGGAAGAATCCCGATCCCGCGGGGAACCCCGGCAACCAGGTGATGACCGGGCTCCGGCGCGCGCCGGCCGCGTCGAGCATGAGGCTAAAGCAAATGGCCCGATTCTCGGCGATGCTGTCGAGCGCCACATAGATGGGGGCGCCCCGGCTGCGGGTTCCACCGGTCAACACCTTCAGCTCCGCGCCCCTGAAGGGATTGTCGAAATCGCGCTGTGTGAACCGGAAGGTCTGGCCGCCCCGGACAGTTTCCTTGTAGCCCTTGAACTCCTCGAACGACACGTACACCCCGGCGTCCCGCAGCGCTTCCAGTGTGGGCTCGAGGCCGTGCTGCCGAACCATCGTCTGCATGTCGCCGAGCTCGCATCCCGCCAGACGCAGCAGCGGCAGGTAGGGGCTCTTCGCGTACCCGTAGATAAACTTGGCGACGTACTGGATGAATCGGTCTTCCCGGCTCTCCAGTCGCTGCCGGATGATCGCCCGGCACTGCTCAAGCGTCTTGGGGTGACCGAGGAAGCGGACGAGGTTCCTCAGGATCCTCGGATACTCAAGAAAGCCAGAGATGGCACATACCTCCCGTTGACCGAATTTCCATCCGATCGGAACCCGAATTCTATTGGCCCGGCCTCAAAAATGTGGCAAACTCAACAGGGACAGCATATCGCGCAGGGGCCCTCCACCCGAGACGCCCCCTCGAAGCGCTCTCTGGACTCGTGACGTCCTGGCCGGGGTCACACCCCGGAATCGAATCTGAACTCATCTACACTACCGTGTCTGTCACGAAATCCAGGATCGTCACTGGCTCGTTGTTCCCATAGACCGCTGAGCCGGAGACGTCTAGAGGGGCAGGTGGATCGGGCATGTATTCTTTGAAACGGACCCCTCCGACAAAGGCAAACCTGAAGCGATTCGGGGACGCAAAGCCACGGGTCTCGGCCCCCAGCGCCGAGATAGCCGGGTTGCCGAAGAGGATTGCAGCCCCGCCCACAGCTGCATCGCATCGGGGGGTTCCTTCGACAGGGAGGAACTCCATGCGCGCCAGAACTCTCCTGGGCCTGGTTTTGGTCGTTGTACTCTCCACAGGCTTGTGGCCACCCGCCCCAAAGGTCGCTGCACAAGGGGGAATTGTCAGACCGACCCCGGCACCCACGCCTCAGCCTCCGGCACCCACACCTCAGCCGACACCGAAACCGACCCCGGCACCGACGCCTGCGCCCGCGCCGACCGTGACACCAGGCCCAGGGCCGACGGCGGCGCCGACCCCGGCACCGACGCCTGCGCCCGCGCCGACACGCACACCGGCGCCGGGCCCGACGGCAACCGCGGCTCCGACACCAGTACCGACCGCGACTCCAACGCCCCCGCCGCCACCGGCGGGTGTCAGCCGCTGGAGCACGGCCGCGTCGTGGCCCAATGGGCGCGTGCCGGCGCGCACCGATGATGTAGTGATTCCGGCCGGACGGATCATCGAGGTCGACACCCTAACGGCTGAGGCACGCACGATCACGGTGCTGGGCACCCTTCGCGCGAGCCG
>Ga0209341_10006415_pt1 | contig 10516 bp, 7 predicted proteins | sample RifCSP13_2_FD_184020 | JGI IMG/M metagenome (GOLD analysis project Ga0209341, IMG submission 184020) | Soil microbial communities from Rifle, Colorado - Rifle CSP2_sed 13_2 (SPAdes) (version 2) | ecosystem: Environmental > Terrestrial > Deep subsurface > Rock core/Sediment | place: Rifle... | reverse complement strand
GAGTAGGAAGAAGAGGGCGGCTCCACTTACCAGGGCGGCAATGAGCGCCTTCCTTTGCACATCACGGCCGCGCTCGTCCCTTCGGATCGGAAACAGAGGCTGCGCAGGATCAACACGGAACCAGCCACTGTGCAAGTAAAGCAGGAAGAGCCCGAAGAAGAAGGCCCCGAGGAGGAGGGCCTTCCATGTGAAGCCCAGGACGAGGAGAGATAAAGCGAGGCTGAGCGCTGCTCTCGAAATGTAATAGGGCAGGAAATGGCGTGTCACTTGGATCCGTCCTTGAGCCAGAAGAGGTCCTCGACGGGGACGTCGAGGGCGAATGCGAGGCGTAACGCGTTCTCGATCGTCGGAATGAAGCGGAGCTTCTCGATAGAAATGATGGACTGGCGGGCGAGACCCGTAAGCTCAGCGAGTTGCTGCTGAGTCATCCCCTTCTCTGTTCGTGTCTGGCGAATTGCGTTTTGAACACGTGGGTTTGGCATGGCATGTAAAGCATACTTCACTTTTCTCGATTTGTCAAGTAGGCTTTACATGGCTCTTCAACTATCCGCCGGGGGCGGAAAATGTGGCGCCCAACCCTGGAGTTCGGCGGCACTCGAGGCAAGTCCATTCCCCGGAGGTCGGTTCACAACCCGAACACAGGTGCTTACCTGGCCCGGACGCAGTCCTCGTCCGGGATGTGTTCGCAAGACCGTTCACCCCCCGTGCAGGTGATCGAGACCTGCAGGCGGCAATTGGCAAGGGTTGACCGATAGGCGACAGAATCGCAGGAAGCATCAGTAAGAGTGAGTGTGTGAGGCTGGAGGAGCGCGGCCGGAAGTTTGGGAGCCGCGTCCGGGATGCTCAACCTGTCTCCCGAGAAGACAGCGATCGTCGGGGTGAGGCTTGCTCTCAGCCAGGGCGTCCGCAGACTGCGGCACCGGAGGTGCTCTCCTAGGCCGAGCTGGCCCGCAGGATGGGTTCCAGCCGGTCAAGAGTCTCCAAGGTGGAGCCCGGTCACCCCTCCGCCTCAGTTGACTTGATGGTCAAGCCGCCAGTTTCGCTAGGCGCGTCGAGAGAGGATGGAGGGAGGCTGATCGGATCCTGACGCTGCCCAGCTGATCCCAATCTCGGCCCCAAAGGCACATGGGATGTCGATCATCGGCCACCGACGCGCACGCCGTGTCCAAATGTTTGCGAGGCGGCGGCAGATTCATGGTCTCCTCAACGACTTCCATACCATGCCTCATAGCTGTGCAAGCGTCACCAAACCGCGGGAAGCTCGACCCGAATGGTCCTACCGCACTGCCCATGCATGAAACCAAATCCAAGGGGCGGGCAGAGCCTCTCGCCCATAGCCCCGCGTATAATAGACGTCGCTCCAGCGATGGTCGACATGGAAACCTACTTGGCGGACCCGAATTCAAACAAGGAGATGCTCCCCATGTCTCAACCGCGTGCGAAATCGTTCAACTATGCCATCGGCATGTTCGGCACTTCCATCCCCATCAACATGCTCAAGACCTATGCGGCGTTCTATTACGTGGACAGCCTGGGGGTGACGACGGCTCAATTCGCCCTCATGCTGCTCATCTACACCTTCATTGACGCCATCGACAATCCATTTTACGGTTTCCTTTCCGACCGGACGCGCACACGTTGGGGTCGCCGACGGCCTTGGCTGACGATCGGGACGCCGCTGTTGATCTTGTGCTTCATCGCCTTCTACAGCCCGCCGGCTTTCCTGTCGGGGAATTCGGTTTTTGCCTACTGCATGCTCTTCTACATTCTCACAGGCACCTTGGATTCGGTTATCAACGCCAACTACGCCGCACTATTCCCGGAACTGTTCCCCACCGATACCAGCCGGGCGAAGGCGAACGCCCTGCGGCAGGCATTCCAGCTGGTAGCCATGATTATCAGCATCGCTCTGACGCCGATGGTGGCCAAGGCGATTGGCTATAGCCTGACCTCAATCTTGTACGGCGTGCTGGGCGGTGCGGTCATCCTCTACATGACTTTCTCCTCCCGGGAAAAGGACCCTGAGCCCGAGGAGGCAAAGCCAGAGCTGTGGAACGCGCTCCGAGATCTCCTGACCAACGGGAAGTTTTGGGTCGCAGGGTTAGCCAACGCCTTTTACAGCGCTGCCATGGCACTCGTTCTCACCTCGATGCCGTTCTTCACCAAATACACGTTGAAGATTTCCGAGGGCCAGACGACCTTCCTTTTCGCAGCGGTCTTGCTGATTGCCATCGGCTGCGTCGCCATCTGGGCATGGCTGGTCAAGCGATACACGCTCATGCCTGTCTGGCGGGCTGCCCTAGCCACGCTGGCCGTGATGTTCGTCCCGCTCCTCTTCGCCAACTCCCTGGTTACAGGAATCATCTGTTCCGCCCTTGTGGGGTTTGGCTTTGCCGGAGTCATCACCACCATGGACCTGATCGGCGCCAAGATCATGGACGAGGATACCCAGGAGCATCATTTGCGACGTGAGGGCATTATCGCCAACGCGCTGGGGTTCATGAACCGGCTGAACGGCCTGTTCACCAGCGCCGGCTTCTTGTTGGTGTATAGAGTATTCGGCTTTGAAAGCGGGGACAATCCCGGCCCCCAGCCAGGTAATGCCGCCCGCTTCTTGTTGGCGGTGTTTCCGCCCATCCTGATGGTGATCAGTTTTGGCTTCTCGTGGTTCATCAATTTCAACAAGCCGGTCGGGCAAAGGGTCGAAACCAAGATAGCCTAGCGGGAGAGAAACGCCATGGCGCTCGTCCGCATCGATCACGTTCCCGAAACCGTAAAGGTCAACCTCCCCCTGAACCTCATCCTTCCCGACCCCGGGAAGATGGGAGGGCTGGCAGTCGCAAAGCGCAAGGTCCTCTTCCTGCTGCACGGGTTGAGCGACGACGCGAGCGCCTGGCAGCGCTTCACCTCCATCGAGACGCTGGCCGCGGCGTATGGGCTAGTGGTGGTCATGCCCTCGGCCGGGCGCAGCCTCTACGTTGACCAGCCCAACGGGCAGAAGTATTTCACCTACCTGGTGGAGGAACTGCCGCAGTACCTGGCGGATGTCTTTGGGCTGAAGCCGCGGCGGGAGGATACGTACATCGCCGGCAACTCGATGGGCGGGTACGGGGCGGTTAAGGCGGCGCTGCTCCACCCGGAGAATTACGCGGCAGCCGCATCCTTTTCGGGGGTGCTCTCTTTCGCCATCTTTAACCTGATACCGGCGGACGACCCGCGACGGGAGGAGTTCACCCTGCTCCTTGGAGACCTGGAAAAAGTGGCGGGCAGCGAGCATGACCCGACCGTCTGGCTGGAACGGGGAGCGAAGAATCCCTCCCGGCTGCCGCGATTGTTCATTTCTACCGGCAGGCAGGAAGACATCCACCCGCTGAGCGGCATGTTCCACGCGGCGTGCCAGAAGCTTGGCATCCAGTCCGACTACTTCGAGGAAGACGGCGCCCATGACTGGTTCCTATGGGACGGGCATATCCGGCGCTTTCTGGCTGCCGTTCTGGGTCCAATCCCGAAGTAAGGAGGGGATCCCATCGAGAATCAACAGACGATACAGTTCTTTGTCGGGCACGAACAGGAGGGCACCTATCTCACCATCCCGTTCGCCATGCCCCCGAATACCGAGTCACTCTCTCTCGCCTACTTCTACGAACGCCACCACGAAAGTGGGAAGAACAAGGATGGATTCGTATCGCGGCAGGAAACCAATATCATTGACCTGGGGTTGATCGCCCCGGACGGGTCACAGGTGGGAGCCTCCGGCTCGGACAAGACCGAGATCCAGGTGAGCGAAACGAGTGCCACGCCCGGTTACCGAGCCTGCAGACTCATCCCGGGGGAGTGGCAGATCCTCCTGGGCGCGTACAAGGTGGCGCCGACTGGCGTATCCGTTCGCTACGAGCTTTCATTCACCCCGAAGCGATTGCGCCTCTTCAAAGGCGATCTTCACATCCACACCCTGGCATCGGACGGGGTCCTCAGCGTCGCGGAATTGGCGCAGCACGCTGTGCGTCACGGATTGGACTTCCTGGCGATCACTGACCACAACCAGATGGCCACGGCGGAATCCCTGCCCCGGCTGCCGGGGCTGACATTGATCCCCGGAATGGAGTGGACCCACTTCAAGGGACATGCCAATTTCCTGGGAGTGGACATGCCCTACGATGGGCCGTTTTTCGCCAACGACCCGGCGGAGGTGCAAGCCCGCTTCAACTCGGCTCGCTCGCGCGGCGCGTTCATCACGATCTGCCATCCTTTCGATGAACTCTGTCCATTTCAGTTCGACATGAATTCACTTCCCTTCGACTGCCTCGAAGTCTGGAGCGGGCCGATGCGGGAATCCAACCTGCGAGCGATGGGACACTGGCATGCCATGCTTATGGCAGGCGCAAAAGTACCCATTTGCGGTGGGAGTGATTATCACCGGGACCATCTCTTCATCATCCCCGGCGGACCCACTTCCTGTGTCCACGCCATGTCAGGCAGCGCGGCCGATATCCTTTCCGGACTGAGACAGGGGCATGCCTACCTGACCTTTGCCCCCAACGGACCGTCCCTCGCGATGACCGCGGGAGAGGCCCTCCCGGGCGACAGCGTGCAGTTTCCCACGGTGAAGGAAATCCAGATCACAGCCAGCGGCTTGCTGGCCGGAGACGTCCTCCAGGTAGTCACCGGGCGCGGCAGCACGCCCGTCCTGAAAGCAGAAACGAACGGGGAATTCCAGGGGGCATACACAATGGACAGCGCCGGATTTGCGCGTGTCGAGATCCTGCGGGGGTTCGTGCCCGGATTGCCGCTGCTGCCCGCATTGATCTCCAACCCGATCTACTTTGACGCGGAGTAGTGGGCGAGGAAAGGCAAAACGGCAATGAGTGCCCGAGGGTTAGTACACCGGAGGGAATCGGGCACTTCTGAGGCTGTGTTAGTTACTGCCCCCATCCTGGTCCCCTCTCCAAGAGACTTAGACAGGCGTTCCCGCCCTGCATGATCTCTCTGCGACAACATTATCGATCGGATTCCCAGACACTCGCTGCGCGCTTCCTGACGAACCGCCGATTCCTGGCTGATGAGCGATGCAGCTCGCGCTTATCATGCCGAGAACCTTGAAAGCAGTCCTTGTGGCCCTCCGGCACTGACACAAACCCAGCCACTATCGGGCCACAAGCGGAAGGTACGTCCACGAGGTCGCAATCCACACGTCTTTGAAGAGCTCGTTCCCTCCGATGGATGGTAATAAGCCAAAAACGGTGTCGCGCATCGCCAAGAGACTCCGGGGATGCACAATGGGCAACAGGGGTAGCGTGTCGTGCACCCGGCGGCTCGCCCATTGGTAGATGCTGAGCTGTTCCTCGAAGTCCATCTCCTCCAGGGCCACCTCTAGTTGGCTGCATAGCTCATCGTCCTTGGGTCCGTAACCGAGATACGAATCACACAGAATGGGGCGGAAGTAGTCGTCGGGATGCGCGTAGTCCTGTGTCCAACCGATGAGGAATAGATCAAGCTCCCCGGCAACATACTTGTCAATGAATTCGCCCGACTCATACAGCATGACTGTGGCTTCAATCCCTACGGCCAATAGGTCATCGCTTATGGCTGCTGCCGTCTCTGCGGGATTAGGGAGATAGGCGCGAAACACATCCCGGTAGCTAAGCGTTGTCGCGAAACCGGCTGGGTACCCAGCCAGAGTGAGCAGAGAGCCGGCCAGAATGGGATCATAGGAGTAGTCCACGATGCTTGGGTCGTATCCGAAAACGGCAGGCGGCAAGAACTGGTCTGCCACCTGATCCCCAGCAGCATAGAATTCGTCGAGGAGCGCCTGCCTGTTGATGGCGTGGGCAATTGCCTGCTGCACGAGCGGGTCGCCCAGAGGAGCATGGCTGCGATTCATCCCGAGATAACCGACTGTATTGGAATCCCGCCACAGCCGCTTTAGGTTAGGATCCGAGGCAACCTGGGCTGAGAAGCTCGGGGGCAGGTCCCCTACGCTTTGAACCGTGTTCCCTTGAAGAGCGTCGAATCGGTCGTCGTCGTCAGGAATGACCTGAAAGACAAGCGAGTCGAGGTGCGGCCCGTTTCCCCAGTAGCCCGGGTAGTCCTCCAATACAACGAGTGCGCCCGCGACCCATACAACGAACTCGAACGGGCCGGTGCCGACCGGCGCCGTGCCCAACGATCCGGTCTGGATCGCGGTCGGGCTGGCGATTCCAAAAGCGGGCATCGCCAGCATACTTGGCAATGGGCTGAAGGGCTCCGTCAAAGTCATCAGCACCTGCGTTGTCCCAATCGTGCTGATGGCGCTCAGACGACATGACGAGTCGCCTTTGAAACCCCCAAACAACGTGGAGAAGTACTCGAAACTTCCAACGTGAAAGGGATGAGCGGGATCCCACCAACGATCGAGATTGTAGGCCACGGCCGCGGCGTTGAAGCTACTTCCATCGTGGAAGGTCACACCGCCTCTCACATTGAAGGTCCAAGTCAAGCCGTCTGGCGAAACAGACCAGCTTTCGGCCAAGCCCGGAACCGGCGTCGATCCTCCCTCCTCGACGTTAACAAGCGTCTCATAGATTTGGGAGGTCACCAGGTGGGATGATGTGTCCCAGACCACGGCCGGATCCAATCCCGCGGGATTTGCCAGAATACCGACGGAAAATGACCCACCTCCACTTGCTTCGACATCCGCCCTTTTCCCCACTCGGGCCTGCAGTGCCACCCCGGGGGCGAACTTCGCATCAAGGGGTGCGGCCGTGCTTGCGTGGTGTGGCACGATGCGCGCATCCGCCAATACGTCGCGGGCCGTTCCGGATCCCGGGCCGACCGCTGCCATTGCTACGAGCGTGACGAAAAGAACCGCATCGGAGACAGCCTTGCGTTTCATGGTGAGCCTCCTGCGCTCTGACTGAGTATCAGGATAAGGCCAGCGTAAGGTCATGGCCCTCCTTGAGGGCGCATTCAGCGCGAATCGGTGCGCACACCCCTCTCCAGCGTGGAGAGGTCCCACATCCGAGACTTGACGCCGCACGGATAAAGCCAGAGCGCCGGTTCCCGCCAACATCGCCTAGAGCAAGAATCCGGCCCATCGATCTGGCCGGTTCCACTGTTAGCTCGCCGCGCGCAAAGTGACCAATCGCATCGCGCGGGTCACGGCTTCCAGACCCCGAATTAACCTAAGCGTCAGGAGTTAGAGCGGCTCAAAGCCGAGGTGATCCCCCTTACTCAGAAGCGGCACTGCTGAGACCTGTTCTGCCACCCGGTTGGAGCAGCTCCTTCCCGAGCCGATCCGGGGTCGCCGGGCCCTTCACTTGGTTTGTGCCGCACTCGAGTATTGTGGTTCAGCCCCGGGGAAAGCGCAAGCGGCCGACGGAGCGCCACTGGGCGGCTGTGGTGAGGCCCGGCTACAAATGATGAAGAACCGAGGGATCCAGGACCTCGGTTCTTCCAGATTCTTCCCCCGCCCGTATTGTCCCCGGTTCCCTTCCTGGGGGCGTGGAATTCCCGGCCGAAGACCGCAACGCTCACGATCGTCCTCCCGCATGTGACCTCGCGACCATCGATGCGGTCGGATAGGGTTTTCGGCACGACAGTGATGTCTCCCCCACCGCGAGGGTTGGCGCTGTCGGCGAGCCGAGAGTGTGTTAGACTCAGTAGCGTAGCCGAACAGCGGGATCTCCGTCGTACCTTGGCCGCCGACTCTCTAAAGGGTCGGTTGCCATTTCAAATTCCGGCCGAGCCGGGAGAAAGCAGCAATAAAATGGAAATTAGAATATATGTAGGCAACTTGGCCAAGTCAACAACTGACGCTGAAATCAAGACCCTGTTCGCGCAAGCCGGGGAAGTCACCACGGTTGATCTGGTCAAGGACCGGGATAGCGGCATGTCCAAGGGCTTTGCGTTTGTCACCATGACCTCCCAGGCCGACGCAGACAAGGCCATCAGCATGTTCAACGCGTACTCCCTGGGCGGGAATACGATCAAAGTCAATGTTGCCAAACCGCGCGTGGAGCGCGCTCCGGGCAAATAACTGGCCGAACGAAAAAAGTAACATCACGCATGGTGCACGAACCCGCAGACGGCGGCCATCTCGTCCGCGGGGAAATCGGGCGGCAGACAACGTCGGGGCTGAGCTCTGAACGGCGGTCTTGGGACTTGGGTTCCATGTGTTGCCGCGCTAAGCCCCGGTCGCTGATTAGCCCACCAAGTCTTGCCGGGACCTGATCACTCAAGACCGGCGGACCGGGCAGAATCAGCAGCCCGTTGATCTCATAGTGACGTTGGGAGACTGCGGCTCTTAGAACCGAGGTCTCAGGTTCCCCCTGCCCTGCGGCCGGCCCGCCCTCGGCGCTCAGGCCGAGGGGGGCGAGATGTGACCCCGAAACTCAAGTTCAGAACCGAGGCCGCTCGAGCCTCGGTTCTTCATTTTTCACTTGCTTGCAATCGGCGAGTCCTCGCTGCGTTCGCGCTTTCGTGACCACACTCCCCCTGAGAGCTCATCACCGGCTTACGTCTAAGTGGAGTTCAGGGAGCATCATTGCACGCAACCAACGAACAGCGGGTTCGTGCCCGTCGCCCCTCAGCCTATTCTTCCACGGCTGACATGTTGGACAGAGTTGCCGGCGACCATTGGTGTTGGCAGAATTCGATGCCTGACCTTCGGCGCTGTCAACTCATTTCCGTCCCCAAGGCAAATCGAAGACGCCCCCGAAGGGGCGTCTTGGCCGAAGCAGTCGTAGTTCCGATCGTCTACTTCACGACCGCCGTGAAGGTGACCTCGAATGTCATTCCCCAGCGCCAACGCGGGTGGAACACGGCTGGCGAAATGCGCACCGTGTACAGAACGTCTCCCCCCTGCAGCTTGGGCGCGCTACCGATCTCGGTCACCGTGCCATTGATGACCTCATCTGGCAGCGCATCGGCTTTGAGCGTCACGGCGTCTCCAAGGTTGATCTTGACCACCTCGAGTTCCGTCAGGTCGGTCGTGTCAATGGTCCAGCGGCTGGTGTCGGCGAGCAGGACAATCCACGCTTCCGGGCCGACCATTTGCTGGGGCTCAGCCTGCAGGTCGACGACCACGCCGTCGAAGGGAGCCGTGAGGTCGAAGCGATCACGCGCCGCTTGGGCAACCGCATGCTGGGCTTTGGCATTCGCCAGCCGAGCCTCGGCGAGGGCAGCCTGATCCTTCTCCGGTCCGTCCTGGCCGTTCTGGAAGGTGCGGCGTGCTTCGGCCTCCTGGGCCTCGGCGGCATCCAGCGCAGCTCGGACACTGTCGCGTCGTGCCCGCGCAGCATCCAATCGTCGGGAGGCCTCGTTAAGATCCTCGCGCGCCTGTTCCAGGCCGTTCTCGGCGTTGGTCCGCGATGTGTTGTCCTTATCGAGATCCTTGTATTTGTCGAATTCTTGCTGCGCGTCCTTCAAGTCCGCCCGGCGGTCCTCCAACGTGGCCTGCGCATCCTCGATGTCTCGATCGAGCGCATCGAGATCGAGGCGCTCCCAGGCGCGCTGAGCCTCGGCGCGCTTCTTCTGGGCGGCAAGGAAGGCCTGCCAGGCCTGCGCGTGCGCAAGAGCCGCCGTGCGATCGAGGGTCTCGGCGGCCTGACGGGCGGCGGTCAGTTCAAGTCGCGCGGCGGCCACGGCCGCATCCGCCGGCTCGCGGTCTCCGAGACGCACCAGGACTTGGCCCCGGGTGACGGCCTCGCCTTCCTTTACTAGAATCTCGCTGATGCGGCCGCGGGCCGGAAAGGCAAGCGACTCGGATCGGGCCGGGGCGAGGCGCCCTTCGGCGATAACGCTCGGTGCCGGTAAGGCCGATGCGCCGTCGGCGGCCGGGGTCGGCGTCGAGGCACCGCAGGCTGCCAGCAAGGTAGTTACCAGGAGCGGAACCAGCAGACGGAAGACTGTTTTCATAGTGGACTCCATAAACGCGCAGCTCAAGTACGGGCTGCACTACTCATAGGCCAGCACTTCGCGGATTGTCAGCCGCGCCGCGCTGCGCGCCGGAAGCACGCTGGCCAGGGCCGAGAGCACCAGGACGACAATCAGCCACAGCCCGAAGCCCTCCAGCGTGAACTTGACGTCGATGGGCGAGCGAAAGACAGCCAAGCTCAGAATCGTCGAGAGCAGATATGTGATCGGGAACGAGAGCAGGACGGCCAGGATCCAGGATAGGCCGCCGATGACAACACCTTCGACCACAACCAGGCGAAGGATCTCCCGGTCGGTGGCGCCGATGGAGCGCATGATGCCGATCTCGCGCGTGCGCTCGAGCACGTTCATGCCCATGGCGCCAGCCAGCCCCATGCTGCCGACCGAGGCCGTCAGCACCGCCATGATCAACAGGAAGGTCACCAGGATGTCCAGACTCTCGGAGGCCGTGCGCAGCGTAGAGAGACCGGTGCGGGTTTCGCGCACCTTGTAGCCTTGGGAGCGGAAGTGCGCATCGAGCGCCTCACTCACCATCTGCTGGCGGGCCGGCGCGTGATCCTCGGTCACGATGCGGTACGACAGGGAGCGGTTCGGCATCCCTGTG
>Ga0209341_10006413_pt1 | contig 10521 bp, 6 predicted proteins | sample RifCSP13_2_FD_184020 | JGI IMG/M metagenome (GOLD analysis project Ga0209341, IMG submission 184020) | Soil microbial communities from Rifle, Colorado - Rifle CSP2_sed 13_2 (SPAdes) (version 2) | ecosystem: Environmental > Terrestrial > Deep subsurface > Rock core/Sediment | place: Rifle... | reverse complement strand
CCACGAAGACCGAGCAGTCGCTCAGCCGGTAAGGGCCATGGCCCGAAGTGTTCGACTGACGGGGGAAGAGGCTCACGTGACCCTCGAAGCCGACGGTCCATATGTTACCACCGTTAGACCAACCCCATTGAGGTATCAGAGGAGTCCAGCCGATACTGTCATGCTTTTATGGGTTCGCGTATGATCTTGATAGAGTCCGGCGCCCCCCTAGCCACCGAAAGGTATGGGTACAGCGTATGCCCGGCCACGACGAAATCCTCGCCTTTCTTCTATTGCTCGCCCTGGTTCTGGCGGCGGCCAAGAGTACCGCGTGGCTCAGCCTGCGGCTGGGGCAGCCGGCGGTGCTGGGAGAGTTGTTGGCCGGCGTCGTCCTGGGTCCTTCGGTGCTCGACCTGCTGCATCGTGCGCCCTTTGCCGGCGAGGGGGTGAGCGCATCGGTCTTCCTCTTGGCCAACATCGGTGTGGTCCTGCTCATGTTCATCGCCGGGCTGGAGACCGACCTCGAGCAGATGCGTCTGGTGGGCCGGGTGGCCGTGACGGCGGGAGTCGCCGGGGTGATAGTTCCCCTGTTCTTAGGACTGGTCACCGTCCTCCCATTCGGATTCGATCTGCAGATGAGTGCATTCATGGGGATTGTGCTCACCGCGACGAGCGTCAGCATTACCGTTCAGACTCTCATCGAACTGCGCCAGCTCAACTCAAAGGAAGGCACGACCCTGCTCGGCGCCGCCGTGGTGGACGACGTCGTCGCCCTCATCGTCCTGGCGATCTTCATGGCCGTGAGTCTCACAGGAGACACTGCGGGAAACCGGGTAGGGTCCGTGCTGCTTCGGATGGGGACGTTCTTCCTGATCGCCATCACCCTCGGCCGGTTCTTTCGGCCAGTGCTGTCCGCGGTACGTCGGGCACCTGTGAGCGAAGGGCTCCTGTCCTTCACCCTGATAGGGGTGCTCGTCTATGCGTGGGCGGCTGAGGCCTTGGGGGGAGTCGCTGCACTCACAGGCGCTTACCTCGCCGGCGTGCTCGTGGGTCAGGCTGGCTTCCGTCACGAAATTGAACGGCATCTGAAGGCGTTGACCTACGCGGTGTTTGCCCCGTTCTTCTTCGTGAGTATCGGATTGCAGACTAACGCGCGGGCCCTCCAGTTCGGGGACCTGTCGCTGACGGTTCTCGTCATCGCCGCGGCAGTCGGAGGAAAGGTGGTCGGATGCGGGGCCGGAGCGAGGTTGGCGGGGTTCACATGGACACAGGCGCTGCGCGTGGGCGTGGGGATGATCAGCAGGGGTGAGGTCGGTCTGATCATCGCGGCGTTGGGTCTGCAGGCGGGGCTCCTCCAGGAGCGAGGTTTTGCCATCATGGTGATCATGGTGCTGGCCACAACCTTGCTAACCCCGCCGCTCCTGCGTCTGGTCTTCGCCTCCGCCCCGCGCTCGGAGGAAGAGGCGATAGAGGCGGCCTTCGAGGACGCCAACCGGTCCTAGACTACGCCGATGTCGGTGGATTGCACGGTCGAGGACGCAACCCGCGTGCGTTTGACAGTGTGTTTCGGGCGCGTCTATAATGTTGCGGGTTAGGCCTTCTTTTTTTGCGTCTCTTCGCCTTGAAGAGCGGAAGGGGAGTCCTGTTGACGTCGCGTGTCGGCCTCCGGTTGCTGGGCATCTTGCTTATCGCGCTTGCCGCCATCCAGATGGCGTTTCACCCCGTCGAATTCGTCGGTCGGCTCCCGAACTTTGTCGCGCCGGCGCTCCGCATGAACCTGGGTCTCGATCTTCAGGGCGGCAGCATGCTCGTCCTCGAGGGACAGGACACCCCGACGGTCAAAGCCACGCCCGATGCGGTGGAAGCCGCGATGCGCGTCATCGAGCGGCGGATCGACCAGTTGGGCGTGGTGGAACCGACGATCCAGCGCCAGGGCACCAACCGTATCATCGTCGAGCTCCCGGGCATCGACGATCCTGACCGTGCGATCCGACTGATCGGCAAAACGGCCCTGCTCGAGTTCGTGGATACCGGCACCCAACCGATGCCCAAAGGAGCACGCTGGAGCGCCGACGACAAGACCGTCACCCTGCCGGGACCGCCGCCTCAGCCCCAGGGGCAGCCCGCGGCGCCTCGCACGATCTCCTTCACCAAGAAGGTCATCCTGACCGGCGCGGATCTGGAGAGTGCGCAGGCCAACATCAATCAGGGCGGGGCGCCTGGCGAGCTTTATGTGGTCGGGTTCAAGTTCCGCGGCAAGGCAGCCAAGACGTTCGAAGACTACACCGCGGCGAACGTCGGCAAGTTTCTGACGATCGTCCTCGACAGCGAGGTCATCACCTCGCCGGTCATCCGCGACCGCATCACTGGCGGCTCGGGTCAAATCAGCGGTGGATTCGAGAGCATTGAGGAAGCGCGCGACCTGGCTGTGCTGCTGCGCGGCGGAGCCCTGCCTATTCCCGTCGAGATCGTCGAGCAGCGCACGGTGGGGCCGCAGCTTGGCCGCGACTCGATCGAAGCGAGCCTGCGCGCCTCGTGGGTGGCGGTGATCGCGGTCATCCTCTTCATGCTCCTCTATTTTGGACTGTTCGGGCTGCTGGCCGACCTGGCGCTGGGCCTGTATCTGGTGGTGTTGCTGGCCCTGCTGAGCGCCCTGGGCGCGACGCTGACGTTGCCCGGCATCGCGGGGCTCGTCCTCTCGATTGGCATGGCAGTGGATGCGAATGTTATTATCTTCGAGCGGATCAAAGATGAATTGCGGGCCGGCAAGAACCTGCGGGCGGCCATCGGGGCAGGATGGAACCGGGCGATGACGGCCATTCTCGACTCGAACGTCACGACCTTGCTCGCAGGCGCCGTGCTTTTCCTGTTGGGGAGCGGGCCAATTCGCGGCTTCGCGGTGACGCTGAGCATCGGCGTGGCCGTCAGCATGTTCTCCGCCATCATGGTGACGCGCGCGTTCGTGGACGCGGCCGCCGCGGCGGGCCTCGGTCCTCAGTTGGCCCGGTTGGCGGGGAGGAACGGCCGATGACCCCGCGGCTGTGGGATGTCATTGGGGCGCGTAAGTGGGGATACGCGCTGTCCGTCCTCCTCATCGTCCCGGGTGTCATCGCCCTCATCATGAATGCTGCGGGCGGACGCGGCGCCTTGAACTGGGGCATCGACTTCACGGGTGGCGATCTTCTCCAGTTGAAACTGGAACGACCGTTCACGGTCGGCCAGATTCGCGCGGTGGTTGATCAATACGCCACCGGGGAGAGTGTCATTCAGAAGGCCGAACAGGAAGTCTTCATCCGTACCCGGCCGCTCAAGACCCAGGCCAGGAGTGACCTGTTGGCGGCCTTGCGGCGCGACCTCGGCACCGTGAGGGTGCTGCGCGAGGAAACGGTCGGTCCCAAAATCGGCCGCGAGCTGCGCAACATTGCGATCCTGGCCGTGGTTATCGGGTTGGCGCTCCAGGTGTTGTACATCTCATACCGGTTCAAGTCGATCCGCTACGCGCTCACGGCGGACGCCGCGCTGGTGCACGACCTGCTGGTCGTCACCGGGATCTTCGCCCTGACGCGGATGGAGGTCAACAGCACGTTCGTCGCCGTGCTCTTGACGGTTGTGGGGTACTCGATCAACGACACGATCGTCGTCTACGACCGCATCCGCGAGAACCTGGCGCTGCGGACCCGGGAACCGTTCGACCGGCTGGTGAACCGCAGTCTACTCGAGACGCTGGCGCGGTCATTGACCACCGGTCTGTCCGCGATCTTTGCGATCGCCGCAGTCTACGTGTTCGGCGGAGTCACGATCCGTGACTTTGCCTTCGGGCTGATGGCTGGGATTGTGACGGGAAGCTATTCATCGATCTTCAACGCAAGCGCGCTGCTCGTCGACTGGCATCTAAGGTCTGAGCGGCGCGCAGGTCGTTCGCAGCAGGGGAACGCCTCGCCGCCGGCAGCCGCGGAACCACAGGAGCCCGCGCTGGGGTCAGCGAGCCCGTCCCCGCGCGGCGCCAGCCCATCGGCGCGCCGGCGCCGCTCCCGGCGGCGATAGGGGGCCCGATGTCCGCATTCAGCCTGTTTGCCCTGCTGCTGCTCGTCGCCGCGACGGTCTTCGCGCTGAGCAACCCCGCGCTCGTGGTGCTGCGGTTCTTGACGTGGCAGCTGGAGATCTCCCTGGCCCTGGCGGTGATCGGCGGTGCCGTCCTGGGCGGCCTGCTCGTTTTCGTTAGCAGCCTGATCGGTCAGCAGCACCTCCGCGCCCGCGTGCGGGACCTGCAGGCCCGGCTGCGCGATGCTGAAGCGAAGATCGCCGAATCCGGACGACCGTCGAACACGCCACAGTAAGTCGGCCCGCCGGTACCACCGTTCGATCTCCCGGCCTCTATACTTGTGGATAGACATGGAGTCTCCCACGCCGTGGTAGCACGCGTCCGGGCGCCGGCGCGCCGCTGGCTGATCGCCCCGGTTGACGAGGCGGGTCGGCGTGGGCTCACCGATGCGCTCGGCGTCAGCCCGCTTGTGGCCCAGGTCTTGATCAACCGGGGCCTCACCGACCCCCAGACTGCGGCAGCGTTCCTCAGTCCGCAAAGCGCCGACCAGCTCAGTAGCCCGCTCGAGCTGCCCGATATGAATCAGGCAGTCGCGCGTCTCGTGCGCGCGATCCGCGAGCAGACCCCCATCGTCGTCTATGGCGACTACGACGCCGACGGCGTGACGGCCACCGCGATCCTGCTGCGGGGGCTGCGCCACCTGGGCGGACGCGTCGAGGCGTACCTTCCCGACCGGCGCAGCGAAGGCTACGGGCTGAACGTGCCGGCCGTGGCCGCACTGGCCGCGCGTGGCACCGGGCTGCTCGTGGCGGTGGACTGCGGCGTGACCGCGGTCGCGGCGGCCGAGGCGGCGCGGGCCGCAGGATCTGACCTCATCATCCTGGATCATCACGAGCTTACCGGTCCCCTGCCGCACGCGGTGGCCGTGGTGGATCCCAAGCGCGAACCGCTGCGAGGCCACGCGGACTTCTGCGCCGCCGGGCTGGCCTTTCAAGCGTGCAGAGCACTCTACGCCGCCTTGGGCATTGACAGCGTGCCCGGTGACCTGTTGGGGCTCGCGGCGCTCGGGACCGTCGCCGACGCGGTTCAGCTCGTGGGAGACAACCGGATCCTGGTCGCGCTGGGTCTGCAGCAACTCGGACAGACCACGGTGCCGGGGCTTGCGGCTCTGGGGGAGGTGGCCGCAGTTCGCCCGCCGCTTCGCGTTCGCGACCTGTCGCACGCGCTGGCCCCCCGGTTGAATGCCGCCGGCCGGCTCGCGCACGCCGACGAGGCGCTGCGGTTGCTCCTAACCGACGATCGGGAAGAAGCGCGGCGGCTGGCCTTCCGTCTCGACACGCTGAACCAGGAGCGCCGCGCGATCTGCGAGACCGTGCTGGTCGAGGCCGTCGAAGAGATCGACCGCGACTATCTCGACCGGTACCCCGCGATCGTCCTGGCCCGCGAAGGCTGGCATCCCGGGGTGATCGGTATCGTCGCGTCGCAACTTGCGGAACGATACTATCGCCCGACAGTGCTGATCGCGCTGGAGGCCGGCGCGGGCAAGGGTTCAGGGCGCAGCATCCCGCCGCTGCACTTGGTCGACGCGCTCGGCGACGCCGCCACGCACCTGACGGCCTATGGCGGGCACGCCATGGCCGCGGGCCTCTCGCTGGCCGCCCCGTCGGTTCCCGCGTTTCGTCAGGCGTTTGGCGAGGCCGTCGCAGGCCGCCTGCGGCCAGACGATCTGCAGCCTGTCACTGCCGTGGATGCTGAGATCCCGCTCGACGCTGTCACGTTCCCACTGGCCACCGAGCTCGAACGCCTGGCGCCCTTTGGCATGGGCAACCCCGGGCCAGTCTTTCTCACGCGGGGGCTGCGTGCCGTCGGCACGCGGCTCGTTGGTGACGGCGCCCACCTGAGACTGGTGGTGACCGACGGCACGCGCACCGCCGAAGCCATCGCCTTTCAGCACGGCGAGGAGGTGGAGTTGCTCGCGTTCACCCAGGCACCGGTCGATCTGGCCTATGCCATTGCCGTGGATCGCTGGCGGGACGACGGCAGCGTGCAGCTGGTGGTGACCGATCTCCAGACGCCCGGGGTGGATCTGGAGAGCGTGTCGTCGAATGCCGGGCAGGTGCTCGAGCGGTTGTTCGAGCGCGCCGACGACTATTTGAGCGGACGCCTGGGCGGCGTCGAGCATGTGGCCGCGTTTCACACCAAGGTGGTGGGGGTCACGTTCGAGGGACGGCAGGAGCTGCTCCCGCTCGTGAGTCCGGGGGAACGCCTGCGGCTGGTGCGCGATCCGCGCAACCCGCGTGATCCACACGCCATCAAAGTGGCGCGTGAGGACGGCCAGCAGCTGGGATTCCTTCGGGCCACCCTGGCGGCGCGTCTGGCCCCCTCGATCGACGCCGGCGCCCGATACCACGCCACAGCCACGGCCCTGACCGGAGGCGGAGCCCGCGCCTGGGGACTCAACATCTATCTGGAACGCGAGGCGCCCTGGGTCCGCGAGGGTGACGCGCGGGAAGGTGGCGACGGTCAGTGGCCGGCCCCCGCGGCGTTCGCGGAGCAGTTCGCAGCCGGATTAGGCCGGGGCCGCGCCCCAAGCCAGGCGCAGCAGGATGTGGTCGCGCGAGTCGCGGCCGGTGCGCGAGCGGTCGCGCGGCTAGGGCCCGGGCGGGGACTGCTGCCGGCCGTCGTGACCGCCGCGGCGTCGATGCTGGCCCAGGGACAGCGGCCGGTCCTGGTGATTTTGCCCCGCAGCCGCGACGTCGATGCCTGGACGGACCTGGCAGGACCGTGGCTGCGCGAGGGAGGGCTCCGCGCCCGCGCGGCCCATGGCATGCTGTCACCCTCAGCGGCCCTGCGGGTGAGCGGGGCGCTCGATCGAGGAGATGATGTGGACGTGCTGTTCGCATCCTTCGCCTGGATGGAGCGCCACGCACCGTCGGCCGGCAGCGTCATCCTCGTGCTCGATGCGATTGCCGCAGTCGATGACCTGGAGGTGGCCTGCGATCGGTACGGTTCGGCCGTCAGGCTGGTCGCTGGTCCTCTGGCTTCCGGTCTGGCTGAAACGGCGCACGTGCGCCTGGGCGTCGACCGCGTCGTGGCCGATCTCGCCGTGCGTGACAACCTCCGGGTGGTGGATCGTCGCGGTCGCGCCGACGCTGCGCTGAGCCTGAATGCAGGAATGCCGCGGCCCGAGAAGACGCTCGTCGTCGCCGCTGGACCCGAGGACTGCGTCGCCGTGGCCCGCGCGCTCCGCGAGCGTCACGCGGACCTGGCCGACCGCATCGCCTACCATCACGCCGGCCTGCCGGCAGCACTGCGCCGGGTGTTGGAGGACCTGTTCGCCGCCGGGCGGCTGTCGGCACTCGTGGCCGGGAGCCATCTCGTCAGTCCCGCGGTGCCCGCCGACGTCACGCGCGTCGTGGCGGTGGGACTCGGCCCCGACCGCCTGCTGGCCGCGGATGCTTTCGCCGTCGCAGGGCTTGGCGGGCGTGGCGCGACCGTCGAGCTGCGCTGCGGAGCCTCCGCCATCGCGGCTGCCCAGGCCCAACTCGACGCGCGGTTTCCGCCCAGGGAACTGCTGGTCCGCTGCTACCGCGGCCTGAAGGCGGCCAGTGGCGGCCAGCCGTGGACGTGGTCGGAGGACGAGGCGCGAGAGCGGACCGAGTTCGGGCTGCCGGCCGGGGCGTTGGGGCCCACGATGGAGATCCTGGTGGAGGCTGGCGTGATCTCCCGAGAGGATGCCGAAGGGGGGGCGGCCCGGTACGCCTTCGTGGAGTCCGAGGGACGCGTTGACCTCTCGGCGTCGCTGCGCTACCGGGAAGGCGAGCGGGAGCGGGCGGGCTGGGCTGACCTGCGAGAGTGGATCACCGGTCCCAGCGCACGCATTCTGACGGATCTTGTCACGGGCTGAGGTGAGGAGGGCTCGGGAAGACAGCCGCGAAAGTATGCAGGAATACCTCAACGGCGGTGACGGCCGGTGAAGTGGCTCGATCTGCGCCGACAACAGGGGAGCTTCCAGGATCTGCCGCCCGAAGTGCAGAGCCTGGTGGCGACGTTGCGCACGAATTTCCCCAAGGCCGACCTGGACCTCGTCCGCGATGCCTATGTCGCAGCGGCCCGGGCGCATGAGGGCCAGACGCGCGCCTCAGGCGAGCCCTATGTGATGCACGCCGTGGCTGTGGCGAGGATCCTGGCACAGCTGCACCTCGACATCACGACGGTGGCCGCCGCGCTGCTCCACGATGTCCTGGAGGACACCGGGGTGGAGCATGCGCAGTTACAGGAACGCTTCGGGGACGAGATCGCGGCAATGGTGGACGGGGTCACCAAGCTGGGCAAGATCGAGTGGCAGAGCCGCGAGGAGCGCCAGGCCGAGAGCCTCCGCAAGATGTTCCTGGCCATGGCGAACGACATCCGGATCGTCCTCATCAAGCTGGCCGACCGCCTACACAACATGCACACGATCGCCCCGCTGCCCGATTGGAAGCGGCAACGCACCTCGCAGGAGACCCTGGATATTTATGCGCCGCTCGCCGAGCGGTTGGGCATCGGCAGCGTGCAGAAGGAACTGGAGGACCTGGCCTTCCAACAGCTCCAGCCGGAGATGTACACCGAGCTGACACAGTCCCTGGCACAGGCGGAGAGCGCGCGCGAGGCGCTGGTGGAACGAGTCGTCGAGGTGCTGCACCGCGAGCTGCAGCGTGCCGGTATCAAGGTCGATCCCAAGAACATTACCGGTCGGCCCAAGCACATCTACAGCATCTGGAAGAAGCTCCAGCAGCCGAAGTACGCCGGCCAGCCGATCGCGCGCATCTACGACCGCCTGGGCGTCCGCGTGCTGCTCGACGACGTGAAGGACTGCTACGCCGCGCTCGGGGTCATCCACGCCGTGTGGAAGCCGATCCCCGGGGAGTTCGATGACTACATCGCCAACCCCAAGACCAGCGGCTACCAGTCGCTGCACACGGCGGTCATTCACGAGGGCGAGCCGCTGGAGATCCAGATCCGCACGCACCAGATGCACCGCGAGGCCGAGTACGGCATTGCGGCTCACTGGAAGTACAAGAAGGGCTCGGCGCAGGAACGGGAGGTCGATCGCAAGCTCGCCTGGCTGCGCCAGCTCCTGGATTGGCAGCAGGACCTGGCCGACCCCCGCGAGTTCGTGAAATCCGTGCGCCTCGACCTGTTTCAAAACGAGGTGTTCGTCTTCACCCCCAAGGGTGACGTCATCGACCTGCCGGCCGGCGCGACGCCGGTGGATTTCGCCTACCGGATCCACACCGATGTCGGTCATCACTGCGTCGGCGCCAAAGCGAACGGTCGTCTCGTCCCCCTCTCGCACAAGCTCCACACCGGCGACATCGTGGAGATCACCACCAACAAGACGAGCCCGGGTCCCAGCCGTGACTGGTTGGGGTTTGTGGCTACCACGAACGCGCGCGCGAAGGTCAAGCAGTGGTTCAAGCGGGAGCGTCACCAGGAGAACGTGGCCCGAGGCCGCGAGATGCTCGAGCGCGAGCTGCGGCGCACCGGTGCTGTGGCCGCGGCGATGAAGCCCGAGCGCCTGCGAGAAGTCGCCCCGCAGTTCGGCATGCCCGACGACGAGGAGCTCCTGGCGGCCGTCGGCAACGGCGATGTCTCGCTCCTGCAGGTGGTTCAGGCGCTTCGCGGCGGCCCTCCCGTAGAAGAGGAGCCAGCGCAGGCGCCCGCCGGGCTGCCCCCGGCGCCCGCTGGGGTCCCCCAAGGCGTGCGCGTGCGGGGCGTCGACAACGTCCTCATGCACTTCGCCCGCTGCTGCACGCCGCTGCCGGGCGACCGGATCGTCGGCTACATCACGCGCGGCCGCGGGGTGACGATTCACCGGAGCGACTGTCCCAATATCGCCTTTCTCCGAGCCCATCCCGATCGACTCCTGGAGGTGGAGTGGCTGACGTCCCAGGAAGGACTGTACCAGGTCGAGATCGAGATTGAGGCGTTCGACCGGGTTGGTCTCCTAAAGGACGTCCTGGCGGCGATCGCCGAGACGAAGACGAACGTGCTGTCCGTCAACGCCCGCGTCAGGAAGGACAAGGTGGCCGTCACCAACATCGTGCTGGATATCCGCAGCGTCGGGCAGCTTCACAGCGTGATGCAGAAGGTGGAGAAGGTCTCCGACGTACTCAGCGTTGCCCGGGTTGTGCCCACCTAACCCAAGCCCTCGGAGGAAAGCGTGAAGAAGCGCCCTGTCGCCAGCCGTGTGGATCTGTTCACCGAATCCGTCATCCGCGAGATGACCCGCATCACCAACCTACACAACGGCATCAACCTGGCGCAGGGGTTTCCGGACTTCGACGCGCCGGCCGAGTTGATCGAGGCCGCTGTCCAGGCCCTGCGGGCCGGGTGGAACCAGTACGCGATCACCTGGGGCTCACCTCGCCTGCGGCGCGCCATCGCCGAGAAGGTGGCCTGGTCGAACGGGTTCGAGGTGGATCCCGAGCGGCACATCACCGTCACGTGCGGGGCGA
>Ga0209341_10006412_pt1 | contig 10522 bp, 7 predicted proteins | sample RifCSP13_2_FD_184020 | JGI IMG/M metagenome (GOLD analysis project Ga0209341, IMG submission 184020) | Soil microbial communities from Rifle, Colorado - Rifle CSP2_sed 13_2 (SPAdes) (version 2) | ecosystem: Environmental > Terrestrial > Deep subsurface > Rock core/Sediment | place: Rifle... | reverse complement strand
AATACTCAGATAACAAAATGGCAGAAAAATATTCTAATGCACCCAAATATTGGGAGGTAGCTGTTAAAGTTTTAAAGAAATGCACAGACAGGTTGGGTACCTAAGGATAAGTAAAAGAGGTATTGCTAAATAATGATGCCGGTTCAGAAAAAGTGTTGGACTTCGTTGCTAGTGAAATTTCGGAGAATTCATATATCAATATTATGGATCAACATCATCCGGTGTACAATGCCACTCAGTATCCTGAAATAAATCGTAGGATAACCTGCAGGAATAATTCTAACGATATTTTTACTTATCTCTTTCCCAAAAAACTCTAATACTTTTTTCTCCATCAGCATATTGAAAATTATAGTTGCCCTGATAAGAACGTGATAATGCCTCACCAATTCTTCTTGCAATGTGAATTCCCGTAGTAGTAATTACTGTCTTATCATTACTTTCGGAAATTGAAATTATTCTCTCAAGCGGTCTTTCTGTTTTTTCTAATCGTTCTACATTATTTATGAGATTTAATATATCGGTCGAATGAAGAAGGTAAAATTTTCCTTTAATTTCCACATAACCTGCCGGATAATTATCACTAATTCGTCGGCAAGCTGGGCAAGTTGTTTTAGTTACAGCTTGTTCACTTATTTTCCACGTCCATCTGCCATTAGAGTAAACCGCATTGCATTTGCTGCATATTGCAGGTTCTTTTAAAATAATTTGATCAATATAAACATCTTTTCTGCGATCTCTGATTAAACGATCTTTTCTGCGAACAGCGACTTTGAAGTTCATAGGACCTCCAATTATTTGGTTTATTGTGATGCTGTAAAGTACCGGGAGATAAATTATGAAAAGGTTGACAAGAAAATATTTTTAGAAGCAAAATTAAATCCAGTTTATAGTGAAAAAATATTAAACCTATAAACCCAGTAAGATCAAGGACAATGAATAAAAAACCGATAATAATGTAATAAATTTTTTTTTAAAAAGTAATGAGCAAAAATTTGGAGGCATTACACTTTTCGGTTGCTAATTTAATACAAATATATAAAATAATTTATGTTTGTCTTGATAACAAAAAATAAAATTGTGTTAAATTAACAGTTGTGTAACAGACCCGGCAAGGGTAGGGTTAGGCCTTTATTCCAATTCTTTTACAAATCTTCTGAAACTCTTTATGCTCCTTTTCCTTAATTCCCTCAAACTCATTCATAATTGTTTTTAAGAATTTAGGAAAAACCTTTTCATATAGTTCTCTGCCTTCATTTTTTAATTTGATGATGTAAACTCGTTTATCTTCTCCGCTTTGCTTCTTCTTGATTAATTTTCGTTTTTCAAGATTATTCACAATCATAGTTATATTGCCCTCGCTTCGGAATATTTTCTTTCCAAGTTCTTTTTGATTCATTGGTCCCAAATGGTAAAGTGCATCAAGCATATAGAATTGACTTTCAGTCAGCCCTTCCCCATCAAATTTCATGTACAAACGTGAACTAATAGATTCAAATGCTCTTACGAGCTTTATGTAGGAATTTAGTATAGCTAGTTCTTTGATTGAGCCCTTATAATTTGTTCCCATAATTAAGACTTTTCAGATGGTTGAAGGTTAAATTTCTAAATTAGTTCTTAAATATAGTCAACAAAATTAATGTGTGATGCAGTAAACTTGCGGTTCTTTTTTATTGCAAATTATATTTTTTGTTTGACTAAATTCGCATCAATCATTTTTAAATTGAATTATTTTGAATTTTACTTTGTTCACTAATAAATGAAAATATTAAACCGCAGAAAGTTTCTATTAAAAATGTTTGCAGCAATGGTCGGCTCATTGCTTGTGCCACCAATATTTCTACGCAGTTCAAATCGGGAAGCAGCACAAGCTTTTCCTACGGAATTCAAACCCTCACCTGAACTTTGGCGTGATGACGAAATAACTCTAGCTTGGATTGGACATTCCACTGTTCTAATTAATTTTTACGGAATGAGGATTCTAACCGATCCTGTTTTGTTTGAAAGGATAGGATTATTTTTCTTGGGAATGACATTTGGTCCTCAACGGTATTCGACTCCCGCACTTGAGTTGGATGAAATACCAAAACCGGATTTAATTTTGCTTTCTCACGCTCATATGGATCATATGGATTATCAAACGCTTTTAACTATCACCGATAAATTTCCAAACGAAATTGACTGCATTACCGCTTACAACACAATGGACGTTATTGCTGAGTTGAAATGGAAATCATTACAGGAAATGGATTGGGGTAATGAACTAGATTTTCTGGGAATTAATTTCAAAGCTTACGAAGTGAGGCATTTTGGATGGCGTTATCCCTGGGAAAAAGATCGCTCAAAAGGTTACATGGAAGATGGAAGAAGTTATAATGCGTATGTTCTTGAAAAGAATGGTAAGAGAATTTTATTCGGCGGCGATACTGCTTTTACCGAATTATTTCAAAAAGTTGATGGCGGAAATATTGATATAGCAGTCATGCCGATTGGCGCATATATTCCTTGGAGAAAAAACCATTGCAATCCTGAAGAGGCATTGGTAATGGCAAGTGAACATCTAAATGCAAAATATTTTGTGCCGATTCACTGTAACACCTTTAAACAAGGCACTGAACCGTTAGATGAACCATTGACATGGCTGAATAATTCTTATAAAAATTATAACATTGAGCTTGGCTGGGATAAAATTGGTCAGACCTTAACAATTAGCTCATAAATTCAACACACCATTTAGAATTATTTAATGAACAAAACTCTCCAACAAGGATTCATCCAAGTTTATACCGGCAACGGAAAAGGAAAAACTACGGCAGCAATTGGACAAGCTGTCCGTGCTGCAGGTTACGGATTAAAAACTTATTTCGTTATGTTCATGAAGGAATTTCCTTATAATGAAGTTAAGAGTTTAAAGAATCTGAAAGACTTCATAACTCTCGTTCAAGTTGGGAAAGATGATTTTGTATATAAGAAAGTCCCACCATCTGAAACAGAAAAATTGGCAATTAAAAAAGCTCTTTAAAAAAGCTCTTGATGAAACTAAAAACAAAATGTTAAGCGGAGAGTATGATTTGATTGTATTAGATGAAATTTTCGTTTCAATATTTTTCGGATTGATCGATAAAGAAGAAGTCATCTCCTTCATTTGTTCTAAACCCGAAAATGTTGAATTGATATTAACTGGAAGATATTGTCCGAAAGAAATCATAAACAAAGCTGATCTCGTCACTGAAATGAAAGAGGTAAAACATTACTACGAAAAAGGTGTGCTATCAAGAAGGGGAATTGAGTCTTAATCCCGTTTCCCTTTTTCTTATTTGAAAAAAATAAATTTAGCTTGATTTGGGATTAATTTTTAGTTAAGCACTCCAATACTAATTGAATATGCATTCTGCTTTGAGTGATAAACCCGGTGAGTTGCTTTGATAAAATCCTTTTCATCTGCATTAAAAATATTTTCCACATACTTCTGCGGATTTCTATCAACCAAAGGAAACCATGTGCTTTGGATTTGAATCATTATTCTGTGTCCCTTTTTAAAAGTGTGTAGAACATCTTGCAGAGGGAATTTAACTTGAGTGATTTTATTTGGAATAAACGGTTCCGGCATTTCATAATTGTTTCTAAATCTTCCTCTGAAAACTTCGCTTCGAACCATTTGCTGATATCCGCCCATTTTAATATAGTTTGGTGTAACTGAAAATTGCGGATGATCATCAGGATAGACATCAATAAGTTTTACAATCCAGTCAGCATCACTGGCGGTTGTTGAGACTGACAAATCAATATTTATTGGACCGGCGATAGTCAAATTATCTTCTAAAACGTCAGTTTGATAAGCCAGCACATCCGGTCGTCTTGATGCAAAACGCTGATCATCTATCATATACTCTATTGTTCTATCATTTGTAATCGTTTCAGTGTAAGGAACAGGTTTAGCTGGATCACTGATGAACTCATCATAAGCATTTTGATTTTCTATTGGCGGATAAAATTCAATTTTACCATTTGCGTGAAAGAATAATTTTCTTTCTTTCAAATTTTTAGGAGGCCATTCAGAAAACGTTCGCCATTTATTCGTTCCGGTTTCAAACATGGATGCTTCAGGAAGATCGAGTTTACCTTTTCCTTTTAGGTAGTAGTTAAAAAATTTTAGCTCAATTTCTTCTTGGTAAAATTTGGATGGCGGGGGATTATCTGTAAAGAAAACATTTCCAAGTGATGTTCCGTCGGTTCTTTCCCATCCCCCGTGAACCCATGGACCCATAACAAAAATATTGTAAGTGTCGGGGTTATTTTCTTCAATAGCTTTATAAATATTTATTGCGCCGAAAAGATCTTCTGCATCAAACCAGCCGCCGACTGTCATAACTGCTGTTTTAATGTTTTTTAGATGAGGACGAATATTGCGCGCTTGCCAAAATTTATCGTAGTTGGGATGTGAGATAAGATCATTCCAAAATTTTATGCTGTCTTTAAAATATTTTTCGTTCACATTTTTTAATGGACCAAGTTCAAGAAAAAATTTATAACCATCTGGTGTCCCGTATTCAAATCCTTTTGGCCATTCAGTAGTCGGGCTAGGGCGAGGTTTTCCAAATGCTGAATAAAAATCAAAAGCATCCATGAGGAAGAATGCACCGTGGTGATGAAAATCATCCCAGAACCAATCGGCAATTGGAGCTTGAGGTGATGCCGCGACTATTGCTGGATGGGCATCAATAATTCCGGTAACCGTGTAAAACCCGGGATACGATATTCCATATATTCCAACTTTTCCATTGTTGTTAGGAATATTTTTAATTAACCATTCAACCGTATCATAAGTATCTGAACTTTCATCAATATCTTGATTAGTTTTCTTAATCGGAATATGCGGACGAACATCAACGAAATCTCCCTCGCTCATGAATCTTCCTCGAACATCCTGGTAAACAAAAATGAATTTCTCTTTTGTAAATAAAAATGATGGTCCTAATGAAGATTTGAATTTATCTTTGCCATACGGTCTAACATTGTATGGTGTTCTATTTAGCATTATAGGATAATTCTGGTTCTTATCTTTTGGAATGTAAACAGAAGTAAATAAATTGATTCCGTCTCTCATTGGAATTTGATATTCGTGCTTTTCATAATTTTCAGCCACGAACAGTGAATCGTCATTGATTTCATTCTTCTTTCCAAATTCTGTGCAGGAATAATTCTGAAAGAGTACTATTACACTCAATGAAAAGAGTAATACTGCAGCCGATAATAATTTTTTCATAAAACTCCAAATATTTTTATTAACCAAATATTAAATAAGTACGTATAAATTATCTATTTTTGTCTGTACATATAAAAAATATTTTTGAACTAGCTTGTTAGAAATTCTTGTATTGTTAAAGCCCATTCTTATTAGTGAGAAAATCAATTTACAGCATCAAAGAATCTTATCTATTTTGAAAAATTATAAACGAAAAAGAGCGTTTTTTAGTACAAATACCTGGTATAATATTTGGGTTTTTGTATTGACAAATTTAAAAAAAGCAAACAAAATTTATTAAATGATTAAATGGAAATAAAATGGAAAGAAAGAAAGTAACAATTGATGGAAATGAAGCGGCAGCGTATGTTGCTTTTCATACTAATGAAGTAATTGCAATTTATCCGATTACACCCTCATCAAACATGGGAGAATGGTGTGATGAATGGGCTTCTCAAGGCAAGAAAAATATTTGGGGAATGGTTCCGTCCGTAAGTGAATTACAAAGTGAAGGCGGTGCATCGGGAAGCATACACGGTGCATTACAAACCGGAGCTTTAGCAACAACTTTTACAGCTTCGCAAGGTTTGCTGTTGATGATTCCAAACATGTTTAAAATTGCCGGTGAACTTACATCTACAGTATTTCATGTATCAGCAAGATCAATTGCGGCGCAAGCATTATCAATTTTTGGTGATCACAGTGATGTTATGGCGACGCGCTCAACAGGTTTCGGTTTGATTGCTTCTAATTCTGTTCAAGAAGTTATGGACTTTGCATTGATCTCTCAAGCAGCAGCTTTAGAAACCCGTTTGCCATTCATTCATTTCTTTGATGGTTTTAGAACTTCGCATGAAGTTATGAAAATTGAACAGCTAACTGTGGAAGATATGGAAGCAATGATTGATGAAGAATTAGTTATTGCTCATCGCAAGCGGGCATTATCTCCTGATAATCCTTTTATTCGCGGCACAGCACAAAATCCTGATGTTTATTTTCAGGGAAGAGAAACAGTAAATCCTTTTTATATCAAATGTCCGGACATCGTTCAAAAGCAAATGGATAAATTTGCAAAGTTAGTTGGACGACAATATCATTTATTCGATTATGTAGGTGCACCGGATGCCGAAATAGTTATTGTTATGATGGGCTCAGGTGCTGAAGCGGCTCAGGATACGGTTGAATATCTCACTTCAAAGGGAGAGAAAGTCGGATTGTTGAAAGTAAGATTGTACCGTCCGTTCTCAATCGAATATTTTATCAAAGCATTACCAAAGACAGTTAAAAAAATTGCGGTATTGGAAATAGTTATTGTTATGATGGGCTCAGGTGCTGAAGCGGCTCAGGATACGGTTGAATATCTCACTTCAAAGGGAGAGAAAGTCGGATTGTTGAAAGTAAGATTGTACCGTCCGTTCTCAATCGAACATTTTATCAAAGCATTACCAAAGACAATTAAAAAAATTGCGGTATTGGATAGAACAAAAGAACCTGGAGCCGCAGGTGAGCCATTATATCAGGATGTAATCAATGCCGTTTCCGAAAAATTTATGAACGGTGAATTAGGTTTTTCTTATCCAAGAATTATTGGCGGAAGATACGGTCTTTCATCAAAAGAGTTTACACCAGCAATGGTAAAAGCATTGTTTGATGAAGCGAAGAAAGATAAACCGAAAAATCATTTTACATTAGGAATTATCGAAGATGTAACAAACACCAGTTTAGATTACGACTCTTCATTTACTGTTGAATCAAAAGAGACTTTTAAAGGAATGTTTTATGGTCTCGGTGCTGATGGAACTGTTGGCGCAAATAAAAACTCAATTAAGATTATTGGTGAAGGAACAGATTATTTTGCTCAAGGTTACTTTGTTTATGATTCTAAAAAATCAGGTTCAACTACTATATCGCATTTAAGATTTGGACCAAAAGAAATCAAATCAACTTACCTTATCAATAAAGCAAACTTTATCGCATGTCATCAGCAGGTATTTCTTGAAAAAATGGATATGCTTCGTGATGCAACTGAGGGCGCAACATTTCTACTTAACACAAAAGTTCCTAAAGAGCAAGTTTGGGATTCTCTGCCTGAAAAGGTTCAGCGCGATTTAGTTGAAAAGAAGATGAAACTGTACATTATTGATGCTTATAAAGTCGGAGATGCAACAGGTATGGGAGTGAGAATTAATACTATCATGCAAACTTGTTTCTTTGCAATCTCAAACATCTTTCCAAAAGAAGAAGCAATATCTTTAATTAAAGATTCAATAAAGAAAACCTACGGTGCAAAAGGTGATAAAATCGTTCAGATGAACTTTAATGCTGTTGATAAAACGCTTGAAGCATTATTTGAAGTTCCGGTACCATCTCAGGTTACAAGTAAAATTCAATTACAGCCAGCAGTAGCAGATAAAGCCCCGCATTTTGTTCATGAAGTGACTGCTAGAATTATTGCAGGTGAAGGGGATCTTATACCTGTAAGCAAAATGCCTATCGACGGAACTTATCCTTCAGGAACAACTCAATGGGAAAAGAGAAATATAGCTCTCGATGTTCCTGTATGGGATGAAGAAGTATGTATTCAATGTAATAAATGCGTAATGGTTTGTCCGCATGCCACTATTCGCGCAAAAGTTTATGAAGATAAATATTTATCAAATGTTCCGGAAACTTTCAAGTATACAAAATTTAGATCCAAAGATTATGGTGAAGGAATGATCTATTCGCTGCAAGTAGCAGTGGAGGATTGTACCGGCTGCGGACTTTGCGTTGATGTTTGTCCTGCTAAAAACAAGAAGGAAACAAAGCTCAAAGCAATAAACATGAAAGAGCAATTACCTTTGCGTGAACAAGAAAGAGCAAATTGGGATTACTTCTTAACTATTCCCGATCTAGATAGGACAAAAGTAAATCTAACTAAAGTCAAAGATTCTCAATTCCTTCAGCCATTATTCGAATTTTCCGGTGCATGTTCGGGTTGCGGAGAAACTCCATATGTAAAATTAGTAAGCCAATTATTTGGTGATAGAACCATTGTTGCTAATGCCACAGGCTGCTCATCAATTTATGGCGGTAACTTACCAACTACACCATGGACTGTAAATCAGGACGGAAGAGGTCCCGCATGGTCAAACTCGCTGTTTGAAGATAATGCCGAATTTGGTTTTGGTTTTAGATTAGCAATTGATAAGCACAACGCACAGGCAAAAGAATTGCTATTATCTCTATCCAATGAAATTGGTGAACAGCTTGTAAATGAATTGATAAATTCTCCTCAAAAAGATGAAGCAGATATTTATGAACAACGGCAGAGAGTTGAAGTACTAAAGAAAAAATTATCTGAAAAGTTAAATTCTAATCTGGATAAAACGAAGCAAAATACGGCAGTGCATTTACTTAGTCTTGCTGATTATCTTGTTAAAAAATCCGTTTGGATAATGGGCGGTGATGGCTGGGCTTACGATATCGGTTACGGCGGCTTAGATCATGTACTAGCTTCAGGTAAAAATGTTAACGTATTGGTTCTTGATACCGAAGTTTACTCGAACACAGGTGGACAGGCTTCAAAATCAACTCCACGAGGAGCTGTTGCAAAGTTTGCAGCAGCCGGAAAAACTATGGCAAAAAAAGATCTTGGTTTGATGGCAATGTCCTATGGAAATGTTTACGTTGCAAAAGTAGCAATGGGTTCAAATGATACTCATACTTTACGATCATTTTTAGAAGCTGAAGCTTACGAAGGACCTTCTCTGATCATTGCTTATAGCCATTGCATTGCACATGGTATAAATATGGGAACTGCAATGCAAAACCAGAAAGCAGCAGTTGATTCCGGTTATTGGCCATTGTATAGATACAATCCTGTTTTAGCTGTTGAGGGAAAAAATCCATTTAAGCTTGATTCAAAAGGATTAAAAATTCCTCTGAAGGATTATGCTTATTTAGAAACACGATATAAAATGCTTACAAAAACACATCCTGATATTGCGGCTGATTTACTGATAAAGGCGCAAAAGGATGTTGTTGATCGCTGGAAAATGTACGAACAAATGGCTGGTTCTGATGGTAAAGGAGAATCAAAAGAGTAAATAAAATTTAGTTTAGAAATTAATCTTAAAAATTTATAAGGACGCTGTTCTTTAATTCAGATATTGCTGAAGCGCTTAATGTGGATTTCCGTACTAATAATGCTGATCGGAATATGGACAAGCGTAATACTCATCTGTGGAAGAGGACAGCTCCTTAATTTAAAATAAAAGAAGGGCTAAAAATGAATCTCACAACAAACTACCTTGGCTTAGAACTAAAAAATCCGATAGTACCTTCAGCAGGGCCATTATCTCATGAAATCGGTAACATCAAAGCAATGGAAGATGCCGGTGCTGCCGCAGTTGTTTTATATTCTCTTTTTGAGGAAGAAATTGAGCATGAATCACTCGAGCTTTATCATCATACAACCGCACATCAAGAAAGCTTTGCTGAAGCATTGGATTATTTTCCGGAACCTTATGAATTCAAAGTTGGTCCGGAAAAATATCTTGAGCATATTCGTAAAGCAAAGGAAGCCGTTGATATTCCGATCATTGCAAGTCTTAACGGAAAATCTGTCGGCGGCTGGATTGATTATGCAAAAAAGATTGAGCAAGCCGGAGCCGATGCACTTGAGTTAAATATCTATTTTCTTGCAAGCAATGCAAAAGTACCCGGATCGGAAATTGAGCGTGAATACCTGAATATTGTTAAAGCGGTTAAGATGAATGTTAATATTCCAATCGCAGTAAAAATGCACCCCTTCTTTAGCTCTGTTTCATGGATGGCTGAACAACTTTCAAATGTTGGCGCTGATGGTTTAGTATTGTTCAATAGATTTTATCAACCCGACATTAATTTGGAAACATTGGAAGTTGAACCAAATGTTTTGCTCAGCACTCCAATGGCAATGAGACTTCCTCTAAGATGGATAGCTATGTTGTACGGAAAAGTGAATGCTGATCTTGCTGCTACGAGCGGTATTTACACCGAAGCTGATGTAATCAAAATGATTATGGCTGGCGCAAAAGTGACTCACATGCTTTCCTGCTTATTAAAATTTGGAATTGGTCATATTAAGGAAGTCCTAAACCAAATGGTTTATTGGATGGAAGTTAATGAGTACGAATCTTTGGAACAGATGAGAGGCAGCATGAGTTATAAAAATGTTGCTAATCCATCCCAATTCGAGCGCGTAAATTATATGAAGGTTCTCAACTCATATAAATAGAATTTTCTTGAACATTG
>Ga0209341_10006411_pt1 | contig 10522 bp, 7 predicted proteins | sample RifCSP13_2_FD_184020 | JGI IMG/M metagenome (GOLD analysis project Ga0209341, IMG submission 184020) | Soil microbial communities from Rifle, Colorado - Rifle CSP2_sed 13_2 (SPAdes) (version 2) | ecosystem: Environmental > Terrestrial > Deep subsurface > Rock core/Sediment | place: Rifle... | reverse complement strand
TGCATATTCTGTTTTAATAATCGGTCGGCAAAAGAAAATATTTCCGGATTTACCGCAGTTATTCTTCATATTTCCGCCGTATAAATAGAGATCGTCATGATAGGTCGGATTGTCCCAATGGGCAAATAGGAAAAATTTTGGCGTGTTGATAATATATTTTAACGGATTGGAAATTAAGGCAGCCAAAGCAAACTCCTGCATTATCAGGCTGGCTTTAGTCTCACTTCCGGTAGAAGTTATTAAAGCCTCTTCATAAAACCACCAGGGCTTGAAATAATCATCCCGCTCCCCGGCCAGCTGCCTGAATTTGATAAATGACGGGTGGGTATTAGGCGGCAATATCCTGTCAAAATGCAAAATTCTGTTATATAAATGTTTTCCCTCCGAATTGGATAATCCCCAGGAACCGTTCCATTGATGGTTTAAAAGAATCCATCCGCCAAAAACAGCCAGTGAGGCTGATAATCCTAAGTATCGGCTCATCAATTTGCCTTTTTCCCGGAATATCAAAAATAATGTTAATAGAAAAAACGTCACCAGGTTATACCGGTGAAGACTTATTAAGGCACTGTAAACAAGCATAATTGGTAATATTTTTTTATTTCGTAAATTCACTGCAAGATGTAAAAAATATAAAAATAAGCTGATATAAAAAACCGCCAGAGATTCAGCTACCATGTTTGATATATATATCAGGTGAGCCGGTGTAAAAAGAAAAAATACCGCGGATAATAAAGCGTACTTTTTGGAAAAACTGTGATTTTGGATCTTATAGATAAGAATTCCCGAAGCAATTATTGCCGCTACCTGGATAATATGAATGATAATATCGGCCCGTGGGAACAAATTGGCAATAAAGATAAAAACACTGTACAAGGGCGGTTCCATCGTCGAAGGCTCCCTGTAATAGTAAGGATGCGGTGCAAGGTATATGCCTGTCTTGAAAAAGTCGGATAACAGCCAATAGAAAATGGAGTCAGTCGAAGGAAATATCCAGAAAAAAAGAATGTGGAATATATAAAAAAGAACTGCGACTCCGGCTAAGACAACTAAAACGGCAATCATTTTATAATGCCCCGCTTTTCACTTTATAAATTCTGATTTTTGGGTTATCAAAAACCTTCTCTGCAAATTCTTCATCCAATTCATGAGATCCGTAAACACTTTTATCTATGTAAATGTAATCGGCCTGTTTTGCCTTCAGAATTTTAAGAGTCTCAATTTTTCCCGATTTATTCTGCAAAATTGCCTCAGCGTCTTTCAAATCATGCTGGTAATCAATGAATTTGGGATAGAAATCGGAAAAACCCAAAAAAGTCCTCACTTTGGCAAAAGCCGGCAGATAATTGGCGGGAAAAGCGTCTGTATAAACAATTGCCCCTTCCGGAACGTCTTTGTCAAGATACCGGAAAGATTCCAAATCATGGGGATGGAAATATACGTTTCTCCAAAAAGGCCAAAGTCTCAAAACCGTTTCTCGCAATACCAAACCCGCAAATATTATAAAATAGCCGGATAATAATATTACAGCTGTCCATTTTAATCCCGTAATCAATATCCGGTTCAATCTTTTTCTTAACAATTCACGGTAATTTATTAAAGTAATGGCTCCGATTGCCGAAAGCGGTAAAATTTGCCATCCCTCAGTGAACCGGAATTTGCCAACGGACATTACATTGGCAAAGGGAAAAAGGAAAAATCCGGATACTGCCCATACAAAAAGAAAAATTTTCTCCGGACTGGTTTTATTGTTAAAAATCACCGGAATTGATACGGGTACTAATAAAAATAACCACCAGAACATCCGGAAATAATCAAGTTCAATATGAAGATATGGATCATTCCACCCCAGTTCTACCCTGTTCCACATATTCCAGGGGTATCCTTTTGCCAATTCCAGTTTCAAAATTAATATTGGTATTATCCCGGCAATAAAATAAAGTATAAAACCCCAATAACGGGTAATTTTTGTGATCTTAAATTTGGAAGCTAAAAGCCATATCAACAAACAAATTCCCAATGAGATAAGAATAATAAAAACAGGCGGCGGATATATTATTCCCGATAAGACAACGGTTGAAATAAATAGTACCGGTAAGTACTTTTTACCCGTTTTAATATAAGAAAAAAGTAAAACCAGCGATAACACCGCCAATCCCTTTCCTATTGAATAGTGCGGCGGACCTGCGGAAATTCTCCTGGCTGCATCACCGAAATGCCATACCCAGGTAAAATAAGCTTCCTTTAATACTGTTTTGGCAAAATCCGGAAAAGGTTCGGTAAAAATAAAAAGAATAAACGTCAGTCTCTGAAGATTTTTAGGCAAAATCAGCCTGATGAACAATATTGATGAAATCAAAAGTAATATTCCGCCCAGAATTCTGAATATAAACAATGTCTCCGCCGGCCCGAGTCCTGTTAACAGGCTTAATTTACCCAATAGAACAAATAGGATCTGTATGATTGATGCTTGATGAGGCGTTGTGATATATGGAATCTTCAGAAGCCACCCGTTACCCATTCCGAATCTCACCACGGATATATAGTAGAAATCTGAAAATGAAGTCTGATCAATTAACGGAAAATAATAACCGGCCGGGGTATGGAAAATATGAAGAATAACTGGAAGCTGTGCCAATAGTAGTATAAATATTGATATAGCGGAATAAAAAAGTAAATCGCTCTTGAACCACTTGCCGATAAATCTAGTTGTTAAATATTTAATTTTCACTATTTGTTATAAGCCTGAGAAACACCTGTTCGTATTCTTGGGCTGTTTTATCCCAGGAAAAATTTTTATCCTTTATGTTTTCGAATTCACCTCTTTTCGCTTTTATTAATGCTTTTAAAAGATCCTCTGTGTCTCCGGGCTTGAAAAAAATGACTTTCCCATAAGCCACCTCCTTTAGAGCACCTCCGTTCGAAGAAATTACAGGCTTGTTCATTACTGACGCTTCTAGCGTTGCCAAACCAAATGATATAGTCAAATCCGGTGTCACAACACAATCAGCCAGTGTCAAATAACCCTCCAGCTCCTCTTCGCTTATTCCGCCTGTAATCTCTGTTTCGTGCCTTATATTATGTATCTTAATCAATTTATTAATAATTTTCCCGGTCTCCCGGAGATTAGATATGTTCAATACTAGTTTCACATCATCCGCTTCTCTGGCTAATTTAGAAAATGCCGCAATTAAATCCTCCACTCCTTTGCTTTTTCCGAAACGGCCGTAATAAAAATATATAAATTTTCCTTTACCGTATTTCTTTCTTAATTTTGCAGCCCGTTTTTTATTCGGTTTGATATTCTTATGACCCAGTTTAATAATTTTTTTATTGTTCTGGTTTACGTTAATAATCTGCCCGTATACAAATCTGGATGGAGCAATAAAAACATCAAAAGGTAGTGATAAAATCAGTTTTTCATATAACCAATAGGCTGAAGCTGATATAAAATTATAAAAAGAAAACCACAACCGGTCCCAAATCTCCCACACTGATATTGTGACTTTCCTTCCGGTCAGTTTCCCGGATAAAAAACACGCCAAAGCGATTGAATAATTATTGGCGCAGTGCAAAATATCTGACCGGTAACTCAAAATTAATAGAAAAGGAAATCCGATAATCGGAAACAGGTATCGCTTAAAAATCACCGGGGTCATCAGGCGGATTAAAGTCATTCCTTCATACGAATACCAATTTAAAAATCCGAAATATGATCTTCCGCCTTTTTTCAATTTAATATCTGTTGGGCTGATTTTCTCTTCAGTTGTAAAAATAGTTACTCTGTGCTGATTTCTAACCAATCTTTTCCCCACTTCATAAACAACCTGTTCAACTCCTCCCAAATGCGGGTAAAAATATTCACAGACAATGAGTATTTTCATGGTCTTAATTATCTTTGCTCTTTTAGAAGTGCCAAAAGTAATGATGAAAAAATCAGTTGGACGCCGATTACTGCTATTCCGACGGCAAATATTACTTCTCTTATTTTAGACAGATGTGAAAAATCAGACATGATCCAGACAGCGGCAAGATTTAAAATAATTCCCGAACCGGTTAACAGAAATAGTGTTCCAATAATTAACATTCTTGATGATGATAGAAATCGAATAATAAGTTTCGCCAAAGGACCCGAAGGCAAACCCAGAGATTCCTCCGTATATATTCTGGCAAAAAGACCAAGAAGCAGTATCTGCAATCCCAGATTGGCCGCAAATATGGCAATTGTCATGCTGTGAATATCAAAATACCACCAAAGAATTACTCTTCCCCTATTAACCAGTAATATGGTAATAAGTAGACCGGTAAGAAAAAGCACTAAACCGGGTGCAGTAAAAGTGTAAGTTGGTGAAAAAATAAGCATATATTTGATATGGCGCCAGGCATCGGAAATAGGTGATAATTTTGATTTACCTGCTCTTCTGAAATAATTAACTGCTATTTCGGTAATTTTCAATTTATGATAAATTGCTTTAATTATCATTTCCGAAGCAAACTCCATGCCATTGCTTTTCATATTAAGTTTCGCGTAACTTTCTTTGGTAAAAGCTCTCATTCCGGTTTGGGCATCGCTTATGCGTGTCCCGTAAAATAGATTAAGCATAAAAGTAAGCAATGGGTTTCCTAAATACCGGCGGACATATGGCATGGCTCCCGGATGTATTTTGCCTTTAAAACGGGAAGCCAATACCAGTCCTGCTCCTCTTTTTAACTCAACTGTCATTTCCGGTATAACGGCAAAATCATAAGTTCCGTCGCAATCACAAATCACTATATATTTCCCTTTTGCCCGGCTGATACCGCATTTCAAAGCTGATCCGTATCCCTTAACTTTTTCTTTGATAATCTTTGCTCCCGCCCTTTTTGCTGCTTCTGCTGACTTATCGCTGGAACCGTTATCAACAACAATTATTTCAAATGAATAGCCAAATCTTAATAAGGTTTTCTGCGCTTCTTTAACGCATTTCCCAACGGACTTCTCTTCATTTAGGCAGGGCATTACTGTGGTTATTTCAATATTTTTCATAACAATAAATTCATTTCTTCTGATGTATAAATTAGCATATTTTCAACATCTTAGACATAACAATATGCGTGCTATAATTTTTCAAGTGTCAGACAGTAAACATTTGTACTCGATCTTCTATATTCTGTTATCCCTGATTTTACTGTTTTTCTCTTACTTTCCGGTTTACAGCAATTACCGGCAAGCTCCGGCCGGTAGTTTCTATTACGGAGCAACCGGCAATTATCCTCTGGATATGGTCGGAAACTTGGCCAGTGTCTATGAGGGATATTTGGGCCACTTAAGGAGATTCTCCAAATCAACCACTACTGTTTATTCACAACCTACATTTATAAAATTTGAATATCTCCTCATTGGTCATCTGGCCAGAATATTTAATTCTGACCCGCTCATAATGTTTTATTTGACCCGCTTCATTATCACCATTTTGTTTTTGATATTTATAGGATTTGTCCTCATCCCGGGCCTTTTTAACAATTTTCTGTCAAGAATAATTGCCGCTGTATTAGTCTTATTTTCTACCGGAATTTTGCCGGCCATCTACGATGACAATATAAGAATACTGCTCACGTTTCCCCCGGACATTTACCCTTTTCAAAGGCTGACAACAACTGCCCATCACTATTTACTGGGATCTTTTTTTTCTCTGCTGGCGTTCTTCTTCCTGTCAAAAGCCGTCGATTCCCCGAAAAAATTATATTACATTCTTCCGCCGGTATTCGGTTTTCTGACGGCATTCGTCTTTACTCCGTCCGCAATAATGCTCATTTTATCTCTGCCTGTTTTCATTATTTTGTATTCCAAAACTTATCCCTTAAAGAAAAACTATAAAAAGTACCGTAATATATTTATTCTTTTTTTAACTTTTATAGCCGCTTCAATTATCCCTGTTGTTTATCTTCTTCGTGTTTCGGAGTTTTTTGAATTCAACACTTTTTATAAAACGGAGCAAATTGCTCCGTATAATATTAATCCGGTTAATTATATCTTCATTGTCGGCATAAGTTACCTTTTAGCGCTTTTCTCAATTTCTAAAGTTTTTCGAAAATCAAATACCCTGCTTTTCTTTTTCTTAAGCTTCACCCTTGTTCACCCCATCGCTGTGTTTCTTCTGCCCGGATTATTATCGGTAAATAAAATCAGATTCTTCCTTACGCCCTATCACTTCATTTTTGCTTTCTTGGCAACTTATGGAATTCTTTCTCTTTCAGACTTCTTTCATACAAAATTCCTGATCCTCTCCAGGTATTTCTTTATCGGTCTGTTTACCGTAATTCCCCTATTCAGCAGCTGGTATGTCTATTCCATGAGTTTTAATCAGCAGAAGAATTGCTTTTGCCAATGGCAGTTTTTTGATTACGGTAATCCCAAAAAGGATCTCATGGACGCGATTTTCTGGCTCAGGAAAAACTCGGCAGAAGACGATATTGTTTTATCGGGATACTATGCCGGGACATTAATCCCGGCCTTTTCCGGAAACAAAGTCTATACCAGTTGGTGGTTCCGTCTAATGCAGCCTGATAATTTCAAGGAAGTTTCCGGCAATATCCAAAATTTCTTTTCAGGTAATATATCCCCGGAAACAGCTCTTTCATTTCTGAAAAAAGAGAAAATAAATTTCATTTTTTTCTCAGATGAAGAAATGAATAATTACGCCGGGTCAAAAAGCTTGAAATATCCCTTTCTGAAACCTGTTTTTCAGAAGAATAATACAATCATATATCAGGTTGATGAAAAACTTAAAACTGTTTTCTAGCCACAATAAACATCTGTTTCCCGAAAATTGGAAATAGATACGGCATCCGCAGGTAAAGCTTAAGTAGATATGGCGATTTTGGCAACTTATCCTTTATCGTATTGGGTACGAATTTGGGCAAATAATAATCTATTTTGTATTTCATTGCTTTCAAAAGTTCTATAATGCTTCTGTCGCTGACCGGTATCAGATGATCAAAATAATCCCAGTATTCTGCTGTTGAAAACCGGAAATTGGGATTTAGAATAATCAGCTTCCCTCCGGGTTTCAAAATCCTGAAAATATTATGAAATACCTTAACAATCGCGTCTTTTGAAGGTAAATGTTCCAAAAAACATCCCATAAATACTACATCAATCTGTTGGGTCAGGTTGGCCGGTAATTTTTCCGCCGGTGCAATTATTACGGCTACGTTTTTATCCGCATATTTTTTTATCCGGGAATCAATATCTACCGCATATTTTTTAAAACCCTTAATATTGTTGATAAATTCACAATGTCCGGCAGCCAAATCCAGAACCGTGGCATTTTTATCGATAAATTTCTGGAAAAAGTCTTCACACAGAATTTTCCAGTAATTTTTTTTCAGCCGCTTTTCTTCTTCGGAATATCTGACGGAATAAAGATCTGATAGAATTTTTTTGAGCATTTAATGGTAAATCGTTTGAAGTATAATACGAAGATAAATCTACAACAATGGTAAAAAATTTATCGGTGCTTATCCCGGCTAGGAATGAAGAACCCAACATAAAAATACTGCTCCCTCAACTTCTTAAAAAATATTCTGATTTTATCGGTGAAATTATTTTAATTAATGATTGTTCGACAGACGGCACAAAAAGAGTTCTCCGTCAGTTAAAAAAAGGGAATCCTAAAATCAAAACAGTTCACCGCCGGGCACATCCCGGCGTAGGCAATGCGTTAAAAGACGGCATTAAAAAATTAAATCCCAACTCTGAATATGTTCTTTTCATGGACTGTGATTTTCTGGCTAATATCGGAGATATCGGGAAAATGGTCCGCCGGATCAAAAATTATGACGGAATCATCGGTTCCAGATTTATCAGGAAAAACAGCCTGGTATCATATCCTTATATGAAAAAGCTGGTCAACCGCTCCTATCACTATCTTGCCCGCTTTTTTTTAAAAATCCCCAATTCCGATCTGACCAATAATTTCAAACTTTACCGGACTTCCTTAGTCAAAAAAGTTTTTCCGCTTCTCTCATCATCCGATTTCGCTGTTAATGCTGAACTGGGTTTTTTTCCGGTCCTTATGCATAACCGTATCGGAGAAATCCCGGTTTCCTGGCAGGAAAGAACTGAACAAATGGGTCTGTCCAAATTTAAAATACTGAAAGTTGGCCCGTCCTATCTCAGGGTTTTTGTCAGACTATTGCGGTTTAAATACCTAAAGTCATAAATAACCTAATTATCCTGTTATGAAAAAAGGGTTTATTATACTTTATATACTTCTCTCGCAAATTTATCTCATCGGATCAAACTATCAGATAATTACTCAGGTCAAATTGAAAAAAGCGGACCAAATCTATACATTTAATCACATTTTTTGGGCGCATGATTATGATCTCTATCTGACGGCCGTCACCCAGGGCAAAAACGGATCTTTGACCTACCGGGACAGCTACACTACCGAAACAACTAAACCCGGAATTTTTTATATTTATTATATTTTTATCGGTAAACTGGCAGATCTTTTCGGAATTTCAGGTATATTTGCTTATCATCTGGTCAGAATAATTTCCCAGGAACTTTATCTTCTTGTCCTTCTTCTTCTGTCAATTGAATTGTTGGGTTTTTATTGGGGGACACTTTCGTCAATTATCGCGTTGACCGCTACAATCTCTCCCTCAGTTTTCTTTACCAGACCCTATGAAGTTGGCACTTTTCAGCCATGGTGGGTCGGTTTTGATGCTTTGGAACGGCTTAATACTCTCCCCCATTATTTGGGCGGATATGTTTTGCTTTTTACCGGTCTGATTTTTCTTTTCCGTTATCTTAAAACACATAAAATCCGTTTCAGCGTCTTCGGCTCCGTGGCGTTTTTTGCGGCTGGCACTATTTTTCCGGCTGTTCTTACTCCTGTCGGTCTTGCTCTTCCTCTTGCTCTGATAGTTAAAATACTCATTCATTTCATTAAATTAAAAAGAATTGATATAAAAAAAATAACTTTTCCGCCCGGTTTGTTGTTAATAATAATTTCCGCACTTGCCGCTTACCTGATCATGTCTTGGCAGGAGAGTCAGGGATTCCCCTGGAATATCTGGAGGGATTGGAATATTTCCCGATGGAACAGGTATGAACTTTTTTTTGACCGCAATTCCCTCTTCCTCTTTGGCTTATTGCCGGTTATTGGTCTTTTCTCGCTAAGGAGTATCCTCAAATCAAAATCAATCGGGCTCATTTTTATAGCCTTATGGGCATATATGCCATATTTGCTGTTGGTATCCGCTGATATTCTCCGTTTGCCAAAGCTCAGGCTTTTCGAAGATGCCCATTTTATCCCATTTGCCCTTCTAACGGGTTATACCTTTTCAAATTTAAGGCTAAACAACCATTTGAAAATATCAGCAATAACCCTCATGCTCTCCATTTCAATATTTACTTCCTATGGATTATTTACCCGGAAATCTGATTTTGTCGCTAAAAATTATCACCCCGATCTGTTTTATTTTTCATCAGATGAAAATAAGCTTTTGGCTTATATTCAAAAAAATGTTCCGTCCCGTTCCGTTTTTTTAAGCGATCAGCGGATGGGTCTTCTCTTTCCTGCGCTGACATCGGCAACCAGTTATTTTGCCCATATAAGTTTAACTATGGATTTTCTTAATAAAAGGGATAAAGTAATCGCTTTTTATTCGACTGAATATTCGGAAGAAGAAGCTGAAAAATTTGTTTTTTTTAATAAAATAAATTATATCTATCTGGGTAAGGATGAACAAAAATACGGCTATTCTTTCTTGCCCTTTAATTTTCTGAAACCGGTTTACAGTAATCCGGACGGCATACTATATAGGGTAATAAAAATTTAATCACTCCAGGTACTTCCCTTCTTTAAGAAAAGAAACAATCGCCTCAGCGGTAATCCGGTTCCCCAGATTATTCAAGTGGGCATCATTAACAAAATATGGATAACCCCGTCCCCGATCACGATCTAAAACCGGATATAAATCAATAAAAGGTATGCCCTCATTTTCAAAAAACTCTGCCAGATGTTTTTGGATGAAATTTTCATTTCCCGCCTCCGCTCTGTAAGGAGAATTGTATTTTGCGAAAGACTCCGGATATAACTGCATGTCTCCGGGTATCATTACTAAAGCCATTTTTGTATTATTTCTGTCTGTGATTTTTTTTATGGCAGTTAAAGTTTTTTTTAATTTTGTTTCTTCCGGATAAAACAGATGACTGCAGGAAGGTTGAAGAACACAACCATGTCTCTGTTCGCCTTTAGTCAAAAGGTATGAAGGATCGGCAAACCAACCTAATTTTATTTGAAGTAAATCAATTAACAGAATAAACAGGTGGGAATCCCGCAAGTACGGATAGCGGTATTTGACGGAAAAGTGTTTGTTTCTGATTATTTTCCAGTCGACAGTCTTACAGCATGAGCTAATTTTCAAGGGTAAACCCTCCGAATCAACTTTATCCCAAACCGTTTCTGAAAAATCATTAATATCATTCAATACAAAAAGTCCTACCAGTACAATATCGGGTTCAAGC
>Ga0209341_10006410_pt1 | contig 10522 bp, 8 predicted proteins | sample RifCSP13_2_FD_184020 | JGI IMG/M metagenome (GOLD analysis project Ga0209341, IMG submission 184020) | Soil microbial communities from Rifle, Colorado - Rifle CSP2_sed 13_2 (SPAdes) (version 2) | ecosystem: Environmental > Terrestrial > Deep subsurface > Rock core/Sediment | place: Rifle... | reverse complement strand
TGGCGGTGCACGAGCACAGGAAACGTTCGCCGAAGACGGTCGTGTGCGGCGTCATCACGATCAGCGACTCGCGGACGGAAGCCACGGACGATTCCGGTCAATTGGTACGGAAACTCCTGGCGGAGGGGGGCCACGAGGTCCCGTTCTACGCGCTCGTGAAGGACGAAGCCCCCGCGATCGTGTCGGCGATGGATCGCGCCGTCGGCCCGTGCGATGCCGTCGTCACGAACGGCGGCACGGGGCTGTCGCCGCGGGACGTCACGATCGAGACGCTGGAGCCGAAATTCGACAAGGTCCTGGCGGGGTTCGGCGAGCTGTTCCGCATGCTGAGCTGGCGGGAGATTGGGAGCGCCGCGATGCTGAGCCGCGCCGTCGCAGGCACCTACCGGGGCAAGCTCGTGTTCTGCCTCCCGGGCTCGCCCGAGGCGTGCGCGTTGGCGGTGAAGTCCCTCATCCTGCCGGAGCTCGGCCACGCGGTCGGGGTGATGCGGCGGTGAGGACCGCACACGACCACGAGGACCGGGAGCACCACGGCCGCGGGATGCGGCCCCTGAGGGCGCTCGTTTCCCTGGACGACGCGATGGCGATGCTGATGGGTCTCGCGAGGCCGGTCTCGCGGACGGAGCGCGTGCGACTCCCCGAGGCCCTCCATCGCGTTGTCGCCAAGGACGTCGTGTCCGCGATTCACGTGCCGCTCGTCGACCGCGCCGCCATGGACGGGTACGCGGTCGTGGCGGCGGACACGTACGGCGCGGGGAAGTTCCGTCCCGCGGAGTTGCGGTGCATCGAGACCCTCTACGCGGACTCCGTGCCTCGGAAGCGCGTCACGAAAGGTGTCTGCGTCGAGCTCGCCACCGGCTCATCGATCCCGAGAGGCGTGGACGCCGTCGTGATGGTCGAGGACACCGAGCGGGAGGGTGCGACGGTGCGCGTCTACTCCCCGGTGCACCCGGGGGAGAACGTCTCCCGCCAGGGCGAGGACATCCGGAGGGGCGAGGTCGTCGTCCGCGCGGGGGAGTTCCTCACCCCCGCCAAAGTCGGCGCGGTGGCGGCGGTGGGACAAAGGGGCCTGGAGGTCTACGCGAGGCCGCGCGTCGCGATTCTCACGACGGGCGACGAGGTCGTGCCCCCCGGTTCGCGGATCCGCCCCGGGCAGGTGTACGACATCAACGCGCACACGATGGCAGCGGTCGTCGCCGAGTCCGGCGGCGAGCCCGTGCTGCTGGGCCGCGTCCCCGACCGACTCGAGGCCCTGAAGGCCGCGATCCGGAAGGCCGCCAAGTACGACCTCGTCGTCTTCAGCGGCGGCTCGAGCGTCGGCGAGAAGGACATGATTGTCGACGTCCTGGCGGCGATGGGGGAGTTGAAGTTCCACGGCGTGGCGGTGAAGCCCGGCAAGCCGACCGTGCTCGGCATCGTCGGCGGGAAGGCCGTCCTCGGGATGCCCGGGTACCCGACGTCTTGTCTCTCGAACTGCTACATGATGCTCGCGCCGATGCTCCGGGCGATGGCACGACTGCCGCCAAAACCGGAGAAGGTCGTCGAGCTTCCGCTGAGCAAGCGGCTCGTGTCCTCGATGGGCCGCGTGGAGTTCCACACCGTGCGCGTCGAAGACGGGATGGCGGTGCCCGCGTACAAGGAGAGCGGCGCGATCACGTCGATGGCGCACGCGGACGGGTACATCGAGATTCCCGCGAACGTGGACCTCGTGGAGAAGGGCGAGCGGGTCCGTGTGGTCCTGTTCTAGTCAGACGGGGTGCTCGATCTTCATGTGGTTTTGCAGGTGGTCGGAGAACAGCTCCTTCCCGCATTCGGGGCACGTCGTCCGTGCCGTCCCGCTCCGCGAGGCGGCCTCGAACGTCCGCACAATCCGGTCCATCTCCTCCTGGATCACGGGTCCCTCGACCTCGTACCCGTGGCGGCCGAGCGCGTCCCCGTTCATCCGGTCGATGTGCAGGTCAATCGACGCGGCCTTCGGGACCATGTCGCCGCCAAACGTCTCGACCTTCGCGTGGAACCGCCGGCGTCCGCGGAGCTCGCGGTACCCGTGCAACTCGAACAGCTCCCCCTTGGTCCGGTACCCCATGGACCGGAAGGCCACCTCCAGCGACTGGCGGCCCACCTTCCGGGGCACGTGCCCCAACATACCGTAAGGATGCTATCGCCGGCCGGGGCTTAAGCCCTTCTCCTACAGGACCTTCGTGATGTGGGCGAGGCGTTCCGCCGCCTCCCCGTTGAGGCCCTCGTCCCCGAGGATCGTGTACCGCTCCTTGTTGATCTCGTGCGCGTGCACGAGGGCGTCGATGACCTCCTCGTCCGCGACCCCGAGGGCCCGGGCGGTCGTCGGCGCGCCGATCGCGAGGAGCGCGGTCCGGATCGCCTCCCAGTCCCCGTTGTGGAGGTACATCATCATGATCGTCCCGACGCCGACCTGCTCCCCGTGGAGCGCGGGCTTCTTCGCGATCCGGTCCAGCGCGTGGGAGAACTTGTGCTCGCTCCCGGACGCGGGCCGCGAGGAGCCGGCGATGCTCATCGCGACGCCCCCGGACACGAGGGCCTTGCAGACGAACCACGCGCTCTCTTCGAGGCGAGGCCTGATGTTCGGCGCGTTCTCGAGCACGAGCTTCGCCGCCATCTCGCTGAGCGCGGCCGCGTACGAGGAGTAGTACTCGTTCCGCAGGTTCCGCGCCAGGACCCAGTCGCGGACCGCGGTGAGGTTCGACAGGATGTCGCCGCACCCAGCCGCCAGGAGGCGGAACGGCGATTCCGAGATGATCTTCGTGTCCATGATCACCGCCACGGGCGTCTGCGCCACCAGGCTGAGCTTCTCCCCGCCATCGCCGGTGATGCTCGCGCGGGAGGAGACGACGCCGTCGTGGCTCGCGGCCGTCGGGACGCTCACGAAGTGGGCGCCCGTGTTGAACGAGGCGCATTTCGCGACGTCGATGCTCTTCCCGCCGCCGACGCCGAGCGCGATCTCCAGGTCCGAGTCCCGGAGGATGCCCTCCGCCTCGCGGACCGCCGCCATCGTCGAGTCCGGGATGAGGTATTCCGAGACCTTGACCTTCTGCTCCTGCAGCCTCTGGATCACGGCCTCGCCCGCGACCTTCATCGTCGTGGGGTCCGCGACGACGAGCGCGCGGCGTCCGATCTTGAGCTTCGCGACGACCTCGCCGACCTGCGCGATCGCGTCGTGGCCGATCACGACCGTCCGCGGCAGTTCCATCGCCTTGGACTTGGAAAAGGGCGGCTCCGGTTCGATCGTCGCCATGGCCGGCCACTATCTTCCCGCCCGATACTTAAAGGTAGGGCGCCGGGAGTCGCTCGGTCAGAAACGGTTATCTAGACGGGGAAGCATGCCGCGACGTCTCCCGGGCCTCGGCCAGGAGGAGTTCGATGCAGAAGAAAATGCTGTACGCGCTGGTGAGTGTAATCGTGGCAGTGATCATCATCGCTGCGGCTGCAGCGATCCTAATTAGCGCCCCTGCGACGCCCCCCGGCCAGCATCCGAAATACCAGCTGGAACTCTGGTACAACAACGATGGTCACTACGGGGACACGGAGCCGAGCCTGGCCACGGTCCTGAAGGCCGACATCGAAGCGTGCGGCCGCGTGGAGGTAACCCTAAAGTCGGACACGTGGGCGGCATACAAGACGCGGTGGTCCCAGGGGCAGATGCCTGCGTTCCTCCTCGGCTGGTACCCGGACTACTTCGACTCTGACGACTACGTTTCCCCGTTCCTGTCGACCTCTGGTGCGGCGTCCCTCGGGTCGTTCTACACCAACGCAACGATGGACGGCTGGGTGACCGCGGAGCAGACGACGACGGACCCGGTCGCACGCACGACCTACTTCAATCAGATTCAGGACAAGCTCGCGGTGGATGTGCCGTACGTCCCACTGTTCACGGGCAACGCGCACGTCGCGTACGTGAGCGGGGTCCAGAATGTCGTTCTTCATCCGGTGACGTTCAAGTGGTTCATCATGGACAAGTCGGGAGCGACCGCGTTGAACGGGTCGACGACGGACAAGATTGTCACGTTGGACCCCGCATCCGCTTATGACTACTTCTCGATTGAGATCATCAACAACGTGTTCGACAACATGCTCGTGTACGAGCCGAACACCGCCAACTTGGTGCCCGCGCTCGTCACGCGGATCCCGACGGTCGCGAACGGGGATGTCTCCGCGGACGGACTGAACTACACGTACCACCTGAAGCCCGGGCTGAGTTTCAGTGATGGCATGGAGCTCAACGCAACGGTGATGAAGCGCTCCATCAATCGGGCGATTCGACTTGACCTGCCGGGCAGCGCCGCCTTCCTGCTGTACGATGTCGGGGGGCTCACCGCGAACGGCCGCGGAGGGAACGACACTGCGCCCGGCGTGATTACGGTGGCTCCGAACGACCGGGACATCACGTTCCACCTGTTCAAACCCGTGTCGTTCTTCAACCAGTTGATGGCGTTTTCCGTGTCCGCCCCCGTCCCGTGGAACTACAACCAAAATGGCGAGCAGCCGTCGGACGCCGCGAGCGTCCTGGGGAATGGACCATACATGGTCACCCAGCACACGCCCAACCAGCTCATCGTGCTGGCGGCGAACCCGAACTACGACAACCCCGCGTTGTACTCGAGCTTCGGAATCCCGACCATCCCGGTGATGAGTACAGTGAACGTCAACATTCGGTCGGACGCGACTGCCCTGAAGCAGGACATCGAGACCCACACGTCGACCGGGATCGACGTCGCATACCGGACGCTGACGCCCACGGACCTCGTCGACCTTCAATCCCGCGCGACGGCCCTCGGGATCACCGTCGATGTGGGCTCGAGCCCGCAGATCCGGTACATCGTGTTCAACACGCGGACGATCACGGACGTGCGGATCCGACAGGCAATCGCCTACAGTGTGAACCGCGCGAACATCGACAACACGGTCTTCAACGGTCTCGTGGAGCCGCTGTACAGCATGATTCCATCGAGTTTCCCGTACGCGCAACCGGTCTTCCAAACCCAGTATGGCGGGTCCCCCTCCTGTTCGAGCGCGAACAACCTGTTGAATCTGGCCGGATACGTGATCAAGATGCCGATGCCGATTGCCCGGGTCGCCAGGGACGCCAGGGACGACAAGTGAGTCCCTGGCCCCTCCCCCTTTCTGGTCCTGAAGGTTATTTAGCTCCGCTGCGCGTTCGCAGTTTCGTCCATGGCACGGGGAACCTCCCTCCTGTCATATGCGATTACCCGGGTCCTCCTCGCCCTCCCGATGCTGGTGATTCTGCTCACCGCCTTGTTCCTTGTTCTCCGGGTGCTACCCGGCGATCCGGTCCTCGCGCTCTGGGGCGGGCACACTCCGAGCCAGGACATCGTCGATGAAGCGCGCGACAAGCTGGGGCTCAACCAGCCAATCTACGTTCAATACTGGAACTACCTGGCCGGGGTTTTCCGGGGGGACCTGGGCGTTTCCATCGGCATCCAGTACCGTGGGAACCCTGTGTGGAGCCAGATCGCGATCCGACTACCCGCCACGATCGAGATTGCGATCGGCTCGATGATCGTCGCTTCCGTTGTCGGGGTCGGCCTGGGTATCATCGCGGGGGCAAAGCGGGACACGTGGGTCGATGTGGCGATCCGTTTGTATGGCACCGTGATTTGGGTCATCCCGATATTCTGGCTGGGCCTGATTTTTCAGCTAGTTTTCGGCGTCTGGCTCAGGTGGCTGCCCCCGCACGGGCGCTGGACCGGAGCCGATTTCCCCCAGACGGCCACCGGGATGTACACGGTGGATTCCCTCCTCGAGGGCAGGCTTGACCATTTCCTGAACGCAGTCACCCACCTGATTCTCCCCAGCCTCACATTGGGCCTCGTCCTCAGCGGGTTCTTCACGAAAACCGTCCGCGCCAACATGCTCCAGACCGTCCGGGCGGACTACAGCGACGCGGCTCGCGCGCGGGGCGTCTCGGAGCGTCACGTCGTGCTGCGACACGCGTTCCGGAACGCGCTCGTCCCCGTCGTGACCTTGCTCGGACTCCAATTCGCAATTCTGTTTGCCGGGGCCGTCCTTACGGAGCGGACGTTCTCCATCGACGGAATTGGCACCCTACTCCTCACGTCCATCACTTCGAAGGACATGACGATGATCCAGGGTGTCGTTGTCGTGTACGCGTCGATCATCATCATCGTCAGCCTTGTGATCGACATCCTCGGCGCGACGATCGATCCGCGGATCAGGTTGTAGGACCATGGCGCGTGTCTCCCTCAGCCGCCTGGTCAACAAGTTGCCCCGTCATTCCATCATCGGTCGGCTGGTCCACCCGCTTCTCGAGGAGCGGCGGACCCTCGCTGGCCGAATGAGTTGGATCGGGATCGCAATCATCGCGGCCTTCTTATTCATCGCGCTCTTCGCGGGATTCGTCGCCCCCTTCAATCCCCTCGCACTCGCGGACCAGAAAGACATCCCCCCGTGGACGAACGCCCCCGTCCTGCGGAACAACTCCTTCGTGACGGCGAACGGCACTTGGTATTCCGTCGAGAATGTCAGCGGCGTGCTCACTCCGGTCGGCTTCCTCTACGGTGGGAACGCCCAGTCCGTCAACAACGTCGGATCGACCTCAATCCGCCCCGGGCAATACGTGGAGGTGTGGGACTTCCAGTTGGACATCAAGCGCGACGACGTTCGCGCAGCCGGTTTCGCGATTCGTCTCCTGCGGGACCGGACGGATTCCGGGCATTTCGCCAGGGTCAATGTCAGCGAGGACGGAGGACGGACGTGGCTTGCGTCCTACGACATCCGAACCGTGGGCACCTACGTCCGTATCGACCTCACGGGCCTCACGGGTTGGTCTGCCTCCACGCTGAACAACACGAACTTCCGCTTCCATATCTTGCATGAGTCAGACGCCGGGGCTCCCGGGAACTTGACGGTCGACTATTTCGGGGCGACTGCGACTTGGCTGAGCTATTGGCACCTCATGGGGACCGATCTCTTGGGCCGCGACGTGTTCAGTCGGGTTCTCTACGGGACGCGCACTTCGCTCGCAATCATGGCGATTGGAGTGTTCGTTGCCCTTGCGGTTGGCTTTCCCCTCGGTCTCTACTCCGGATACCGAGGGGGGAAATTCGATAAGGTTCTCGTCCTCATAATGGATTCGCTGTACTCGTTCCCTGGCCTCCTGTTCGCGGGGCTCATCGCCGTACTCCTGGGGAAGGGCGTCGTGAACATTGGTTTGGCGGTGACCGTCATCTACGTCCCGTTGTACTTCCGCGTCACCCGGAGCCAGGTTCTCTCTGCGCGAGAGGAGCTCTACGTTGAGGCTGCGCGGGCTGCGGGAGCCCGGCCATCGAGGATTGTTTTCCGGTACATCGCAATGAACGTGATTGTCGCAATCCCCGTAATCTTCAGCATCAGCGCCGCGGACGCAATCTTGACCGCTGCGGGTCTTTCGTACCTCGGGCTCGGCGTCGAGGTTCCGACGCCGGACTGGGGGCTCGATCTCTCCGCTGCGGCCGAGAGAATCGACAATGGAATTTGGTGGTCGTCGTTCTTCCCGGGGTTCGTCATCGTTGTCCTTACCGTCGGGCTCAGTTTCCTCGGGGAAGGGCTGAACGACATCGTGAACCCGCTGCTGAAGAAGGAGAGGACATGAGCGCCCCGGTCCTCGCGGCGCGCGACCTCCGGGTTCACTATCACACAAAACAGGGTCCCGTGAGGGCGGTCGACGGCGTTACGTTCGCCCTCTTCGAGGGCGAGACCATCGGCATCGTGGGCGAGACGGGATGCGGGAAGTCCACCCTAGGCAAGGCGGTGCTCGGCCTGCTCCCCCCAAGGACGTACACGGCCGGCAGCCTGCAGCTGCGAGGTCGTGAGCTGCTCCACATTCCAGCGTCCGAGTATCGGCGGTTGCGCGGCGGCGAACTCGCACTAATCTTCCAAGACCCCATGACCCGGCTTGATCCCCTCATGACGATCCGACAGCATTTCTTAGAGACCTTGAAGGCCCACGACCGCAACGTCTCAAGGGATGAGTCCTCGAACCGAACCACGGAGATCCTTCGGTCGATGGGTATCTCTGAGAGCCGTCTCGACGACTACCCCCACGAATTCTCTGGCGGCATGCGCCAACGAATCATGATCGCGATGGCTGTCGTCCTACGTCCTAAGGTCCTCGTGGCGGACGAACCGACGACATCCCTCGATGTGATTGTTGAGGCGCAGATTCTTGGAATTCTTCGGGACTTGCGTCGCGCATACTCGATGTCGATGTTACTGATCACACACAACCTCGGGATTGTTGCCGAGGTGTGCGACCGTGCCGCAGTGATGTATGCGGGGAAGCTCGTCGAACTGGGGCCGGTGGACGGCGTGTTTCGTCGCCCCATCCATCCGTACACACAGGGACTCCTCGCCAGTACGATCTCACTTCAGACCAAGGCACTGCATTCAATCGATGGAATGCCACCCAGCCTTCTGGACCCCCCGTCCGGATGCCACTTCCATCCCCGATGCCCCCACGCGAAAGAGGTATGCCTGCGAGAGGCGCCTCCAATGATTGAGTTCCGACCGGGTCATTTCGCCGCGTGTCATTTCGGGGAGGACTTCTTGTGACTGAACCCATCCTCGACGTCCAAGACCTCCTGGTCTATTTTCCGGTAAGACTCGGCGTCGTGCAGACGGCGGGGCGTGCCGTCCTGCGAACACTCGAACCAAAGCCAGCCAAGGGGGTCGACCCCGAGTTCGTTCGCCCTCGGGTCCGTGCGGTCGACGGCATCTCGCTCACCCTCCACGCGGGCGAGATTCTGGGTCTCGTTGGGGAGAGCGGTTGCGGCAAGACGACCACGGGCCGTGCCGTCCTTCGACTCCTGCGTCCGACCGGTGGGCGCATCGTGTTCGAGGGGCGTGAGATCACGGGCCTGAAGGAAAAACAACTCCGTGGCTTGCGACGCCGGATGCAGGTTGTCTTTCAGGATCCCCATGCTGCCCTGAACCCGACGATGACGATTGGGCAGTCGATTCAGGATCCGTTGATGATTCACGGCGGGGTGAGCGACAAGGACGCGAAGGAGGCCGCGCTGGCAGTGATGGAGGAGGTCGGCCTCGCGCCCGCAGAGGAAATGTACAATAAGTACCCAGCAGACCTGAGCGGCGGCCAGAAGCAGCGGGCCGTGATCGCCAGGGCCATCATCCTGAAACCGTCCTTCGTGGTCGCGGACGAGCCCGTTGCGATGCTGGACATGTCGGTTCGGGCTCGCATCCTGGAACTGCTCTTGGACCTTCGGAAGAAGTACGGCCTCGCCTACCTGTTCATAACGCACGACCTCGCGACCGCGAAGTTCGTCTGCGACCGCATCGCGATCATGTATTTGGGTCGTATCGTGGAGACGGGGCCCACGGAAGCGATCTTCCAGAATCCAAAACATCCGTATACGAAAGCGCTTCTTGCTGCGATCCCCTCACCAGAGCCAGGCACAGCCCGCCGGGTCACCCTGCCGCGCGGAGAGATTCCGAATGCAATCGCTCCCCCCGCGGGATGTCGGTTCCATCCGCGATGTCCCGTTGCCCTCCCGACCTGCGGGTGGGAGGGGAGGGACTTCCTCGCGTACCTTGAGGAGCGCCGCCTTAACCCCGAGCGGGCCCGCGCGGACGAGACCCTAGCAGGGCCTTCAGAAGAATGGCACGCCAAGGGTCTCGTTGTGGAGCGGACCCCCACATCGCAGGATCCATTCATTGCCTTGGCGGCGATGTGGTTCGCGCTCTCTGGCGTGACCGCTCTCCTCTTGGCGGTGCAGTTGCACGCCCTATCCGTGTTTCGCTATGCGCTCTTCGGCTCCGCCGTTTCCGCGAGCGTCGCCGCGTTGGGCCTGGCTGTCTCCGTCGCCGCCGCCCTTGCCGCGCTGAGCCTCGCCCGTCTTCGCCCGTGGCTGAGGACGGTCGGTCCGGCACTCGCACTTGCCGACTCGTTGCTCTCCCTCTTCGTCGCTCTCTCTCCCGTCGCCTCCGGTCTGCGTGTGGTGATGGCGCTCCACCTGCCCCTCGACATCTTGCTGTTCTCCGCGATTCGCGCCCCCGCCTCACGCATCGCCCTCCAAGGGCGACGCCGCCCGTCTGGGTTCTCATCCGACGAAGCGAGGCAGATGGCCCCGTACCTCCGAGCGATCCTCGCCGAAGCGCCGGCCGGCATGGCCCGGGCCGTCGAGTCCACCCGAGTGCGGTCCGATTCGATCGCCCTACGATTCCGACCCCCGGATCCACTGGAGCCCAAGGAGATTGAGGGTCGCACAGTCGAGTGCCTCCTGTACTGACGCCCGGTCGCACGAGGGAACGGGGTCGGAAGGGATTTATAACGGCGTCCCCGCTAGGTGCGCGCCGATGGCGATTGAGGTCCATCCCGCGCCGCCGGATTCCGCGGCGGAGGAGGAGTTCCTCCGCGGCAACGTCCTGTGCGACGGGAAGCGGTTCCAAGAAGCGCTCCCCCACTACGACCGCGCGATTGAACTCGGCCTCCGAGACGAGGTCATCTGGAACA
>Ga0209341_10006409_pt1 | contig 10523 bp, 13 predicted proteins | sample RifCSP13_2_FD_184020 | JGI IMG/M metagenome (GOLD analysis project Ga0209341, IMG submission 184020) | Soil microbial communities from Rifle, Colorado - Rifle CSP2_sed 13_2 (SPAdes) (version 2) | ecosystem: Environmental > Terrestrial > Deep subsurface > Rock core/Sediment | place: Rifle... | reverse complement strand
AGAGGGGGGAGGGATGGCCATCATGCCAGGATAGGGGGTGAGGTAAGAAACAATGGGCTTCAAAAACCGCTTCGGCAACTTCCTGATCTTCTGGGGGCTGATCTCCCTCTTCATCTTCTTCGCTTCGCTCTACACACCCGACAAAGATTACAACTACTTCGCCTTCCTCCTGGGTATCGTCCTGTTGTGGATCGGCATCCCGCTGCGCCGCGCCAAGCGGCCCGCGCCGCCTAAGCCTGCCGCGCCGCCACCACAAGCGGCGCCCGCCCCGGCCAAGCAGGCTGCGCCCGCCGCCAAAAAACGGGGCCTGCTCACCACCCTCCTGAAAGGCCCGCCGCCCAAGACGGCTGCGCCCCCGCCCCTACCACCGCCGCCCGCCGCGCCGCCTCCGCCGCCCAAGAAGGGGCTGGCCGCGCTGTTTGCGCCAAAGCCGAAGAAAAAGTGAAAAACTCCCAAATCCCAATGTTGAACTCCCCTTTGGAGTTTGGGCCTGGGGATTTGGGAGTTTTTAGAGGTCCCCCATGTCTTCCTCCCTCGATGGCGTCGTCCTCCACTCGCACGGTTCCCGCTTGATGGGCGCTTTTTTCCGCGCTCAGGCAGATGAGCCGCGCCCGACGGCCTTACTGCTCCACGGGATTCCCGGCGTCGAGAAAAACTACGACCTCGCCTACGCCCTGCGCGATGCGGGCTGGAACGTGCTTACTTTTCACTACCGGGGTTGCTGGGGTAGTGAAGGCGAATACACCCTGCCCGGCATCGTGGACGACATCATCGTGGCCATTGATTACCTGAGCGAGCGCGCCGATGTGGACAAGCGCCGCCTCGCCGGCGTCGGCCTCAGCCTCGGCGGATGGGGCGTGGTCATGGCCGCCGCGCGGGATGAGCGGCTGCGCGCCGTCGTCTCTCTGAACCCGCTCGTTGACCCGCACACCGCGCCGCTCTCCGACACCCACGCCGCCGATTTCGCCTCCATGCTGCACGGCATCACCGCCGCCAAAGCGCAGGCGCAGTGGGCCATGCTCACCCCGCTCACCCGCGTCGCCAGGCAGCTCGCAGGCCGCCCGACGCTGCTCCTCACCGGCGACGCCGACGAGCTCTTCCCACCCGCGCACATCCAGCCGCTGGCCGACGCCATGCCCTTCGCCGAGTGGAAACGCATTCCCGGCGCGAGTCATACCTTCAATGACCATCGCGCCGTAGTGGTGCACACGGTCATTGACTGGCTCACCAGCGTTTTTTCCTCCCTGCCGCTGCTGCCTAAGGGCTTCACCCTTCGCGCTGCCAGGGAGAGCGATTATGCGCGCGTAATGGATGTGATGGCCGAGTGGTGGGGCGGGCGCGACCTCAGCCACCTCCTGCCGCGCCTGTTCTTTCAGCACTTCAACGACACCAGTTTTATCGTAGAGCAAGATGGCACGCTCGTCGCGTTCCTCATCGGCTTCATGTCGCAGTCCGAACCGCGCGTGGCCTATATTCACTTCGCCGGCGTGCATCCCGAATATCGCCGGGCCGGGCTGGGCCGCGCGCTCTATGAACGCTTCTTCGAGAAAGCCCGCGCCCGCGGCGCGCGCGAAGTCCACTGCGTCACCGCGCCCGTCAATGCCGGCTCAATTGCGTTTCATACGAAGATGGGCTTTGTGGCAAGCGAGCCGATTACGGATTATGATGGGCGGGGAGGAGATCGGGTATCATTCAAGAAGATGATTTAGAATCCCGGAGGGAGGTGACCTATGACTGCGAATGCCCCATCAACAGAAGTAGCCGCTGAGCGCCTGTACACTGGTGAAGAGGTCCTCGCGCTTGGCGACATTGGCCCATATGAGTTGGTCGAAGGGAGGATCATCCCCATGAGCCCTACCAAACACAAGCATGGCAGGTATGAAATCACCTTTGCGACTATTCTGAACAACTTTGTAAAACAAAACCGCCTCGGCGAGGTGCAAGGTGGGGAAGTAGGCATCTACGTTCGCCGCAACCCGGACACGGTGCGCGCCGCCGACGTGTTGTTCATCTCCAATGAACGCCTGGCGAAAGCAAACCCGGATGGCTTTCTCGATGTCGCACCGGAGTTAGTGGTTGAAATTGTCAGCCCGGATGACCGCTGGACGGAGATCCGCCAGAAAATTCGGGAATACTTCAGCGCCGGGGTCAATGTGGTGCTGGTGATTGACCCCTCCGAGCGAACGGTTACGATTTACCGCTCTCTGACCCATTTGCGCGAGTTGACTGTTAACGACATCCTGACTCTGGAAGACATCTTGCCTGGCTTTAGCGTGCCGGTCGTCGAACTTTTCTCATGAGCAAACTCACAACTCTCTCCCAAGCTATCGCTCAGCACGTCCACGACGGCGACCTGGTGTACGCCGCCGGATTCACCCACCTCATCCCCTTCGCTGCCGGGCACGAGATCATCCGGCAGGGCAAAAAGAATCTCACCGTCGCCCGCGCCACGCCGGACATCATCTACGAGCAGATGGTCGCCGCCGGGTGCGCGCGCAAGATCATTTTTTCGTACTCCGGCAACCCGGGCGTAGGGTCGCTCCGCATCGTCCGCGCCGAGATGGAGGCTGGGCGGCTCGCCTATGAGGAGTACAGCCATTTCGCGATGATCACCCGGCTCACGGCAGGCGCAGCCGGCCTGCCGTTCCTGCCGATGAAATCGGTGGGCACGGAAGATTTGGCCAGGGCCAACCCGCAGTATCGCCAGGTCGCCGACCCCTACCGCGGCGAAGTGCTGAACGCCGTCCCCGCGCTCAACCCGGAAGTCGCCATCATCCACGCCCAGCGCGCGGATGTAAACGGCAACACCCAGATCTGGGGCATCATCGGCGAGCAGAAGGAGGCCGCTTTTGCTTCTAAGCGTGTCATCGTCACCGCCGAGGAGATCGTGGATGAGGCCGTCATCCGCTCCGATCCGAACCGCACGATCATACCGGGCCTGATCGTGAGCGCGGTGTGCCACGTCCCGTATTGCGCGCATCCCTCATACACCCAGGGCTATTACGACCGCGACAACCCGTTCTACCTGGAATGGGACAAGATTTCCTCGACGCCGGAGGGGGTGAAGACATGGTTGGACGAATGGGTATATGGCGTGAAAGACCGGGATGAGTATTGGGCCAGATTGGGGAGCGAGACGCACGAGCGGCTGAAGGTGAAGTCCAGGTGGAGCCAGCCGGTGAACTATGGAGAGTTTTAGTGATCAGTAGTCAGTCATCAGTGAACATACTGTTCACTGATGACTGACTACTGATCACCGATGACTGCCGCAGGAGGCGATCATGCTCGAACAAATCAACCTCGATCAATCCATCCCCAAGGCCGAATACAAGCGCCGCTTGCCGCAGTTGCAGGCGCGGCTGTACGACCTCGAACACGCGGTATTCAACGCCCGTATCCCCGCCGCGATCCTGTTCGAGGGCTGGGCGGCGGCGGGCAAGGGCAGCACCATTAACGTCCTCGCCGAGCGCATGGACCCGCGCGGGTTCCGGGTCGTTCCCATCACCCCGCCGCGCACGGCCGAGATGCGCTATCCCTGGCTCCACCGCTTCTGGCTGAAAATCCCGGCCTACGGCCAGATCGTCGTCTACGACACCTCGTGGTACCGCCGCGTGCTGATTGACCGCATCAACAAAACGGTCAGCAAACGCGAATGGCAGGACGCCTACGAGGACATCCGTGACTTCGAGAAGCAGTTGGCGGACGACGGCGCGGTCCTCCTCAAGTTCTGGCTGCACATCAGCGAGGCGGAGCAGACCCGGCGGTTCAAAAAACTGCTCAAAGACAAATTGACCACCTGGCAGGTCGCCGACGAGGATGCGGCGCAGCACAAAAAGTATAAGAAGTATCTGACAGCCGTTGAGGAGATGCTGGCGCGCACCGAGGGGCCGCACGCGCCCTGGATCATCGTCGAGGCGACCGACCGCTATTACACGCGGATCAAGGTGTTCGAGACCATCATCAGCGCGCTCGAACGGCGGTTGGGCGATCAGGCCCCGCCGCCACCGCCCCTCCCCGAACAGAAAAACCGCAGGCATGCGCGCACGTCCAAGAAGGAGGCCGCCCATGCTTGAGCAAGTCAATCTCAAAACGCGCCTCACACGCGCCGAATACGAGAGGCAGCTCACGCCGCTGCAAAACCAACTCCACCTGCTGGGTTATCAGGTGTACGTGCAAAAGCGGCCGCTCGCCCTCGTGTTCGAGGGCTGGGACGCGGCAGGCAAGGGCGGCGTAATTAAACGCCTCACCGAAAAACTGGACCCGCGCGGGTACGTGGTGTGGCCGATTGCCGCGCCCTCCGGCGACGACAAAATGCGGCATTACCTCTACCGCTTCTGGCGGCGGCTGCCGGAGCAGGGGCAGGTCGCCATCTTTGACCGCTCGTGGTATGGGCGCGTGCTGGTCGAGCGCGTCGAGGGGTATTGTTCCGAGGCTGCGTGGCAGCGCGCCTACAGCGAGATCAATCAGTTCGAGCGCCAATTGCTGGAATCCGGCACGATCATCTGCAAGTTCTGGATGCACATCAGCCAGGAGGAGCAACTGCGCCGCTTCAAGGAACGTGAGAACACAAACTACAAGCAATGGAAGATCACCGAGGAGGACTGGCGCAACCGGGGCAAGTGGGAAGATTACGAGCGCGCCGCGGAAGACATGCTCCTCAAGACCAGCACCCACCTTGCGCCGTGGACGGTCGTCGAGGCGAACGACAAGCTCCACGCGCGCATCAAGGCACTGAAGACGGTCGTCAGCCGACTCAAGCAAGAGTTGGATAAAAATGGCCGATAGCAAATGGCGCGCGAAGCGGCCGATGGCCGTCGGCAAGGCCATCTGCCATCAACCACCGGCTCTCCGCGATGATTCCGTTCGTTGACTTCGGCGGCGAGGGGCCGCTTGTGCACTTTGCGCACGCCAACGGCTTTCCGCCGAACGCCTATCGGCCGCTCGTCGAGACGCTCAGGCCGCGCTACCGCGTCATGGCGATGTGCGCCCGCCCGCTCTGGCCGGCGCGCCCGCCGAACGGGTTGCAGGATTGGTCACCGCTGGCCGACGACCTGCTCCAGTTCCTGGACGAGCGCGGGATCAAAAACGTCGTCGGCGTGGGGCACTCGCTCGGCGGCGTCGTCACACTCATCGCCGCGCTGCGCCGCCCCGACCTGTTCCGGGCGCTGGTCATGATTGATCCGGTCCTCCTTTCCCCCGCCGCCACGCTCGCGTGGGAGGCCGCTTACCGATTAGGATTAGCGCGTTGGCTGCACCCGCTCATCCCGGCGACGCTGCGACGGCAGCGGGTGTTTCCGAGCGCGGACGCGATGTACGCCAGTTACCGCCGCAAACCGGCCTTCAGCCGGATGGACGACCGCAACCTGCGCCTGTGCGTCGAAGCGTTGATCCGCCCCCGCGCCGATGGGCAGGTGGAACTGGTTTATCCGCCGGAGTGGGAGGCCAGGATTTATCTGACCGGCCCACGGTACGAGCGGAAACTGTGGCCGCAGTTGAAGAGCCTCCGCCCCCCGCTGCTGGTCGTGCGCGGGCAGGAAACCGACGCGTTCATGCCCACGGCGGCGCGGAGGATGCAACGGCAACTGCCCGGCGCGGCGTTGCGCGCTATCCAGGGCGCGGGCCACCTCGCGCCGCTGGAAAGGCCGCAGGAGGTGGGAGAAGTGATCATATCTTTTCTGGGAAAATTAGACTTTTCACTGACCCCCAAGGGACTGTGAGATGGATTACTCCTCCTCTGAGCTCATGACGATCAATGCCGCGCGTTTACTCCGCGACGGCGACGTAGTCTTCGTCGGCGTGGGCCTGCCGAATCTGGCTTGCAATCTCGCCCGCCGCACGCACGCGCCGAATATCGTGATGATTTACGAAGCGGGCGTGGTGGGCGCGCAGCCCGCCCGGCTGCCGCTCTCAATTGGCGACCCGACGCTCGTCTCCGGCGCGGCGTGTGTGTGCTCGATGTACGAAATCTTCGCCTTTTATCTCCAGCGCGGATTGATTGACGTGGGTTTCCTCGGCGGCGCGCAGATTGACCGCTACGGCAACGTGAACGCCACCGTCATCGGAGATTACGCTCACCCCAAAGTGCGGCTTCCCGGTTCGGGCGGGAGCGCCGAGATCGCCGCGTGGGCCAACCGGACTTATCTCCTCACCCCGCACCAAAAACGCCGCTTCCCCGAAAAGTGCGACTTCATCACAGGCGCGGGTTTCCTCGCGGGGCGCGGCGCCCGTGCGGCCTCGGGCCTCCGCGGGGGCGGGCCGCAGGCCGTCGTCACCGACATCGGGATCCTCGAACCCGACGCCGAAGGGGAGTTAACGCTCGTCGCTCTACATCCCGATCAAACCGTCGAGAAGGCGAGGGCAAACACTGGCTGGGATTTGAAAGCCTCGCCGTCACTGCGCGCCACCGATCCGCCTACCGCTGAGGAACTCCGTCTCCTGCGCGAAGAACTCGACCCGCAGGGGATTTACCTGAAAGGTGGAGGCTGAGCTTTCTACCTGCAACCCGGCCTCGCGCCTCGCGTATGATATAGTGCCAACTTATTCTGCGAGGTGCTGGTATGCAAAATTCTTATCGCCGCTCCGGCCTGATTTGGCCGCTATTGCTCATCGGCCTGGGCACGCTCTGGCTGCTGCAAAATTTCGGCCTGCTTCCGGCGGGAATGTGGGCCGCGCTGGCGCAGCTCTGGCCGGTGCTGCTGATCTTGCTGGGGCTGGATATGCTCATTGGCCGCCGTTCGACGGCGGGGACGGCGGTGGTCCTGCTCGTCGGCGCGCTCATCGTCGCCGGTTCCCTCACCTGGGCCGCGCTCCAGGCCAGCCGCCTGCCCGCGGGCGAGCCGCAATCGCTCATCCAGACCATGCGTGGGGCCAGGCAGGCCTCGGTGGAACTCGCTTTCGACGTGGGAACACTGAAGGTGTCGGCCCTGGGCGCGTCAGATTACTTGATGGAGGGCCAGGCGCAAAATGGGCCGGGGGAGACCGTCCAGCAGAGTTACACGGTGAAGGAGGCCGAGGGGCGACTGACGCTGTCCCAAAAGCGCGCGCCGCTGTTCATGCCCTTCCTCGCGGCAACCCACCCTGACACGCGCTGGAATATCCGTTTCTCCCCCGCCCTCCCGCTGACGCTGGAAATCAAGACCGGCGCGGGCGAGGCCGACCTTGACCTCTCCGGCCTGAACCTGACCGCTTTCGATCTGAGCGCCGGGGTGGGCCAGACGCGCGTCGTCTTCCCCGCCAGCAGCGCGCTGCGAGCCATCGTGCAAAGCGGCATCGGCGAAGTGACGTTGACCATCCCGCCGGACCTGCCGGCGCGCATCACAGTGAAATCAGGCCTCAGCAGCGTGCGCATCCCCCCGCGCTTCAGCCGTGATGGAGATGTGTACACGACAGCCGGGTTCTCGACGACTGGCCCGCATCTGGATTTGGAGTTGACCGCCGGGATCGGCAATGTGAACGTCAATTAAGCGCCTATCCGTAAACCCGCAGCGCTTATGCCGGTTCAAAGATGCAAGGAGCGAGCCGTCGGACGAGTTTGAAACTCGCCCCACATCATCGGACCGCCCCGGCCAATTTCACATTTTGGCCGGGGCGTTGTTATATTGGGTGAAAGGGAAACCATGCCCCAAGCGCCCGTCTCGTTTGACCGCCTGGCCGAACAGCACCGCCCTGAAATCCTGGCCTATCTGGCCCGTTTGCTCGGCGATGCGCAGGATGCCGAGGACGCCTGCCAGGAGGCCCTGCTGCGCGCCTACCGCGCCTTCGAGCGGTTGCGTCCCGACACAAACGCGCGGGCATGGCTGTATAAGATCGCGACCAACACGGCCTTCAACGCCCTGAAGCGCCGCAAACGCGAGAAAGCGAGAAGCGTTGACATGGATTTAGACGCCTTGCCCACTGACCCGCCGGGAGGGTGGAGCCGGAGGGAAGACCTGCGCGCCATTGCCCGCGCGGTGGAGAACCTGCCGCCCAAACAAAGAGCCGCCCTGATGCAGCGCCAGTTTCAGGGGCTGAGTTATGCGGAGATCGCCCTGGCGCTGGGGTGCAGCGAAGAAGCCGCCCGGGCCAACGTCTATCAGGCGGTCAAAAAGCTGCGCGAGGCGCTGGCTGACCGAGAGGAGTGAAGAGAAATGGAAAAACGTGACGACGAACTGATTGCGATGGTGCTGGGCGACGCCGCCCCCTCGCCGGAGATGAAACGCTGGCTGGAGACAAAGGAAGGGCAGCGGGAGCTGGCCGCTTACCGGAAAGCGGTGAGCACCCTGAGCGAATTATACGAGCATGTCCATCTGGCCGAGCCGAAGCCTGTCGTGTACTATGCCGCGCTGATCACGCCGATTGGCCGCCTCTTCGCCGCGGCGACCGAAACCGGCCTGGTGCGCTTATCCTTCACCCAGAGCGAGTCGGACTTCGTCTCTGAACTGCAGAGACAGCTTAAAACTAAGGTCGTCAAGTCCGCCGAAAAGCTGACCCGCGTCGCCGGCCAGCTTCAGGACTATCTGGTCGGAAAGCGCCGGGCGTTCGATACGCCGCTGGATCTGCGCCTCACGACGCCGTTCCAGCGCCGGGTACTGCTGGCCGCGCTCAAAATCCCGCGCGGGCACACGGCGACCTACATGGATATCGCCCGGCGCATCGGCCAGCCGCGGGCCGCGCGGGCTGTGGGGCAGGCATTGGGCCATAACCCAATCCCGATTGTCATCCCCTGCCATCGCGTCCTCGCCTCCGATGGGTCGCTGGGTGGTTACTCGGGTGGGCGCGGCATTGAAACCAAAGCGCACCTGCTTCAACTGGAAGGCGCCCAGGTGGGGTGAATACGCGGCGGCGCGCAATCGCCTCCAGCCTCTGCCCTAGCTTTCCGAATAAAATTAGATGGATAATGATTTCTTCTAACATATATTGACAAATTAGACAAAATGCCTTATAAATATAGGTATGATTGGGTCAGCGCCTAAGAAAGTGAGGTTGGCATGAACGATAGGTCCCGCTATCCCAAATTCAACGCTCCGCTCCATGCACGCCCTGTCTTGTCCATGTACGGCGCTTCTATCTGGGGAGAACTGGCCTGGCTGGTTATCCCTATCGCCGTGATCACGCTGGCCCTGCTCCTCGCCTGAGAGCGCCATGAGCCACACATTAGACGAGACGGATCGCAAAATACTCGACCTGTTGCAGCGCGACGCGCGGATGACGAACGCGGCGATCGCCGCCGAGGTGGGCCTGACCGCCCCCTCCGTGTTTGAGCGGATTCGCAAGCTTGAGCAGCGCGGCGTGATCCGGGGTTACCGGGTCGATGTGGACCCCGCGGCTTTGGGCCGCCCCCTCACCGCCTTCATCCGCCTGACCGTCGCCTCGGACGAAAAAAACGAGGCTGGCATCCGAGCCATCCGCCGTGACCCGGACGTGCTGGAGTGCTATCACGTCGCGGGGGAAGATTGCTACATTCTCAAGACCCGGGCCAGCGATCCCGGCGAGCTGGAAGCGCTGCTCGCGCGCCTCCGCAAACAGATGAACATTCAGCGGAGTGTGACGATGATCGCTCTGTCCGTGATTAAGGAGGGCGCGCCCCTGAATACGCTGCCGCCGCCCTCGGCCCTCCCGGCCAACCACAAATCATCGAGGAAGAGAAAATGAAACTCAAAGAATGGGGCGCTTTCGCCGTGCTTGGCTTAGTGTGGGGGTCGTCGTTCCTGTGGATCAAAATCGCCGTCGCGGAGATCGGGCCGTTCACGCTCGTGGCCTTCCGCCTGCTGTTCGGACTGATCGGCCTGTTGGCGGTCGTGCGCCTGCAAAAGCAAGCCTTCCCGCACGAGCGCAGGGTGCTGCTTGCCTACCTCTTCATGGGCGCGTTCAACACCGCCATCCCCTTCACGCTCATCTCGTGGGGCGAGACCCGCATTGACTCCGGCCTGGCCTCGATCCTGAATGGGACCGTGCCGTTGTTTACCATCGTCATCGCTCACTACTGGCTGCACGACGAGAAAATCACCCTCCCCCGCATCGCCGGGCTGGTCGTCGGGTTCGTCGGCGTGGTGGTGCTGGTGAGCCGGGACCTCGGCCCCGGGGGCCTGCAAGGGAACACCTGGGGCCAGTTGGCGGTCATCGCCGCCGCGATGTGTTACGCCACGGCGATCACCTTCTCGCGCCGGCATCTGCGCGGCCAGCCGCCGGTGGTCCAATCCACCATGGTCCTGCTGATCGCCGATGCGTTCATGTGGGTCGCCGCGCCGATCGCCGAGGGCGGCTTCCACCTGCCGCGCCTGCCGCTGACGTGGTTCGCCATCGCCTGGCTGGGCCTGCTCGGTTCGTGCCTGGCGTACCTGTTGTTCTTTTACCTGATCAACGCCTGGGGGCCGACGCGCGCCTCGCTGGTGACGTATGTGTTCCCAGTCATCGGCCTGATTTTGGGAATCATCTTCCTCGGCGAGGCCGCCGACTGGCGGCTGATCGCGGGGTCGTTACTGATCGTGGGCGGGATTGCGGTCGTCAACCTCAGGCTGCGCCCCCGGCCGATGCCTGCGCCCCAG